>ENA-UOJC01000059-UOJC01000059.1-human-gut-metagenome-genome-assembly--contig:-C104-NODE-59-length-181674-cov-40.737946_pt1 | contig 181674 bp, 182 predicted proteins | sample MGYA00242339_ERZ723886 | MGnify/ENA metagenome assembly ERZ723886 | reverse complement strand
TAAAAATGCCATAAAATGAAAAAAATAGTTGCATTTCTTTTTCATTGTGTTATACTTAGCTCGTTGCAATTTAATAGTTTAAAGCAGAGTAGACACATGTGCGTTAAGTGCCGGATGAACAGGGAGTTGTCACCCGGACGAAAAGAGAATCTTGCGGTACATGAGTCGCATCCCGCTGCATCCGAAGATAATATTATCTCCAGTTGTAGTACGGTGAGGTCTGCAAAGGAGGTAATTTTTTTATGAAAAAATTCGTTACTTTGTTCACCGATTCTTTCCGTGAATTAAAAGCGGTAAGAACCATCACTACCATGGCAATGCTTGCTGCAGTTGCTGTCATTCTAGGATTTTTCTCCATTGAATATGGGCAGTTTATTCGGATTGGTTTTTCCAGTATTCCAAATGGTATCATTGATTATCTGTTTGGACCGGTGGTTGGAGGAATTTTCCATGGTGCGTTGGATATTATCAAGTATATGATGAAGCCAACCGGACCATTTTGTCCACAGCTGACGCTGGTTGTTATACTGGCCGGAATCCTGTATGGATGCTTTTTTTATAAGAAAAAGCTTACGATCTGGCGTGTGCTGGCAGCTAAATTTGTAGTTATGCTGGTCTGTAACGTGATTCTGACAACACTTTGTCTGAATGTGTTATATGGACAGGCATTTATGGTGCTTCTTCCGGCGCGTGCGCTGAAGAACCTGATTATGTGGCCAATTGATTCGGTGATCTTTTTCGCAATCACAAAGGCCTTAGAACAGATTGGACTCTTTCGCATGTTCCAGAAGCCTGTACTTGCAAATTCTGCAAATATGCAGGGGAATTAAAAAATTTAATAAGTTATAGAACAAAAGCCGTCCGCAGAAAGAAAACTGCGGACGGTTTTTTATAAATTTATTTACGGATCGGATGGGTGGCAATATTTTTTAAAATACGAACAGCGGTCTGCATACCTTCCACAGAGATATGTTCATATGGACCGTGGAAACCGTAACCGCCGGTACCGAGATTTGGACACGGCAATCCCATAAAGGACAGTCTTGCGCCGTCTGTACCGCCACGGATCGGACGGGAGAGCGGTGTCAGACCTTCGGAGGCAATTGCCTGTTTTGCCAGATCCACGATCTCCATTTTATCCTCAATGACAGAGAGCATATTCTCATACGAATGTTCGATGTCGAGCGTGACGGTTTCCGGTCCATATTTCTGATTCATGGATTGTGCAAGGTCACGCAGATTCTGCAGACGTTTCTCAAATGTGGTTTTATCATGGTCACGAATGATAAAGGAAAGGGTGGCGGAAGCCACATCTCCGGACATATCGGTCAGATGATAGAATCCTTCCCGGCCGCTGGTGTGTGCCGGCGTTTCCGCTTCCGGAAGCCGGGAAACAATCTCACATCCCACCAGTGCTGCATTGACCATAATGTCTTTTGCTTCGCCCGGATGAACATTTACACCTTTAATATGAAAGATGGCACTTGCGGCATTAAAATTTTCGTAAGCCACTTCGCCTTCGTAATCGCCGTCCACCGTGTATGCATAATCTGCCTGAAAGATAGCAAGATCAAACAGATCCGCACCTGCGCCGACTTCTTCGTCCGGCGTAAATCCGATCCAGAGTTCCCCGTGTGGTGTACCTTCTGCAATCAGTTCTTCCACGGCTGTCATGATTTCGGCAACACCTGCCTTGTCATCAGCGCCCAGAAGTGTGGTACCGTCTGTCGTGATCAGGGTTCTTCCTTTTAAAGAGGCAAGGGATGGAAAATCACTTACCTTTAAGACATCCTGACTTCCTTTTAATAAGATATCCCCGCCATCATAGCCGGGAATGATCTGTGGTTTGACATCTTTTCCGGGAAAATCCGGGGCGGTATCCATATGAGCGATAAAGCCGATGGATTTACAGTTTTCCATGCCCGGTGTGGCAGGAAGCTTGGCATATACATAGCAGTGATCGGTGAGAAGTATATTGGTAAGACCGAGAGTTTCCAGTTCCTGCTTTAAGGCTTTTGCAAGCGTGAACTCACGCTCACTGCTTGGAATGTCACTGCAGGATTCATCGGAGGTTGTCCAATAGCTGACATATTTTAGTAATCTTTCTTCTACTTTTTTCATGTTAAATTGTTCCTTTCAAATATGCTTTTAAAAAAATTTAAAAAAAATAAAAAAAGTGCTTGCTTTTTTAATACTCCTATTATATAATAATTCTTGTCTTAAGGAAAGACACAAAACAAACAACTTAAAAATGCGCGATTAGCTCAGCTGGCAGAGCACCTGACTCTTAATCAGGGTGTCCAGGGTTCGAACCCCTGATCGCGCACTCGCAAAGCTTATTTTGATTGAATCAAATGGCAAAAGAACTCTTGACGAACAATGTGATTCGTTGGGGGTTTTTTTATTATATAAAATGCAAATAATTATAGAAAGAAACCATAGGGGGAAATATGGAGAAAGTATATGAGTATGCAGCCGCGGTTCTGGCAGAGGTCAAACGCGCGATTGCGGGGAAGGATGCCTGTATTACCAAAGCTTTTGCTACAATTCTTGCGGGAGGGCATATTCTGATTGAGGATGTGCCGGGTGTGGGAAAGACAACACTTGCCATCGCCTTTTCGCGCGTCATGGGACTTTTGGATCACCGTGTACAGTTTACACCGGACGTGCTTCCGGCAGATATTGTAGGATTTAACATGTACCAGAAAGAGACGGGACAGTTTGTGTACCATCCGGGAACGATCATGTGTAATCTGTTTCTTGCGGATGAGATCAACCGGACTTCGCCAAAGACACAGTCCGCGCTTCTTGAGGTGATGGAGGAGGGCAAAGTAACGGTGGATGGTGTGAGCCGGAAGGTGCCGCAGCCGTTTGTTGTCATTGCAACGCAGAATCCCAAAGGCAGTGCGGGAACGCAGCTTCTTCCGGAATCACAGCTGGACCGGTTCATGACCTGCATGAGCATGGGGTACCCGGATCTGCAGAGTGAGATGGAAATTGCCCAGGGAAAAACGATGACGAAAGCGGAGGATCTGCAGCCGGTTCTTTTTCCGGAGCAGCTGTGGGAGATGCAGCAGTATGTGGAAAAGATTTATGTGCATGATCATGTTGCAAAATATATCGTACAGCTGATGGAGGCTACCAGAAAAAATGCTTACATTGAGCTGGGGGTAAGTCCCCGTGGCACGATCGCATGCGTGCGGCTGGCAAAAGCATGGGCATTTTTGCAGGGAAGAAATTATGTGATTCCGGATGATGTGACGGATATTTTTGCGGATGTGGCAAAACACCGTATTGTGCTCAACACAAAGGCACGGATCGGACATGTGACAGTCGATGCCACCCTGCAGGAAATTCTGTCGGATGTGGACAAACCAACAACATACAAAAGACTTAGGGGATAAACGTGGGCAGTTTTCTGATTGGAACAGGGGTGACGCTTGTCACATTTTATATAGCGCTGATCTATGGAAGCATTGCGATTGGGCTGATTGGGTTTGCGGAACTGGTACTGATGCTGCTTGCATGTTTGTATCTGCTGATTTATTGCAGACATATCACGGCAGATATCAGGATTCCGCTTACCGTGGCGGAAAAAGGGAAAAAAGTTACGGTACAGCTTACCGTGGATCAGACCATGTTGTTTCCGGCAGCAAAAGTGCGTTACCGTGTGCGCTGTAGAAATACATTTGCCGGGTATGCCAGAAATTTCTGGTGGAACGGTGCCGGACTGATGCGCGGAATGCAGTGCATGGAAAAGCGTGTCGTGCTTTCTCATGTGGGAAGTTATGAGTATGAGCTTGTAAAAGTACGGATTTATGATCTGACCGGTCTGTTTTATGTGCATAAAAAAATAAAGAGATTTGCAGATATACAGGTGCTGCCGGAACTGGATGCGGTGGCAGTACAGGTGTCGGAGCGGGTACGCAGATATTTCGGAGAAGCGGAAAGCTACGATGATTTTCAGCCGGGAACAGATGTCAGCCAGATCTTTGATGTGCGGGAATATCGTCCGGGGGATCGCCTGCAGCGCATACACTGGAAACTCTCCGCCAAATCGGACGGGCTTCTGGTGCGGGAGGACAGTCAGCCGCTTGCCTGTGCGGTGGTATTTTTGCTGGACATGCTGCCACAGATGGCAGGAAAAGGCCCGCATATGAGGCGCAGCAGGGAAGCCTATGCGGAAACCTTTCTCACAATTGCGGCAGATCTGGTGTATTCGATGATGGATGCCGGCTGCCCGCATTATGTGGCATGGCAGGAGGAAACAGAAATCAAACGGTTGCGCGTCGAGGATGAGGAAAGCGTGTATCTGTTTTTGATGCAGTTTATGGAATGTCAGAAGGAAACGGCCGGTTCACTGCGACAGAGATATGAGCAGCAGTATCGCTGCGAGCATCCGGTACACAGGCTGGAACTGACACCGGAGCTTTTTCTTGTGCTGGATGGACAGACACTTGCGGATTTTGGTGGAGATAACTGGAGACAGAAGCTGGAAGAAATGGAGCTGGTATTGTGAACAGGAAGGACAGGAGAGGGAATAAAACCACATATTTGTCTGGCAATACCGGTATCCGGCTGATCTGTGAGGCGGTTGCTGTGGAACTGCTGTTTTATGCAATGCTTGCGATTTTCCGGAGTGCATTCGGATGGCAGCTGCCGATCCGTGCGCTTGGTAAACTGCAGGTGGCCATGCTGGTAAGTCTTGTGCTGTTTATCGTGGGAGTTCCTGTGACCGGAAAATATCAGAGGGTCTGCAAGGTTGTGCTTGAAATCGGATATCCGGCGGCACTCGTACTGTTTGGAATTTTTCACCGGAGAAAACTGACAGAGAGCGGAAAAATGCTGTTTCAGGCATATCTGTCATATTGGAATAAACAGTATGGAACAAATTATATGACCGGGGCCGGGACGGAGATGCGGTATACTTATATGCTGGCGTTTTTATTGGCAGTTGTTGTGCTGTTAAGTCTGATGTTTCGATATGTGACCGGTGTGCGGCTGGTTTTGCTGATTCCGGATATAACAGCGTTGTCGGTTGCTCTTCTGGTCAATGCCAGACTGGGCTGGAGTGGAATTGTACTCTTTTTCGTGGGAACCGTGCTGGTGTCTGCGGCACCATGGACGCACATGGATGTAAGGGTGTCTGACGGTCGTACCCATGTATGGATGCAGCTACTGTCCTATGCTGCAGCCGGTGTGTTTGCCGTGATTCTTGTCTCGGTGAGCAGCTATGCGTTTTCCGGTGTGGCAAAGCAGATTCCGAAAAAGTCACCGAAGTTTTATGCGTTTCAGAGACAGGTGGAAGAACGTGTGAAAAACCTGACGTTTTCGGGGATAACTTTGCAGGGATCGCGGGAACATGTGGATAATACAACACCGGACTATACTGGAAAAACCGTATTTTCGATAGAAGCATCGAAAGCCCCGGCGGGCAAACTGTATCTGAAATCATTTGCCAGTGGCACATATCAGAACGGTACATGGGTAAATGAAGGGAAAACGTTTGCGCACGAAGTGGATAAGGCGGGATACCATCGCAGTGATGTTGCAATGTTAATGCAGCAGAATGCCGGTGAACTTGTAAAATACATCCGTTCGAGTGAGCTGGAAGAGGGTGAAACACAGACGGTTTCGTATCAGATTTCCTATCGGGCACTGGGGTTAAAAAACGCGTATATGCCTTATTTTTCAGATTTGCAGACAGCCGGTGGGAAGGTCTGGCTCAGGGATGATACGGTGGTACGTAAAAAGAGGGCAACGGGAAAGGTTTCTTTTGAGGGACTGGATGAAAATACGGATCTGCGCGATGTTTTTGACAGGTTTTGTATGGTCCACGGAGAAACAGATACGGATCTGCAGCAGTGGTATGATGCCTATGCTGACAGCAGATACCGTAAATTTGCCACGGATGTTCCGGCAGTGGGAGATTTTATTACACGAAGGCTGGCTCTGGAAAGTATCGGATATGGCGTGTATGAGGAAAACGGCACCTATGTGGCGGATCAGATGGAAACAGGCGGGTTATACGATGAGGATTGGCTGGCAGATACGGATGGAAACAATTCCGGACGGGCAGAAAGACAGATAACTACCAACAACATCCGGCAGAATCTTGCGACACAGGTTGCCAACTGGCTGGGTAACGAAAATACCTATAACTTATATCTGAATCACATCCCACAGGGGAAAGATACCATTGCTTATTTTCTGGAAACCGGACATGAGGGATATTGTATGCATTTTGCCAGCGCGGGTGCGCTGATTTTACAAAGTCTGGGAGTTCCGGCGCGTTATGCATCGGGATATGTGGTGGAACCATCGGCATTTCATAAAGAAAAGAAAGGCTATCAGGCAGATGTGCCGGACTACAATGCGCATGCATGGGTGGAAATTTATCTGGAAAATATCGGATGGGTGCCGGTGGAAATGACTCCGGGTTATACGAATGACAGTGCAAAGCTGCCGACGACTCCGGAATTGCGCGATACGTGGAAACAGCGGCATGAAGAGCACAAAGATGCGGCGGAGCAGAATCCGCAGACGCAAATGCAGACGAAAAACGAATCGCCGTCAGAAACACAGATGGAAACACAGCAGCAGACAGAAAGTCAGATGACGGAGAAGGAGACAAAGCGGCCGGTAAAAAATAATGGGAAAAAGAACCACACGCGAGATCTGCAAGTGTTTTTTGCGGTGTGTCTGACATTGGCTGCCGCGGTTCTGGTGCTGGTACTTGTGGCAAAATGGATGCGTATTTACCGGGAACAATTGCTTATGGAGTTGCGCAACCGGCAGAATCGTCATGCGGTATACCGAATCAACCGGCGGATTTACCGGGGATTACATCAGCGAAGTTTTGGCATGAAGACCGATGCGGACTATCTGGAAAAGCTGATGACAACCTATCCGTCCGTTCCGGCGGAGGATTGGAAGAAGTATCTGTGCATTGTGCAGAAAGCGGTCTTTTCCGAAGAAGAGATTTCACAGGAAGAAGCACGGTTTTGTTATCGGCTGTACCGGAAGTACAGAAACCGGCGGATTTTGGAAAAATAGGATAACGGAAAAATCGCCTCCTTAGCGGGAGGCGATCAGTTTACATATCGGGTTACCCTTAGAAGAAAATTTTTCTTCGTATTCGGTCATGATATTTCCTTCATTCATGGATGGATCATGGTGCAGGTCACGGGTGGAGGCATTAAGATGCCAGCGGTCGGAAGTTTCGATTTCCTCGAGAGAAAACGTAAACAGGTCCTGATTGTCTGTTTTAAATTCCAGCCGTCCGTCGGCTGCAAGAAACTGGTCATAGCGGTCTAAAAATTCATGGGAAGTCAGTCGGCGTCTGGCATGGCGGTCCTTTGGCCACGGGTCGGAAAAATTCAGATAGATCCGGTCAACTTCTTCCGGTGCAAAAATTTCCGGAAGTTTTGCGGCGTCTTCACACAGAAAATGAACATTTGGAAGCTGCAGGGTATCCATTTTCTGGACTGCGCGCAGCAGTACACTGGTGTAACGTTCGATGCCGATATAATTGATTTCGGGATGTAACGCAGCAAGATCCATCAGAAATCTGCCTTTTCCCATGCCGATTTCGATATGGATCGGATGGTCATTTTCAAAAAAGGCATGCCATTGTCCGCGGTGTTCTGCCGCATTCTGTATACAATATGGGCTGGCTGCCACAGCTTCATTGGCACCCGGTATATTTCTTAGTCTCATAGTAATTTCTCCTTGGAAAAGATAAATTCAGTTTTGCTAACTGTAAGAATACTATTACTATATACAAATTTCGTCCGTTCGGCAAATAAAAATTGAACGATTATGGAAATAATGGTATTATAAATATAAGAAAATCAAGAATTGGGGAGCCTTATGAAAATAAAAAAATACACCCGTGTAACAGCATTTTTTCTTGCCGTATGCACGGTTTTACTCATGTTACCGTTGTCTGTGCGTGCAGATGAGTACTGGCCGGACGGGGTAAAAACGCAGTCCAAAAGTGCCATTGTGATGGAAGTCAATACCGGCACCGTTTTATATGAAAAGAAGAGTCACGAGAAACATTATCCGGCGAGTATCACAAAGATCATGACGGTTCTTCTGGCAATCGAAAACTGTGATATGGATGAGGTCGTTACGTTTTCGGCGGATGCGGTATTTAAAAATGAGGGAGATACTTCCCATATTGCCCGGAATCTTGGAGAAAAACTGACGATGGAGCAGTGTCTGTATGCGGTTATGCTGGAGTCTGCCAATGAATGTGCTTATGCGGTTGCGGAGCATGTGGGGCAGAAACTGGGTGGTGATTACCGGACGTTTATTGACCTGATGAATAAGCGTGCAAAGGAATTGGGATGTACGGATACGCATTTCAATAACTGTAATGGTCTGCCGGATGAAGATCACTGGGTCAGCGCGTATGATATGGCACTGATTTCCGCAGAGGCATACAAAAACGAGACGTTCCGGATGATTGCAGGCAGTCCAAGCTATACACTTCCGAAGACCAATAAATGCAAGGCGGAATATCCGTGTCACAATCACCATAAAATGATCTACCCGTTTCGCGGGGACAGCTCTCATTTGTACAAATACTGTACTGGCGGAAAAACCGGCTACACGACAGTGGCGAATAATACTCTGGTGTCTTTTGCGGAGAAAGACGGAATTACTCTGGTGTGTGTGGTGATGGATGCGGCAACACCGGATCATTATACGGATACCAGAAAATTATTTGATTACTGTTTTGAAAATTTCCAGGCGCTGAATATTTCGGAAAACGATGCGGGTCTGGCAAAGGACAACGGAAAAAATTACGGGGTTTTGAACAACAGTGAACCTTATGTAAAGCTGGATGAGGATGCTTATATCATTATGCCAAAAGGAGCACAGTTTTCCGATGCATCCTATAAAAAGACAGAATCTGCAAAAGGAAAAAAGAAAGTTGCAAGGCTTGCATACACATATGCCGGTCATGAGGTCGGCAGTGTGGATATAGTAAAAACCGGAGCAAAGGTAAAAGATAATTATTACGTCAATACCGATAGCGGGCAGAAGAAAAATGAACGTGTCATACGGATCGATCCTGCATGGCTCATTGTTGCGGGAGTGGTTATTGTCGCAGCAGTGGTTCTGTTGTTTCTGGCAAAACGGGCATATGATAATTTTTATGTGATCCGTCATCAGAGAAAAACGAAAAAAAATGATAAAATGCGTTTTCGTGAGAAGAAACGAAAGAAATACAATCGCAGGAAGGACAGGTTTTTTTAAATCATTCAAATAAAGCGAAAATGCTTGCGTATTTGCCGCAAACAGGTATAATTACAATTGATGGATTTCATTTTAATAATGAAATTGGAGGTTACCATGTCACAATCTGTTACGATAAAAAGTAATAAATACGGAATTAATCTTGTCTTAGACCCGGAGATTGGGTTTGATGAGTTATTGAAGGATGTTGTCGAAAAGTTCAAAGCATCCAGTACATTTTTTAAAAATGCAAAACTGGCATTGTCCTTTGAAGGAAGAAAACTTTCGGAAGAGGAAGAACAGCAGATCATCTCAGCAATTGAAAGCAACACATCGATTGAAATCCTGTGTATCGTTGAAAATGGAACAAGACAGGAAGCTGTCATGAAAGAACAGGTCGAGGCGTTTTACGATGCCGTACAGCAGCAGTATGAGAATGCCGCAGCAGGAAACGGGCCGGAGCAGTTTTATCGTGGCACTTTAAGGTCGGGACAGGTGATTTCGAGTGAATCGAGTGTCACGATCATTGGCGATGTCAATCCGGGAGCCAAAATTATTTCCCAGGGAAACATTGTGATTCTTGGGGCATTAAAAGGTAACGCACAGGCAGGATGTATGGGTGATCGTAACTGCTTTATTTTTGCGCTGGATATGCAGCCGATTCAGATTCAGATTGGGGATCTGATCGCAAAGAGTCCGGACAAGCCGGAACCGAAACGTCGTACACTCCGCCGGTCAAAGACACCGGAAGTGGAAGCACAGATCGCCATTGCAAGAGATGGAAATATCTATATTGAGCCAATCACCAAAAATATATTAAATAACATTTAGGGACGTAGGAGGAATAAGTTTCATGAGCGAAGTAATCGTTATCACATCAGGAAAGGGTGGTGTAGGTAAGACCACAACCACAGCAAACATTGGTACAGGTCTTGCACAGTTAAACAAGAAAGTTGTAATGATTGATACCGATATCGGACTGCGTAACCTGGATGTGGTTATGGGTCTGGAAAATCGTATTGTATACAATCTGGTAGATGTTGTGGAAGGAAAATGCCGTATCCGTCAGGCACTGATTAAGGATAAGAGATATCCGGAATTATGTCTTCTTCCGTCTGCACAGACCAGAGATAAGGATGCAGTGACACCAGAGCAGATGGTTGCACTGATCAATGAACTTCGTGAAGAATTTGATTATATTTTACTGGATTGCCCGGCCGGTATCGAGCAGGGATTTAAAAATGCCGTAGCAGGTGCGGACCGTGCACTGGTTGTTACGACACCGGAAGTATCTGCCATCCGTGATGCAGACCGTATTGTAGGACTTTTGGAAGCCAATGAAATGAAGAAAATTGACCTGATCGTCAATCGTCTGCGTGTGGATATGGTAAAGCGCGGAGAAATGATGACCGTGGATGATGTAACAGATATCCTGGCTGTGAACCTGATCGGTGCTGTACCGGATGATGAGCAGATTGTTATTTCCACAAACCGTGGTGAGCCACTGGTTGGAACCAACTGTCTGGCAGGAAAAGCATATTCTAATATCTGTCATCGTATTATGGGAGAAGAAGTTCCATTCCTGAACCTGAATGAGAAGCAGGGGGTATTGGAAAAATTAAAAGATATCTTTAAGAAGAATTAGAGGGGGGTACTTATTGTGGGAATAATGGATTTATTTAAGAAAAAGACTTCCGGCAACGTCGCAAAAGACCGCCTGAAGCTGGTGCTGGTTTCTGACCGTGCCAACTGTTCTTCCGAGATGATGGAGATGATGAAGAATGACATTATTGAAGTGATCTCACGTTACATGGATATTGATGCGGAGGCGCTTGATGTAAAAATCACCGAGACAGAGTCCGATTCCAATAACGGAACGGTACCGGCACTTGTCGCTAATATTCCGATCCGTGATATGAAGCATCGTCCGGACCCGAGATAGAAATTACAGAGTACATAAGAAAATGCCCGGCAGGTTCCTACTGCCGGGCGTTTTTACAACAGGGGTTTATATGATACGAACAATGTTCAGATCGGAATCAAGGAGAAGGACATCAGCTCTTGCACCAGGCGCAAGAGTGCCGATGGTATGTTCTAACCCGATACTTTTTGCCGGATTGTAGGTGGCAGCTTTGACAGCGACAGCAAGTGGAATGCCAAAATTTACTGCATTTTTCATACAGTCAAAAAGGTTTGTTGCTGAACCGGCAATAGTTCCGTCTTTTAAGGTGGCGAGCCGTCCCTTTTTCGTTACAGGTTGTCCTCCGAGTTCATATGTTCCATCGTCCATACCTGTGGCACGCATGGCATCACTGATCAATATCATGCGGTCTTCGCCAAACATACGAAAGGTATTCCGGATAACAGATGGGTGGATATGTATGCCGTCACAAATTATTTCGGCCATGGCATGTGGGCAGTCAGTGGCTGCACCGATAATACCTGGATTCCGGTGATGCAATGGTGGCATGGCATTAAATAAATGCGTGACATGACTGGCTCCCGCAGCAAAAGCGTTTTGGGCAATTTCATAGGATGCCGTGGAATGACCGAGGGAGATGGTCAGCTGGGAATGAAATTCCCGGATAAAAGCATCCGCGCCTGAAAGTTCCGGTGCAATCGTAATGATGCGGATTTTGTTATCGCATGCCTGGGAAAGACGTCGGAACATATCGGTATCCGGTGCGCGAAGATAGCTTGCTTTTTGTGCACCTTTTTTTTCAGGAGAGAGAAATGGTCCTTCCATGTGGATTCCTGCGATAAAAGCATGGCTATTGTCATCTGGAATTTCGCGCGTCGATGCAAAGGCTGTCAGCAACTGGTTTTCTGGTAAAGTCATGGAGGTTGGACAAAAAGCTGTTACGCCGCAGGAACGAAGATATTTTGCAATTTTTAAAAGTCCTTCCGCGCTGCCGTCACTGAAATCACATCCCATAGCACCGTGAATATGGATATCGACAAGTCCTGGAATTACATACAGACCGGATGCATCAATAATGGTGTCATCTGCCGTATCAGCAGAATCCATTGCGATGCGATGGGTATCGCTATCAATATGCAAATCTTTTGTCAGGAAAGATCCGCTTTCTTCCCAGACAAGTCCGTTTTTTATAATCATAAGGAACTCCTTTACAAAAGCAATAAATATTAAATAAGATTTTTTTCAATGATACGTGATAGTGCAGCTTCATCGGCAACAATGGAAACATCATCGTGCAGCTGCAGTATGGATGCGGGCACCTGGGGAGTAATTGGACCAAACAGGGACTGATACAGGGCATCTGCTTTTCCTTCTCCATTTGCGATTAACAGGATATGTTTTGCCTCCATAATATTTTTGATTCCGGTCGTATATGCGTGAGTAGGAACTTCATCAATGGAATCAAAAAAACGGGCATTTGCCTGAATGGTTGTTTTTGTCAGTTCTACACAGTGGGTTTCTTTTGCAAATGTATCGGATGGTTCATTAAAGCCAATATGTCCATTGTTACCAATACCAAGAAGTTGTAAATCAATGCCGCCAAGCTGGTGGATAATGGAATTGTAACGGGTACATTCCTTATCAACATCTTCTTCCATACCATTTGGAATATAGGTATTTTCCGGTTTGATATTTACATGATCAAAAAGATTGTGACGCATGAAATAAGCGTAGCTTTCCGAATTGGATGCGTCAAGTCCTTTGTATTCATCCAGATTGATGCTGTGGATCTGCGAGAAATCCAGATCCCCTTTTTTATACCAATTGATGAGCTGTTTATAAGTTCCAATTGGCGAGGAACCTGTGGCGAGACCAAGTACTGATTCTGGTTTCAAAATCATCTGTGCGGAGATAATATTTGCTGCCTTGCGGCTCATTTCATCATAATTTTTTGTTTTGTAGATTCTCATAAATGTCCTCCTTGTTATGGTTCTCGTTTATTTGAGAATGATTATAGAATTAAAAACCCAAAAAAGCTATATCTTTGAAGAAAACGGAAAGAACTATCAAAAAATGGAGTGAAAACACAAATATAAGGAAGTATAGGAACTGTTGCGGAAACTACTTTCAGAAATTATGACTAAAGATTGTATTTTATAGGTAGATTCGCTATAATTGCATGTAAAAATAAAAAAGGCAGGCATAAGTGGAGAAAATGGTATGGTGGGAACAAGTGAGAATATTGGGAATTACAAACAAAGAACCGTCAGGGTTACACCTTTGCTGGTCTGCATCTGGGATTGCATTTGTAACGGCAGCAAGCGTTGTTACCGTGGAAATGGCGGCACAAAGCATTGCACCACAGGAAGATGCATTTATGGGGGTTTTTATAAATGACGAAAAGCAGTTCCGGCAAAAAATCCGGGCAGTGCCGGGTAAGAGAAAATATATAATTTACCAGCAGGAAGCAGCCGAAACCGTCAGGATCCGATTGGTGAAACTGACGGAAGAACAATATGGCAATGTGTGGATCACAAATCTTATTACGGATGCCCCGGTTACAAGAGATGCAATTCCATCCCGCCATTTGCTTTTCATAGGAGATTCGCTTACCGCTGGATATGGAGTGGATGGAATAAATGGGATTAGTGCATTCCGGACAGCGGATGAAGATGTGACTAAAACTTATGCATATCAGGCAGCAGAGATGCTTCATGCAGACAGCAGGATTGTTGCATATAGTGGGAATGGGGTATTATCCCGCTGGATTGCCCCGGAGCAGGATACACCTTATACGAAAAACATTCTTCCCGAAATTTTTCCCTATATACAAAACGAAGTTCCAGATCTGATCGTGTGTAATCTGGGGACGAATGATGCAAGTTATGTGAGGCAGATTCCTTCCCGCGAGCGTGCGTTTGTAGAAAAATATACGGATTTTATACAGCAGCTGAAGAAGGTTTTTGCTGATGCGAAAATACTTCTGCTTTATGGTCTGATGGAACAGACATTATGTGAAAAAGTACAGGAAACCGCGCAGCGATGTGGCACAGAGTTTCTGAAGCTTCCGTTGCAGAATCCGGTCAATGGCATGGGAACAGATGGGCATCCGGGTGCCAGGACGCAGCAGGAAATTGCGTTATATGTGGAAAGATATATGGAACAGATGATGATGTGGAGAACAGATGAACGATGATTATATGATCTCATTTCAAAATGAGACAAAACAGACAATAGAAGCATCCTATAAAAAAATGACAGCGGTTGAACGCAGTGTGGCAGATTTTTTTATTGGTAATAAAGATGATATGGATTTTTCTTCTAAAAATATATCCCGTGTGCTGTATGTATCTGAGGCTACTTTGTCAAGGTTTTCCCAGAAGTGCGGATACAAAGGATATCGGGAATTTATTTTTTCTTATGAAAGAGACTTAAAATTTGAACAAAAAAGCGAGGGAACAGAAAAGGATGTCGGATTGTTTGCGCGTCGCGTACAAAATTCGTACCAGAAACTGTTACAGGAAAATTTTCGGATTCTTGATGAGGAGCAGGTCCGGCGGGTGGCGGGAATGCTTAACATCAGTAAACGTGTACTGATTTTTGGAATCGGAAATTCCGGTTATGCAGCGGAAGAATTCCAGCTGCGTTTCATGCGTATCGGGATGGATGTTAATGCAGTTACAGATTCCCATATGATGAAGATAGGTGCAGCACTGGCGGGGGAGGAAACACTTGTGATTGCCATTACGTTAAGTGGGGAGACGGCAGAAGTGTTAGAAAGTATTCGGATCGCCAAAAGCAGAGGTGCAAGTATTATATGCATAACAGCAGTTTCCGGGTCATCCGTTGCAAAGGAATCGCAGGAAGTAATTCGGGTAGCAGCATTAAAAAATCTGGATACAGGAACAAAAATTTCACCGCAATTTTCGATTTTAGCAATTATGGATGTTTTATACTCTTATTATTTTGCAAATGATTCTTACTTTAAAACACAAAAATATAAGGCAACCCTGTCTGCTATTCGTGCAAAAGGGGAACACACGGAGGATAAAGATGAATAAAAAAAAGTATATTGGAATTGATATTGGAGGAACGGCAGTAAAGATTGGAAGTGTAGATGAAGATGGCACGATTCATGCAACAGAAACTTATGCCGTAAATTTTGATGGATATGAAACACCTATTTTGCAGACGGTAGTGAAGAGCTGCCATAATTTTTTGGAAAAATATCGTGAGAATGCTTCTGAATATGCAGGAATCGGGGTGTCAGCAACGGGAGCAATCTCTACAAAAAAAGGAGTGGTCGAAGGAACCGCAGGACATATTAAAAACTGGATCAACAGCCCGATTCGACAGGTGATGGAGCAGGAATTCCATATTCCGACAGAAGTGCTTAATGATGCGAATGCAGCGGCTCTTGGGGAAGCGTGGATTGGTGCTGCAAAGGGCAAAAAAGATGTTGTCGTTGTCACGATTGGAACAGGTGTAGGTGGCGGCATTCTCATGAATGGAAAGATTTTGCTCGGAGCAAGTGGATTTGCGGGTGAACTTGGACATATTCCGGTGCAGTATGAAGGGGAAATGTGCACTTGCGGAAATCGGGGATGTCTTGAGCATTATGGATCGACTTCAGCACTGGTACGAAAAGTCCGTTGGGCAATACAGGAAGGTGCGATTGCAGGGGCAGCAGATACACCAGTTGATGGACGATGGATTTTTGCACAGGCAGCGACAGGAAATGTGGTGGTGCAGAAAATCCTGCAGGAATGGATAGAGGTGATTGCTTCAGCGCTTGTTGGATTTGTGCATATGTTTAATCCAGAGCAGATATTAATTGGCGGAGGAGTTTCTGCACAGGAAGATCTTTTTATTGCTCCTGTCAGATCATATGTGATGAAACATGTGATGCCAAATTTTGCAAAAGATCTTGAAATCTGTGCAGCTGCATTGAAGAATGAGGCAGGTATGGTGGGAGCCGTATATTATTGCATACAGCAGGAAAGAGAGTGTGATTGTTGAAAGTAGTTTCCGTGGATGGGAAGATGCCCGGATTGTACTTTCAGAAAGGGGCGATTTTTATACGGATTACCGTCGGGAGCTGGGGGAAAAGAATTTTCTTATTCTTCCGGGGGTGGAGGCTACTGCAGTATTGTTTGATGATGAGGGAAATACGGTCAGACTGCATCATATGAATGGAATTCTCGGAACAGAGAGCATGCAAAAAGGTGCATTGGAAAGTACCTTTTCACATATGGAAAAAGTAGAGCCTGATATTTATTACGGGACGGACTGGGATGGAAATAAAACAGGGAAAAAACTTGCAGAGAGATTAAAGAATCATGGTTGTATCGTGACTTATAATCACCCAATCTGGTCACGTGTAAGGCCGGAAGATTTTATCAATATTCCGGATATCAATATGTTGGAGATTTTTAATTATAACACCGTTAATGAGTGTGGTACGGGGTATGATGTGACCTATTGGGATCTGATGCTTCGCAGTGGCAGGCATATCAATGCGGATGCGACAGATGATAATCATAATGGAGGAAGTTTTCCGGATTCTTTTGGAGGATATATTGTTGTGCAGGCGGAAGAACTTTCCCATGAAGCAATCTGCCAGGCAATTTTGAATGGGGAATATTATTCTTCTTCAGGACCGGAAATATATGACTGGAAGGTGGAAAATAACCAGTTTGTCGTTAATTGCAGTGCAGTAGAACGCATCAATATGATTGTTGGCGGACCAGTAGCTTTGGGTGTGACCCGGTTGGCGGAACATGGAGTCCCTCTGACAGAAGCATTTTATCCGTTAACAGGAAAAGAAACATATATTCGTGCAGAATGTATAGATGAACATGGGCACACGGCATGGACAAATCCTATCTGGTTGTCAGAATTTGCAAAAAGGAGGAAATAAGAGATGAATGTATTTGATAAAATAAAAGGCGGTTTGATCGTCTCCTGTCAGGCATTGGAGACCGAGCCTCTTTACAGTTCAAAAATTATGGCGAGGATGGCATTTGCAGCAAAAGAAGGCGGTGCCGTTGGAATTCGCGCAAATACACCGGAAGACATTATTGCAATTAAAAAGGAAGTGGATCTTCCAGTGATCGGTTTATATAAAGTAGACTATGATAATTCGGAAATTTATATCACACCAACCATGAAAGAAATTGATGCTATCATGACAGCCGCACCGGATATTATTGCATTGGATGCAACAAACCGAAAAAGACCGGATGGAAGCACCATAGAAACATTTTTCCCGGAAGTGCGTAAAAAGTACCCGGATATGATCTTTATGGCAGATTGTGCGTCTTATGAAGATGGCATGCGTGCACAGAAACTTGGGTTTGACATTGTTGGAACCACACTTTGTGGTTATACGCCGGATACCAAAGGTACAGAAATTCCGTGCTTTCCAATGTTAGAAAAGCTGGCACAGGATTTGACAATTCCGCTGATTGCAGAGGGTGGAATCTGGGAGCCGCAGCAGTTACAGAAAGCATTTGCGTGTGGTGCATATGCGGCAGTGATTGGTACCGCAATCACAAGACCACGGGAAATTACAAAAAGATTTGTAAATGCAATTACAAAATAAAAGCGATTCACGAATACGAAAAGGAAGCCTGTTTAAAATCGGCTTCCTTTTTTGGTAAAACAGTGCGCAGATTTTATAGGATATACTATTTTCTTGACTAATATTACTGGGAAATGTAAAATATGAAGTAAAATACCACGTTGATTTTTACAGAGCGGAAAATGTCGACAAATACAGAAAATGCCCGGCAGGTTCCTACTTGCCGGGCATTTTTAAAAAGCAGGTAACCAGGAGAATTTGAAATTGCATGACAAATCGTTAAAGGAGTTATGTGGGCAGTTATCCATATCAATTGCTACCGGTCGTAACTGGGTAAAGCTTGGAAAGATAACTCCCCAATATATAAAAAACGGGATGCCCTATTTTGATGAAAAGCATATTGCAATCATAGAAAATGAAATCCGGTCAGAAAAAAATGTGGCATTAAAAAGCCGCAGAAATAAAAAATATGTTTCCGGAAATGCGTTATATCGTTCTTATGTTTCCAAAAACTGCAAGAACCTTACCGTTTTGCAGAAACTGCTCTCCGAGATAACACGGGAACAAATTCTGCTGACCTCTGATGTGATATCCTATTTTGTGGCAGACTGTGCGTTGCAGTTATTCGGGCAGAAACCATTATTTTTCCAATATCTGCAGGGAAAAATTTCTATAGGGAAATATGACATCTTACTGGATGCATTGATTGGTGACAGACAAAGGGCAATGGATTTCTGTCAGAAATATCCGGCATTTTTTGCACATGAATACATCTGGGAGCCGGGAGAAGACATTCTGGGACTTATATATCTTTCCTGTAAAAATATGGGAAGCCGGAAAGCGCATGGTTCATACTATACACCCACAAAAGTTGTAAAAAAACTGATTTCCCATCTGGATATCGAACATATAGGAAAAGTGTTAGATCCGTGTTGCGGCACCGGAAATTTTTTACTTCAGCTGCCGGAAAGTGTGGATCTGGCAGATATTTATGGCACGGATACCGATGCGGTGAGTGTTTGTATCGCACGACTCAATATGGCTCTGAAATATCCGGACGCGGATGTTGAGGAGATCTGCGGGCATATTACCGAGAAGAATTTCCTCACAGAATATGGCAGAACGGGATTTGATACCATCATTGGAAATCCACCGTGGGGCTATGCTTTTTCCAATGAAGACAAAGCAGTGTTAAAGACCAGATATGCCACGGCTTCCGGAAGAAATACCGAGTCCTATGATGTTTTTATCGAACGGGCTCTGGAGATTCTTGTTCCGGATGGAACGCTGGCGTTTGTGCTGCCGGAAGCGGTCTTAAATGTAAAGGCACATATGCGTATCCGCACAATTCTGCTTCAGAGAAGTTCTGTAAAATCCCTTACGTTTCTGGGAGATATGTTTGACGGGGTACAGTGTCCCTGCATCCTGTTGCAGCTTATTGCGACCGGAAAGCCTTTGTCAACGGCAGGTATGATGATAGAAGACCGGACACGTACATATACCATTGCTATGGAGCGGACGGTAGTGCCGGAAAATTTCAGTTTCCGGATGACAGATGAAGAGTATCGTGTGCTGGAGAAAATAAAAAATTCCATTCCCGTCTGTTATCTGGCCGATCATGCAGATTTTGCACTTGGCATTGTTACCGGAAACAACAAAAAGTTTCTCTCCGCAGAGAAAACGGAAAATTCGGAGATGGTACTGAAAGGTACAGATATTTGCAAATACCACATAAATCCGGTAAAACAGTATCTGCGGTTTGAACCGGAGCAGTTTCAGCAGGTTGCACCTCTGGAGATATACCGGGCACCGGAAAAACTGTTGTACCGTTTTATCAGCAATCAGCTGGTGGTGGCTTATGATGACCGGCAGATGCTTTCTTTGAATAGCTGCAACATTGTGATCCCAAAGATCGAGGGAATGCAGATCAAATATATTCTGGCAATTTTAAATTCCAGTGTTTCTCAGTTTGTTTATCAGAAGGAATTCCATTCCATAAAAGTATTGCGGGCGCATATGGAGCATATTCCGATTCCGCGTGTTGGGAAAGCGATACAGAATGAAATTATAGCGATGACCGAGCCGCTGATTTGTGGAATGGGAAAAGAGGCAGCAGAGACTTGCCAGAAACGGTTGGATTGCAGAATCATGGATTTGTTCCGGTTATCCGCAGAGGAACAGTGGATAATCCGGCATGCTTTACATTAACCTATAAAGGACAGAAATGTATTAAAAGACAAAAATAAAGACATCAAACTGGAATAAAGACAAATTAAAGGCATTAAACTATAAAATTGACGCATAAACGACATTGCAAAATTACTGCTGATTTATCAGACGATTTAATAATGAAAGCAGCTGTTTTTTGTCTTCGGTGTAAATTAACAGACCATTACCGGTGCGAACGATGGTAAGAATCTGCCCGGCAAAGAGATCACTCTGTTCGAATGTATGCAGCAGAAGTTCCTGCATATGGGAGGGTACGGACAGGAAAACGGTCTCTACCTGTTCCATTGGATGGAGGGAGACATTTGCATCTGCAAATAATTTCCCAAGGCATTGTTCCTGTTCCACCTGTGCAGCTGTCTTGTCCACAATAAAAAATCCATTGGCATCCTTCGGCATATGCAAAGACTGGACGGCGCGCTGCACCTGTTTGGTCAGGGCATCCGATGCCGGATACAGAGATTCAAAATAACTCATAAAATCGGCAGCTTTTCGAAAGTGCCGGTTTTTTCCGTTTTGGGTAAGTTCGGTCATGAGAATCCGGCGAATGATGCTTTCGCATGTCTCGCGGGAAGGATTTTTGCGCAGCTGGTTTTTCTGATTCAAAATGGGATCTCCTTTGTTACAGTTTCAGATTATCTTTACTATATACTATTTTCTTGACGAATTCCACAGGAAAAGGTAGAATACGAAGTGAAATACCACGTTAATTTTTATGGAGCGGAAAATGTCGACAAATACGAAAAAGAGTAAATCATCAGAAGAAACATTGGAAAAACTGCGCGCTTTCATTAATGAAAAAGGCGGCATCGTAAAAAAGGAAGAATTTGCGGCACTTGATGTGGATTACCGCAAGATTCTGGAATTTGTGGAAGCCGGGACATTGGTGCGGATAAAAAACGGTTATTATACCGACCGGATCGACCGCTTTTCCGAGGAAGAACTGATCGCACGGCTGTTTCCGGATGCGCGTCTGTGCATGGAAAGTGCGCTCTATGTGTATGGATATATCCGGGAAAAGCCTTACGGATGGCACTTAGCGGTGGATAAAAATACATCCAAGTCGCGGTTTAAGATGGATTATCCGAAAGTAATCCCATACTATACAGAGCCGGAAGCTTTGGAACTTGGTTCCACAACGATTGAGCAGAATGGACTGACGTTTCAGATTTATGATAAGGAACGGATGATCTGTGACTGCCTGAAATATGAGGCAAAGCTTGACCGGGCGATTTTCCGGGAGGCGATCCAGTCCTATATCCGGGACAATGATAAAGATATTTCCATGCTGATGGAATATGCCAGAGCGCGAAAAGTAACAGGAAAGGTACAGAGTCTGATCGGAGTGTGGCTGTAATGAAAGTCGGTGTATGTGAGGCAACAGAACTGAAAAAGAGAAGCGAAATGCTCTCCATTCCATTTGCGGATCTCCTGTGGGGATATGCGGTGGAAGATCTGATGCTGCGTGTCAGTACGTCTGCATACCGTGAATTTTTATGGCTGATGAGCCTGCCGCTTCTGGGAGAAGAAGCATACCGGCAGCGCGCCAAGAAGCGCATCCGCTTTTTTTATAAGGGAAGTGAGGAAGAACTCACGCCGGACAAACTGCAGCCCGGTCAGCGATTATCCATCGCAATGGGCGAACATATCAAAACAACACTTTTTGCAAAAGAAAATGCACAGAAAATCCATTGGGAAGGTACGGTGACGGCATTGAGCGGCGGAATCCGGCTTAGCATGACCGCCGGGTATTTTGATATGAAAGTTCCGCTAAATATTGAGATCTACAGTTTTGGTGCGGTCAGCCAGATTCCGGGAACAAGAGAAGAAGAACTGATTGCAGTGGGCGGAGGCAGAAAAATTTCCTATCTGGTGTATTCGCCGGAGAGTGAACTGAGCTATGATCTGTTTGCGATCATGGACAAGCTGGAACTGATCGGCAGCATGGGAAGTTATTATGATGCATACCGGCTGCTCCGGACACAGCCGCTCAGCGGGCGTTATGTGCTGGAGGAACTGACGGTGCTTACCGCTGCATCTCCGAAGATGCGAAAAGAGCAGAGATTAAAGCAGCTGGACGAATACCGGGCTTACACATATATGCGCAAGCGCTGGGAAAAGTATCTGCGTAACCATGGGCTGGCAGAGGTTCCCTGGGAAGACGCAATCGATCTGATTCTGGTGTTTGTGTCCCCGATCTGGGAGAGTCTTTGCCGCAATGAGATCTTTTTTGATGACTGGATGCCGGAACTTGGCCGGTTCTTGGGATAGGGAGGAAATATGCTGGAACAAAAACTGAATGAACTGGAACAATCGGACATCTATCCGTTTCATATGCCCGGCCATAAACGGGCATTCCTGCCTTTTGCCAATCCCTATGCCATTGACATTACGGAAATTGAAGGATTTGATAATCTTCACCATGCAACCGGAATCTTGCAGGAGGCGCAGCAGAAGGCGGCAGATCTGTATGGTGCAAAAAAAACGTATTATCTGGTAAACGGAAGTACCTGCGGACTTCTTGCGGCGATCAGTGCAGCAGTCCCACGGGGCGAAAAAATCCTTATGGCGAGAAACTGTCACAAAGCAGTATATCACGCGATGTATCTGCGGCAGCTGATTCCTGTTTATCTGTATCCGGAAGATACCGCCTGCGGCATCCAGGGGCAGGTAACACCACAGATGGTGCGAAAGCAGCTGGAACAGACACCGGATATCCGGGCCGTTGTCATTACTTCCCCGACATATGACGGGGTCGTATCGGATATCAAAAACATTGCGGATATCGTGCATGCATATGGGATTCCGCTGATCGTGGATGAAGCGCATGGAGCACATTTCGGGTTTTCCCCGGAGTTTCCGGAAAATGCCACAAGGCTTGGTGCGGATGCCGTGATTATGAGTGTACACAAAACACTTCCCGCATTTACACAGACCGCATTGCTGCATCTGTGTTCCGACCGGATCGCGGAGAAAAAGGTCGCACAATTTCTGGGGATTTATGAGACAAGTTCTCCGTCGTACCTTCTGATGGCGGGGATTGAAAAAAGTCTGCAGATCATAGAAAAAGACCGGGAAATGCTGTTTGCTGCATACAGCAGAAGGCTTGCAGAGTTTCGGGATAAGACCAAAAATCTGAAAACACTGCAGGTATTACAGCCCTCCGATTTTTCAAAACAGGAGGCGTTCTCGTTTGATCCGGGAAAACTTCTGATTCTGACCGGAAACAGCATGAGCGGACAGGCTCTTCAGGAGATATTGCTGCAGGAATATGGTCTGCAGATGGAGATGGCAAGCGGAAACTATGTAGTTGCCATGACTTCCATTATGGATACGGACGAAGGGTTTGCGCGGCTTTCGGATGCACTGGAATGTATTGACGGAACGGTTCATAAGAAGGAAGAAACCAGCGAGATTTCACCGCGGGAGATCTATCGGGAACAAAAAACCGTCATGACGATTGATCAGGCGCTGGACGCAGAACAAAAAACGGTCCGGCTGGAGGAAGCCGCGGGAGCGGTGAGCGGGGATTATGTGTATCTGTATCCACCCGGAATTCCGGTTCTTGTGCCTGGCGAAGCGATTGACGTGCAGACCGCAGAAACGATCCGGCATTGTATCCGGCTGGGCCTGGAGGTAGAGGGACTGCCGGATTTGACGTGTATAAACGTTGTGAAATGACGGCAAATATATTATACTAGAGGAAAGAGATCAATGGGCAAAATTTATTGTGTCATGGGAAAGAGTTCTTCCGGAAAAGACAGTATCTACAGCCGGATTATGCAGCAGGGGAATCCTGCACTTTTACGCATTGTACCGTATACCACCCGCCCCCGCAGGGAGGGAGAGATGGATGGCAGGGAATATGTATTTACAGATGAGACACATGTACAGCAGCTGGAAAGCGCAGGCAAGGTGATCGAGCTGCGGGCATATCACACGGTCTATGGGATCTGGAAATATTTTACGGTAGATGATGGAAGAATTGACCTGTCGGCGCACAGTTATCTGTATATTGTGACACTGGAAGGGTATCAGAAAATACAAAGATACTTTGGAAGCTCGCGGGTGGTGCCGATTTATATAGAAGTGGAGGATGGCGAGCGGCTGCTTCGGGCGATTGCCAGGGAGCGGCAGCAGAAAACTCCGCAGTATGAGGAAATGTGCCGGAGATTTCTTGCGGATGCAGCCGATTTTTCCGAGGAAAAACTGACAGAGGCAGGCATCACACGACGGTTTATAAATAAGGATATGGAAGGAACCATCCGGGAGATCACGGAATATATCCGGCGGGATATGTCCGGGATGGAGAAACAGGATAAGAGGATTTCTATATGGCGATAAAAGTAAACGATATATCTGCGGTCAATCAGGTACCGGAGGCCACAAAAACAGTAGAAGGCGACGGCTCGTTCAAGTTTACACTTGCAAGTGCGATCACAGATGCGGATCTGCAGGCAAAAGTGGATGAACTGCTCAGTGATATTACGGCGCAGGGAAACCGTCTTGCGGAGCACATGGACATCCGGGATATGAAAAAGTACCGTGGACTGATAAAAGACTTTCTGAATGAAGTAGTTTACCGTTCCCACCGGTTTTCAAGGGAAAATTTTCTTGACCGCAGGGGACGCCACCGGGTATATGGCATTATCCGCCTGATCGATAAGAATCTGGATGAACTGGCAGGCGAACTGGTGGCAGACGAAAAGGATCATATTTCGATTCTGGACCGTATTGGGGAAATTAAAGGACTTTTGCTTGATATTTTGACCTAGACAGATACAAGGAGGGGATGGCTATGGCAGGATTTTCAGACATCATTGGACATGAACAGATCATCGGGCATTTGAAGAATGCAATTGCCCTCGACAAAGTCAGCCATGCATATATTTTTAACGGACCAAAGCTTTCCGGAAAAATGATGCTTGCAGAGGCTTTTGCCATGGCACTGCAATGTGAGGGAGAAGGGACAAGACCATGCCTTTTATGCCGCTCCTGCAAACAGGCGGTGGATCATAATCAGCCCGATATCATCTATGTATCCCACGAAAAGCCGAATACCATCGGGGTGGACGATATCCGTACCCAGATCAATAACGATATTGTGATAAAACCATACAGTAGCCGCTACAAAGTGTATATTGTGGATGAGGCGGAAAAAATGAACCAGCAGGCACAGAATGCATTGCTGAAAACAATCGAGGAACCGCCGGCATATGCTGTCATCCTGCTTCTGACCACAAATGCGGACAGTTTTCTGCCAACGATTTTATCGCGCTGCATTACACTGAATCTCAAAGTGGTAAAAGAAGATGTGATCAAATCTTACCTGATGAAAACGTATCACATTCCGGATTACCAGGCAGATGTCTGTGCCGCATTTTCCCAGGGAAATGTAGGGAAAGCCATTCAGCTGGCATCTTCCGAAGAATTTGGGGAACTGAAAGCATCGGTGCTGCAGCTGATGAAGCGTCTGGAAGATATTGATCTGTATGAAATGACAGCAGCAGTAAAGCAGATTGCAGAGTATAAGCTGACGGTCAATGATTATTTTGACCTCATGATGATCTGGTTCCGCGATGTACTTTACATGAAAGCAACCAATGATGTAAACGGACTCATTTTTAAGGATGAGGTTTATGACATAAAAAAACAGGCAGCAAAGCGGTCGTATCAGGGAATTGAGACGATCATCCGTGCACTTGAGACAGCGAAAGTCCGGATTTCGGCAAATGTAAATTTCGATCTTGTGATTGAGCTGCTGTTACTGACAATTAAGGAGAATTAATATGATAAAAGTGGTAGGAATCCGTTTTCAGCGTGCGGGAAAGATTTATTATTTTGACCCGTTGGACTATGATCTGGAAACGGCGATGCATGTCATCGTGGAAACGGCACGTGGCATAGAGATGGGAACAGTGCTGATCCCACCCAAAGAGGTGGATGACGATAAGGTTGTCCAGCCTTTGAAACCGGTGATCCGTATTGCGACAGACGATGACGAAAAAGTTATAGAAAAAAATAAAGAAAAAGAAGCGGAAGCCTACGTGATCTGCAAGGAAAAAATTGCAAAGCACGGGCTGGATATGAAACTGGTTGCAGCGGAATATACATTTGACAACAATAAGCTTTTGTTCTACTTTACGGCAGACGGACGAATTGATTTCCGTGAGCTGGTCAAGGATCTGGCTTCGGTGTTCCGCACCCGTATCGAATTGCGGCAGATTGGTGTGCGCGATGAGACAAAGATGCTTGGCGGTATCGGAATCTGTGGGAGGGAACTGTGCTGCAGATCCTATCTGACCGATTTTGTACCAGTATCCATCAAGATGGCAAAGGAACAGAATCTGTCCTTAAATCCGACAAAAATTTCGGGTGTATGCGGCAGACTCATGTGTTGTCTGAAGAACGAGCAGGAAACATACGAATACTTAAACAGCCGTCTGCCGTCGGTGGGAGATTCGGTAATCACACCGACGGGAATGCATGGAGAAGTGTCCGGTGTTAATGTACTGCGTCAGCTGGTTAAGGTTGTTGTGGATAACGGAGAAGAAAAAGAACTGCAGGAATATGCAGTAGATGACCTGAAGTTTACACCGCGGCGCCGCAGGGATGTCCGTGTAACGGATGAGGAAATGAAAGAGCTGGAAGGGCTTGAGGATAACGGAAGCACGGAGGAAGAAAACGAACGTCCGCAGCGGGAGAACCGCAGGGAAAACAACCGTGGCAAATACCGCAGAGAGCAAAACGATGCGTCACCGGAGACGGATGCAGGAAGCGAAAGCCGTGAGAATCGTGAGAAAAACGATAGCGGCGAGAAACGCGAGTATCGTGACCGCAGTAACTATCGCGGCAAAAAGCGCGAATACCGCGACCGGAATGACAACGGTGAGAAACGCGAGTACCGGGAACGCAGCAATTACCGTGGCAGAAACTATAATCGTGACCGCGGAGAGAATGCCGACCGTGAAAACAGTGGCGAGGGAGGAGAAAAACGTGAATACCGCGGAGAGCGGAATTTCCGGCGCCATCGAAACTACGACAGAAAGAATTATCAGGGTGGAAACAACGAACGTGGAGAACAAAAACGAGGTGACAATCCACAGTCATGAACGACTGGATGAACTTCATAGAAACGGCTACTGGATCATTCAGGATCCGGGACGGTTCTGTTTTGGCATGGATGCAGTGCTGCTGTCCGGCTTTGCGAAAGTAAAGCCCGGGGAACGGGCACTGGATCTGGGTACCGGAACCGGGATCATACCAATTCTGCTGGAGGCAAAGACCAAAGGGGAACATTTTACCGGGCTGGAAATTCAGCCGGAGAGTGCAGATATGGCGGCGCGAAGCGTCGCCTACAATCATCTGGAAGAGAAAATTACGATTGTGACCGGAGATATCAAGGAGGCTTCTGCGCGTTTCGGAGCCGGATCGTTTGAAGTAATCACAACGAATCCGCCGTATATGATCGGGCAGCATGGAATCCAGAATGATGCCAGTGCCAAGACGATTGCAAGGCATGAGGTTCTCTGCGATCTGGATGATATCCTGCGTGAGAGTGCAAAGATGTTAAAGCAGGGCGGACGATTTTACATGGTACACCGGCCCTTCCGCCTTGCGGAAATTTTCAGTAAGATGGTAGCATATCATATCGAGCCGAAGCGCATGCGGCTGGTCTATCCGTTTGTGGATAAGGAGCCGAATATGGTGCTGATAGAGGGGCTGCGGGGCGGCAAATCCCGTCTGACGGTGGAAAAACCACTCATTGTATACAAAGAGCCGGGGGTATATATGCCGGAGATTTATGATATTTACGGATATTAGGAAGGAGTGCGTGGTATGGGAATTTATCTGAATCCATCTGCGGATGGATTTGCATCCATTATGAAAACCGGAGATTATGTGGATAAAACCGGATTGATTACCTATATGAATGCGGTATTAAACTCTTCCAGAAATATGCTGTGTTCAAGCAGACCACGAAGATTTGGAAAATCTTATGCTGCACAGATGCTTTCCGCATTTTATTCTAAGGGAGCAGATGCGGGGGAACTGTTTGCACATTTGCGCGTAGCCAATCCGCCGGAGGAGACAAAAGAGAAAGAGAAAGAGTGGTACAATAAATATCGTAATAATTGTGACGTCCTGTTTTGGGATATGGCGTGGTTTATTTCCAATGCACAGAATATAGAGGATACAATTTTGAATCTGCAGCGTGACATTGGAAAGGAATTACGGGAAGCCTTTCCGGATTGTGTGACAGAGGAAGTCGTTTCTTTGCCGGAAATATTACTTACAATCAGTGTAAAAACCGGGCATAAATTTTTGATTATTATTGACGAGTGGGATGCGTTGTTCCGTGAAGCGCCGGAAAATACAGAACTGCAAAAGACATATATTCAGTTGTTGCGCGCATTGTTCAAGGGAATTCAGGTTTCCCGTTTTTTGTGTGGAGCTTATATGACGGGAATTTTACCGATCAAAAAATATGGAACGCAGTCGGCCCTTACCGATTTTACCGAATTTACGATGCTTGAGCCGGGACCGCTGGCACCCTATGTTGGTTTTACAGAGGATGAGGTAAAAAAGCTGTGTACCGGTCATCACATGGATTATGAGGAAATGCGCAGATGGTACGATGGGTATTATTTTGATGAGATCGGGCATGTGTATAATCCAAATTCGGTGATAAAGGCAGTTTTTTGCGGAAAATACAGTAATTACTGGACACAGACAGAAACTTATGAATCACTGCGAATTTATATAGATTTAAATTTTGATGGTCTGAAGGAATGTCTGGTCGATATGCTTGGAGGAAAGCGTTGCCGGGTCGATATCGGGTCGTTTCAGAATGACATGACTTCCATGAAAAGCCGGGATGATGTACTTACTTTACTGGTGCATCTGGGATATCTGGGATATGATGCAGACAATAAAGAGGTGTATATTCCAAACGAAGAAATCAGGGAAGAGTTTATTCGTGCAATCAAAAACGGCAGACGTCAGGAACTGGTGAAAGCAATTCAGCTGTCAGATCATTTGTTGAAGGCAACAATAAACCTGCATTACTGATCGAGTTGAAATGGGACAAATCTGCAGAAAAAGCGATTACACAGATCAAAGAAAAGAATTATACGCAGTTGGTGAAAAAATTGGGATATGATGGGGAGGTTCTTCTGGTTGGAATCAATTATAGCACCAAAACAAAGAAACATTCCTGTGTGATTAAAAATTTTAGATAATTATGTAGAGAAACCGTGGTACATATCAGGATGCATCACGGTTTTTGGCTGTCAGGAGAAAGTGATAAAACAATGTATAGAAAAATAAAACATAGTTGATATATACAATCAAATATGCTAATGTGAAAATGCAACGGGCAATGATGATTTTATGGAGGATGAATGGGAAAATATAGGGTATTAGATATTTTATCTTATGTACCAAAGCAGAAAATTGACTTGGAACAGTTGGAAACTATATTTGTTAATGAAATTAACAATGTAAATGCAGCAACGAATGGTTATTACGTCGAAAAATATAAACAAATCCATGAGTTAGAGAAAAATATAAAAATAGCGGTTGAAGATTTACAGAATGAAGGAAAGAAGATTGCATTTATTAAGAAAGGGCGAAAGATAATAGCTGTGGTAGGATATAAGGTAACATAAGCCATATTGTATAGGAAACAGATATGAAAAAGTTTTTTCTGATTTTTATAATAATTTTTAGCCTGATAGGATTTGTTGGGTGTACTCAAAAAGATGATACAAAATCGCAATTTATTAAAGATTTTGATATAGATATTGAGGAAAAAGATATTGAACTTAAAGAAGAGTTTAATGATTATGGAGGTTTTCCATATGAGGGAATGGCTCTTTATAAGATAACTCTGGATGAGGATGCTGCCGAGGAATTTGCGAAGTGGGAGAGTTTGCCGTTTTCGAAAAAGGCTGGGGATTTTTTGACAAGTGTTTCTACTTATATTGAACTTCCAACAATTGAAGATGGTTATTGGAAACTTGTTGATCGGAATCCAGGAACAAAAATGTACACGAATGTTTCCTTTTGTGTATATGATGCAGAAAATAAAATTGCATATTTAATAACAATGGATAGTTAGAGTATTTGAAGGGATAAATAATGTTAAAGAAAATATTACCGGTAATTATTATAACGGTCTGTTTATTATTTGCGGGTTGCAAAGCTCCTGCAGATCAAGAACAGAAAAATAATACAGAAACAGCTGTCTTATCTACGGAAACACAGGAAGAGGATTGGAAACAGGTTCATTCTACACAAAAGGATCTGGAAAAACTTCCGCAGAAGATACAGAAAATTTTTTCAGATAATCAAACATTCTTTGATGTGGAAAAAGGAAAAGAATATGATAAGGATTCTTTTATAAAAGCATTGACAAAAGAAGGGTATCGGCCTCAGTGGGCAGAATTTCTGGTGGCAGACTGGGATAATGATGGAGAATATGAATTAGCTGTTTATATAAAAAACAGTCCGGATTATAATGACTGCAGAATTTTTGATGCGTCAAATAAGAAAGTGTATGCGCATGCTTTTACGGCCCGTGCAATTGAGGGAATCAGTGATATGGGAATTATCAGAGGTTCAAGCGGTGCAGCTGATACAGACTATGACAGATTGTTTCTGGATGGAAAAGAACAAAAATTTTATGAATATAAAGGGGAAACGGTATATCTATCGGTAGAATATGCATGGAGCCATGATTCCATTGTCTCGGGGATATGAAATAAGAGCCGGGGGGATATGTGCCAGATATTTATGATATTTACGGATATGAAAAACCGTGGTGCATATCAGGATGCATCACGGTTTTCTTTTTACTGTAAAGTCCCATTTTTGGTACAGGAAATGGAAACAGTACGAGAAAGTGTGTTTGTTTCCATGCCTAAAATGTTATATTGATGTCCGGTTGCAGAAGCATATCCGGTATTCCCGGATTTCCAACTCGATTTATTGGTAACTTTCCATGCCGAAGAATTACTTTCTGCGGTAACATTAGTGCTTGTGCAGGAAGAAGTGCTTCCGTTATAGGTAAAAGAAGCATGTACCGTCACATACCATAAAGTAGTGCCGGAAGCGTTTTCATAACGCACGGTTTTGCTTCCGCTTTTGGCCTGGGTAGCTGAAAAAGGCTGAATTCCAGAACCTGACGTTTCAACAAGTTCCGTCACACAGTAGAGATCATCGGAAATAGCCTCTTTTGTAATCGTGACGGTTTGTGCCTGAAGAGACTGACTGGGTATTGCGGCACATATAAGTGCGGAAGAAAGTAATAAAGCGGTGATAAATTTGCCTGATTTTTTCATTGGGTATCATCCTCCTTTAAAATAATGATTTCTCGGTGAATAAAAGCATTTTTCTCTTCTTGGGCTAAATGATTGAGAGTATAAAAGAAAATGCCAGTACACCCCAAGACAATCAAAATTACAATGGTACAGGTTATTTTGACATTTCGTGAAAAGCGTAGGCTTCTTTTTTGCTTATCAATTGATTGCTCCGAAAAATAATCGTTTACCAGTTCCTGTGGATCTCCAAACTGTGAAACAAGCTGTTCATAATCGAGAGAATCCTGTTGCGCTGCATAAGAAATGACAGCGTTTTTCAAATCAGAAATAAATCTTGTGTCTGCGGCATGGTAGTGCTTAAACTGTTTCTGCACAGCTTTTATATATTCATCCGTAATTTTATCCTTGGTCATTGTCTCCCCCTTCTTCCTCCTGTGTAACCGTATATTTCAATACCTGTTGGATCGCATTGGCAGTCGCGTAATAATCCTCCAAAAGTTGTTGAAGATGCGTGCGGCCACTGTCTTCCAGGTGATAATAAACATTCACCTGACGGCGTCCAACCTGTTTTTTGTAGTCTGAAATATATCCGGCATCTATTAATTTGTAGAGGGCGGGATACAAAGAACCAACTGGAATATTCAGGTATCCATCGGTCTGTTCCCGGATCAGGGTGGATATTTCATAACCATAATAGTCCTGCTGGCTAAGCAGATGCAAAATTAACAATTCGACGGAACCGCGCCGGAAGTTACTTTTGTTGTTCATAGGCTTCTCCTTATTTTGAGTGTATTGTAAATTAAATAAGATAATAAGTCAATATATAGAAAAACTAAAATATAGTTGACATACACAATCGAATATGCTAACGTGAAAATGTAAAAAGTAATTCAACATTCAAACACAGGAGGGTAAATATGGTAAAAACAAAAAACTTCAAAAAAAATCTTGGAAAAGGGTTATTGGCAGGCGCATTGGCACTTAGTCTTGCAGTTCCAACATTTGCAGCGGTTGATACGGTACAGGATATTGTACAAGAAGATGCACTGGCAAGAGAATCAGATCCATATGTATCTTATGACCTTAATTTGTATAGTGGAGTACCGGCATATACAACGGGTGGATCAAATACTACAAATGTTGCATTAATTACAATGTCAAATTTAAGTGATTCGAGGGCAAAGAATGTAGAAGTTTATTCCTGTTCGATTGCGGGGCATAGAACTGTGAATGAAGATAATGCTGTGTATATCTCAAGAGGGGAAGCGGGAAAAGTTATTATTCCGGCAGCAGAATACACATCACAGAATATATGTGCAAGTTTAGAAAAGTACAGTTATAATGGAAGTATTCGCGTAGTAGGAACTTATCATTATAATCATCATGTTAATTAAATTGATGTTTAATTCGATCCATGCTGGTTAATGCCAGCATGGAAAGGAGGGATTTTATTTGGGAAAACATAATTCGACAGGCACCATGATATTAATAAATATAAGAAGAGGATTATGCAATAAAAGGTTTTGGATTGTTGTTGGGGTTACAACAATTATTTATGCCGTTATTATTGTGCTGGAATGCTGGTTCCCGGTGCAGAAATATTATAGGGGGTATAACACCACGGATTGGTATTTAGACGGACTGGCAGCCCTTGGAAGTAGTAAGGTTAATAAAATTTTGCAATTGGAATTGTTCCATAATTTATTCCCATTTGTGGGGGCTCTTGCATTTGCTTATGTGATTTTGGATGATCGCAGACACACATACTATTATCAAATTATTCAAAAAAAAGGATTGTCAAATTATTTTTGGAGTGATTTTCTGACGAGCGGATTAATGGGGGGAATCCTTGCTGTTATTTTACTGCTTGCATTAATTTTTGTTGCAAAAACAGGAATAGATTATAATCCGTTTATTAAGGACGCTGTGCATGCATATCAGGAAATGTTTAAGGATGCTATATGTGGAAAAGTATATTGGGGAGATAAAATGATTGGGGAATGTAATAATTATCTTATATGGTGGTCATTAGGCTGTATTGGCTTTTTTCTTGCAGGGTTCTGGTTTGGACTGATTTCTGCACTGGTTGCTTTTTTATCGGATAATAAAGTATTTGTATATGCGATGCCGATTATTGTAACCATGATTATAGATAAATGGGCATATATTTTTACAATTATTTTTAAAAACAACGAAACGATATGCAATTTATTATATTCTATCCAGATACGACCGAATTATTCATTGTTTGGAGACCTCAATCATCTGGTCGTGCTTGCGCTTTTTTGCATTTTAACACTGGGCATAGGATTTGGCATGCAGAAAAAGATAACGTTGCGTTATTTGGAAGAGGGGGCGGCATAGGCATGAAAAATATGATATATACTACCGTTCGAAAGCCATCTTTCATGGTTAAAATGGCACTCATTACGGTTTTGTTTATTGCTGCGCTGATAGAACAGGTTTCTAATACCGGTCTTTATGCGAATTCATTTGGAACGCAGGAGCATATGACGGTAATTCTTCTGTTGATTCATACATTCAGTTATTCGGATTTTTATCAAAATATATTTTTCATTGGTTTTATTTTCCTTATTCCGGATATTGTAAAAGAAGAATATATAGAGCGGTCAAGTATCATGAAATATTCTTCAAGAAATACAGCAGGGAAGCGTGCAATAGAAAAAATAATTTTTTTCTCCATTTTGTATCTGGCCTGGTTTGCGGTAATTACAATGTTTATCGGGGGAATAGGAACACGGGATTTTTCATTGACATGGCCGAGATTTATGGAAATCCAACAGAATCGGATTGCATCACAGGGTGTAAGGGCATCGGCATTTATTAACCTTCCGGATGGTGGAACAAATTATCCGGCATTACTTGTATTTGTCCTGATGTTTTTGCGCAGCTCTATCGGAATGGCTTTTTTGGGGCTGTTAGCACTTTTGGTTACTTTAGTTACTGCGAAAACGAGAAATGGAATTGGAGTACTGGTGATACTTGTTTCCATAGCATATTATGTTACACAGAGGATGGGTGGTGCGATTACTTACTGGAATGATGCAGCACCGGTAGGACAAAAACGCAGCTATTTTAATATTACAAAAGCTACCATACAGCCATTGTTTACAGCGTGCAGTGTTCAAGATCAATTTATGCCATGGATGCGCTATGGTATTATTGCGGGCATTCTTTTATGTGTCATCACCGGAGCAGGAATTATGCTTTATTACAGGAAAGGGGATTTGGGCGATGAGGATCGAGATGAATAATATTAACAAAACAATAAAGGGTGTATCGCTTCTGACAGACATCAACCTGGCACTGGAATCCGGTCATATCTATGGATTTGTCGGAGATAATGGCAGTGGAAAAACGGTATTGTTTAAGGTGTTATTGGGACTGATGCACAAGACTTCCGGGACCATTCTGGTAGATGGCAGGGAACAGAAGGATCTGATGCAGGATGTTGGTTTTATCATTGAGCGTCCGGAGTACATACCATATTATTCAGCAAAAAAGAATCTGGAAATTATTGCGGCCTATCGGAAAGTCGCAGATGATCAGCGCATTTGCACGGTATTGGAGATGTTCGGCTTAGACCCGTCGGATAAGAAAGCGGTGGGGAAGTATTCGCTCGGTATGAAGCAAAAGCTTGCACTTTCCATGGCATTTCTGGAAGATCCGAAAGTATTGATACTGGATGAACCGCTCAGCGCGCTGGATGCAGATTCGGTGCAGGAAGCCCGCAAGCGCATTTTGGAGGAAAAGGAGCGTGGAAAGCTGGTTCTTATTGCATCCCATTATCCAGAGGATATCCAATCACTGTGTGATGAGGTATATTGGATGAAGAATGGACATGTTTTACCGTCGAAGGAAAATAAATGATGTCAAAGTTATCAGAAAAAGAATAAGAAATGGCATATTTTTGTAGTATGAAAAAGGTACGGGAGTGTACTTGTGTTTCCAATCGTTTTTTGCTACAGTAGGCTTATACAGAACAGATGATTAGCAAAGGAGCTTTCTCGGGATAAGAGAAAGCTCTTTTTGCTGTATAAATCATAAAGGATCAGGGAGGCGAATCTATGGTGCAGAAATGATCACATTGTTGTCAGAGGCAATGCCATTAAGCCAGTTGTTCGAAGTTTTGTTCGATAGCTGCATATTCCGCAAAAACAGAGCACTCGCTCCGCATGAGCGGAGCGCTGTTCCGTTAGGAAATGATATTATTCCCGTAACCATCTGCAAATATCAACAACTTGCACACCTTGATAATCATAGGTTTCATGATGCGTTCTTGCAATTATCATCTTAGGATATGCATCCCTTATTGCAAGCAGTGGTGAATGTTCTCTTTCAAATGTTTTTTCATCCGAAATATTATCGCTTACCTGAATATATATTTGCGTCTCACGTTTCTTAGCTACAAAGTCCACTTCTCTTTTATAGAGTTTGCCAACATATACCTCATATCCTCTTCTGCGTAACTCCAGATAAACAATATTCTCATAAACTCTTCCAAAATCCATGTTACGTGTACCATTGACTGCATAACGGAATGATGAATCGCAAAGATAATACTTGCTATTGTTCGCTAGGTATTTTTTCCCCTTTAAATCATACCGTTTTGCCTCATAGAACAGAAAAGCATTTTCCAAATAACCAATATATTTCGATACCGTCTTTCGAGTTATCTCACTTCGGTCATTGTTTAAGGTTTTGCTGATATTATTTGGAGAAAGTAAGTTACCAATATTATCCATCATAAATTCTGATATATTGGTAAACTCTGATTTATTTCTTATCTTATACTTTTCTACCAAGTCTCTGACAAGAATGGTTGAATACACATCTCTAACATAGTCATACTGTCTATCCTCAGTCTTATATACATAAGCCCCCGGCATGCCACCAGTTCGGACATACTGATCAAATGCATCGTCATATCCATCTGTAATTTCATAATAAGTTAGATATTCCATGAAAGAAAATGGATATACCTTTATTTCCATCGTTCTTCCGGTAAAAAGTGTTGCCAAATCTGAACTCAGCAAAAATGCATTTGAACCGGTAATGTAAATATCATAGATTCCTTTGGCGTAAATACTATTGATTGCAAGCTCAAACTGAGGGCACAACTGAACCTCATCTATCAATAAAACATTCGTCATTCCCTCTTTGTATTGATCGAGAATGTACTTATGCAATGTGTGATATTCTAACAAATAATCAAACTCTAATTCCTGAAGGTTTATCATTACAATATTTATCGGTTCCTCTAATGACTGCAAGTATGTAACAAACTCTTGCAGCAATACTGATTTGCCGCTTAAATCAGAGGTGCCTGACACAATAAATATTTAATCTGTCTACTTTAGAGGTATCATATCAGACAAGGGCGCTTTTTTTGATGAAAATCTTGAAGAAACGGACAAAAACGCAAAATATAATCTTGAAGAAATGCCCCGTTCATGTTATAACAAGGATATATTTGGGAGGTAATGATGTATTTTAAACGGAAAGCATATGACAGATTGTTAGAATGGAAAGCAAAATACTCAGACAAATATGCGGCTTTGCTAGAGGGGGCCAAACGAGTCGGTAAATCAACGATCGCGGAGTCTTTTGGGCAAAATGAATACAAGTCTTATCTTTTGATTGATTTCTCAAAGACAACGGACAATATACGCAGTTGTTTTGAGGATGTGGGAAATTTAAATATGTTCTTTTTGCGTCTTCAGGCCGAAACAGGAGTGACTTTATACGAACATGAATCATTGATCATATTTGATGAAGTGCAGCTTTTTCCACAGGCAAGGCAGGCTATCAAGCATCTGGTGGCAGATGGCAGATATAGTTATCTGGAAACGGGATCTCTAATCTCGATTAAGAAAAATGTAAAAGACATTTTGATTCCGTCGGAGGAGATGAAGATACAGGTATATCCGATGGACTATGAAGAATTTTGTGATGCCACAGGAGGTAATTATGAACTCTTGCGCCAGATTTATGGTACAGGATCTGCAATCGGACAGGCAACGAATCGAAAATTAATGCGAGATCTGCGTATTTATATGGCTGTTGGGGGAATGCCGCAGGCGGTAGAAGCATACACGGAAGGTAAGAATTTCTCGGAAATTGATATGGTCAAGAGACAGATCATATCATTGTATGAAGATGATTTTAAGAAAATTGATGCGTCTGGAAGAATTTCTGCATTGTATCATTCGATTCCGGCGCAGCTCGCCAAAGATTCAAAAAAATATCGGATTTCAACAGCAATCGGGAAGAAGAGTAAAGCAAAAACAGAGGAATTATTATATGAGCTGATTGATTCAAAAACAATTTTGCCGTGTTATAATTCAACCGATCCACGTGTGAGTTTAGCAGACACAAAGGATTTTGACAGTTACAAACTCTACCTCGCAGATACAGGATTGTTTGTTACATTGATGTTTATGGATCGACCGGTGACAGAAAATGATGTGTACGCAAAGCTGCTTTCTGACAAATTACCGGCTAATCTCGGATTCTTATATGAAAATCTGGTTGCACAAATGATCGCGGCATCTGGCAGAGAGCTTTTCTATCACACATGGGAAAAGTCAGGCAGTACGCATTATTATGAAGTGGATTTCCTGATCTCGGAAGGAAGCAAAGTGAACGCTTTCGAAATTAAATCATCTGGGTCTGGAAAACATGAGTCGATAAAGGTATTCGATAAAAAGTTTTCGAAAAATGTGCATGATATATATTTATTGTCGCAGAAGGATGTTGGAAAGGAAGAAAACTTGTTACTGAAACCATTTTATTTGATGCCTTTTCTAATTGAACAGGAGTATGTAAGAAATGATAAGATTTAATAACGATTACAACCATGGAGCATTTGCATCCATATTGAAGGAACTTGGCGCAACGAACAGCACAAGCTACGCCGGATACGGGGAAGATGAGTGGTGCGATAAAGCGGAAACCATCATAAAGAAGCTGGTCGATAATGACGATGCATTGATCAAATTCATTCCGGGAGCCACGCAGGCGAATTATGTCGTGATCGCTGCTGCATTATCTTCGGTGCAAAGCGTGATCGCTGCAGATACCGGACATATCAATTGTCACGAGGCGGCGTCCATCGAGAACACCGGACACAAGATTCTGGAACTTCCGAATACAGATGGCAAGATTACCGCGCAGCAGATCGCCGCTTGCGCCAAGGCGTATTACGATCAGGACGAGCCGGAGTATCTGACCGAACCGAAGATGGTATATCTGTCTTTCCCAACAGAAAAAGGTACACTTTATTCGAAGAAGGAAATTAAGGAGATCCATGATGTGTGCACAAAATATGGGATGTATCTTTTCGTGGATGGCGCGCGCATGGGATATGGACTTGGATCGGAGAAAAATGATCTTACTTTGAAGGATTTTGCGGAATTGACGGATGTATTTTATATTGGCGGAACAAAGTGTGGCGCTTTGTTCGGCGAGGCGCTCATTATTACTGCGCAGGATCTGAAGTATCGCTTTAAGGCCTACATGAAGCAGAATGGTGCAGTACTTGCGAAAGGCTGGCTGATGGGACTGCAGTTTGCAACGATGCTGGAGAGCGGCGAGTATTTTGAGGCTGCGAAGCGCGCCGATGCGCTTGCGATGCAGATTAAGAAAGCGTTTGAGGACAAGGGTGTTCCGTTTGCGGTGGAGAGCTTTACCAACCAGCAGTTTGTTATTCTGACGGAGCAGCAGAAGCAGGAGCTTGCGCAAAAATATTATTTTGAAGACGAAGGTGATACGCAGCGTTTCTGTACGAGCTGGGCAACAACGGAGGACGAGGTTGATATGCTGGTTACGGACATCGAAAAGTTGTGAAACATGTGGTGCCTGACACAATAAAATTATATGCCGGAGATTTATGATATTTACGGGTATGAAAAACCGTGGTGCATATCAGGATGCATCACGGCTTTCTTTTTACTGTAAAGTTCCGTTATAGGTAAAAGAAGCATGTACAGTCACATACCATAAAGTAGTGCCGGAAGAGACTGACTGGGTATTCACTGTGTGATGAGGTATATTGGATGAAGAGTGGACATATTCAGTTGCAGTAAATTTTGTAATTGGCTCGTAAAAATATCTGCCATCATGTATAATAAAATATACAGAAAAAGATAATTATGTTGAAAAGGAGCCAACACTATGGGAACATATTTGAACAGCATAACTCCATATACTTTGTATAAAAGTGAGTGCTTAAGCGCGTATTTTGTGGATAAAACACTTATGCTCAGGGAACTGTTTCCGTATGTAAGTGCGGGAAATCGTCATATCTGTATCACCAGACCACGCAGATTCGGAAAGACAATTATGGCGAACATGATCAGCTCTTTTTTTCAAAAGATACCGGATTCAGGTGATGGAAAAAATACTTGAATTTGCCCATAACACAGAAGTGATAAAACTGCTGATTGTATGATTCTGGAATTAAAGGTAGATCATACACCGGATGAGGCTATTGCACAAATAAAAGATAAAAAGTATGCACTCAGGTTTGCACCAAAGATTGCCGGGAACAGAGAGTATACAGGAAGAATATTGGCAGTTGGTATTTTTGTAGTATGAAAAAGGTACGGGAGTGTACTTGCGTTTCCAATCGTTTTCTGCTACAGTAGGCGTAAACAGAACAGGTGATTAGCAAAGGAGCTTTCTCGGATAAGAGGAAGCTCTTCTTTTATATAACGAAAAAAGAGTCGAAAAGGAGGCGAATCTATGGATGCAGAAATGATCATACTCTGCGACGGTGTGGTAATCCCACAGAGCAAAAAAGAAATTGACGGGGGTGTCGCAATTGCAGGAGGACATATCCTGCGGATCGGGGCGCGTGCGGAATTGTCGGATTATCTGGGAGTGGATACGGAGGTGGTGGAATACCATAATTCCACGCTGTTTACATTTGACCGTACAAATACAGAGGGAGATGCCAATATTGCAGTTGTGGCAGGAAACATGAAGCACCATGGACATGGAGATCTCAAAAAGACCGTGGGTCTTCGTTTTCTGATGTATCACGGAGATGTGGTAATTCAGAAGGAATTATGAAAAGTATAAACAATAAGTGAAATATCTGCCGGAAACCTTGACGCAGGGGCTTTCCCGACTTACTCTTGTAATTAAGAGATGTGTGGATACACATAGACAGGGAGGAAAAGACCGTGGGTAAGGTAATAGGAATTGATTTGGGAACGACAAACAGCTGTGTCGCTGTTTTGGAAAATGATCAGCCGGTTGTGATCACAAACGCGGAAGGCTCGCGGACCACACCATCGGTTGTGGCATTTACCAAAAACGGAGAGCGTCTGGTGGGAGATGCTGCCAGACGACAGGCAGCTGTCAATGTAGACCGGACATTTTTCTCCATTAAGCGTGAGATGGGAAGTGCGTTCCGGGCAAAAATAGATGGCAAACAGTATACGCCGCAGGAGATTTCCGCGATGATCCTGCGCAAACTCAAAAAAGATGCGGAGGAATATCTGGGGGAAACAGTTTCGGATGCGGTGATTACCGTACCGGCATATTTCAGTGATTCCCAGCGACAGGCGACAAAGGATGCCGGAAAGATTGCCGGATTAAATGTTCTTCGGATTATCAACGAGCCGACATCTGCGGCACTGGCATACGGACTGGATCACGGGGAGCCACAGAAAATTCTGGTGTATGATCTTGGTGGCGGCACATTTGACGTATCGGTTATTGAAATCGGGGACAACCTCATCGAAGTACTTGCCACCGCGGGAGACAATCACCTCGGTGGGGATGATTTCGATGCGCGTATCACGGAGTATCTGGTATCGGAATTCCAGCGCACGGAGCGTGTGGATCTGCGGAAAGATGCGACGGCTATGCAGCGTGTGCGTGAGGAGGCGGAAAAGGCCAAAAAGGTATTGTCCTCCTCTTCCACAACGGGCATCAACCTGCCGTTTATTGCGACCGTAAAGGGCGAGCCAAAGCATATGGAAATGACTCTGACGCGTGCAAAATTTGAGGAACTGACGATGGATCTCATTGAGCGCACGGCAGGTCCGGTGCAGCAGGCACTTTCGGATGCGGGAATTACGGCAGCGGATCTGGGCATGGTACTTCTGGTAGGTGGTTCTACCCGTGTACCGGCGGTATTCGAGGAAGTGCGCAGACTGACAGGAAAAGAACCTTCACGCAATTTAAACCCGGATGAATGTGTGGCACTGGGAGCGGCTGTGCAGGGTGGAAAACTTGGCGGTGCGCTGATGGCAGGATCACAGGCGGCAGAGATTATCCTGATGGATGTCACACCACTTTCGCTTTCCATTGAGACGGTAGGAGGTGTTTCGACGAAGCTGATTGACCGGAATACCACGATTCCGACACGGTTCAGTAAAGTGTTTACAACTGCCGGAAATTTCCAGACATCTGTGGATATCAAAGTACTGCAGGGCGAGCGTCAGTTTGCAAGAGACAACAAGCTGCTTGGGCGGTTCCAGCTGCGGGGCATTAAACCGGCGCCGGCGGGTGTGCCGCAGATAGAGGTAACGTTTGATATTGATGCGAACGGTATTGTACAGGTTTCCGCAAAGGATCTGGGAACCGGACGGCATCAGGAGATCACAATCACGGCAAGTTCCAATTTGTCAGACGCAGAGATTGACCGCGCGATAAGAGAAGCCGCGGAATATGAAGCAACAGACGGGCAGAGAAAGGCTTATATTGATGCGCGAAGCGAGGCCGACACGTTGATCCGTCAGGTGGAAGTTGCATATAAAGAAAAGAAGAAGACCATCGACAGTGGTGCGCGGCATCAGATTAAGAGCAGCCTTTCTTATGTAAAGAAGCTGGTCAGCCGCACAAAGCCGGGAAATGTGTCCGAAGAGCAGGCGGTTGAACTGCAGCGGGCAACCGCGGAACTGCGCAGTGCTGCAGGAGTGCTTGGAATATAAAATGTATCAATAATAAAGAAAGTTATTTTGATGAAAAAAAGGCACAGACACGTTTTCTGTCAAAAGGCAGAGAACCGTATCCGTGCCTTTTATTTATTTGCACTAACTTTTATTCTCTTTTGTTTTGTACTTGCGTTTGCTTTTGAACTGTGCTATATTAAGGCTGACAGATAAAAACAAACGTAAATAAAAATGGAGGTATTTTATTATGAAGTTTTTCGTGGATACAGCAAATGTAGAGGATATTAAGAAAGCAAATGATATGGGTGTTATCTGTGGAGTTACCACAAACCCATCTCTGATCGCAAAAGAGGGAAGAGATTTTACAGAAGTCATCAAAGAAATTACATCCATCGTTGACGGACCGATCAGCGGCGAGGTAAAGGCAACAACGGTAGATGCAGAGGGCATGATCAAAGAGGGACGTGAGATTGCAGCCATCCATCCAAACATGGTTGTAAAGATCCCTATGACCGTAGAGGGACTTAAAGCCGTAAAGGTACTTTCTTCCGAGGGCATCAAGACAAACGTTACCCTGATTTTCAGCGCAAATCAGGCAATCCTTGCAGCAAACGCAGGAGCTACTTATGTATCCCCATTCCTTGGCAGATTAGATGACATCAGCCAGCCGGGTATCGAACTGATCCGCCAGATCGCAGAGATCTTTGATATTTACGGATATGACACAGAGATCATTGCAGCATCCATCCGTAACCCGATCCATGTAACAGACTGCGCACTTGCAGGTGCCGATATTGCGACCATCCCTTACAAGGTAATCGAGCAGATGACAAAGCATCCGCTTACCGATCAGGGAATCGAAAAATTCCAGGCAGACTATAAGGCAGTTTTTGGGGAGTAATATTTCAGATTTTCGAAGAAAATCTGAAATGTAGCGTCAGCCCATTGCCGCAGGCAATTTTCATGGGCTGATGTTCACGCATACGGAGGAACGAACATGAACAAACAGGAGCTTCAGCTGAAGGCAAATGAAGTACGCAAAGGCATTGTGACTGCCGTCCATGCAGCCAAAGCCGGACATCCGGGCGGATCGCTTTCCGCAGCTGATATTTTTACTTATTTATATTTTGAAGAATTAAATATCGATCCAAAAGATCCGAAGAAACCGGACAGAGACCGTTTTGTACTGTCCAAAGGCCATACTGCACCGGGACTGTATTCCGCACTGGCACTGCGCGGCTATTTCCCGGTCGAGGATTTAAAGACACTGCGTCACCTCGGTTCGTATCTGCAGGGACATCCGGACATGAAGCACATTCCGGGTGTGGATATGTCGAGCGGTTCCTTAGGACAGGGAATTTCCGCAGCAGTCGGCATGGCATTGTCCGCCAAACTTTCCGGGGACGATTACCGTGTGTATACACTGCTCGGAGATGGAGAGATTCAGGAAGGACAGGTATGGGAAGCTGCCATGTTTGCCGGATTCCGCAAACTGGATAACCTCGTTGTGATCGTGGATAACAACGGACTGCAGATCGACGGACCGGTGGATCAGGTATGCTCTCCGTACCCGATCAACGAGAAATTCAAAGCATTCAATTTCCATGTGGTTGACCTTGCAGACGGCAATGACATGGATCAGATCGCCGCTGCATTTGCAGAGGCAAGAAACACCAAGGGACAGCCGACCGCAATCATTGCGCATACGGTCAAAGGAAAGGGTGTCTCTTTCATGGAAAATCAGGTAGGATGGCACGGAAAAGCGCCAAACGATGAAGAATATGCGATCGCAATGGAAGACCTGAAGAAAGAAGGTGAAGCATTATGTCAGAAGTAACAAAAATCGCAACCCGTGTCAGCTACGGAAACGCTCTCGTAGAGCTGGCAAAGGAGCATGATGATGTATATGTTTTAGACGCAGATCTTGCAGCGGCAACACAGACTGCAATCTTCAAAAAGGAATTTCCGGAGCGGCACATTGACTGTGGTATCGCAGAATGTAACATGATCGGCATTGCAGCAGGCCTTGCTGCAACCGGTAAAGTTCCGTTTGCAAGTTCGTTTGCCATGTTTGCAGCAGGACGTGCATTCGAGCAGGTGCGAAACTCGGTCGGTTATCCGCACCTGAATGTAAAAATCGGTGCAACCCATGCCGGAATTTCCGTCGGTGAAGACGGTGCAACGCACCAGTGTAATGAGGATATTGCGCTCATGCGCACCATCCCGGGCATGGTCATCTTAAATCCGAGTGATGATATCGAGGCAAAAGCCGCAGTAAAAGCCGCATATGAACACGAAGGCCCGGTTTACATGCGTTTTGGCCGCCTTGCAGTTCCGATCATCAATGACCGTCCGGATTACAAATTTGAAATCGGCAAAGGTGTGACCTTGCGGGAAGGCAAAGATGTGGCAATCATTGCGACCGGTTTGTGTGTGTCCGAGTCGCTTGCAGCCGCAGAAAAGCTTGCCGCAGACGGCATTGATGCAAAGGTGATCAACATCCATACGATCAAACCGCTTGATGAGGAACTTGTCGTTGCCGCAGCAAAAGAATGCGGGAAAGTCGTGACCGTTGAGGAACACTCCGTCATCGGAGGACTCGGTTCCGCCGTATGCGAGACACTTTCGAAAAAGGCACCGACACCGGTAAAGACCATCGGTGTACAGGATCGCTTCGGCGAGTCCGGTCCGGCAGTGGCGCTGCTTGAGAAGTATGGTCTGAATGCAGAAGGCATCTATGCTTCCGTAAAAGAGTTTGTTTAGAGAATGCGTTTTCCGTCCACAAACTCTATTTTAACTTCGTTAGTCATTGTTTTCCACTGGAAACGGCCATTTTCCATAATCATGTAGCCGTGCCAGCTTCCGGCTTTTGGAATAGCAACAGATCCGGGATTCATGCAGGTATATGTGTCGTGTGGGACGCATGCCGGGACGTGGGTATGTCCGTGCAGCAGAATGTCCCCGCGATGCAGTGGAGGCAGGTTCTGTTCATTATACGTATGACCGTGGGTGGCATAAATCAGCGTATCACCGTCTGCAATGGCGCAGTAATCTGCCATAATGGGAAATTGGAGTACCATCTGGTCGACTTCGGCATCGCAGTTGCCCCGGACACAGAGAATATGTTGTTTTTTTGCGTTGAGCAGTTCAATCACCTGTTTTGGATCGTATTCTTCCGGCAGATCATTGCGCGGACCGTGGTATAAAAGATCACCAAGGAGCAGCAGACGGTCGGCCTGTTCCCGGTTGTATGCATTTAACAGCTGTCTGCAGTAGTATGCAGAGCCGTGGATATCAGATGCTATCATCCATTTCATGTTTATCAATGTTCATCCCATCCAGTCAGACTGGATGGGATGTTTCCTTTCTCCCGGATACGGCCGGGGTATTCACCTTATTGTTTTATAATGGATTATAATGAACATTTTCTTCTGTCTCAATACCTTTTTGAAAAAGGTTTCTTAATTTTTTATAAATCCCTTAGTTCTGGCCGATGCCGTTTTCTAAAATTTTTTTCAGTTCTGCCTGTGCGCTTTCTTTCAGGTTCGACGGGTAACCGATGTGAATGCCATATAAAATCGTGTCTTCGGTTCGGTAAGCGTCTATGGAATCATTGAAATCATCACCCTGAGAGATGGTCGTAATCAGTTGCCAGGTATCGCCGGAAACCGTGGTGTACAGTTCGTTGGTGGATACGGCATCCGGCGTTTCCTCATACGATGGATAGTCCATATCGATATAGGAACCGATGTTGGATGATTCTGTATAGAGATCGGCGGCGGCCGTCACATTGATCTGTCCGTCTGCACAACTGTATAGTTCGGAAAGCGAGATGTAGCAGATGTTTCCTTTTTTATCCGCGGTTGCGTTGACGGAAATGCTGTCTGCTTTCTGTGGGAGGGCAAATGACCGCAGATTTTTGTATCCGATATAAGCGAGTGCATCTTTTTCGGAAGAAAATGATTTGCTGATTGATCCCGGCGACCAGCTGTTGGTCGGCAGATAACTTTCATATTGCTTAATAATATTTTGTTTTTCGTTTTGAATCGTCCCGGTAATTTCCGCATCCGGAACATTGTTAAGCTGCTCCGTCAGGCGGTATCCCTGGTTTCCGGACAGTCTGGAAAAGACGGGATCGCTTAAGATGCCGGTTTTTGCAAGCAGTGTCTGAAACTCTGTGGCAGAACTGCGGAAGTAGTTACAGGTGCCAAGAAATTCATTTTCTCCCTGTTCTTTCGTATAAGTAAAATCTGTCGTTTTTCCATCCAATGTGTAGGAAAACGTTACACTTCCCAGATTTTTGGTGCAGGCGAGAATGACCATGGCATAGTTTTTCATGGTTTTTTCAACTGTGGTCTGCTGTTTTTTTGTAAATGCGTCATCCAGATATATGGTCCAGCCGTAAGGGGTTTCCGTGGTCTGCAGTTTGAAGTTTGCAATCGAAAATACATTGGAGATGCCAAGTGCCGCAAGTGTTTTTTCATTGGCAGACATATTACCGATGTATGGATGGATCGTGGCATAAATCTGTGCTGCTTTCGGCAGAATAGAGGTGCCGTCCTCCCATGCAATCTGATCGTTCACATATACTTTTTTTACGGCATAGGTTTCTGTCTTTTTATCGGAAAATGTATTGTGCCCGGCTGCCGATATGCGGTTGGTTCTGACATTGATTGTGACGGTTTCCGGGTGATCCGGATCACAGGAGTAGTCGATTCCGGCAACACCAAGTGTCTGATCGGTTAAAGATCCTTTAATCTGAATGGTTTTATTGTCTTTTACGGTAACCGCATAGTCGATCAGTGCGGTATTTTTCAGCGGTGCAGGGTAGAAATACGTCCGATATCCCCAGATGCTGCCGAGCAACAGTGTCACGATCAGGATGGCGGCAAGAATACGGCGCTTGTTCCTTTTGTTGTTCTTTTTTAGAAAGTCGATAGTTGAAGCATCCGTTGCCGTTTCTGCGGGCACGGGTTCCGGAGTCTGCATATCGGAAAGTATCCGGCGACAGTCGGCACACTCCCGGATATGTGTTTCGATCGCCGTATTTGTGACGTCACTCGTCAGGTGATCGACATAGCTTGGCAGCAGATCCTGTACGACTTCACAGGTCAAATCATTTTTCATGTTTGTTCAGCTCCTTTCGCAGGCGCTCCTTGCCGCGATAAAACATCACGCGCGCCCAGTTTTCACTCTGTCCCATAATTTGTCCGATTTCCCGGAACGAGAGATTTCCAAATACCCGCAGATAGATCACTTCCCGGTAAGGTTCCTGGAACTGGTGCAGGCATTGCAGCAATTCCATTTTTACGGCGGAGGAAAGCGCCTCCTGCTCTGCAGACGGTGTGTGCGGAAGTTCCGCTTCGGTGTCTGTCAGATCCTCGTGCAGTGGGTGCTTTCGCAGATAGGACAGATATTGATTTTTGGCAATGGCACAAAGCCATGTGGTGATCTTGCAGCTTCCGTCATAGCGGTGGATACTGCTGACAGCCTGGCAGAAAGTTTCCTGTGCCAGTTCTTCCGCAACATCCGGCTGGTGCGTCAGTGACATCAGGTACTGATACACCATGCGAAAATGCTGACGGTAGACTGCGTCCATATCCTGCATGTGCGACCTCCTTTTTTCTGGAATTTATATGGGTTACATTTATTGATGCAAAAATACGGTGTTTCGTTACAGCATTTTTTATTTTTTTCATATATTTATATAATGTAACATAAATGCAGCATATTTTACATGAAAATGAGCTATGAAAACGATGGCTCTTTCTGCTAAAATAATATAATTTTCAGAATAATTTAGAAAATTCACAAAATCTTCACAAAAATTGTTAGCAGTCCTACTTGACGAGTGCTAAAAACGGTGGTATAACATATCATGAACAAAGGGAAAAGAGGTTGAGAGAAATGAATAATCTCTTGAAACTTTGATAATAAAATAGATGATTAAGATTTGGAAGGAGAGATGACTTATGTTAATGCCTAGTATTTTTGGTAACGATTTTATGAATGATTTCTTTGGTGGTTTCCCATACAAATCAAACGGAACAATGCAGACGGATGTGTCTGAGACAGATAAAGGATACAAAGTAACAATGAATCTTCCGGGATACCAGAAGGAAGATATCAAAGGTGAGGTAAAGGATGGTTATTTAACCGTAACCGCAACCACCAGTAAGAATAACGATGAGAAGGATAAGGATGGCAAGTACATCCGCAAGGAACGTTACAGCGGAAGCTGTAGCCGAAGCTTTTATGTCGGCGATGCAGTAACGCAGGATGACGTGAAGGCAAAATTTGAAAACGGTGTTCTGACACTGGAAGTTCCAAAGAAAGAGGAAGCACCGAAGGTAGAAGAAAAGAAGTATATTTCTATTGAAGGCTAATTATTCAGAAGGGGGACAGTCGAGAGGCTGTCCCCTTTTTCTTATAATATATCGCAGGCGATTGCAAAGCATGCGCATGTGCCACACGTGTTTTGCAATCGCCTGTGAAAAAGGGAGGATGAAAGTTTGAAAAACCGAAACATGATCTTTGATTTTACACAATGTTATCCAAAGCGAAAAGAATCGGGACTGGAGTGGCATGACTGCAGTGCGATCGGAGGCAGCCGTCTGTATTGCAGCAGAGATGCGGAAGAAAAAATAAAAGCGCTGATTGCGCCGGCCGGAGTGTCCGGAATTCATTTTATAGATTCGGGGGATTATCATTATATTTCCAAAATTATGACGGATTTTATCAAGGAGCCGTTTACGCTGGTGTTAATTGACCATCACACGGATATGCAGGATGCAAGTCTGGGCGGAGATATCTTAAGTTGCGGAAACTGGGCGAAAAAGGTATTGCAGGAAAACCCGTATCTGCAAAAGCTGGTTTTGATCGGGCAGGAGAAGAAAATGCTTGATAAGTTACAGTCCGGAGCCAGACAGCAGGAGACAGATGGAAAGCTTGTTGAAATCAGTTACGAGGAATTAAAAAACGGAAAAGCACATGAAAAAATAAAAGAATTGCCGGATGAAGTTCCTGTTTATATTTCCATCGACAAGGATGTGCTGGACGAAAAATATGCAGTGACAAACTGGGACCAGGGAAAAATGTCAATGGGAATGCTGGAACAGATATTAAAAACGCTGGTTACGGAATATGATGTGATCGGAGTGGATATTTGTGGGATGTATCCGGAGGAAAACAGTCTGCCGGAGTATCTGCGGGCAGAACGGGTAAATATACGGAGCGATGAGGAACTGTATCGGTTTTTGCAAAAAAATCTCTTTTGCTGGGCTTCACATAAATAGGTGGGTCATATTTTTTGTAAAGATTAAAAGTGTTTTTTCTATATGATTGGGACAACAGTATAAATATATAGATCAAAGTATGTAGGATGATTGATAATATATAGAGAGTGTGTATAATAAGATGAGAAAGAGTGAATAAGTGTGGTTATCAAAGCCGGGTTTTCAAGAATATGAGGGGTGTGGGATATATATAGGAAAAGTGGCGCGAAAAGTCCCTCGAGGTAGCAAGAGCAGGACATATGCAGAAAAAGTGTTGCAAAAAGTCCCATGATACAGTGCGAGAGGGACATATGCAAGAAAAGTGGCGCGAAAAGTCCCATGAGGCAGTGTGGGTGGGACATAGTAGGCTAGAAAAAAGCTATATGTCCTATCGACCAGACTATGTGGGACATAGGAAGTCAGTAAAAAGCTATATGTCCCACCGATCAGACTATGCGGGGCATAGGGAACTAGCAAAAGGCTATATGTCCCACCAGCCAGTAAAAGCAGGACATAATCAACCAGCAAAAAACATATTTGCCATTTGCCAGCACAAACATCGTGAATTTTATAATTACAGGAAACTTATAATAGCCCAAAAGATATAGCGATAGAAAAGGTGCTGTTTTCTGAAAAAATATACAGTTACTAAAAAGGCACAATAACTGGAAACACAACAGCAAAAAAGAAAGGAAATCAACAATCATGGCATACGAGAATGATATTATTATGCGGCAGGTACGTGACATGACCCGCATGCTTGCAAAAATTTTATTTGGGAAAAACACCGCGACCTATGAATATAAGGAAGAGGATCGTCATACAGCAACGGACAGTTTATATGCCCGGCTGATTGCGCTGGTCGATGCAGGAAAAATCAATGAAGCGGAAAATCGCTTGTATGAAGAATTAGAAAGAGATGAAGAGGGCACATTTGAAGTAGCACTCGGATTTTACGATTATCTGAATGAACTTCCGGAGGAATTTCTTGAAGAGCACGATTATTCGAAGGAGGAAGTCAAAGAAGGCGCACAGAGTCTTGCGGACCGCAAGGGGCTGGGACTTCTTGGGGAAGGACTTGATTAGGCATAACTGTTCGAAGGAGAAATGATGAACCGTAGTAGATTAAGTGAAAAAGATATATAAGACAGAGAATAACTCTTGACAATACAACATATATGCTGTATTTTGTAATTACAAAACAAAAGTGGAGACAGCATATGATATTACACAATTATCTTTCGAATTCGGGAAGAGATTTAATATATGAATACATTAATAGTCTTCCGGAAGCTGAAAAAATTGATGGTTATACCGTACTGCAGCATATGGAAAAAGGAGAATTTGATAAAATTCTTTTTAAAAGATGGGAAAAGAAAGTGTATGAGGTATATTTTCAGAAAAATAACCGTGTATTCTATATTACAGTAGATAAGGAAAATATATATCTGCTCCATTCCTGTCGAAAACAGAAAAATAAAACAGAAAAAAAGGATGCAAATATAGTACGGAAGCGGGCAAAAGAATTAGGAAATATGTTAGGCAGGAAGTTTATTTAGAGGGAGTGGTCAATATGCCTTTTTTGCAAGTAAATGTAGAGCAGGAAATTCAAAAGCAAAGAGAGAACGATCCGGAGTTTAAAAAAATATGGGATGAGTCCCGTGCAGAGTATAGATTGATTGGTGAAATGATTTCTTTACGTAAAAAGAAAAAAATTACACAAAAGGAATTAGCTTTGCTGACAGGGAATAAACAACAGGTTATATCAAGGATTGAAAGGAAAGAAAGTATCCCGACAATTCGGGCATTTAGTCGTATCTTAGATGCTCTCGGGTATGAATTACAGATTGTAAAAAAGAAGTCAGTGTAATATATAATTTAAATTGGTGTCCAAATAGCATTTAACAGAAATGTTAGATGCTATTTTTTTACAAAAACACATCTGCCCGTCACATCCCGCCAGAAACCGGTAGTATACAGATAAGAGATGCTCCAGTCCCAGCCGCAGGTGGCTTTAAAAGGACTGGCATCCAACAGAAGGGAGGAATCATCATGGAAGATACTGCAATCATCCGCTTATTTCAGGAGCGGTCACAGCAGGCAATTGCCGAATTGTCGCAGAAATACGGAAAACTCTGTCAGGGCCTGTCCCGCCGGATCTTAAATAACGAAGAGGATGCAAAAGAATGTGTTAATGATACGTGGCTTGGTGTGTGGAACAGCATCCCACCGCAGACCCCGAATCCGCTGGTCTCCTATGTCTGCAGGATTACCCGCAATCTGTCCGTCAAAAGGCTGCGGCATAACATGGCGGCAAAGCGCAACAGCTATTACGATGTATCGCTTGCGGAACTGGAAGAATGTATTCCGGCAGCGCAGGAGCAGGAGCCGTGGGAAGAACAGGAGGTGACGAAAGTCCTGGAACGCTTTTTACGGGAACTGGATACCGGCAGCCGCGTGATGTTCGTCAAACGGTACTGGTATGCGGAGTCTGTCGCACAGATTGCGGAAACGTTTGGGATGAAAGAAAACAGTGTGTCCGTAAAACTGATGCGTCTGCGCAAAAAGCTGAGAAAGAAACTGGAGAAGGAGGGTGTAGTGTTATGAGAAAATCCGAAAAATTATCCGATGCAATCGGTGAAATCAGTGATGACATTATAGAGGAAGCGTATACATATAAGCCAAAACATGACATGCACCAAAGAAAGGCTTCTTTTAAATGGAGAGCAGCTGCAGCAGTTCTTGCCATGCTTGTTTTGGCGGGAGTCGGTGTGTCCGTAGGGGGAGGAACTTCCTTTTTCCGGCTTGGAACAATTGTTTCCAGATTTACGGGGAAGGCTGCAAAGGTGGTTTACCGTATCCAGGGAATTCCGGTAACACAGCAGGAAATCCAGGCAGGAGTGGCATTGCGTGTGGAAAACGGAGAAACGGTAAAAACCGCAAAAAAAGAGGTTATAAAAGATATTATTACAAAAAAGACGTTGTATGCACTTGCAAAAAAGAACGGATGTACTGTGTCGGATCAGGAATATGATGATTATGCAAAACTGCTGAAGACACAGATGAACAAAGCGGAGAACCGGAAAGAAATCCGCGATTTTTATGCGGGATTCGGTGGAGAGAGTGCTTACTGGAAGAATATGGAGCCGGTTATTCGTCAGAATCTTGCGGTGCGCAAGTATATAGACAGCCAGACAGGAACGCAGACGGAGGAAGAAATCAAACAGGAGGCATATGAAAGCGGTGCAAAGCAGACGGATCTGGATGCATTTGAACAGGTGGTGGAAGATGTCTGTGAAGAGATTGGCGATTATCTGAAAACACTGCAGAAGTCGGATGCTTCGGTATATTATTTTGCGTCTTCCGACAAAGAGCGTGTGACAAAGAGTATCGACAAAGAGGAAATCTGTGCCATTGGAAATCATACGATTGTAACCCGGGAACAGGTACAGATGTATACGAAGTTTTATGAAATTACATATGATAAGACATTGTCGGAAAAGAAAGCAATTGCTTATGCCAAGGAACGCAACGCACTGTATGTTGCGGCAATGCAGAATGGATATCAGGTAACCGATGGACAGGTAAAAGCATATGTAGAGGAATTAAAACAGAATCTGGATGGTATCTGGACAAAGGAGCAAAAAGAAAAACTGCTCTCGGGTTTTGCTTCGGAGGACGATTACTGGGCGTTTGAACAAAAGGTTTACCGGATCGATCTGCCGATACAAAACTATGTCAGGGATAAAGAAAACGAATTTAACAGAAAAAATGAATCAGGGCAGACCTGGGATGAGGCATTTAAGACATTAAAACAGAATCTGGTGGATGAGCAGCAGTATAAAGACAGCAGTTCCTATTAACAATATTTTGCCGGATATATGGAGAAATTCCAGAAAATGTCCGATATATAAGATGATATTATGAAAAAATAAAGGGGGAATTATCATATGTCATTGACGATTCAGGCACCACATGCTAACATGAATGCATACGAAATCGGAGACGATGAAACGCGCAAAAACAAAGTATCCGACAAAGGAACCATATATGCCGGAGATCTGCAGTTTGCCCAGACCACTGGCAATGCTGCAAGCGACAAGAAACAGAGCGCCCGGAAACAGGCGATGAAGCTGATCCGGGATGCATGGGACAGTGATAACAAGGCGGTAAGCCAGCGAGATCAGATAGCACAGCAGAAAGAGGAAAAACTCAAAGAAGTCCGTGAGTGTAACGAGGAATTGAAACAGATTCGCGAGAGTAAAGAAATCGCGCGGCAGAGTTATGGGGTGGATTCGGATTCCCAGGAGCAGAAAGACTTAGAACTGCTGGAAAAATATCAGGATTATCAGAAAGGTGTGCAGACGGATGACTTTTCCAAGGAAGAGATAGACCGTTTGAAAGAACTGCAGAATACCCCTCTGACCGATTATCAGACCAGGGCATTACAGCTGAATGCACAAAAGGATGTCATTCTGAACAAGAAAGACCGGGCGCAGCGTAACGTGACTTCTCTGACTGAGGCAGCGGCAGATGCAAAGCTCGACCAGCTGAAATCACAGGATATGCAAAAAGCGCAGGATGCAGCGGATGAACTGCTGGATGCTTCCGATAAAGATGCTTTTGGCATGCTGATACAGGATGCGGTAGATCACATCGACGAGAAACAGGAAGAAGAGAAAGAGAAAGCAGAGGAAGCGCAGGAGAAGCGCGACGAGCAGCAGGAAAAGATTGACGAAAAGAAAGAGGAAAAACAGCAGCAGGAGAAGATGATTGAGGGTTCTGTCGAGGCAGACAGGCTGGAGGCAGATGTAACGGTGGATCAGACTGGTACGAGTAAGCTGGAGGAGGCGCAGCAGCACATCCAGACGATTCTTAAAAAGAACAATCTCGTAAACGAGGATCTGAAGGGGATTAAAATTGACTTGAATTTCTAATGCCAGGAGGATGAGGTGTAATGCAATCCGGTAACGGGATGACCATGCAGGAAGCAGAACAGGAAATCAAATATTATCAGAAGATTTTTCAGGTAGCACGTCTGTTAAAAGGAGAAGATGTTGAGCGGACATTTTACCAGCAAGGGAAAGGAACGTGCGAAAATGTGCAGGATGGATGTCCGTGCTACAGTCTCTGGAAGAAAAACGGTAAGTGCGAAAACTGCAGTTCCTATAAAGCGTTGCGGGAAAAGAAGCAGATGATTAAGCTGGAATTCCTTGAATCAGAAGTCTATCAGGTAATCTCCCGGTATATGGAAATTGATGGACAGCCATACGTCATGGAATTGATCAATCATCTGGAGGACGACACCTTAATCGACATATCCTGCAGAGAAAAGCTGATCAATAAACTGACCGGATATAATGAAAAATTATATAAGGATGTCCTGACCGGAGTTTATAATCGTCTGTATTTTGAGGAAGAGATAAAAATGTGGACGGGAAATGCCGGAATTGTTGTGATTGATGTGGATGATTTCAAGCTTTGCAATGATACATATGGACATCTGACCGGAGATATGGCACTTGCGGCGGTTGCTGGTGTGATCTGGCGTTGTATCCGCAGAGAGGATACGCTTGTGCGCTATGGTGGAGATGAATTTGTTCTTGTGCTGCCGGAGATAAAGGAAGATGGGCTGGTAGAAAAACTGCAGGAGATTCAGGAAAAGATCCAGAATGCAGTGATTCCGGGGTATTCCAATATTCAGCTTTCTGTCAGTATGGGTGCCGTGATTTCGCAGAACGAATCTGTTGAGCATGCAATGCTTCGCGCACGTAAACTGATGTATCAGGCAAAAAATAAGAAAAACATGGCCATCACCGAGAATAACATGATTGATCATGAGGGAAAGATACACGCACAGAAGCAACCGGAAAAGATGATTCCGGAGATCCTTGTAGTGGATGATGAGGAGGTCAACCGGACGCTTCTGGATATGATTTTTTCCAAGGATTATCATGTCCTGCAGGCGGAGAGCGGAGAAAAATGCATAGAAATACTGGAACAGCAGGTCAATAGTATTTCTTTGGTTCTGCTGGATGTGGTATTGCCGAAGATGGATGGATTTGATGTCCTGACATATATGAATAAAAATCACTGGATTGAGGATATTCCGGTTATTATGATGTCCGGAGCCGATGCCCCGGAGGCTGTGAAGCGGGCATATGCACTTGGTGCAGTGGATTTTGTCAGCAAGCCATGTGATGCACAGATCGTTTATCAGCGTGTGACGAACACCATGAAATTATATGCGAAGCAGCGTCGGCTGACTTCCCTGATTACCGCGCAGATCAACGAAAAAGAGAAAAACAGCGAGATGCTGATTCATATTCTCAGTCATATTGTGGAGTTTAGAAACGGAGAGAGCGGAAGCCATGTGCTTCACATTCACAAACTTACGGAGATGCTTCTGGAGAGACTGGCGCAGAAAACCGAAAAGTATCATTTGGATGGGGATACCAGAGCCATGATCGCACTTGCTTCTTCTTTGCATGATATCGGAAAAATCGGTGTGGATGAAAAAATCCTGAATAAACCGGGAAAACTGACAAAAGAAGAATTTGAGATTATGAAAACGCATACCGTCATCGGTGCAGAAATGCTGGAACAGCTTGGTATTTATCAGGACGAGCCACTGGTAAAGATCGCACACCAGATCTGCCGCTGGCATCATGAGCGCTACGATGGAAAAGGCTATCCGGATGGACTTGTGGGAGATGAAATCCCGATTTCCGCACAGGTAGTTTCTGTAGCGGATGTGTACGATGCGCTGGCGAGTGAGCGTGTTTATAAGAAAGCAGTACCGCATGAAAAGGTACTGGAAATGATCCTGCATGGGGAATGCGGACAGTTTAATCCGATCCTCATAGAATGTCTGCAGGAGATCAGTTCGCGGATCAGAAGCGAATGTTATGATGAGGAACAGGAGACCTGATATGTTAGACCAGAATACATTTACAGAAACCATACGTGCGGTACAGGATATTATCCGCACTTCGGCGGAGCCGATGACGAGAGAGGAGATCCTTTCCTATTTTAAGGATATGGATTTGAATGCACAGCAGGAAGAGATGGTGTTAGAGTTTCTGTCAACACCACATGATGATCCGCAGCCGGAAGAGAACGAACCGGAAACAAAGGAAGCGGAATATGAGGAGACCGCAGAGAAAGAAGAAACCAAAGAATCTTCTGCGAAAAAGGAATCCGCAAAAGATTCCGTCACAGACAACATTTCCACTTCTCCCATGTTTCAGATGTATCTGGAGGAACTGAAAGATATTCCGGAGTATACCAAGGAGCAGCAGATTGATATGTATAAGAAGCTGCTGGCAGGGGAAGAGAGCATGGTACACGCGCTCTCCAATGCATGGCTGCGCAACGTACTGGAAGTAGCAAAGAAACTGGCAGTTTCCCCGGATGGATTTGAGGATATTGTGCAGGAAGGAAATATGGCACTTTTCCTGCGCCTGAGCGAGCTGTGCGGCAGCCACGAAAAAGTGGATGTGGAAGAGGAACTTCTTATCGCGGTGGAAGAAGCGATGAAATCCTGCATCCGGGAACAGACCGGTGAGGATGAGAATGAAAATTCCGTGGTTGGAAAAGTAGCGCTGGTAAGTGAAGCGGTGAACTATCTGAAAAAACAGAACGGTGCACAGCCAACGCAGAAAGAACTTGCGGATTATGTCAAAATTCCGGAAGATGAGCTTGCAGATATTCTTTATATGATTGATAAGGCGAAAAAAGATTCCTGATCGAGGAACGAAACAGCCCTCCTATTTGACGGGAGGGCTGTTTTTTTTACACTTTAGCTGGTGCACTTCTTCTATATAATGCACCATACGCATGACCATTTCTTTCTCTTCGGGAGTAAAATCATTAATCACAATTGTTTCTTCATTATTATTTCCAAGTAAATAATCTGTGGTTGTATGCAGGATTCTGCTTAGAATTACAAGATTTTCAAGAGAAGGTTTCGATATGCCCATTTCCCAGGCATTGACACCGGACCTTGTCATACCCAGCTGGATCGCGAGGTCACTCTGTGTCAGTCCGGATCGTTCGCGAAGATCGTGGATACGTTCATTTATAGACTTTTTCATTAAAACCCTCCCAATTATTATAAAATTTATGAATTTATGTATATATTATAAGACAGGATGAAAACAATAATGATCTTTTGGGATAAGTGACAATTGACCTGAAGCCATACCATGATGTATATTATTATTTATCACATATGAATACTAATGCTTGACAAACGATAAAATCGTGATATTCTTATGATGAGTATCAGAAAAGTGGGAAATGTTTTTTAGTTTACGAAAGATCAGGGATAAAAAGGGATGAACAAGGCATTGATTATAACCACAACCAGTGGTTTTTTGTCGCAGTTCGAATTAAATAATGTCAGACTTCTTCAGAAAAAAGGATATCAGGTTCATTACGCAACAAATTTTGGTGTACCAATCTATGAGGTCAAAGATGAGACACTCCGGAATATGGGGGTTGTACTGCATCATATCAGTATTGAAAAAAATCCATTTAAAATAAAAAAGAATATATGGGCATTGCGGGAACTTATACGGATTATAGACCGCGAAGCGATCAGTGTTGTCCATTGTCATAATCCAAATGGTGGGGTATTGGGGCGTCTTGCAGCCGTACTCAGTAAAAGAAAGCCATTTGTGGTTTACACAGCACATGGATTTCACTTTTTTCAGGGAGCACCGGTAAAAAACTGGTTGTTTTATTATCCGGCAGAAAAAGTTCTGGCAAAGTTTTCAGATATTATCATTACCATAAATCATGAGGATTATACGAGAGCAGATAAATTTCATTATAAAAAAGATGGGGGAGCAGCACTGATTCCGGGAGTTGGTGTAGATCTTGAGAAATTTTATCCATTAAAAGAAGATGAAGTTCATGAACGGGATACCTTAAGAAAAAATCTCGGAATTCCGGAGCATGCATTTCATATTGTATCTGCAGGTGAAATCAATAAAAACAAAAATCACAGAGTAGTGATTGAAGCAATTGCAAAACTTGCACGTTCGGACATCTACTATAGCATTTGCGGAGAAGGTCCTAATAGAAAAAATCTTGAAACAGAGATTAAAAAGTACGGGTTATCCGACCGGGTTTTCTTGCAGGGATATCGGAATGATATGCCAAAAATATGGAGAACCGCGGATATTTCTGTATTTCCGTCTTTGCGTGAAGGTATGGGAATGGCAGGATTAGAAGCAATGGCGAGTGGAATTCCATTAATTGCAGCAGATAATCGGGGAACCAGAGAATATCTTATAGATCAGGAGAATGGGCTGGTTTGTAATGCTGCTTCTGCAGACGAGTTTGCAAAAGCAATTCTTTCTTTATATGAAAATAAAGAACAAAGACAACGATATGCCGCAAGGGCGCAGAATACAGTTGAAAAATTTTCACTCCATGAGTCTGCGGCAAAAATGAGTCAGATCTACCAGAAACTGCCGAAGGTACCGGAAGTTACTATAGAAAATGACCGGGAGAGACCCATGATATCGGTGATCATGGGAGTTTACAATCAACAGGATCTTGAGGTTTTTGAAAAGGCAGTAAATTCTGTATTGCAACAGACATATCGGAATTTTGAGTTTTTAATATACAACGATGGATCTTCTATCAAAAAAGTAAACACATATATGAAAGAACTGGAAAGTAAAGATTCAAGAATTCGCGTCATTGGTTCGAAAGCAAATCATGGACTGGGGTATGCGTTAAATCAATGCATTGCCAGTGCAAGGGGAAAATACCTTGCACGGATGGATGCCGATGATATTTCCCATCCAAAACGATTTGAAGAAGAAATCAGTTTTTTGAAAGACCATCCCGAATATATGTGGTGCGGAACAAACTGCAAGCTGGTTGATGACAGAGGCATATGGGGAGAGGGAGTCCGCCCGGAGGAGCCGGGTACGGACGATTACCTGAAATATTCGCCGTATATTCATCCAACCGTCATGTACCGTGCCAGCCTGTTCAAAAAGGTGGCTGGGTACGATGAAGGAAAAAAGACTGCGCGATGCGAGGATTATGAATTGTTTATGCGTTTGTTCGGACTGGGCTACAAAGGTTATAACATCCAGAAGTGCCTGCTTGATTACCGGGTAGACCGGGAAAATTATCACAATCGGTCATGGAAAAACCGGTTTCATGAAGGTCAGGTGCGTTATGAAGGATTTCGTGGTCTTGGAATCCTCTGGCCGAAAGGCTGGCTCTATATTTTTCGTCCGATGGTCAGCAGATTTGTACCGTCCAGCATGATCGTGAGAAAAAAGGAGCGTATGGCAGACTTATGAAACATCAGGCAACGATACAACCGCGAATGGAAACGTACCGTACGCTGTTAAAACAGAATACTTTTCTGTCCGGTGCTGCAGAGGAGTGCCTGAAGCAGCTGTGTGCACCGGAGGATCAGATATATGTCACCTTATGGGCACCGGCACTGGTACAGTATGTAGCATGGGTTTTGGAAGAGGCACAAAAAAACAGACAGAAAAGACTGTATTTTCTGGCAAGGGATGCATATCCGATGTATCTTGTTGCAAAGAAAATGGTGGAATATTTACATATTCCCATAGAAATCTGTTATCTGCGAGTATCCCGTTATGCTTTGCGTATTCCAGAATATCATCTCCTCGGGGATGCGTGTCTGGATCGCATATTTCTTTCGGGGATTGATATCAGTTTCTATCAAATCTTAAACCGTGCGGCACTCCGTGAAGAAGAGATGATTGCTGTATGCAGGGAAATCAATTATCAGAGACCGTTACATGCAACCTTAAATCGGAAAGAAATTTTCAATTTAAGAGAATGGGTAAAAAAATGTTGTGCGGAAGGAACGACACATTTGCTGGAGAGGATTTATGAGAAGTCAGACGCAGCATATGAGACTACCATTGGATATCTGCGGCAGGAAGGCCTGCTTGACAATGTCCGTTATGCAATTGTTGACAGTGGATGGGTAGGAACCATCCAGAAAAGTATGCAGACACTTTTGGCACAGGAAAAAACCGGAATTACTTTGACGGGATACTATTTTGGATTATATGAGTATCCGGTAAACCGAAACAATTGCAGATATGAGGCATATTATTTCATGCCAAAGGGGAATATCAGAAAAAAGGCAGGATTCAGTAACTGTCTTTTTGAAGTGATGTACAGTGAACCTTGTCCGATGATAAAAGCTTATTGCTGTGAAGCCGGACGATATATTCCGGTATTCTCGCAAGTAGAGAATCCAAACACAGAGCAGCTAAAGAGAAACAATGAGTTACTCCGGATGTTTATGGATCATCTGTCGAAGCAGCCGGAACATAAAGCAGCCATGCTATGTCAGAAAGATATAGCAGGAAAGTTGTATGAAACCATCATGTCCAGACCAAATCGATGGGAAGCAAAATACTATGGTATGCAGCTGTTTTCGGATGATCTGTCCGATGAACATATGCGCTGTATCGCCAATCGCCTGACGCAGAGAGAAATTAAAGACCTGAGAATTCTTTCAAAATTATGTATCATGTTGGGGTTGTCAAAAAAGATAATCCATGAAAGCGGGTGGATTGAAGGGACAATCGTCAATGCGGGAAAACATATTTCTTCAAATCTGAGATCCGCAAGAATGGCAAAGTATGTAACACATTTAAGGCAGAGCCTTAAAGCAAAATAGATAAAGAGGATTGCAATGTTTGAAACAGTTGGTGTCATGGCCGTAAGTGCCTGCATCTTACAAATGGTGTATGAAAAAATAGAAAAACAACGTCCGGTTGTTGATTACACGGAAGAAAACAAAAAGTTCCGGGAACAGAAAGAACAGGAAGCAAAAGAGTGGTCGGTACAGATCCTGCCATACCTTGAAAAGGAAAAAGAGCAAAGATCTGAGCCACCGGTTATCTGCGTAGAGGATCTTACTATGCGGTTTCGGATTGCAACCAATAATGTGTCAGGTATTAAGGAATATCTGATACAGACCCTTCGAAAACAGATGTCATACAAAGAACTGTATGCATTAAATCATATTAACTTTAACGTATATCGTGGAGAAATTGTAGGGGTGATCGGAACGAATGGTTCTGGAAAATCAACCCTGTTAAAGATTGTATCAGGTGCGCTCAATCCAACCTCAGGAAGAGTGGTTGTGGATCAGCGGAAGGTTCAGCTTCTCACGCTTGGTACCGGGTTTGATTTTGAACTGTCCGCAAAGGAAAACGTGTATTTAAATGGAGCAATCATTGGTTACTCCAAAGCATTTATCGACGAACATTATCAGGAAATCGTAGATTTTGCGGAATTAGAGGGATTCATGGAAGAAAAAGTAAAGAATTTTTCTTCCGGTATGGTTTCCAGGCTGGGCTTTTCCATCGCAACGGTGGCAGGTGCGGCAGAAATTTTGATTTTGGATGAGGTGTTATCTGTGGGAGATGAATTCTTCCGGAAAAAGAGTCTCGCAAGGATCAAAGAACTGATCCACGGCGGCTCCACCGTCCTTATGGTCTCGCATGGCATGCAGACAATCCTCGATAATTGTACGAAAGTTGTCTGGATTGAACAGGGAAATATGCGCATGATTGGAGATCCAAAAATCGTGTGCAGAGCCTATCGCAGCCAATACAGCGAGTAAGTATATTAATCTGGTAAAAAATCTGGATACAGATTTTTTATATATAACTCACATTTTTCAGAGGAAAGGAGACTTATTGTCATGAAAATGAAGAAATTAGCAGCTGCATTACTGGCCGCAGCTGTACTTGCAACAACTGTAGCACCTACTGCAACACCAGTATTTGCAGCAACAACTGCAGAGACTACAGCTACAGACGCAACACCGGAGCAGGAGGTTACTGTAAAGAAACCTGCCAAAGCTACTGTTGCAGCAAAGAATGATTCTGTAAAGGTAACCATCAAGAAAGTTGCCGGAGCAGCAGGATACGAAGTACAGTATTCTACATCCAAGAAATTTACAAAGAAGACTACAAAGTCTAAGAAAACAAAGAAGACAAGCTACACCGTAAAGAGCCTGAAGGATAAGACTACTTACTATGTTCGTGTTCGTGCTTACAAGCTGGACAAGAATGGTAAGAAAGTATATTCCAAGTGGACATCTACAACAAAAGTTAAAACAAAATAGTTTTTATGAAATGTGAGTTTACCATAGGAGTCAGGAAATACTGACTCCTATATCTTGACAATAGGGGATATATTTTGAAAAAAGTAAGAGAAGAAGCCGTGAAAATGTTCATGGTATTGATGTTTACATTATTGCCACTGTACTATTCGGATAATTACTATAATATTTTAAACGATAAAAGGGATATTTACTGGCTGTTTTCGCGGATTTTATTTGTAGTTATCGCAGTCAGTTTGTGCATCAGTCTGATGCTTGTGATTAAAAACCATCAATTTTCAAAAAATAAGAGGACACAGCTTAGAAAAATCAGCGCACTGGATGTTGTGATGCTGCTATTTGGCATACTTGCAATTGTGTCAACGGTATATAGTGCCGACATCGGAAATTCCATCTCCGGAGAAAATGCGTGGGATGTGGGAACACAGATGATTGTCTGCAGTGTTATTGTTTATTTTATCATTTCCAGATGCTACAGCGGAAAGGGAGATCTCTGGGTATATCTGTATTTCGGGACCGCCGCAGTGCTTGCAATCGGTATCATAGACCGGCTGGGGTATGATTTTCTCATCATGCACGATGAGATTCCGCTGCAGTACAACATATTTATTTCTACTATAGGTAATGTAAACTTCTGGGCGGGATATCTGTCTATGTTGATTCCGTTTTTCATGCTGGCAGTGCTGTTTACGAAAAACCGGTTTGCACAGTTTTTCATTTATCTGTTTCTGCTTGCCGCATATTTCAGCCTGTTTATTACACTGACTAACACGACCTACATCGGCGTCGGCATTGCCACATTATTCATTGTGTGGTATTCGCTTTGCAATGTAAAACGACTGAAAAACCTTGCGGTTAATGGAATTTTATTTGCCATAGCCGGTGGAATTGCGGAATTTTTGTGGAGAAATCCATGTACACCGCGTGCGATTGATACGGATAGTGTGTCCCGTCTGCTTTTGGTGCATCATCTGTATCTGCTTCCGGGAATTCTGGGAATTGTCATTCTCGTACTGCTTCTGTCAGGGGCAGTATGTCCGGAAAAAATCCGGGCAAAAGCAGACTACTTTGTGGAACACATGCTCAGTAAATTCTGGATCTGGCTCATCATGGTAGGAATCATCGGTACTGTGTTTTATATCATCTACAATTATAACCTGGAATTATTTAATTTCCGTGGATCAATCTGGTATTTCTCGTTTATGGGATTTTTAGATGGCACGCTCTGGCAGAAACTTATGGGTGTCGGACCGGCACTTTTGGATACAGTTACACAGGCACAGATTGCGAAAGCCGACTTTTATGTAGAGTGGAACTGGCTGTATTGTACCGCTCACAACGATCTGTTGGAATATCTGGTTACCATGGGGGTATTTGGCGCAGCATGCAGGCTCCTGATGTATGTTCTCCCATTTGTGATGTACACAAAAGGCAAAGAACGAAAACCGGAAAAGGCAGCAGTTCTTGCAGCACTGGTTGGATATCTGGGGCAGGGCTTGTTTACCGGACCTTATATTCTGACCTATGTACTTTACACCATTTTCCTGGGTGTGCTGGGCGCATATTATCGCATGGGAAAAGAAAAAGGAGCAGAAGCATGAGTATTCGGCAATATTGGTTTGTGCTCTGGGAACTGACCAAAAGAGAATTGAAACGAAAATATGCCAGAAGTTTTCTGGGAATTCTGTGGAGCTGTGTGTATCCGTTGATGCGTATGGCATTGGTTGTGGTATTGTTCTCGACCATTTTCAATAAAGGAATTGATAAGTATCCGGCGTATTATTTCGTGGGATTTCTTATGTTTGAGTTTTTTTCTACGGCGACACAGACGTCGCTTACTACGTTGAAAGATAACAGGAATCTGCTGATAAAGTCGAAGCTGCCGCGGGAATTGTTTGTGTTGTCCCGTGTGCTGACGGCATTTGTGAATTTCCTGCTGGGGTGTATACCGTTTGCATTGGTGTTGGCATGTTACCGGGCAAATGTGACGGTGTATTATCTGATGATTCCAGTGGTGTTACTGCTTTTATTGGTTTTTACTACTGGAATGTCTTATCTGGTATCCATATGGTTTGTGTTTCAGCGGGATGCAAGGAATATATATTCCAATTTTATCTTTATTTTACGATTTTTTGTGGCAATGTTTTACTCAGTTAAATGGGTAACAGATGGTGTTCGGTGCGTAATTGAACATAATCCTTTGTATGTATTTATCTATGTAATGCGTCAATGTGTATTATATGGGCAAAAACCAGAATTAATGTACATAATCCAAATGGTTGTATGGGCAATAGGAATTTTTTTAGTTGGTGTTATTGTATTTCGAAAATGTGAAAATGAAGTTGTGGAGAGATTGTAGTGAAAACCAAGTTAGATAGATTGAAACAAAATTGGTTTGTGATTAGTCAATTAGTTGATCGTGACCACAAAAGAAATTTGTCATCCACATATATGGGAGAATTGTGGGAAATTATCAATCCTCTTATCAATATGATAGTCATGGTTTTGGTGTTTGGAAAAATGTTGGATGGAAATGCATTTGATAGATTTCCGTTGTATGTATTAACGGGAACGTTGTTCTATGGACTGTTTACGTCTGGAACAACAATGTGTTTGGATGCATTAATAGAAAATAAGTTTTTTCTTATAAACACAAAAATAAATAAAAACATATATATACTTGAAAAAATAGTGTCGTCGTTCCGAAACTTTATGTTTTCGATGATGATATATATTTTTGTAATTGCTCTATACCGAATTCAGCCAGATGTGACATGGATATTGTTTGTTATAGATGTCGTATTGTTATTTTTTATGATGTTAGGAATAGGAAAGGTACTTGCCATTATTAATATTTCGCTTGCAGATATTAGGTATTTTTATAAGATTTTCACACTTATGTTGATGTATGGATCTGCAATTTTTTATCGAGTTGATCGATTATCACCAATAATGCAAAAAATTATGATGGTAAATCCAGTATATATAGTTATTACAATAGCCAGAAATTGTGTAATGGATAATATATATCCTAATTGGAAATTATGGATGATTTTGAGTGTATATGCGGGAGGGTGTTATGTAATAGGAACTATTTTTTTTAATAAAAGAATAGATGATATAGTTGCTAAGTTGTGAAAAAGATCATAGGTAAAAAAATAAGTGAATTGGAAAATAAATCAGATTATTAAAGGTAAGAAAATATATAGTAGGTTACAACGAATGAGTTATAACCATAGAATCTATATTAGTCAACATCCAGCAATTGGTGATGCATATTTAATGGGATCCTATTTAAAAAACCGGTTAAATAGACAGGATATTTTAACTTGTATTGGGAGTGCATCAAAAGAAGTATATGAGTTATATGGATTTCAAAATTTAATTGAATTAACACAAAATGAAACAGATGCTTTAATTAAATTTGCTCAGTTTATGGAAATTTCAAGTGACAAAATAATTATATTACATTATCAGGCGCTTGCAGAACATACAGGAATTGCTTTTGAATTTAATGGGGTATGTGGATTAAGTTTTTCGGATTTGTTAGAGGCAATGATATTTAGAAATTTTGATGGTAATAGAGTTTATCCAAATTATACGCTTGATGAAAAATATGGTGATTTGGAAAAAGGAAACAGTGTAATTTTTTTCCCATATGCAAACACATTATATGCACCACCGATTTCTTTTTGGGACGAAATAATAGAGAAATATATTAAAAGAAAAAAAAGAGTTTATACCTATATAGGAAAAAATGAAAAACCATTAAAGAGAACAAAACCTATTACATGTAAACTTGAGCATATTTGTGGTTTGGTAGAGTATGCAGGAGAAATAGTTGGAGTAAGAAATGGAATTATGGATGTAATTAGCCAAACAAAGTGTGTTAAAACAATTTATTATCCCATGAATGGAGCCGAGACATGGATACATGGATCGATTATGGATTTTTGGTCACTTAATAAATTAGGATATAAAACAAAATGTATGGAAATCGAGTGGTAAATGAAATGAGTTTTGCCAGGAACATATTTTTATCAATAATTGGGGCATTATACTGGAGTTATTTAATTAGAAAATGTAAATGTATTAAAAATACAGCAGTAGTGTTAATACCACATAATGCCGGAGAGGATGAATTATATGCCTATGAGTTAATAGATAACTTAATAAAAGAAAATAGATATGATAATGCAGTTTTTTTGTGCAGTAGTAAAGGAAATTTAAAATTTCGGACTAAAAGTCAAATTACCATTAAAAAAATAGGTAGATTAAATGAAAAATCATTAAGGCAATTTTATTTATTAATGCAATTTGATAAAAGATTTTATTATGCATCAATTGATGGTTTGTTTCGAAGAAATGGAAATTATTTAATAGGGATTAATGGTTTAGATAGGAGGGAGATCTTTGCAAGAGGAGTATATCGAATTTCAGTCGAATATTGAGGAACTATTGGAAATGAAGAAGCTGGCTGCTAAATCAGGTGGAAATGTATGGAACAAAATAAAAAAGAATATGGACAATAAAAATAGTTATGTATTGTTATTTCCAAATGATGAAGAAGAGATTTTAAAATATGGAATGATTTATATGGATTCTTTTGCAGTTAGAAATGGTATTGAGAGTATATGTGTATGTACAGATAGTCGATTTGTAATAAAAAATGTAGAAAAATATTCAAGTAGTGTGTCGGAAGTTATGGAATTAAAAGAACAGGAAGTAGAAGATTTAATACAGTTATATGCATATTTTCCATTTGATAAAAATTTTGAAGTTGTTTCATATACAAAACCGAAGTGTCGGGATGCATCTCATATGCTTTATAAAAATTCTTTGACAAAGGAACAATTAATTGCAATTGGAGTATATAAATTAATACCATTTCAACAAATTTAATGGGAGGAGAGTAAGGAGTGTTATATGAACTTATAGTTAATACAAATTCAAATGTTAAATATGAATATGAACGATATGTGCAGGAAAATCTTGAAGAACATTATACAAATCGATTAAGACAGTGGAAAATTTTGTTTAGTTTAAATTGGCATTACCGGGTTATGCGTAGTAAAAAGCCACTTTTATATTGGGATCAATATAAGAATGATGATTCAAAAGAAACAAATAATGATTTTATATTTAATGCAGATAAGACGGTAATGGATGTATACGAAGGATCTTTAAAACCAGCAGTTGAAATATACAAAGATCTAATGAAAAATTATCCAACAGGGACAAAAATGTTATTGTGCCCTTATGCCGGAACTGGGGATGTTTATTTGGTATGTTCATATATAAATAAGTATGTTCAGAAAAATGAAATCAATGAGTATGTTTTGGTAGTAATAGGAAAGTCAAATTATAAAGTCGCTAATTTGTTTGAAATTGATAATATTGAAAAAATAAATCAGGATGAGGCAGATAAACTTACATATCTTTATATGACGATTTGTGATGTATCTGATGATATAAAGCTGATGCATCATGACCCAACACAGAATTATTGTGGAATATTGGAAAATTTACGGAATATAAATGAAACAAAATTTATAGATATGTATATTCACAATATTTTTATGTGTGACATTGTAAAAGATAGGGAATTTCCAAAATTTAATTATACAAGTAAAAAAATAAATGATCTTTTCATCAAATATAGATTGGAACCCAATAATACAGTTATTTTATCACCATATGTAAATACTTTACCGGCTATACCATGGTGGGTTTGGATAGAGCTGGCAAAAAAGTTAAAAATGGCAGGCTATATGGTTTGTACTAATTGTGGCAGTCCAAATGAGAAAGAGATAGAAGGAACAGTTGCATTAAGATTTAGCTATGATATATCAGTCCCAGTTATTGAAAAATGTGGATTTTTTATAGGAATAAGAAGTGGCTTTTGTGATGTGATCAGCACAGCTAAATGTAAAAAGATTATTATTTATCAACCATATATTTTTTGGGGAGAAGGAACAAATTTGGATTATTTTTCGCTAAATAAAAATAAGTTCTGTAATGATGCCATTGAAATAGAGTATGAGGGAATTGAATTTTTAAAACTGATAGATCAAATTGTAGGACAAATAAAGGGATAAGGAAGTAAAAATTATGAATGTAGAATACATTGTGGTACAAGCTGGTGGAAAAGGAACCAGAATGAAACAAATGACATATAATAAGCCGAAAGCATTAGTTCCTATTAACAATTTACCCATGATTTTTTATTTGTTTCGTCATTTTTCAGAAAAAAAATTTATTATTATTGGCGATTATAAATATGAAGTTTTAAAACAATATTTAAAGGCTTTTGCAGAAGTTGATTACACTTTAATAAATGCAAATGGTAAACAAGGAACATGTGCAGGAATTAGGGATGCAATAAATCTAATTCCTGAAAATAAGGCGTTTATGCTTATATGGAGTGATCTTATTCTCTCGGAAAGATATCAATTTCCAGAAAAAGACGGAAATTATGTGGGAATATCCAAGGGATTTTCATGTCGCTGGAAATTTGAAAATGGATTATTTAAAGAAGAAAAAAGTCGGGAATATGGGGTTGCGGGACATTTTATTTTTAAAAACAAATTACAGATTCAGGGAGTTCCAGATGAAGGGGAATTTGTCAGGTGGCTAAGTGAACGTAAGATATTATTTGATACACAGGACTTAACGGATACAAATGAATTTGGATTAGCAGAAGATTTAAATTCTTTGGAAGTAAGTAAATGCAGACCATTTAATCGAATGATATTTCAGGAAGATCGTGTAATAAAGGAGCCGGTAGATCAACAGGGAAAAGATTTAGCAGTTAGAGAAATTGCATGGTATGAAAAAATTAAAAATGAAGGGTTTAGAAACATACCTATTATATATAGTACAGATCCTCTTGTTTTAGAAAGAATAAGAGGAAAAAATATATATGAAATAGATTGTTCCCATGAAGAAAAAAATAAAATTTTAAAAGAATTGATAAGTTGTCTTAACAAAATTCATGAACTAGAACAATCTGAGGTGGATGAGCAAAGCTATTATGAGGCATATATAGGAAAAACCTTTAAAAGACTGGAAAAAGTATATGATCTAGTTCCTTTTGCTCACGATAAGTATATTACAATAAATAATCAAAAATGTTTAAATGTATTTTTCTATAAAAAGGAATTAGAAAATGAAATTATTAAATTTATGCCTCCAAAATTTGAATTAATACATGGTGATTGTACATTTAGTAATATGATGTTAAGAGAAGACGGATCGCCGGTTATGATTGATCCTAGAGGGTATTTTGGGACGACAGAATTATTAGGAGATCCGGCATATGATTGGGTAAAATTATATTACTCAATAGTGGGAAATTATGATCAATTTAATTTAAAAAGATTTACCCTAAAAATAGAAAAAGATCATGTTGATTTAGAAATAGAATCTAATAATTGGGAAGATATGGAGGAGGATTTCTTTAAATTATTAGAGGGGAAGGTAAGTAAATATCAGATGAAACTACTTCATGCAATTATTTATTTATCATTAACCACTTATGCTTGGCAGGATTATGATTCCATCTGCGGAGCATTTTATAAAGGATTGTTATTATTAAATGAAACTATAAAGGAGAAGAACTAATGAAAAGAGTATATTTTGAAGATGTGTTATCTGTAATAAAGGAATCGATCGAATCCGTAGATGAAAATGTCTATAAAGATTTAATAGATGAATGCGTAAGAACATTAAAAAATGGTGGAAAAATAATTGCCAGTGGGTTGGGAAAAAATGTGCCGATTTGTGAAAAATTTGTTGGTACTATGAATTCCATGGGGTTAGATGCCCGTTTTTTACATACTAATACGGCAATGCATGGTGATCTTGGTGTAATTAGACCGGAAGATTTATTAATTTTACTGTCAAAAAGCGGTAATACAAGAGAATCCGTTGAACTTGCAGAACATTTACTTGATAGAGGTACTGATATGTGGTTAATGACATTCAGTACGGAATGTAAATTGGCTAACATTTGTAATAAGCAGCTTATTATGGATTTAAAGAATGAAGGAGACAAATGGGATATTATTCCAAATAATTCAACGAGTGTTTATTTGATTTTATTGCAGGGACTTGCATTAGATATTGCAGAAAAAATGGGAGTTACATTGGATGATTTTAGAGTTAATCATCCAGGTGGAGGAATAGGAGCAAAATTACGAAATGAAAAATAAGCATAGAATGTCTGCACTAGGAAAAACGTGGTTATTTGATCTTGATGGGACAATTGTAAAGCATAATGGCTATAAACTTGATGGGCATGATACTTTATTAAGTGGGGCGAAAAATTTTTTGGACGCGTTGCCCGAAACAGATAGAATTATTTTTTTGACATCAAGAACTATGGAATATAAAGATATGACTTTGCGTTTTTTAAAGGATTACGGAATACGGTATGATCAAGTTATATTTGAGTTACCATATGGTGAGAGAATTTTAGTCAATGATAATAAACCATCTGGATTAAAAATGGCATATGCAATAAATTCGGATCGGGATGTGTTTATGCAAGATGAATTTGTGAGTGACGAAACATTATAATGTATGAAAAGATAAGGATAAAAAATGGTTTCTGAAAAAATAAATCTTAAAAGTGAATGTGTTGGATGCGGAACATGTGAAAAAGAGTGTCCGGTAGGAGCAATTAGTATAATCACAGATAGGCAAGGATTTAGGACCCCTAAGATAGATGGTGATAAGTGCATTACCTGTAATCGTTGCGAACAGGCTTGTCCGCAGATTAATTATTCTCCCACAGGGGGTGAAAATCCAAAATGTTATGGAGTTATTGCAAATGAGGAAGTGTTGAACCAAAGTTCGTCAGGTGGTGCATTTTCGATAATCTGTGATTATATTTTTGAACGAGGGGGATATGTTTGTGGAGCAGCATATAATAGCGATTTTAAAAGTGTTTCTCACATAATGATATCAGGTAAGGATGAACTCTATAAGTTACGCGGAAGCAAATATGTCAGATCTGATCTTGGTAATATATTTAATGTGATCAGAGAGAAACTAGAGCAGGGTAACTATGTCCTTTTTTCGGGAACGCCTTGTCAGGTGGTGGCTTTGCATAATGTTTTGGGGAAGGAGTATGAAAAACTTATTACGGTAGACCTTATTTGTTCGGGGGTTCCCTCTGAACATTTTTTCGCGCAATATGTAGATGAAATCAGAAAAGATAAGGTAATAAAATCTATTAATATGCGACCAAAGAAATATGGATGGGATGAGTCTGGAATACAAATTATATTTGAAGATAACAGTGAGTATATGATTCCAGGTATAAGAGACCCTTATTTGAAAGCATATTTAAATAAAATTATGAACTATTCAGCTTGTTATAATTGTCAATTCGCGTCTTGGCCAAGGCAAGCCGATTTTACCCTAGGTGATTTGTGGCATGCACAAAAATTATTTTTTAAAGAAAATTTTGAAAAAGGAATAAGTTGTTTGACAACGAATAGTATTAAAGCGGAAAAGATTTTTGCCGAGATAAAGGGAAAATACTCTGATGTTAGAAGTGTGTCGTTAGAGTTTCTTAAAACACATAATATGACTATAAAAAAGAGACGAGTACCATTATGCAGAGAACGTTTTTTCTCGCTTTTGAATGAAAAAATGCCGTTTGCGGAGGCAGTGGATTATGCGATTAATTGGAAGTTTGATGTTGCTATTACGGGGTGCTGGACAGTTCATAATTTTGGAGGAACATTAACTTACTATGCATTATATAAAATGGTAAAGTCGTTGGGATATAGTGTGATTATGGTTGAAAGACGTTCTGATATTCCAAATTATAATATTCCAATATTGGTGAATGTTAGAACTCAATTATATCCGTATTACGATGTGTCAAGGATCCATAAATCGTATGAAGATCAGACAGAATTAAATGAAAGAGTTTTGAATTTCATAATCGGTTCGGATCAAGTATGGAACTATACATTGATGAGAGCACAAAGTGTTTCGTCTTATATGTTTGATTATGTAAAATCGTATAGAAATAAAATTGCATATGCTTCCTCCTTTGGAAATGATTCGTTTTGTGGAACAGAGGAAGATAAGAAGAATTTTGGTAAATTAATAAGAGAATTTAGTCATATTTCAGTTCGAGAAAATTCTGGAAAAGATATTTTGAAAAAAGAATTTGAAATTAACGCTGATTGTGTGCTAGATCCCGTTTTAATAAGTGATAAAGAAATTTTCGAAAAATTAATAGAGAATGCTATTGTAAAAACTCATAGTGGAAAATATTTGTTTTCATACTTCGTTGTTCCAGATAAATCAAAATATGGATTTGAACGAATTGCGGATAAACTTGATCTGTCTATGGTTAATACTATAAATTGTGATAATATTTTTTTAGAAAGAACCAACTTGCTAAAAGAATGGAAGTATCCATATGAAGCAAATTTAAAATTGGAAGATTGGTTGTATTATATAAAGAATAGCTCTTATGTAGTAACGGATTCGTTTCATGGAGTTTGTTTGTCTATATTGTTTCACAAAAATTTTGTTGTAATTCAGGGAAATGCAACTTCTCAATCAGGATTGCAGAGGATTACCTCTTTATTGGAAAAAGTTGATTTGTTAGATAGAATAGTGAAAAGTGTTGATGATGCACTTATGTTAATTGATTCAATGTATGATATACCATTTGAAAGAGTAGATGAACTACTTGCTCCGTATAAATGGACTAGCATAAAGTGGCTAAAGCAAGCATTGTTTGAGAAAAAATAGGTGATAAGTGGAGGAGAGTATGATTTTACTAAACAAGACATATAAGGAAGTTCAAGACAATAAAGTAAAGCTTGTATATCCAATTCAGATTGATGAAAAAATTCATGATGTGTATATTGCGGTTGATGAAAAATATGAAAATCAGTTGTGTACAGATAGGGCAGATGCGATTTTAATGGGAATTCTACATTATGCAATTATTCACAAACATAATATAGAGTCAGAGATGCCATTGAGTGAAGATTTAGTGTACAAAATTGAAAAGATTTTTTGCCGAGTTTGAAAAAGCATAATCAAAATATGTTTGTTTCATGTATACATAGCAATACAATTGACTATACATATAGTCAAAGTGGGGGGAGGAACTGGCATATCTTGTGGAGTCGATTCTTTTAATGTATTGGCAAATTATTGGCAATCAGAATTTCCTTCAAAAAAATTAACGCATTTGGCGATTTATAATGTAGGCAGTTTTAATGATGTTTATAAAGAAAATGGAATACAGTTTGTAAAAGATGAGACATGGAAACGAGCCGAAAAAGTTGTAGAAGAATTGCAGTTGCCGTTGATCAAAGTTGATTCTAATATTGCCCAGGAAATCTCGCAAAATCATCTGTTAACACATTCGTATACAGATGTGTTTGTTATTTTTTCTCTTGGCGGATTATGGAAAACATATTTTTATGCGAGTGGGTATAATAATTCAATCATTGAAATGGATGATTGTATACATCACGATTGTTCTTATTATGAAATGCTCTTATGGGATACATTTTCGGCTGATGATTGCAAAGTTATATTGGAGGGGGCTGAGGGAACTCGAGAAGATAAAATAAATAACATTTCTCGTTTTACTTTGGCCAGAAAATATTTACAGTATGCACTGCAAAGGCGATAAATTGCGGAAAATGTGAAAAGTGTAAAAGAACATTATTGGCTATGGATGGGCTGGGAGTTTTAGATAAATTCTCTGATGCGTTTGATATCGAAGAATATAAAAAGAATAGAAGTGACAATCTGAGATTCATGGTAAAGCAAAGAATGTTGGAAAATAAATTCTATGAGTCTAGCTATCAAAAGTTAAGAAAACAATATGGAAAAGAGATAGATAATTTGCAGCAAGAATATTCTATGGAGCGACTTATTCGTAAAGTAGATACTCTAAATGGATGGTTAGCACATTGGAGAGAATATGTATATATATTTGAACAATCGGTAAATGAAGAAAAGATGATGAAAAATATATTAGTAGGATTGAAGAATGAAGGGATTCGAAGTATCGCATTTTATGGGGACGGAGAATTACGCAGATTTTTTTGGCGTATATTAAAAGATACAGATATTGAGGTAGATTATATTGTTGAGGATGGCAATTTTGATTGGCTTCCATTTTGGTCGGTTCCTAGAAGAGCTGAGAGGTTAGACAAGACAGATTTAATTATTTTGACTGATGTTTTTGCATCGCAAGGGGTTATAGAAAAAATTCAGAGAGCTGAAATTAAATTTATGACGGCAAAAAACATGTTAAAACTTGCATTAAAGAATTAAGAAATAATGTATGTTTTTAAGCTTTAACGGGAGCATATGAGTATAGGAGAAGTAATATATGAAATGGGTTGTATTGTCAGATTTACATATGAAATTTAATAATTTTGATTCGAGTCAGGCTCGCAAGAAGCTAATTGAAGAATTAGAGAAGAAAAAAGGAAGTATTTCATTTGTTCTTATAACAGGAGATTGTTTCCTTAAAAATGATGGTGATTTGACAGAAATACTTGGGTATCTTGCACAACTGGCAAATGCTTGTGGCATAGAAAAAGATAAAGTTATTCTTTGCCCTGGTAACCACGATATAGAACGAGAGATAAAGAAAAGAAAATCAGCAATTTCGAAGTATCGTGAGGATGGAAAAACATTGCCAGATATAGAAGTAGCTTTACTAGGACATGGAAAATTTAAAGAGTTGCATGCGTTGGCAATTGGGGAAGAATATAAGCCATTTAATATTAAATGTGTAGATAATTTTAGAATTATTACGGTGGATTCATGTTTACTTTCATTAGATGACATGGATTATGGTCATTTAAATGTAAATTTTCCTGAATTGTTCAACTTGGAGATAGAAGATGACAGCAAAATAAATATAGTTATTATGCACCATGGAGTTGAGTGGCTTCAGCCAGAGGCGGGAAGACGATTTCAACACTGGTTGGTAGAACACAATGTAAAAATGGTATTTTGTGGGCACAATCATACTCCGGGAATGAATGTATTAACGGAAGCTATTCCGGAACACGGAATAGCACGAGATGGTATTCCTCAATTTACATGTGGATGTGCGCTTGCGGATAGTTATTCAAATCCTGTCTTTCTTTTGGCACAATATAATGAAGACATAGACAGCAATAATCGAAATACAGAAAATAAGAATATACAAATTACATTATATGAATATCAAAAAAATTCAAATTGGAAAGTATCAAGTAATATATTAAGAAGTTTTGAATCGGGGGTATACAGAGAGAGTAATACAAGCGGTTTAATAAAAAATATGTATGATATTCCAATTGTGTATAAGTCTATATATGATTTGCCTGAGGAAGAAATCGTAAAAGAGATAGAAAACGGTAAAAAATTATATTACTACGGATTAAGAGGAAAGCGATTCCTACGAGGAAATTCAAAAATAGCAGACGCAGCGTATAACATGAAAAATCAAATTGAGCTTAAAATTTTGGTTTCAAATCCGTACAATACAAATATTGAGAAAAGATTGAAACAGGTTGAAGATTTTTCTGAACGGGATGAATTAGAAAATCATTGGAAAACGATTTATGAGAATATAAAACAATTGCGTGACGATTTCCCGAAATACCATTTATGGGGAATTCGATTTCATAATCAACCGTTATATTTTCGATTTATTATGACAGATGAGAAGGTATATTTTGGCTTTTATACAGAACAACCTAGTTCGTTATCAGCGATGTACTGTTATTCGAATAAATCAGCTTTGTATGGTAGTCTTAGTGCTTTTTTTGAGTTGGAGTGGGAAAATGCGAAACCTTCTTTTCCTAGAACAGTTCCTGACAGATGCAGTTTTGTTTTGGATCGATTTGAAATGAAACCATCGTTGGTTATCAATTTAACGTCAGATTGTAATATGAATTGTAAATATTGTCCGGATGGTGGAGAAAATTTGGCAAGGTATAAGGAATTGTGTGGAATAAAACAAGTAAAGTATTTATTGACTGCTTATGCAAATTATTATAAAGAAAATGAATGGGCAGAAAAGAAAGTAGTGCGTATTACAGGTGGGGAACCCTTTCTTGAAGAGGAACGTTTAATAGAAACATTAAAACATGCCAGAAAAGAAGATTACGAAAAGATTGTTTTGTGCACAAATGGTCTTTTACTGAAAGATAGTTACGAAAAGTATCCTCGGGTATGGGAATCTATTAAAAAAATATTATTATTAAAAATCAGCTTGGATTCTTTGAAATCGGCTGTGTTTAAAAAATTAACTTCTGTAGATGCGTTGGACGTGGTCATGGAGAACATCAAATTCGCTAAAGATAGAGGATTTAAGATCGAATTGAATCTCGTTGCTACGAAATTGAATGTTGGTGAAATTGAAGACGTATTTGATTATGTCCAACGTATGAAACTTGTTGGTGTAAAAGTGCTTACTGTAAACGATTTTGGAGATAGAATTAAACCGGATAATGTTGAGCAGGAATTAAATGCTTTGATTGAAAAATTGCGTCGATCAGATTATGAAGAAACAGGTTTATATGTTCATAACAATAAAGGAATATATATGAAGAGATTTATTCATAATGGTTGCACTTTGACGATTGTAGATCATATGAATAGAAGTGACTCTGTGACACCTAGAAGAACATATAGTGAGGCATGTTTAAATTGCGATTTTTATCCTGAATCATATAAGGTTCACAAGGGAAATAAGAAGCCATGTGCAACTGGAATTATGAGCTTGACGATGCGGGCGGATGGAATGTTAAGCTTTTGCAGGATGAGGGAAAATAGAGGGTTCTGTTTGGAGGGGAAAAGTATGAAAGAAGTACAGGAAATGCTTCAGAAGGAACTTAAGAAATTTAAAAAGTGTTATCATTATGCACTTGAAAGTGAAAAGGATCAAGAGAATGAAAAAATATAAGAGAGGATTTGTCGCTGGCTTTTTTGATATACTTCATGAAGGACATATTCAAATTTTAGAACAGGCAAAATCACAATGCGAGCAGCTAATTGTTGCTGTGGGAACAGATGAGTTTATGCGTATAAGAAAAGGTCGAGAGTCTGTCTTAAGTTATGATGAAAGGGTTTGCATTGTCAGTGCCATCAAATATGTTGATAAAGTTGTGCCAGAAATAGATTTAGATAAAATATCGGCATACAAAAAGTACAAATTTGACGTAATGTTTGCAGGGGATGATCATGAGAATGAAGAAATATATATTAAAGATACGAAGCTTCTAAAAGAAAAGTATGGTGTAGATACTATTTATATAAAACGAAATGATGTGTCCTCTACGAAGATACGAGAACGTGTCTGTGCACTCAAGCAGGGCTGTGATGGGAAGATAGATAGTGTATGATTATAAATACGCTATACAAGATAAAAATGCAGATATATGTAAAAATAATCAATAAAGATTGGACGACATACAAAACTATGCTATAATTCTATTGGATAAAAGTGCAGATATCTGCAAAAATAACCAATAGAAGGAGGCGCATTGTATGGAAATTAAGAGAAATATCTATTTGAATAAGCTTATCAGCAAGAAACACAACGGATTGATTAAGGTGGTAACCGGGATTCGGCGTTGTGGAAAATCATATCTGCTTTTTAATCTGTTTAAAGATCATCTGCTGGCAGAGGGAGTGAATCCGCGGCATATTATAGAAATTGCCTTTGACTCTTTTGAAAATAAGAAATTTCGTGATCCGGATGTTTTGTATCCGTATATGAAAGAACAGATTCAGGATGAGGATATGTATTATGTTTTGTTGGATGAGGTTCAGCTTCTGGATGAATTTGAAGCTGTGCTTAACAGTCTGATCCGTATGAAAAATGTGGATATTTATGTGACAGGAAGCAATGCACATTTTCTTTCCAAGGATGTAATTACGGAATTTCGCGGCAGGGGGGATGAAGTTCATATGTACCCGCTCAGTTTTGCAGAGTTTATGTCTGTTTATCCGGGGACAAAGGAGAATGGCTGGCGGGAGTATGTGGTATATGGCGGGCTTCCGCTTGTCCTGAATTTTAAAACGCCGGAAGAAAAAATTACATTTTTAAAGGCGCTGTTCGAGGAAACTTATATTTCAGATATTGTAGGCAGACATAAAATCCGGAACCGTGCGGAATTGGAGGAACTGTTAAATATTCTTTCTTCTGCCATCGGTTCACTCACAAATCCGACAAAGCTGTCTGCGACGTTTAAGAGCATGAAGCAGAAGAATATCAGTGCCGGCACAATTAAAAACTACATTGATTATCTGTGTGATTCTTTTTTGATTGACAGCGCGATACGGTATGATATCAAAGGGAAAAAATATATTGATACACCCGTAAAATATTATTTTACGGATATGGGACTTCGCAATGCACGGCTCAATTTCCGCCAGTTGGAAGAAACGCATACTATGGAAAACGTTATTTTTAACGAATTAAAACTCCGGGGATTCAATGTCGATGTGGGAGTTATTGAAATTAACAGTACCAATGAAAAGGGAAACAGTGTGCGCAAGCAGCTGGAAATTGATTTTGTCTGCAACAAAGGATCAAAGCGTTACTATATTCAGTCGGCTTATGCGATGCCTGATCAGGCAAAGATGGAACAGGAACAACGTTCTTTGATGCTGACAGGGGATGCCTTCAAAAAAATCATTATTACGAAGGATTCGCCGGGGCCTTACTATAATGAGGACGGGGTTCTTGTTATGAATATCTTCGATTTTCTGCTTGATGAGAATATGCTCAATTATTGATATATAAACATTGAAAAAGTTTAAGAGGCAGTAATCATGAAAAACGAAGTGAAAATTGCATTGAATATCTGCACATTCCAGCGTGAAGAATTTATTCACAGAAACCTGTCGCTTTTGCAGGCATCGGATTTTTTCAATCCGGACAACCCGCAGTATTACGGAAGGCTTCATATTTTTGTGGTGGACAATGGCAGCAGTCTGCAATTGCCGGAGAGTCCGTATGTGCATTGTATTTATAACAGGAATACAGGAGGTTCCGGTGGATTTCAGAGAGGAATTGAGGAGATCCGTAAACGAAATGAGGGATTTACCCATGTCATTTTTATGGATGATGATGTTGCCTTTGACATCAGCAGCTTTTACCTGCTGTTTGATTTTTTATCCGGGGTCGGGGAGGCGGACAGGAACCGCCCGGTAGCGGGACGCATGTTTTGCATGGATGATCCATATATCCAGTACACGGCTGCAGAGAAGTGGAACCGGGGAATGGTTTCGCATGTGGAGTTCATGCGCGATGTCCGGGAGACGGCATACACACAGGGCAAAGTGATCTACGATGCGGATGCGGATTACGGCGGCTGGTGGTTTTGCTGTTTTCCATATGTATTTGTACAGGAAAATGATGTGCTTCCGTTTTTCATTCACTGCGATGATGTGGAATATGGTCTGCGATGCGGGAAAAAGCCAATCATTATTGAAGGAGTGCAGGTGTGGCATGAAACATACGACAAGCGGATGACACCTCTCATGCAGTATTATGACACGCGAAACCCGCTGTTTGTGAATCAGCTCTATGGTTTTTTGCCGGAGCCTTTGCAGCTTTTGCGGCAGTGGAAGGATAAGATGACGGCGTTTCATGTAAAAGGTGACTGGCTTTCGGAGTATTATGTCATCCTTGCAATGAATGATTTCCTGAAAGGCATGGGGTGGTTGAAGCGGATTGATGCGGGGAAGTATCACAAAAAACTGCAGAAGGCAAAAAGCTGCAGGGTAAAGAATGCGATATGCTGGCGGCTTGTGGAGCACCGGGCGAAAAAGAAATTCATGGTACACAAAAACAACTGCTCCGGTTAATCGGGGCAGTTGTGTGAAATGCTGTATTATTTACAGATCTCCGTATCTGCGTCTATATTCAGCAAGTTTGGCATCCTGGTCAGCAAGTTTGGCATTCTGGTCAGCAAGTCGGGCATCTCGGTCAGCAATCTCGGAATCCTTTTTGGAACAGGCTCTTTTCAGCGCATCGCGTTCATGGATAACCTCGAATAATTCATCGGTTGGAAGTTTCAGTACAGGTTCTGTCATATTATACACCTCCTGACATAAATTTCTGTTACGGTAAGAAATGCGGAGCATGGACTTTTGCAAAAGCATTAAAATAAGTTTTTTGTCAGTTTCCGTTAAAAATCCCTCTGCAATTTCCTGATCTAAGATAAGTATAGTTTCCTGCAGAAAAGAAGTCAATTCTTCTTTGGATTTCTGTACTTTTTTCTCAAGATCATGTCGTTTATCAGGGGATTTTGCTGACTGCATCTTGCGGTCAGAAGGGATGTGGCGGCGGAACCGGATTGGAAGAAACGGGATGAGCATACACAAATGTTTCTCTTTGATTTCTTCGAGGGTATAGGACTGCACCTTTACGGTTGGAATGCGGTATTCGTGAGTACTGCCATCCTGAAACCGGATCAGACAGCTTAGATAATCCGGGATCTTTTTCGCTCCCTGCAGGAAAAGAACGGCAGAGTTTGGAAATTCGAGCAGAAGCTGCGGATTTTTGGTGTCGGGCCGGTAATTCAGGGACGCATGAACATCATACTCAAACATACGGATCGTGATCATTCCATTGTATGTAATTTCACATTCAAAGTGATAAATATCCGATTCATTTACACAGAATGTGAGGTCAGCCTTAATGGTCGAAATTTCTTTTGTATCCGAGCGTTCTACAGAATACTCTGTGGAAAGTGGAACAACAGAGGAATCTTCGGGATATTTTTTCCCATAGATTTCATAGATGAGCGGAAACAGGAGTTTGGGAGAACTGTAAGTTGCTTTTTTTATAATTAAATCCCAAAGTTGCGTTTCCGTGGAAATTTCTTCAGGCAGCCCGTTGTTACGAATAATTTCTTCAATCTCTTTCGAGTGAAGATGGTAAGTATGGCGTGTATTGGCCATGTAATATCCTCCTATACTGTTGTGTGTATAATATTTGGAAAAATAAAAAGATTGTTGTTTTTATAATACTGAAAAAAGAAAAACAGAATAACAAATAGGTATATGTATCATAACATACGAGTAACGTAGATACAATAATTTGTTTTATAAAATTAAAGATATAGAAGCAGGTAAGTTATAACATTATTTGAAAAGGTTTTTAAGATATGAGAAGTGAAGTATACAGTTTTCTGGTAAACAGGCATCCGGGAATTTCATACCGGTATCATAAGGTACATGATGATGCAACCGGTATGCGCAGAATGTTTTCCTGGGCATATTTGTTGTGGATAAATTTCGCATATTATGTATTGTTCTGTAGATTTCTCGGAAGAATTCCAGAGATGGAAATATATGAAAAACGCAAATTGATGATAAAAACCAGCGAATCCGAAGGACACTGGAAAGATGAGGAGTTTTTTTCCGTAGAGGATTTTGTCAGAAAAATCAAAGATTACGATGTGATCTCATTTGATATTTTTGATACATTGATTTTTCGCCCGTTTTCTTCTCCGACAGATATGTTTTATTTGATTGGAGAAAAATTTGATTTCCTCGATTTTAAGAATTTACGTGTATGGGCAGAATGGGATGCCCGGATGAAATGCAGGCAGAAAAACGGACATATGGAAGTGTCGTTACAGGATATCTGGGAAAATCTGGCAGAAGATACTGGACTGGATGCCATGGAGGGGATGCAGTTGGAGTGCGAAATCGAGGAAAAACTCTGCTATGCAAATCCGTATATGCTGCAGGTATGGAAACGTCTGCAAGAACTGGAAAAGCGCATGATAATTGTTTCGGACATGTATCTTCCACGCTCCTGTATTGAGAGAATACTGCAGAAAGCCGGATATACGGGAGCGGAGCGTATTTATATCTCCAATGAGTATGGAGAGAATAAAGCCGGTGGAGATCTGTTCCACCGTGTGATCCGCGATTTTTCCGGTGCGCGTATTGTACATATCGGTGACAATCCACACAGTGATCAGAAAATGGCAAAGGCGAGCGGGCTGGATATTCTGCCCTATCAGAATGTAAATAAAAATGTGTTACTGTACCGTCCGATGGATATGTCATCGATGATCGGCGGGGCATACCGGGGGCTGGTATCCAATCATTTGTACAATGGATCAGAAAAATTCAGTATAGATTACGAATATGGATATGTGTATGGTGGATTGTTTGTTGTGGGGTATTGCCATTTTATTCATGAATATTATGAGCAGCATTATCTCGATCAGTTACTGTTTCTGGCGCGGGATGGAGATATTCTCCGCAGAGTTTACCAGAAATTATATCCCGATGACCGGACGGTATATGTCTACTGGTCACGGAAAGCGGCCACAAAACTGATGGCAGATGAGGATAAGCACGATTTTTTCCGGAGATTCATTTATCACAAGGTCAATCAAAAGATTACGATAGGGGAGGCTCTGCGTTCCATGGAATTGGAACAATTGCTTCCGGAACTTTCAGACTGGCAGGAAATATGGGATGTATGGGAACGAAAATCGGGTGCCGGCAGAAAGCAGAAATTTATTGATTTGCGGGCAGAGGATGAGCTGACAGACAAAAATGCATATCTGCTCCGACGGTTTATTGAGGCAAAATGGGAGCGGGTGATGACACATTATGAGGAACAGCAGGTTGCAGCAGAAAAGTATTACCGGGAGATTCTGCATGGATGTGAAAACGTAGCAGCGGTTGATATTGGCTGGGCGGGAAGCGGTGCGCTCGCGCTTTCCCATCTGGTGGAAAAGGTATGGGGGATGGATTGCCGGATCACAGGGATTGTTGCGGGGACAAATACCATTCATAATGCCCAGCCTGATGCGTCCGATCCATTCCTGCAGGATGGCAGGCTGGTGGCCTATCTGTATTCCGGACAGATGAACCGTGATCTGTTGAAAAAGCATGATCCAAATAAGGATTATAATGTGTTCTGGGAACTGTTGCTTTCTTCCCTGACACCTTCGTTTCAGGGATTTCATGATGGAAGATATCAGACAGAAAAGGAAAGCATTTATCTGGAAACGGTGGATATTACACTGGAATTTGGCAAATATGATTTTAATCCAGAGGGAATCGGGGAAATCCAACGGGGAATTTTGGATTTTGCAGAGCAGTATCTGGAGCATTTTGGAGCATTTCCCTATATGTTTCGGATTAGTGGAAGGGATGCATATGCACCAATGCTTGTGGCTGCAAGTTATGACGAACGCTATCTTAAGATGATAGAAAAAAGATTTCAATTGGAAATTGCGGTGAACTGATGAAGTTTACCGCTTTTTTTATTTTCTTGCAACAAAAATACACCTCCGATACACTGTATAGATAGGAGGGCCTTCCATGGATGAACGTTTATTAGTAAAAAGGGCAAAGCGCGGGGATACCGCAGCGTTTGCCGAATTGTATGGGACAATTTATAAGAGGCTGTATCAGTTTGCGCTGTATACGCTTGGAAATACACAGGATGCGGAGGATGTGGTCAGTGCCGCTGTGATGGAAGCATTTGAAAATATCGGGAAATTGCGGAAGGAAGATGCTTTTTCCGCCTGGATGTATCGTATCGTGGCAAATATGTGCAAACAGAAAATGCGGGAATACTATCAACGGGGAGAAGAATTGACGGAAGAAAACGGTGGCTGGGACGGCTATGTATGGGGTGATACCCGTGAGGAATATATAGAAGTCCGGCGTGCATTTCTTACGATGGATGAGGAGGACCGCATGATTGTGGGAATGCATGTCTTCGGTGGATATAAGACGCGGGAGATTGCACAGATTCTTGCAATGAATGAGAATACTGTGCGGTCGAGAGAACATCGGGCGTTGCAGCGGATGGAAAAACAGCTGAAGGGATTGAGGTGAGAATATGCAGGAACAGAACCTGGAAGAATGGAAAGAGAAAATAGACAGATCCGCAGAGCAGATTACCGTGCCGGATACTCTGACACCCGGGGCTGTGCAGCAGATGCTGGAGGAGCGGAAAAACCGGACATCCGCAGGCAGGAAAGAACACAGACATTACCGGAGATTTGCCGGAATTGCTGCGGCAGTTGCGGTGCTGGTGATTGCGGTCGGAACCTATGGATGGAATAAGTATGGAACCGATGATGCGCAACCGAAAAAGGCTGCTCTTTCCGTAACAGAAACTGTCGACAGTACGCAGGATACAGAAAAGAAAGAACAAATCGGTGCATTTACTCTGGCAAAAAGTTACCAGGATGTATATGCAGCGGTACAGAAAAAATCCAATTCACAAAAGGAGTTGGCAGAAGGCACAGTGGATGATTCGTTTTTCGTGGAAGATACCGGTTCTGCCGAGGCGAAAAAAGAGTCATCCGGTACCCATTCCGACACCAATTTGCAGGTAAACGGTGTGGACGAGGGGGACATCGTCAAAAATGACGGAAATTATCTGTATGTGCTGAATGATGACCGGGTGACCATTGTGGATATTCGGGACAAAAATATGCGTAAGCTGTCGGAAATACGGCCGGAACTGACGGAAAATGACATCCTTTTGCAGCTATACGTGGATAATGACCGGCTGTATGTTATCAAGCAGGGATGGGAAACACAACAGGAGGAGATTCAGTCCGACAGCACGGAGGCTGACAATGATTCCGATTTTATCGGATGTTACAAATATGAACCGGACGGAAATGTGAGTACAGTTCTTTTGACGTATGACATTTCCGAACGCGCAAATCCGGTATTAAGTGCAACCATGAAAATGGATGGAGCATACCAGAGTTCCCGTAAGGTTGGAAATTTTATTTATCTGTTTACTGACCGTTGGGTGTCCAGAGACGGAAAGAACTGGAAGGCTCAGGTCATTCCGGAAATTGCCGGGAAAAAAGCAGATGCCGGATGTTTTTATGTGCAGAAGAATGGGACAACAGAAGTCATTATGGCATCTGTAAATCTTAAAGAGCCATCGAAGGCTGCAGACCATATGGTGCTTCTCGACAGCGGACGACAGGTTTATATGGGAACGGATGCAATCTATCTGTATCAGATGGAATATGAGCGTGGAGAAAAGACAAAGATCGCCAAGTTTTCTTATAAGAATGGAATGTTTTCAGCAATTGCAGAAACAACCGTAAAGGGGGCGATCTGGGATACGTTTGCTATTTCAGAAAGTGGGGGAGAACTTCGTATTCTGACAACAGATTCCCAAAATTCTTTATCCGAAAACCGCCTGTATCTGCTGGATGCGGACCTGAAAAAAGAGGGATTGCTGGAAAATATTGCAAAGGGAGAAGAGATTTATGCGGCACGGTATCTGGGAAATATAGCATATTTCATTACTTATCATAATACCGACCCGTTGTTTGCAGTAGATATTTCCGATCCGGCACATCCGAAGCCGCTGGGAAATGTGAAGATGACAGGATATTCCGATTATCTGCACCCGTTTGGAGATGGACTGTTGCTTGGCATCGGCTATGAAACCGATGCTAAGACAAGCGAGAAGACAGGGGTAAAACTGACAATGTTTGATATCTCCGATCCGATAAACCTCAGGATTTTGGATTCTGTGACGATAAACGAAGATTTCTGCAGTGCCGCAGAGAATTACAAGTGTGCATTTGTAGATACCGGACGTGGACTGGTCGGATTTGCGACAGAGACCTGGACCAAAACCAATTATAACAGGTATATGCTGTTTCAGTGGGATGGAACGTCTTTTGTAAAGAAAATTTCCTTAAAGAAAACACAGCAGAAAATGGATACGTGGACTGGTGCAGAACAGATGAGGGGACTTTCTTCGGGTGACTGTTTTTATGTGCTTCATGTGGAACGGGATGATTTTTCACTTATTTCGTATGATATGAAAAATGATTTCCAGGAGATTGAGACCAAAAAATATTAAAAATACATAAAAAATGAGATAAAAATGAAACTTTTTTGCACATTTTTCTTGAAAAAGCCTCTGATTTTTGTTACTATATGTTATAGTTAAGTAACAAAGTTGTAACAAATTGGAGGATAGGCATTGAAGTTTAAGGTTACATGGGGTAAGAAGCTGATCGCAGGTATTTTGCTGGCGGCAGTTGTAGTAGGGGGTACTGCAGCACCGGCAGAAGCAGCAGGAAAGAAAAGTACCGCGGTTGTGGCACAGGATAATTACCGGAAAACATTGTGTAAGGGATTTCTGGGAAAGAGTTATGGCAGTGTGGTTGATGGAATCCGCTGTGACTGCAGTGGTTACACACGGGCAGCTCTGAATCGTCTGGAGAGTAAGGGACGGAAAGGGACTGCACTGAAAAATGTCAGTGTTGGAGCACATTGTACCAGAGACTGGGTAAGCGGATCGAGTATTTCGTATACAACAGGGGTTGCAACAAAGGGTGCGATCCAGTGGAATTCCGGCACAAAGAAGTCTATTGGAAGAAAAAGCAGTGGGAAAAGCCTTTCCCAGTTGGAACTTGGAGATGTTGTTGTTTATGGCAAGGGCGGTTCTTCCTCCCATATAGCCATATATTTCGGAGAATTTTCTTCGATGGAAGCGGTAAAGGATTATCTGGAAGATATTGGTGTCTATGCGAAAGGAACGATTAAGAGATCTGCAGGAGATAAGTACAGTTACAGTGGCCGCACGATTGTGCATAAGTATGGAAACAGTAGGTACTGGCGGATTCATTCTACATGCAGCGGAATCATGATTGATAATGATATTGCAGGAACCAGCAGATACACATCTTCCTTTGGTCAGTGGAAATGGACCTTTGATACGGGAATTGAAGTAGAATAAAAGAACAGATAAAAAGCCCTGCGTTTTCGGAATTTCCGAAAGCGCAGGGCTTTTTTATATGGCAGATACTTAATCCACCAGTTTATCCAGTTCTTTGATGTATTCGGTTTCGCTTGAGAACTGATGGTTTGCTTTCTTGGCATACAGACCGACCGCTGTTTGGGATTTCTTGATTGCCTGCATGGTTCCGGCTCCGGCGACGCATCCACCAGGACAGGCCATGCCTTCGAGCAGATAGCCCGGATATTTGCCTAATGTGGCAAGTTTTAAAAGCTGACGGCATTCCTTTAATCCCTCGGCATTTGCCACCTTGATCTCCTGTTCCGGATGATCCCGTTTGATGACATCTACGACAGCCTGAGCAACGCCACCGGCAACGGCAAAGTTTCTTCCGTCGGTGGAAGCGTCACTTACACCATCCGGATCTTCTTCCATGTTTTCCAGATCCACATGTTTTGCATCAAAAATACCGGCCATTTCTTCAAAGGTGAGCACGAAATCTACTTCACTGCGGACGCTGCGGCGCATTGCTTCGAGTTTTTTAGCCGCACATGGTCCAATAAAGACAACCTTTGCATTTGGGTTATGCTTTTTGATAAGACGTGCAGTTAATGTCATCGGAGTCAGTGCCATGGAAATACAGTTGGCGTGATCCGGGAATAATTTCTTTGCCATAACAGACCATGCCGGACAGCAGGAAGTTGCCATGAATGGAAGTTCATCCGGCACTTCTTTTAAGAAATCTTCTGCTTCCTGCTTTGCACACAGATCCGCACCGATTGCTACCTCAAAAACGTCTGCAAACCCGAGTTCTTTCATGGCAGCACGCAGCTTGCCAGGGGTAACCTTTGGTCCGAACTGACCGACAAATGCAGGAGCGACAGCTGCATAAACCTTTTCACCGGACTGGATGGCACGGATTGTCTGGAAAATCTGGGATTTGTCAGCAATGGCACCGAACGGGCAGTTTACCAGACACTGACCGCAGGAAACACACTTGTCATAATCGATATTGGCTTTGCCGTTTTCATCTGAAGTAATGGCATCCATACCGCACGCTTTGGCACATGGACGTTCCTGAATGATAATGGCGTTATAGGAGCAGACACTTGCACAGCGGCCGCACTTGATACATTTCTCCTGGTCAATGATAGATCTGCCGGTGGTACGGTCTAAGGAAACAGCTCCTTTCGGGCATACTTCCATACAGGGATGTGCCAGACATCCCTGACAGCCGTCTGTTACATGCACACGTTTTGTGGGACAGGCATTGCAGGCAAATTTAATGACATTAATGAGAGGCGGAGTATAGTAAGTTTCTGCCTGGTCAGCAGCTTCAATGCCATCGGATACCGGGGCATGCTCTGCTGCACTGCGGTTTGGCAGGCCCATTGCCAGACGCAGGCGTTCGCCTACAATTGCACGCTCCAAAAATACATCGTTTCTGAAATTTCCGGTTTCTCCCGGAATAATCTTATATGGAAGTTCTTCCATACGTTCCTTTACAGGCCATTCGGTATGATAAGCCATACGGGCTACTTCTGTAAAAATTTTGTGACGGATTTCCTGAATTCGGGTTTCAACGCCTCTCATGATAATTCCTCCTTGTGTTTGTAATGGATAATTGTAAAATAAAATTTTCTGCATTTCTATAAGATAATACCAAGAAACTCACAGAAAAACCTGTTTTGTCATATTCCGGGGATATTGTAGCAAATAATACACATACTCTCAATAAGTATGCTGTTCTTTTTACAAAACATAATAGGCTTTTGACATGGTGTGAAACAATTGTACTGTAAACTGCTAGGTAGAAAGGACAGGGGAGGGGGACACCAATGGCAACCCGGCGATTTCTCCTGCATTTTAGAGGCTGTTGGAATTTTTTCAATTTTCAGCAAGCCTCGTACATGGATGTACGAGGCAGGTGGTCACTGAGCCCGGAAGGCGAATGACCACCGGTTGCGTCCGCCTGATAGCAATTAAAACAAAAATTCCTACAGCCTCTTAATTGCAAGGAGCATGAGCCGGATTGCCATTGGTGTCCCCCTCCCCTGTCCTTTCGAGCCATAGCCGCCTTGTTCAATAACATGACATTATGCACAAAATCCCAGTTCTGTTTTTGTGAATGATTTTGACGGAAAGTGATTGACGATGACAGAAAATGTAACTATAATAAAAACCGTAAAATGAACGATTTTGAAAGATTGTGAACGAAAAAGAAAACAAAGGAGTGAGGCATATGCTTGCAGAAGAACGATTTTCAAGGATACTGTCCATAATAGAAGCGGAGGGAAGTGCCACAATACAGGAACTTATGACTGCACTTGACGCTTCAGAATCAACCGTCCGCCGGGACTTAATCACAATGGATGAGAATGGTCTTCTGACCAAGGTGCATGGCGGTGCAATCGCCAGACGGCCGAGTGTGAGTACACATGATGAGGATGTCAGAAACCGTAAGACGATGAATGCGGAACAAAAGAATGCAATTGCAAAGTATGCAGCATCCCTCGTCCGCCCGGATGATTTTGTTTATCTGGATGCCGGAACATCCACCGAGGCGATGATCCCTTTTATTAAGGAGACACAGGCGGTGTTTGTGACAAATGCCATCAGCCATGCAAAGCTTCTGGCGGAAAAGGGCTGCCGTGTTTATCTGCTGGGAGGCGAATTCAAATCCCAGACAGAGGCGATCGTCGGGGAGGAAGCCATGGAGATGCTTTCCAAGTATAATTTTACCAAAGGATTCTGGGGAACGAATGGAATCAGCGTCAGCAAAGGATATTCCACCCCGGAGATCAAGGAAGCCATGGTAAAGAAATATTCCATGAAGAATTGCAAACGCTGCTATATTCTGGCAGATGCCAGCAAGTTTGACCAGCTTTCCAGTGTGAAATTTGCTGATTTTGAACAGGCAACCATCTTAACAACGGAGCTGCACAAGCCGGCACTTAAAAAATACAAAAATATTGTGGAGGTGAAAGAATGATCTATACCGTAACATTTAACCCATCCATTGATTACATTGTAAATGTGGACAACTTTATGACCGGTGTGGTCAACCGTACCAGCAAGGAAATTATTTTTCCGGGTGGGAAAGGAATCAATGTTTCAATGGTACTGAAAAATCTCGGGGAAGAAAGCACAGCACTTGGATTTATGGCAGGATTTACCGGAGATGCCATCACACGGCTTCTTCAGGAGAAAGGTGTTACCGCAGATTTTATTCACGTTACCGAAGGATTGTCCCGTATCAACGTAAAACTCCGGGCACAGACCGAGACGGAAATCAACGGACAGGGACCAAAGATTGCATCAGAAGATATCCGGAAGCTTTACGGAAAACTGGATGCATTGCAGGATGGCGATACACTGGTACTTGCCGGAAGCATCCCGGACACAATGCCGGAATCCATGTATATGGATATCATGGAGCATCTGCAGAACAAGAAACTCAATATTGTAGTAGACGCGACCAGAGATCTGCTGATGAATGTACTTGCTTATCATCCGTTTTTGATCAAACCAAACAATCATGAGCTGGGAGAGATTTTCCACACGGTAATCAATGATAAGGATGATGTTGTCACATATGCAAAACGCATGCAGGAAAAAGGTGCAAGAAATGTTCTTGTTTCCATGGCAGGTGACGGGGCCGTCCTTGTGACGGAAGACGGTCAGGAGTTCCGGGCTGAGGCACCGAAAGGAAAGCTCGTCAATTCGGTAGGCGCCGGAGATTCCATGGTGGCTGGTTTTATATATGGATATTTAAATGGTGGCAGCTATGCAGATGCGTTCCGCTATGGTGTATGTACCGGAAGTGCCAGTGCTTTTTCCGAAGAACTGGCAACAAAAAAGGAAGTACTTGCATTGATGGATGCAAATCAAAAATTATTTTAAGGAGGGTATACTATGAGAATCAGAGATTTGCTTGCAGCCGAGAGCATTGAACTGAACGGTTCTGCAGCCGGAAAACAGGATGTTTTAAACAAAATGGTTGATCTCATGGCAAAAAGCGGAAAAATCCGCGATGTGGAAACTTACCGCAAGGGGGTTTTTGCAAGAGAAGAAGAAGGAACAACCGGAATCGGAGAAGGAATTGCGATTCCACACTGCAAGTCAGATGCTGTGAAAGCACCGGGACTGGCAGCTATGGTAGTAAAGGATGGTGTAGAGTTTGACGCGTTAGATGGAGCACCTGTCAATTTACTGTTTCTGATTGCAGCTCCAAACACCGAGGATAATGTACATCTGGAGGTGCTCAGCAAACTTTCCGTACTTCTGATGGACGAGAATTTTACCAACGGACTGAAAAATGCAAAGACCGTAGACGAATTCTTAAAAGTCATCGATGATGCGGAAAGCGCAAAAGATGAGGACGAAAAAGAAGACGAAACTGGGGCAAAATACAAGGTACTTGCCGTAACCGGATGCCCGACCGGAATCGCACATACTTATATGGCAGCGGAAAGCTTAGAGAAGCATGCAGCTGAGATGGGAATCACGATTAAGGTAGAGACCAGAGGTTCCGGCGGAGCCAAGCATGTGCTTACCGATGAAGAGATCGCAGGAGCGACCGCAATCATCGTTGCAGCCGACACCAAAGTTCCGATGGACCGCTTCGATGGAAAGAAAGTCATCGAGTGCAAGGTTGCAGACGGCATCAACAAGGCAGAGCAGCTGTTAAACCGTGCCGTGGCCGGGGATGCACCTGTCTACCATGCGGCAGAGGGCAGCAGAAAAGAAGAAAAAGCAGAGGGTGGCTCCACCGCACACATGATTTACACACACCTGATGAGTGGGGTATCCCACATGCTTCCGTTCGTTATTGGCGGCGGCATCATGACAGCGATTGCATTTCTGATCGATACCCTGATGGGCTATGGTGCAACCGGTGGATCGGCATTTGGTTCCTGTACGCCGTTATCGGCATTCTTCAAGTATGCCGGAGGACTGGCAATGGGACTGATGGTTCCGGTGCTTGCAGGTTACATTGCATACTCGATCGCAGACCGGCCGGGACTTGCAGTTGGTTTTACGGGCGGTTTGTTAGCCTCGAGTGGTAACGCATTAGTCACCGGTTACAACTGGGCGGATTCCACAACCGGTTTCCAGAAATTTATCGCAGACTTTGCATTCCAGGGTGCCAACGGCGGTAACACCGTTTCCGGTTTCCTTGGCGGAATCTTAGCCGGATTCCTTGCCGGATTTATTGTACTGTTCCTGAAAAAAGTGTTTTCAAAACTGCCGGCGTCCTTAGACGGAATCAAGCCGACACTGATTTATCCGTTACTTGGAATCCTGATTATCAGTATTTTAATGTGCTTTATCTTCAATCCATTAATCGGACTGATCAATACCGGACTCAGCAACGGACTGACCGCAATCTCTGATGCGGGATACATCACCGTACTCGGACTGCTCCTCGGAGCAATGATGGCGATCGACATGGGTGGTCCAATCAACAAAGCCGCTTATGTATTTGGTACCGGCGTACTGGCAACTGCAAGCCAGATGCTTGAAAAAGGTGCACAGCCAGGTGACCCGGCTGTTCAGGCATGCTATATTGCCATGGCAGCAATTATGGTCGGTGGTATGGTTCCTCCAATCGGAATTGCACTTGCCTGCCAGTTCTTCCCGAAGAAATTCACAAAGGAAGAGCGTGGATCCAAGGTATCCAACTTTGTAATGGGTGCTTCCTTCATCACCGAGGGTGCGATCCCGTTTGCAGCAGCAGATCCGCTTCACGTAATTCCATGTACCTTAATTGGTGCCGGAGTTGCAGGATTTTTATCCGCACTGTTTAAGTGCACACTGATGGCTCCTCACGGTGGAATCTTCGTATTTGCAACCGTAGGACATCCGCTTTTATACATCCTTGCATGGGCAGTCGGCTCTGTCATTACAGCCGTATTGCTCGGACTGATCAAAAAGGATGTTAAATAAAATTTGTAAACAGTAACATTGGTAAAGAAACAAAATTTGAAAAGGAGAATGATCATGAAAGAAATTACTTATACCATCAAAGACGAGCAGGGAATCCACGCAAGACCGGCAGGCGAGCTGGTAAAAGCAGCCGCTGCATATCCATGTAAAGTAACCATCAGCAAGGATGGCAAGGAAGTAGACGCAAAGAGAATCCTCGGAGTTATGGGTCTTGGTGTTAAATGCGGACAGGAAATTGTATTAAAGACGGATGGAGATCAGGAAGAGGAAGCAATCGCAGCACTTGGCAAATTCTTAGAGGAGAAACTGTAAGAAACCGTTCCGGCAACCGTTTACGGAGAATGAATCAGCAAAAGGATGAGGTGACGCTATGACAATTCAGGGTAAAAGCGTATACAGCGGGGTGGCCATCGGCCGCCTTGCCATATACCGCAAATCAGAAAATCAGGTAAAGCGGGAGAAAATCGCAGATACCGCAAAAGAGGTAAAACGGTTTGAAGATGCCAAAGATACCGCAAAACAGCAGCTTGCCGGGCTTTATGATAAGGCATTAAAAGAAGTCGGTGAAGTCAATGCAGCAATCTTTGAAGTACATCAGATGATGCTGAATGACCTTGATTATATCGAATCCATCACAAATATGATTGAAGGCCAGCAGGTGAATGCCGAATATGCCGTGGCAACGACCGGAGATACATTTTCCGAGATGTTTGCGGCAATGGATGATGATTATATGCGTGAGCGTGCAGCCGATGTCAGGGATGTGTCAAACCGCGTAGTTTCCATCCTGCAGGGCAACGGAGGAAATGACCTGAATGCCGATGAGCCGGTGATTTTACTTGCCGATGATCTGGCACCAAGTGAGACCGTACAGCTTGATAAATCGAAGGTGCTTTCCTTTGTCACCCGTCACGGTTCCACCAATTCCCATACCGCGATTCTGGCCCGTACCATGAATATCCCGGCACTGATCGGTGTCGATTTTCCGGAAGATGTCGATGGAAAAATGGGTATCGTCGATGGATACGAGGGTAAGATCATCATTGATCCACCGGTCTCCGTTATGGAAGCTTACCAGAAGAAGAAAGCAGAGGATGAAGAGAAAAAACGTCTGCTGCAGGAACTCAAGGGCAAGGAGAATATCACAAAGGACGGAACAAAGATCAACCTGTATGCAAATATCGGAAGCGTTGGGGATGTGGCATCGGTACTGGCAAATGATGCCGGCGGCATCGGACTGTTCCGAAGCGAATTCCTTTATCTGGAGAGCAGGGATTATCCAACCGAGGAAGAACAGTTTGCAGCATACCGCAAGGTAGCCGAGGCAATGGCAGGAAAGAAAGTCATCATCCGTACACTCGATATCGGTGCGGACAAGCAGGTGGATTATTTCGGACTCGACAAAGAAGATAATCCGGCAATGGGTTACCGTGCGATCCGTATCTGTCTTGACCGCCGCGAGGTATTCAAGACACAGCTTCGTGCACTGTATCGGGCAAGCTATTACGGAACCATCGCCATCATGTTCCCGATGATCATTTCTGTCACAGAGGTACAGACCATAAAGAAGATCATCGAGGAAGTGAAAAAAGAACTGGATGAGGAAAAGATTCCGTACAAGGATGTCGAGCTTGGTATTATGATCGAGACTCCGGCAGCTGTCATGATGTCCGAAGAACTGGCACAGGAAGTGGATTTCTTCTCTGTCGGAACGAATGATCTGACACAGTATACACTGGCGATCGACCGGCAGAATCCAAAGCTTGACAACATTTATGATTCCCATCATCCGGCAATCCTTAAGATGCTTAAGATGATTGTGGACAACGGTCATAAGGGTGGCTGCTGGGTTGGTATCTGTGGCGAGCTTGGGGCAGACACGACACTGACCGAGACATTTCTTAGTATGGGATATGATGAGCTTTCTGTCAGCCCGTCCATGATTTTAAAGGTTCGGCAGGAGATCCGTTCACTGGATCTGAAAGCTTAAAAGGGTGGCTGACTTAACAGCCGATACAAGGGAGTATTTTATATAGTAAACGGAAAAACCGGTGCATCGTCTGGGATGCACCGGCTTTTTTCTGTCTGGAACACTATTGGAATTTCGCATGTTTTTCTGTATAATTGAGGAAGAAAGTACGCAAGATAATACGCAAGATAATTCATACACGGGTAATGTCTTTATGGAAAACAGTCACAACGAACCAAAATACATAGAAGTAAGGGGCGCGTGTGTCCACAACTTAAAAAACGTAAATGTAAATGTCCCTCTGCATCAGATTGTCGGGATTGCAGGCGTATCCGGCTCCGGAAAATCGTCGTTAGCACTTGGCGTGTTGTATGCAGAAGGCTCCAGACGGTATCTGGAGTCGCTTTCGACTTACACCAGAAGGCGCATGACCAGAGCGGCAAAAGCACAGGTCGACGAAGTGCTGTATGTCCCGGCGGCGCTGGCCCTGCATCAGCGTCCGGGCATTCCGGGCATCCGCAGCACGTTTGGAACGGGAACCGAACTGTTAAACAGCCTGCGGCTGATGTATTCGCGGCTCGCGTCGCACCGGTGCCCGAACGGGCATTATGTTCCGCCGACACTGAAAGTTGCGGCAGAACAGGAGATCATCTGTCCGGAGTGTGGCGAACGTGTCCATGCGCCGAGTGCGGAGCAGCTTGCCTTTAATTCACAGGGAGCCTGCCCGAAGTGTGGCGGTACGGGAAGTGTCCGGACGGTGGATCTGGATTCGCTTGTACCGGACGATTCGATCAGTATTGATGAGGGTGCGGTTGCACCGTGGAACAGCCTGATGTGGTCGTTAATGACTGACGTCTGCCGGGAGATGGGCGTGCGCACCGACATTCCGTTTAAAGATCTGACCGATGAAGAAAAGGATATCGTCTATCACGGTCCGGCGGAGAAAAAGCATATTTTTTACAAAGCAAAGAAATCCAATCAGGCAGGAGAGTTGGATTTTACCTATTACAATGCGGTATACACCGTAGAAAATGCTCTGGCAAAAGTAAAAGACGAAAAGGGCATGAAGCGGGTGGAGAAGTTTTTGAAGGAGGAAGTCTGCCCGGAGTGCGGCGGAAGCAGGCTGTCGGAGGCAGCCCGTGCACCGAAACTTTGTGGGATCGGACTGGCGGAAGCCTGCAAAATGACGCTGAAAGAGCTGGTCGAATGGGTGGCGCATGTGCCGGAATCCCTGCCGAAAGAGATGCGTCCGATGGCGGAATCCATCTGCGAGTCGTTTAAGACCGTTGCAAAAAGGCTCATGGATCTGGGACTTTCTTATCTTTCCCTCGACCGGGCGGCGGCAACGCTTTCAACCGGGGAACGGCAGCGCATGCAGCTTGCGCGGGCGGTGCGGAACCGCACGACAGGCGTGTTGTATGTGCTCGATGAGCCGTCGATCGGTCTGCACCCGTCAAATATCGTGGGACTGAATGCCGTGATGCATGATCTGATCAAAGATGGAAACTCAGTGCTTTTGGTCGATCACGATACGCAGATTTTATCGGAGGCGGACTGGGTGATTGAGATGGGACCGGAAGCCGGAGCGGGCGGTGGATATGTGATCGCAGAGGGCAGTATTCCACAGATCATTGCCAATAAAAACTCCATGATCGGACCATTTCTCGCAAAGACAAAGGATCTGCGCATCCGTCAGCCGATCGCACCGGAGGAACTGTTTGCCCTTGGAAAACTGCATCTTTCCACCGACCGCATCCATACGGTAAAGCCGCTGGAGGTGGACATCCCTAAGGGCAGGCTTACCGTGGTGACCGGGGTATCCGGTTCCGGAAAGACCACGATGGTTCTCGAAAGCCTGATTCCGGGGCTGCAGGCGCAACTGAACGGAGAGCATCTGCCGAAACATGTGAAAGATCTTTCGGCAGAGGGCATCGCCCATGTGAAGCTGATTGATGCGTCACCGATTGGAATCAATGTCCGTTCCACGGTCGCAACCTATGCGAATGTACACGACGAACTCCGGAAGATTTTTGCCCGGACCGCGGATGCGAAAAACCGGAAATACAAGGCGGGCGATTTTTCCTATAATACCGGAAAATTAAAGTGTCCGGTCTGTGACGGAACCGGACAGATCAGCCTCGATGTGCAGTTTCTGCCGGATGTGGATGTGCCGTGTCCAGAGTGCAATGGTTCTCGGTATGCAAAAGAGGCATGGGAGATCGGCTATGAAAACAAACAGGGAAACCGCTATTCCCTGCCGGAATTGATGGAGATGGATGTAAATACCGCTTTGCAGGCAACCGCGGATTTAAAGGTTGTGCATCAGCGGCTGGAAGTGCTCAAAAATCTGGGACTGGGCTATCTGACGCTGGGCGAGGAAACGCCGAGCCTTTCCGGCGGAGAGGCACAGCGGCTGAAACTTGCCAGCGAAATGGGAAAAGGACAGTCGGATTCGGTGTTTGTGTTTGATGAGCCGACGATCGGGCTGCATCCGCTGGATGTGCAGACGCTGCTTAGCGTGTTTGATGCGCTGGTTGACAATGGGGCGACGGTGCTGGTCATTGAGCACGATCTCGATGTGATCCGCAACGCCGATTATATCATTGATATGGGGCCGGGCGGCGGAGATGACGGCGGCCGGGTGATTGCAACTGGGACACCGGAGGAGATTGTGGGAAATGAAGATAGCGTTACGGGACGGTATCTGTGAAATTTGCTTTTGTAGAGTAAATCAGCCATGTGTATTTTGGGGAATATGCATGGCTGTTTTTATGGCTTATTGTCTAAAAATAATGAATATCGGGTGAATATTGAGCTTGTGCAAAAAAATTCGTTACATAAAAAAGACATTTCGTTACATGAAACTAAGTCCAGATCATAAACGATCCGATTTTAAAATAAAATCAATAAGGATCATACAACCAGATCTGCAGGCTAAAGAGATTCAAATAATAGATGTTAAAGAAATATACGATAGGCGCCGATACAATATAAGCAGGGAAGCATTGCAAAAACTTACGGAATCTTTTGAAGATCATGCGAAATCATTGGAAGGGAGAACAAAGCAGCAGGATCAGTCCGCACAGATGCTTGAGGATGCGATCAGAAGAAGTTCTGTCTGGAAAAATTCAAGTCAGAGGGCTCAGCAGTTTTTAGCGGCGCAGGATAAGAAAAAAGAAAATCCGGAAAATCTGCCAGAACATTTTTCAGAGAATGTGATCAAAGCAGGGGCGATGTTTCGGGATAAGTTTGTAAAGAATGGGCAGGAAAATAATGTATCCATTCAGAATCTGTTGTCGGACATTTCTTTATGGTAAGAAAGAGGTCGTAGATTTTGAATAATGAAAGCATGCTGAAAATTGCAATATGTGATGATGAACAGCCAATTAGAGATTACCTAAAAAAACTGACAGAGAAATGCACGGATGCACAGGTCCATGTCTTTGCAAATGGGGAAGAGTTGTTATCCGATCCGACCGTATATGATATCATTCTGCTTGATATTTCCCTGAATCGGAAGCCGGACAGTGGCAAACCAAACGGCATGGAAGTCGCAAAGAAAATCAGGGAAACCTCCGATGTGATCATTATTTTTGTGACTGCCTTAAAGGAATATGTGTTTGAAGGCTATGATGTAGGGGCATTTCATTATCTCTTAAAGCCGGTCGATGAACAGAAATTCATGGAAGTCATGGACAAGGCGATCAGTCAGATCAAAAAGGAAAAGAATACGCAGCCGCTCATTATCCGAATGGATGGCAATTACATTAAGATACCGGTCAACAATATTATTTATGCGGAAAATGAAGCGAGAAAAATCGTTCTGCACACGAAAAACATGAAGGAAGAAACCTACAGTTTTTACGAAAAAATGGAAGTGTTAGAGCAGAAACTGGGAGATCATTTTTTCCGATCGCACCGGGGATTTTTGGTGAATCTGCAGGAAGTTGTCCGCTATGACAATGCCAATATTGAACTGAAAAATGGCGATAGAGTGTTTCTGGCAAAACAAAAATATAACGATTTTGTAACTGCCTATATGAATTATCTGAGAAAGGCATAAACTGCAATGAGAGATATTGTGTACAACGTTTTCGATATCATAAGCTATTTTGTGCAGGGAATGTTGCTGGTTACTTTGTTGAAAGAAGCACAGCCACATTTTCCATTCAAAAAATATCATAGTGCTGCGATACTGCTGGGACAGTATGTGGCAGTCCAGATTTTTCTGCACTATTCTGTCTTTATAAAAAGTCTGCTCTATGGGAAAAGCATGGTCATGAATAACAGCCGCCAGAGTATCCTGCCGGTGCTGATCAGCATGCTGGTTATCTGTGTGGCAGGCATTTTTTTGTTCAACGAAAGCAGACTCAAAATCATTTACTATGTTGTGACCTTTTATTCCGTAATGGAACTCTTAAAATTTGCCATTTATCCTCTTTTTCTGTGGCTGCTTACAAAGCTGGTAGATCTGAATCAATATTTATTTCTGGACAGGCAGATGTATGGAGAAACCATGTTTTTTGAAGTGAATTCCGGAATTGAAATGTTCTGGAATCTGAGCTACGTTCTGGTGCTTCTTGTCTTCACATACAGGATCATTGTCTGGATGAAAAAGTACCTTGAAATGAAAGAAAACTATGAAAATTCACAATTGATTTTTGTGTTATTTCCAAGCGTGACCGGACTATTGTTATGTCTGATGATCCGCAGCATGATGTTCTCGATGGAGGACAATGATATTCATTCGCTGTTTGACAGCCGGCCTGAGATGAATCTTATGGTTCCATGTACTTCCCTGTTGTGTATTGTGATGATTATTTTTACCGCAAAAATGCTGCACAAACTAATCGTTGAAAGCAACCAGAAAATCGAAATCAGTATTTATCAGGAATGGATCCGGGAAATGGAGCAGCATATCGGAGATATCGAAAACCTTTATGCCGGAATCCGCGGGATGAAACATGACATGAAAAATTATATCGCGGATATGGAGGCATTGATGCAGGAGGAAACAGGAAACCCCACTGCGTTCCGGCAGTATCTGGATTCCCTGCAGGCATCCGTGGAACAGCTGGATATGAAATACAATACCGGCAATCCGGTGACCGATGTCATTATGCAAAGATATGTGCAGCTGGCAAAAAACTATGACATTGCGTTTCAGGCGGACTTTCTTTTCCCTTCCAGTATGAATATGGATGCTTTTGACCTGAGCATTATCATAAACAATGCTTTGAATAATGCGTTAGAGGCCTGCAGGCGGCAAAAAGAGGGCAGAAAATTTATCGAACTGAGTGCGTACCGGCGCCAGAATATGTTTTTTATTATCGTTAAAAACAGTTTTGACGGGAAACTTGTCAGAAGCCGGAGCGATGGCAGATTGCTCACGACAAAACCGGATTCCAAAAATCATGGACTGGGGCTTCGGAATATTGAAGTGTGTGCGGAAAAATATTATGGAAAAACGGAAGTTACCGTTCGGGAGAATGAGTTTGAACTGGCGGTTATGCTTCAGGAACGAATAGAATAATTGACACCATATACGACACCATATATAATATAAGCAGGAGGGTATAACAATGTCAAAATGGGATAAACTCATAACACGTATATGCAATTTATCAAAAGACCTCCGGTTTGATGAGTTACGGAAAGTATTGGAAAGCTGCGGGTACGAAATGAATGCACCAAGAAGTGGAAGCAGTCATTACACGTTCAGAAAGCAGGGATGTGCGCCTATCACAATACCAAAACATGAACCGATCAAAAAAGTATATGTAGAAATGGTAAGGCAGATTGTAGAAAGCGAGGCGGAGAATGATGAAGACGCTGAATGATTATATGGCAATGTCCTATCGTATGGAAATTATAGAAGATAAGGATGAGGGTGGATTTGTGGTTTCTTATCCGGATCTGCCAGGGTGTATTACCTGTGGAGAAACTGTAGAAAGTGCAGTAGAAAATGCGTTAGATGCAAAAAAGGCATGGCTTGAAGCTGCATTAGAAGATGGTGTAGAGATTCATGAGCCAGATAGTCTGGAGGATTATTCCGGGCAATTCAAATTGAGAATTCCACGAAGTCTGCACAGATCGTTGGCAGAACATTCCCAGAGAGAAGGAATCAGCATGAATCAGTATTGTGTATATCTTCTTTCCAAAAATGATGCGGTGTTTTCAAAATAAGATGATGCAGCAAAAATGTAAATGAAATGCTTTTCAGTTGCGTGAATTGATGAATATAGATTGCAGATAAGAAACAGAAATCAGCAAATCAGCGGGTACAATATGCCCGCTGATTTTTTCGTTACATGAAAAGGGCGATTCGTTACATTTGATTGGAAGAAAAAAAGAAAAAGGGCGATATAAACATTAGTAAAATATGGCAAAGGAGATGGTTGCGAAATGAATATAAGTGCAACAGCAGCTATGGGTTATACTTATACAAATATAAAAACAGGCGTATCCCAAAAGAAGGATGTTTCGAATGAGAATACTTGTGAGAAGCAGACGCAAAAGGAATACAAAAATGTTGTCAAAGAGTATAAGCAGAAGCATCCAGATTCCGCATCTCATGTGAACCAGCAGGTCCAGGCAGGCAAAAACTATATGAAAAACTGCGGTGGCGATGAGATATCCAGAAGCGATATGACAATGGATGAGTATAAAGCTTTTTTTAAGAACCTGATGGATGGCATCTCTTTTGACAGTTCACAGGCAAACTGTAAGGAAATGTGGTCAATCACCGAAGATGGCTGGGAGCAGATGAAAAATGACCCGGAGTATGAAGCCTGGGTGCTTGGCTATACGATAGAAAACCGTTCGGTGCACTTTCCGTTTCAGGCATCATTTCTGAACGTAGAAAAATTCGGCGCATCGATCGAGGAACATCATGGAGAAGGGATTCCAATGAATACGGAAAGCCCGAAAAAGTCTGGGAAAAAGGACGAATCATGGTGGAGTAAGCGTCAGAAAAGAATGAAAGAACTGATGAAAAGACAACAGAAAGCAGCATTAAAACGGGCGCAGGAACGAAGAAACGTGACAGATATATACGAAGAAAATATTGACATATTCACAGAGAGCATGATGGGAGGAAAAAATGGCACTGAATATTTCTAGTTCACAAATTTACGCAGGACGTTATCACTACAAAAGACCGGAAATACCAAATTTGCTGGATACGCAGAAATACACGGCAAGTACACCTGGAAAATCAGTAAAAGAAGCAACCGGAGTGGATACTGTAACAATTTCCGACGAAGGTCTTGCAAAGGCGAAGGACTGGCGAGAATACACAAAAGACAATGAAAATATATCCCACACAGGTGTAAATCCAAAAGAGGAACTTTATAAGGAACTGAATACGGTAAACAATATCGACACGGCAAGTATGTTCAACTGTGAACTCGGGGAAGTTGCAGACCAGATCCAGAAAGAAAATGGACTTGGTGATCATTCGCGGTCGCAGGAGGAATTTCTTACCGTCATGGCGAAAGCCTATCAGGTCATTTATGACCGTATTGATGAAGAATTTTCCGATCCGGACCGGGACCCGACCTGGATCAGACAGGAGGACGGAACACTTGTGGAGGAAACAAAACAGGATCGTATCGACGCTTTAAACAAGGCGTACAACTCCAGAGCGGAATTTGCGGCTGCATCGGCAAAAGTTATGGCAGAGATCGACGAGACCTTTCATGGTGGAAATTACGGGGAAGGTTTTATAGATGAACTGCAGAAGAAAGTAATGGAATCGTGGCACAATGCAGTGGATGAAAAAAATATGCAGCGGCAGAAAGTTTCCTCGTTTCAGGATTACCCGGTGGATCTGGGGATTGGTGCGGACTGGAGTGCAAAAATTAACAAACTGTTTTACAGATAATATATTTTGGGGTGAAAAGGAGAGATAAGATTATGGCAGTAAAAGTAGGAAACAGTTGGGTGTCGGAAACGGCACTGACATATGCGAAGGCAAAATCCGGCAGCGGCACGTCCGTATCGCTAAAAGCGCTTTCGGACCGGTATCCGGGCGTGAATTTTACAACAAACACACAGAACTTTTCACAGAAAGGCACAAACAATATTCAGATCGCACCGAATATTCTGGTGCAGATGCAAAATGATCCCGACAAACGTGTGGAATATGAGGCTTTGATTTATGATTGTGCGCAGCTGGTATACAGCGGAAAAATGAGCCAGGGAGGTATGGGCTACCATATAAAAGCGGCAGGAACGGTCATCAATGCGGATGGCAGTGTCAGTGGCTGGTCAATTGCGGAAGATGATGATGGCGGGCAGACGCGAAACAGCACCAAACTGGACAAGGATAAGAAAGACACCTGGGCTGATAAAATCCATGAAAAACAGAAAGCAAAAAGTGAAAAAGCAAGGAAAGAGGCAGCGGCACGGCTGCAGGAGCAGATGAACGGGACGGAGATGAAATCGTACGCGGACAATCTTTTTTTGTCGCAGGCAGGAATGGACAGTTACAACCAGCTATCCTCGGTCAGTTATCAGGACTACGTGAACCGCTTTGAGAGTGAAGTGTCAGAAGTATATGAAAAAGATGGTAATGCAGATGCCGTAAAATCAGACAGTTTTGACCAGCATGTAAACAGAATGGCTGCCGCATACGATAAAATGAAAAACAGCATCGAAGAAAAATATGCAAAGGAAGATCACAAAACGGAATATCATCATTTTTCAATGACGCGATGATTTAACCATTTCCGGGAGTGGAAACGGATGGAGAAAATGATCGCGCGCAGCGTCCAGTCGGAAAACATACCGATCCAGACAGCAATCGGACCGAATCCCCATACCCGGCAGAGATAAATGCACAGGCTTACCCGGCACAGCCACATGGTGCAGCAGGAGGTAATCATGGAGAATTTTACGTCACCTGCAGCGCGCATGCCATAGGGTGGGATAAAGGAAAGTACCCAGGAAACTGGCTTTACGATCGTGATGAAGCTTATCATGAAAAAGCACAGTTTTGCGCTGGCAGGTTCCATTCCGGCAAGCATGGTAATCGGTTTGGTCAGTGCAAAAACGAGCAGGCAGCTTGCGATGATGACTGCCTCTGACAGCCAGGACAATTTCTTAATATAATAGATGGCCTCATCTTTGCGCCCTGCACCCAGGCACTGACCGACCACGGTCATCAGTCCGATTCCGATGCCTATGGCAGCAATACCGTTTAAGTTTTCCAGAATATTGGTCATTGCCTGCGCGGCAATCGCTACGGTTCCAAGTGTGGAAACCGTAGACTGGATGGCAAGTTTACCGAACTGGAACATACTGTTTTCAATACCGGACGGAATTCCGATAAACAGGATTTTTTTAATCAGATACCAGTCGGGGCGGATGGAAAAATAATTGCGGATACAGATCGGGGCATTGTCATTGCGCAGCTGCCAGATAACGACGATGGCACAGAAAATACGTGATACCAGAGTGGATATCGCCGCACCTTCGACGCCCATGCCAAGTACAAAGATCAAAATCGCATTTCCGCCAATGTTCATAAAATTGGAAATAACCGAGATGATCATCGGATTGCGGCTGTTGTTCTGGGAGCGCATAATTGAAGCACCGGCATCGTACAGTCCGATAAACGGAAACGATAACAGGGTAAAGAAGAAATAAATCCGGGAATTGGTCATGACATCGCGTTCTACTTTCCCAAAGATTACATGAAGCAGCGGATCACGGAATATCAGACAGAAAACGGATAAAGTTACAGACAGAATGACCATGACAAACAAAACCTGCCGAGCAGAACGGTTGGCATTTTTTTTGTTCTGGCTGCCGAGATACTGGGAGCACAGGATCGCGCCCCCGGCAGATAAGGCAGACAGTGCCTGAATGACAAGAATATTGATGGAATCCACCAGGGAAACGGCAGAAATTGCGGCAGAGCCGACATTGCTGACCATCATGGTATCGGCGGTCCCCATTAAAGAAGAAAGCAGTTGTTCCACAATAATCGGGATCAGCAGCTTTCGTAAGTCCAAATTGTTATATAAATGCTGTGTGTTATCGTGCATAAATGAAATCCTCTTTTCTTACTTCCAGATATATTTTAGCACGATATTTTTCAATGGGAAAGGGAGTATTCGATTAATGATTGCATTGCCCGGTGTGCGGTGCGGAGTCAGTTATAATTTTGCGACTTGACAAGTATGATAGTTTCATCCTATTCTTAAATACAGGCAATTGCGAAACCGGTGCAGCGCATAACGTTCGTACCTGTTTCGCAATCGCCTGTATAGAAACGAAGAGGAAGGAACTCCCATGGAACAACATAAAACCGGCACACTTTATCTGTGTGCCACCCCCATCGGAAATCTTGAGGATATTACGTACCGCGTACTGCGGACACTCAAAGAGGTGGATCTGATTGCGGCAGAGGATACGAGAAACTCCATCCGGCTGCTCAACCATTTCGAGATTAAGACGCCGATGACAAGCTATCACGAATACAACAAAATTGAAAAAGCCTACCAGCTTGTTGCAAAAATGCGGGAGGGCAAAAATATTGCTTTGATCACAGATGCAGGGACACCGGGCATTTCCGATCCGGGGGAGGATATTGTGCGCATCTGCTATGAAGAAGGCATTCCGGTCACTTCGCTGCCGGGCGCAGCCGCCTGCATTACAGCACTGACCATGTCAGGACTTCCGACACGCCGGTTTGCATTCGAGGCTTTTCTCCCGAAAGATAAGAAAGAGCATCAGGCGGTACTCGAGGAGTTAAAAACAGAGACGCGCACGATTATTATTTATGAGGCACCTCATCATTTGGTGAGGACTCTGCAGGAACTGCACGATACCCTCGGCGGAGACCGCAGGCTTACCATCTGCCGGGAACTGACGAAGCGTCACGAGGAAAAACTGCAGATGACACTGGCAGACAGTCTATCCTATTATGAAGTCAATGAGCCGCGTGGGGAATATGTCCTCATCATTGCCGGCCGTTCCCGCGAAGAGATGAAAAAGGAGGAACAGGCCGGATGGGAAGCACTTTCCCTGGAGGAACACATGGCGCATTACGAGTCCCAGGGGATTGACCGCAAGGAAGCCATGAAACGTGTCGCAAAAGACCGTGGGGTCAGCAAGCGCGATATCTATCAGGCACTGTTAAAATAAAAAAGATCAATGGACTTTATTTTAACTGATCCCGCACGGTTTCTTCGAGAACGGAAAAAGGCGAAGGACCGGTGCGAAGGATTGCTTCGTGAAATGCAGACACCGAAAAGCTTTTGTTTTCGAGCGCAAGCTGTTCACGCATCTGGCGGAATTTCAGATAGCCAACATAATATTTCAGGTAGTTTCCCGGTTCTTCGAGGATCAGATCCGTGATTCTTTTTACCGTGGCAGTATCATCTACGCCGTATTCGCTCCAGAATGCGGCGTTTTTTTCTTTTTTCCATCCAAAATAATGAATTCCGATATCCGCAGTGGCATAGAGGCTGAGTGTTGCAGCCTGGTTGTGCTGTAACAGGGAGGCGAGATCCTGATCAAGTCCGGCATAATAAAAAGCCTGCATTTCGGTGTAGGTTGCCCAGCCTTCGGTATAACCAGGATAGTTGAGGAGGGAGAGGACTTCCGGAGCACCATAGGAGGAGGTGCAGATGGTCTGGTACAGATGACCGGGATATCCTTCATGCGCAAGCGTTGTAAAGTAATAGATATCCGTATCATTTTTAGCATCGTTTATGTAGATCCGGTTGTGTGAAATATCATCAATCGGAGCCGTGATATAAAAGGCGGGAGCTAAGTACTCACTGAGTGCCGGATCAACGTGGCAGATTTCCACGTCTGTCTGTGGTGGTGCAGGGAAGTCGGTAAGGATTTCTTTTTGCAGCCGGGAAATCATGGCATTTTCCTCTTTTAGGGCAGCATCGGGTTTCGGGGACTGGGAAGCAAGTTTCGGATTTTTTTCCAAAAGATTCTGACAGAACATGAGATCTTCCCGCCGGGCTTTGGCAATCTGGGAAAACAGATCTTCCACGCTGTCATCACAGCCCGTATCTGCAGACACGACCGCCTCGTAATAGGCTTTTCCTTTCGGGAAGTTACAAAGCCCCCAGTTGTTATGTCCCCGTCCTAGCAGCATGGTAAGTCCTTTGATCATCTGGCTGTAAGCCGGAATGACATGATCACTGAGAACTTTGGAATGTTGCTTCAAATAAGCATTTTTTTGGGTATCCGTAAGCCCATCCATGGCATTTAACCGGTTGGAAAACGTATCGATCAGAAAATTGTCATCGGGATGTTCGGTGAAAACTTCACACCCTTCAATGACTTTTAAGCAGGCTTCATCGGACATGAAAAGTCCTGCATCGGCTTTCTTTTGTTCATAATCTAAAATCCCTAAAAAATAAGTATCCATCTGCGATAACAGTCCGAGATAATCTTTGATATCTCTGGTATTGCGGAAAGTATACTCTGCCAGAAGCACAGGCAGCTGTGAGGTGACACCACCGGAAGGGGTCAGAGGTTCATCGTAATAGGGATAGGCAGCAAGGTTCTGCTGGCGTGAAATATAATCGGAAAGCAGCCGGCAGGTCAAGCGGTCTTTTCCTTTGAGAGAGCGGTGAGAATATTTTTTGAGTTCTTCCGAAAGTTTTTTGAGCTGTCTGGCCTGGTTATGAGGACTGTCACCGGACAGACTGCCAAGCGTGATCTCATAAGAGTCAATGCCGGCAGCTTTTGGATCTTTTAGCGTAAAGTGCAGATTCATGGTGTTGGATTTCATCTCTTCGCGAAAAAGCGTGGTACAAAATTCAGAAAAAGAACCGGTACTTTTTCCGGCAGGGGCGAGGATGGCTGCATAAATAATGGAGAGCACCGCAGCCAGAAAAATACCCACGGAAAGCATCCGGTGTTTTTTCAAAAGATGTTTCATACCAGAAACTCCTGTAAGAAAACTTAAGAAAATTTATGCAGGGAAAGCCTGGGCTATGCCTTCCCTTTTGGGTTTATCCGGTAATTGCAAAAGGAATATGAAAAAAGCAAAGCCCATACAATGATTTAAGAACGCAAACAGGAGGCGCGGATGAACTATTTATGGGGTGGAATGATTCTTGTCGGGGTGGTGTATGCTGCAATGACTGGAAATCTTGGAGCAGTGACCGACCAGGCACTTGCTTCGGCAAAGGAAGCGGTAAGCCTTTGCCTGACAATGACAGGTGCCATGGCATTCTGGGTAGGACTTATGAAGATTGCGGAAAAAGGGGGGATGGTAAACCGCGCGGCATCTGCAATGGGACCGATACTTCGTTTTTTGTTTCCGTCAGTTCCAGAAAATTCCGCAGCAGGCAGATATATGGCAACGAATATGGTGTCCAATTTTCTGGGGCTGGGCTGGGCGGCAACCCCGGCAGGGATTTCTGCCATGAAAGAGTTAAAGCGGCTGCAGAAAATGTCAAATCAGGCGACAGACGCGATGTGTGATTTTCTTATCATTAATATTTCTTCCCTGCAGCTGATACCTGTGAATATCATTGCATATCGCAGCCAGTATGGAGCCGTAAGTCCGGCTGCAATTGTAGGACCGGCCATCATTGCCACTAGTATTTCCACGTTGGCAGCTGTCATTTTCATCAAGCTCCGGCAGGCATTTGGGAGGGTGGAAAAATGAATTTGATTCTGTACTTATCCGAGGCAGTCATTCCGATTCTGGTATTGCTCATTGTGGGAAATGGCCTGATGCACCGGCAGCATGTATATGAGGATTTTCTGGAAGGGGCAAAAAGCGGAATCCGCACAGCAGTGGAGATTATGCCGACACTAATCGGACTGATGGCAGCAGTAGGTATTTTGCGGGCTTCGGGTTTTTTGGATTTTATTTCCGGGTGGCTTGGGAAATTAATGGCGGCGACGGGATTTCCGACCGAGCTGATCCCGGTTGCTGTGGTAAAAATGTTTTCTTCCTCTGCAGCAACGGGGCTTTTACTGGATATCTACAAAACACATGGTGCAGATTCGATGCTGGGACGTGCGGCATCGGTTATGCTCAGCAGCACAGAGACCATTTTTTATACCATGTCGGTTTATTTTATGTCGGTAAAAGTAAAAAAGACAAGATATACACTTCCGGGAGCCCTTTTTGCAACCACTGCCGGAATTGTGGCAAGTGTATTTCTTGTGTGGAAAACCTGAAGTTGTAAGAATCGTGTTATTGTTCGCATGGCAACCTGTGTGTAGCAGCAAAATTGTCAAAAAATATCCGGATTATGATAGAAATATGTTGACTTTAAACATATTTTAGTTCAGAATAAAAGGCAGAAGATACAGAGATTTGTATGTTACAACAGAGAGGAAGTATATAATATGGCATTTGGAAAAAAGACAGACAGAGCCGGTCTGCAGGCCGTTCTGGAATTGAAAAATGTAGATTATTCAAAAGATCCGGAGATACAGCAGCTGTATACCCGTCTGGTGAACGGACGCAGCCAGTTTGGTCAGATCCTGGCAAAGAATGCATCCGCATCGTTACAGATCGCAGAGGTTGTGGATGCCGTAAAAGAGTATAATTCCAAGATGGAATCTGTTTCACAGGAGATTGCGCAGGCATCGGAGGACGCTACGCAGTCTGCGTCAGAAAGTTCGCGCGTGGCAGGGGAGGTTTCCAACCAGCATGAGGAACTGACCAATACGATATTGTCTGCATCGGAAGAATCCGCAGCGATTTACAAAAACATCGAAGAGGGACAGCAGGAACTGACGGCTATCCGCGATCTGTCCGATAAGACGATCAGTGAATCAAGTACCATGAAACAGAATATGGAGAAGCTTTTTGACATTATCAGTAATATGAATGAAGTCATTGAAGGGATCAATTCCATTTCCAGCCAGACCAATCTGCTGGCACTGAATGCATCCATCGAGGCAGCCCGTGCAGGAGAAGCCGGAAAAGGATTTGCAGTAGTTGCGGAAGAGATCCGTAAACTTGCAGAACAGACCCAGAACATGACAGCCAACATGAGTGAGTTCGTGGAGCGTATCAAAGAAGCATCCGCAAAGAGTTCAGATAGTGCAAACACCGCGGTGGAGGCACTTGGGGATATGAGCGAGAAGATTAATTCTGCATGGGAGATCAATGATGCGAACCAGAAGAGTGTGGGAAAGATTTCCGATTCCATCAGTTCCCTGGCAGCTGTCAGCGAAGAGATTTCAAGTTCCATGGATGAGATGGCAAATCAGGCGAACCATATCCAGCAGCAGTGTGAGCAGCAGCAACAGGATGCGCAGAGACTGGAAGAACTCCGGGAGAATTTAAAAGACGCAACAACACCGGCATACCAGATATTGGATGATCTGGAGAATGCAAAGCAAATTGCCGGAGAGATGAAGAAAGATGTATTTTATAATACAGAGGCTGTATAGTAGCAACTGGCATCCTTATTATAAGAATATTAAAAATATCAATTTGCCATATAGCACAGGAAATCAGACAGGGGTTGTCACACGGTGACAGCCTCTTTTTTCCCTGTTCGCGGAGAAAGGAGAAAAAATGGAAGCAACGGAACAGTTTTTGCAATGGGTGGAGGAATCGGGCAACATTGTATTTTTTGGTGGAGCAGGGGTATCGACCGAGAGCGGAATCCCGGATTTCCGTAGTGTGGATGGTTTGTATAATCAACAGTATAAGTATCCGCCGGAGACTATTTTAAGCCATAGTTTTTACCGGCAGAATCCGGAAGAGTTCTACCGGTTTTACCGGAACAAAATGCTCTGTCTGGATGCACAGCCAAATATTACCCATTTCAAGCTGGCAGAGCTGGAAAAAGCAGGAAAACTGAAAGGGGTCGTGACCCAGAATATCGATGGTCTGCATCAGAAAGCCGGAAGTAAAAACGTCATGGAATTGCACGGAAGCGTATTGCGCAATTACTGCGAACGCTGTGGACAGTTTGTCAGCGCGGAAGATATTCTCCACTCGGAAGGAGTTCCGGTCTGTCCTGTCTGTGGTGGTCCGGTGAAGCCTGACGTAGTTCTTTATGAAGAAGGGCTGAACCAGAAAACACTGCAGGATGCGGTATTTTATATCAGCCATGCGGATATGCTGATTGTGGGAGGAACTTCGCTTGCCGTATATCCGGCAGCCGGCCTGATTGATTATTACAGGGGAAATAAGCTTGTTTTGATTAATAAGAGTGCAACTCCAATGGATGCGCGTGCGGATCTTCTTATCCAGGATGGACTTGGAAATGTCTTTTCACAGATCAAGTGTTAGCCAGAGAAAATAATAGACAATTGCAAAACATACTCCGGCTCCTGCCGCCGCGGGTTTTACAATTGTCTATAAGGGGAGAAAAAGAAGGAGACCAGCTATGAATCAGTACCAGTATGAAGTGGGAGATATTGTGAAATTAAAAAAGCCACATCCGTGTGGCAGCCATGAATGGGAGATTTTGCGCGTGGGCGCGGATTTCCGTCTGAAATGCACTGGCTGTGGACATCAGATGATGGTGACACGCAAGCTTGTGGAAAAGAATACAAGAGGCTTGCGGAAGCCGGAATAAAGTGTATGTAGTGAAATTGTAATTTCCATAGTATTAAAAATTGCTTCTTTAGATACCATGAAAAACAGTATCTGGAGAAGCAATTTTTCTGTTATAAAGGCTTGCGGGCCTTAATTTTTGTAAATTCAATAATTTCTTTCTTATCCTCTTCGGATATCTTGTTAAAATAAAAAAGCAATTCTTTTTCCAGATTCGTATGAAACATGTACTTTTTTTTATTCGCGGGATCATTAAAAAATTCAAGAAACTCAGATAAGTCTTCGCTGGACTGGGAAGGAACCGGTGCATCGTAAGAAACTTCGCGGTCAATATCAACAGTCAGATGCATGAGATCGTCAATCGAAATGTTGTATAGACCCGCCAGTTTATATAATGCTTCGGCATCCGGTGTCCGTCTGCCAGTTTCATAATGGCTGTATGTCTGGCGGACAATACCAAGTACCGCGGCTACATAATCCTGCGTGTAATTATTTACCTTTCTCAGTTCTTTCAATTTCTGAGGAAGTTTTTTTTCACTCATAATAAAATACCACCTTTTCTTAAAATTAGTCTATTTTTTCACATATCATGAAATGTTACAGATAGTAGCTATTGATAAAACAGAAGTTAATTTATTGTAGGAAGCGAAAAAATAGTCATATAGTTACAGAATGTTGCATAGAAATGTAAAATATGCACAAAAATAAACGATTTTTAAAGGAATGAGAATGGAAAAATTAGATAAAAAGTAACAAATTGTAGCAATTATAAAAAATAGAGGTTAACAAACAGTAGCGAACGGACGATATAAAAGATACAAAACGTAGCAAAAAGGTTTTGCGTGCATGGAGGTAAAAAATGCTGAAACTTTCATTGAAACAGGGACAATACGTAAATATCGGGGATGACATCCGTGTGGTCTATGTCGGTGGTTCGGGTAATCACGCAAGGCTGCTCATTGATGCCCCGAGAGAACTTAATATTGCCAGAAGTACCACGGAAGAAAATCCGGCACGAAGGAGAGAAACCTATTATGCAGAGCCGGGCATTTCCAGGGAGGCACAGCAGGAAATTAAGAGGATTCTGTGGAACGAGCGGATGAAGGCAGAGGCAAAGAAAGATGCAGAGAGTTTGAAAGATAAATTTAACTCCTGATCTGTTTTAAATTCTGGTAATAGGTGGGGCACACCCGGGACGCTCCGCTTATTTGATACAAGGTCGCAAAGCATCAAAAGATGCTTGTGACGCGTTACTGCAAAGTGACGCAATAAGAACACCTTAGGAAAAGGATTTCCAAAGGAAAAAACATAATACCCCACAAAGTGGGAGTTCAAGGAGGATTCAATTATGAGTATGGTAGTACAACACAACATGCAGGCAGCAAACGCAAACAGAATGCTTGGTATCACATCCGGAGCACAGGCTAAGTCAACCGAGAAGTTATCTTCCGGTTACAAGATCAACCGTGCAGCAGATGATGCAGCAGGACTTACCATTTCCGAGAAGATGAGAAAGCAGATCCGTGGACTGGACAAGGCATCTTCTAATGCACAGGATGGTGTATCATCTGTACAGACTGCTGAAGGTGCTTTAACAGAAGTTCACAGCATGTTACAGCGTATGAATGAACTTGCAGTTCAGGCAGCAAACGGTACAAATTCCAAGGATACAGACCGTAAGGCTATCCAGGACGAGATTGATCAGTTAAATACAGAGATCGACCGTGTTGCTGAGACAACCAAATTCAATGAGATTTACCTGTTAAAGGGTGATGACGGTGAGAAGACTGTCAACATGAATGCACATGATGCAGGATTAAAAGGAGATCTTGTTTCGTCTGGTAATTCTGCTACATTTACAATGAAAGCCTTATCTGCTGGTGATAGTGTAAGCATTGGTGGAAAAAATTATACAATTGGAAGTACAGCAGATGAAGCAAAAGCACTTATTGTTGCAGGTACGGATGCAGCAAAAAAATCATATACTATTAATGGAAAAGAATATAAAGTGGGTGCTACAAAAATTTATGCATCAGATGGAACAACAGAATTGACTAAGGATGATTTAGGACTAACAGGAGCGACAGCAGCAGCACTTGATGATTTAAAAACTTTAGCAGGTAAGTCAGGCGCTAAAGTATCAGATGGGACAACAACTCTTACTGTTATGACAGATGATAAAGATGCCACTGGCGCTGCTAATCCAGATGGTGTTGATGATAATGACAAGAGTGTAATTTCCGCAGATCATGCTTACGAACTTGTTCAGACAGAACTTCTTGCAGCAAACAGCATTGGAGATACAAATGGTACAGCGGCAGTAGAACAAGATAATACAAACAAGAATGTATTTAAAATTACATTGGGTTCAGCTGATGTTGCCAACACATTAAGCTTTAGTCTTCATGTAGGTGCAGATGCTGATATGACCAATAAGATTACAGTAGATATTGATACTATGAATACAGCAAATCTTGGAATTAAAGGTCTGAATGTAACTGACAAATCTGGTACAGCAGCAACCTACGCAATCGATGCTATTTCCGATGCAATCTCTAAGGTTTCTTCCCAGAGATCCGCACTCGGTGCTGTACAGAACAGATTAGAGCACACCATCGACAACCTGGATAACATTTCCGAGAATACATCTTCTGCTGAGTCTCGTATCCGTGATACAGATATGGCAAAAGAGATGGTAAACTACAGCAAGAACAACATTCTTGCACAGGCTGGACAGTCTATGCTCGCACAGGCTAATCAGTCTAATCAGGGTGTACTTTCTCTGTTACAGTAAAAGTAAATATGGTCATTACACATCAAAAGGGACTCTTTGGAGCCCCTTTTGGTGAGTTTATGCTTTCACTGGCATAGAATTTAATGCTTTTTCATATTCTTCTGGAGAATATTTTTTTAAAATTTGTTCTTTGGTTAAACCAAGATCAATCATATTTTGAATTGCATCGATTCTGCCTCTGGCTTCGCCCTGTTCCAGCAATTCTTCAGACCGTAACTTCAAAATTTTACCACCCATAATCTCACCCAATCCTTTCCTGATAGCATTATCCTCTGGGATAATATAATCTGCGATTTTCTCAATTAAAACAATCATATCCATATAAAGATGTGACTTTTGTTCTTTTTCGGACGCGTCCTCTAACCTTCGGTTGATCTCCCGGAAATCGTCCAGCAGATGCTTCACTTTTTTCGAATTTGTTCCATTATGTTTCAAAAAATGCTCATACCGTAAGATATGATACGGAAGCAGAATCAGCAGCCGTTTTTCAAAAATCCGATCCACCGTGTATCTTTTCGCCTGCAAAACCGGAACGCGGTAACGTACTTTCTGACCATCTGCAAACGTTACGATTGCCTCGTGATAATCCGGAAGCGAACGGTGATTGCGGATGTAAAGCACGCACGATTGAGGAAACGCAATCTCCCAAATTGCATGTTCCCCCAAAGAAGCATGCTCAAGTGCAATCGAAATGTCGTACTCGAACATCCGGATAACCATTGTCCTGTCCTTAGAGGACTGGCATTCCAGATGGTATATATGTCCACCAATCCGGATAATGGAGTCCGTGATCACGGTTCCGTACTTTTCGTAATGTTCGTTTCGCAATTGTTCAAACTGTTCCTCTTCGCTGTAAGAAGTATGGAAAACTTCGTTGATCAGCGGAATGAGAAGTTGCGGCATTTTTTGCGCAATGGTTCGGAATACATCGTCGAAAATCGTGCTGTGTTCTGTTGTGTTTTCTGTGTCGGCATCTGGCAACGAAGTTGTCAAAATGTCAGTGTTCCCCATGTAGTGTCCTACCTTTCCTTTAGTATATATCATAAGCATCTGCTTTTACAATATAGAAAGTATAAAAAACAGAGCTGTTATGACCAGTTCTATGAAATTGTGGTTCTAATGGAAATTTATGAGCGAAATGCTCTCTATGAGTGGTGATTGCGGTACAATGGCGATGTATCGCATAAGTAATTGTGGTATATAATTTTATAAACCCAGTAAAAACAGAATATCGTATTTTCGGACAGAAGTCAAATGATTTATAACAGTAACAGAAAAACAACAATTGCGATACGATTGGAAAATAAATCGTATCACGATTGTTGTTGTAAAATTATTTTCTGGTTTATAGGATCTCCTCAAGCCCATACAATGCCGCACCCAGTGCACCGACAATCTCTGGTTCCTCATAGATATGTAGTTTTTCTCCAAGCTGCTCCTCCAGCACGGCGACGACACCCGGATTCTTGGCAACACCGCCAGTCATCATATATCCCGGATTCAGACCGACACGTTTCAGGAGGGACATTGCTTTCCCGGCAATTGCCTTGTGAATTCCATGTGCAATATCGGCAATCTCTTTGTTCTGTGCGATCAGGGAGATAACTTCCGATTCAGCAAAAACACTGCACATGCTGCTGATTTCAATATTTTCTTTGGACTGCAGGGATACCGGGCCAAGTTCGTCGATACTGATTTCCAGGGAGCGCGCCATCATTTCCAGAAAGCGGCCGGTTCCGGCGGCACATTTATCATTCATGACAAAATCGGCAACTTCTCCATTGTCATTCAGCCGGATGGCTTTGCTATCCTGACCGCCGATATCGAGGATCGTGTGAACGTCCGGGAAGAGAAGATGCGCACCTTTTCCGTGGCAGCTGATTTCGGTTACATTTTTGTCCGCAAATGGAATGCTGACACGACCATAACCCGTGGATACAATCAGGGAAATATCTTCCCGGTCAAGTCCGGCCTTTTTCAGAACGTCTGCCAATGCGGCATCTGCACTCTGGGAAGATTTGGCTCCGGTGCGGACAACTGAAAATGCTTTGATCTGTCTGTTTTCGTCTAAGATTACGGCGTTTGTAGAGGTAGAGCCGCTGTCAATTCCTAATGTATACACAGTATCACCCTTTCTTTTTATCATTTGTTTTTCCCCGGTCAGGGACAATCCTTTTTTCACTTTCAATTCTTCCATAAAGGCTTCCACACGGGTCCGGACCTGTCCGGCACATTGTCTGGTGGAATCGGTTTCTACCAGCAGAATCGGCAGATCCAGCCGCTGGCGGAAATCCGCATACTCGTAAGAATAAGAGTCACAGAATTTGACGGTATGATATATAATTCCATCCAGGCGGTCGGTAAAACCGTCAAGAAAATGTTCACGGTTTGCTGCTTTTAACATGCGCATGCATGGAATCTGGTTTAGCAGCGCGGCAGCATAAGAATGCAGGACCTGATCCTCTGTAATGGAAAAATCACGTGCAAGTCCGGTGCATGTTAAATCAAACAGCAGATTGGCACCGCGGTCGACAAGCAGCTGACGGATTTCATTGTTGCATCGGGCACCCATGATACCAATATTGAGTTTCTGTCCGTTTCCTTTTTCGGACACTGCGCTGGCAGACATGCGGGTGTTTTCCTGTTTTTTCAGAGCTGCTTTGTTCTGCATCATGGAAACAAAACGTTTCAGATCCAGTGTTTTTCCGGAGAAAGCCTCGTACTCCGTGAGCATTTGTTTTAGCTGGCGCTCATAGAGCGTCACTGCAAAATCATTAAATTTGCGGGGAATATCCAGTAAAAAGAAAAATTTATCCGGGAACTGGCTTTTTAATGTGTCATACAGACGCCGGATGCTGTCGCAGCAGGTAGTCAGAATGACACCCTCATAGTCATGTTCCATCACATCTTCCAGCACGGCCTTGGTATAGGAACAGATGTTGGCGTGCATCAGGGTGTCCGCGTGGTTAAAATCCGTAACGGATGGTTCCAGACGTGTGATTTCCGTGTCCATGGCTTCAAATAATTCCATGGGGGTATATTTACATACATAACCTAACATGATGAATTCCTCTCTTTATCCAGAATTTCCAGAAAAGCTTCCAGACGGGTTTTGATCTGTCCGTCATGGCTGTTCCGGCGGTCCATGGCATCGCCATCCAGAACGAGCAGTGGAATATCCGCTGCCTTGAGTGTTTCGCGCAGCTGGAATACTCCGCCGGCAGATTGCTTACAGCCCCAGTGGCAGAAGTTAATGACGCCATCGGCATGCATTTCTTTTGCCAGTTTTACGACCATGTTTGCTTTTTTTTCGTATGGACCGTTATAGAGATTGTTTAGCATTTTAGTGGCAAGTGCTTCCAGTGGGTGGGTGGTATCCAGTTCGTCCATGTAATCCAGGTTCATTTCGGTACACTGGATCTGGTAATCTCTGTTCAGGTTAAAATAGTGTTTGAGTGTTTCCTGATAAAAAGGAAGCAGATGTACCCACACAATCCGGGTGCCGTCATATTTCGGATATTGTTTGATATCCTCGGCAAAACTGCGGAACAGGTCAAGGGTTTCCGGTGTTCCGATGTTTAAGTGGGTGGCAAAAAGCATGTACATCTGCAGAGTCAGTGTCGATGGATAATAGCGCTCTGCCTGCAGTTTTAAAAACTCTTTGTAATAAGCTTTCGACTGGTTTTCGCGGGCAAGTGTTTCCGACAGGTCATCCATGGACAGACGTTTTCCGGTCAGTGCTTCCAGTTTCTGAATCAGTTCTTTCAGCTGCATGGTCACATATTCCACGGCTTCCGGAGAACAGCTGTCCGGCACATCGATCACATAAGTGTCAAGATCCGTGTGCTGGCTGACATAGCGGAATGTGTTAATATTGCCGTCACAAATCATGGAAGTTGTCACACCGAGTCTGGCAGGTGAAATAATTCCGGAGTCTACGGCACCGATAAAATCTTTGTGATAGGAACAGAGCGTGGAGGCAATTCCACGGCTTTCTGCGCGGTCGATAAAATAGTCTTCACACGTAAATCCTGAGAGAAACGAGGAAAGACATTCCATGGAAAGCGCACTGAGTCCGAAGCACTGGAAAATTTCCACGGGTGCAAACAGATTGCACCAGACCGTGGATTCCGGGTATTCCAGCGCATGAAGCGTATTTTTTACGCCGAGCGTATTCAGCTTCTGATATGCTTTCGGCATTGTTTTTTCTGCAAAATGTTCAGTCCGGAACTGTTCGAGATGTAATCCGATGTCAATCATTTTGCGGGAAACTGCCGGGTGGGTGCCGGCATATTTTTTAATATAATTTCCGTAAGTTTTGACGATATTCATAGTATATATCCTTTATTAAACAGGTTCATTTTCAAAAAATTATTATAACCTTGTGTCTGTAAAAAATAAAGTTTTGTGTAATAAAATTTAGAAAAACCTAAGAATCTAAAATATTGCGTATTATAGGGGGATTGATTATAATAGAAAGTACGGAATTATCTATTATGGAAGGAATCAGGACACATGGGAGCACAGGACAATACGGAAAAGGTACTGCGCAGTCTTCACGTTTTGCTGTCGAAGAGTGAGCCGTATCCGAAAGAGCCGAGTAAAGTTATCATAGATAAGCAGCAGGTGATTGATCTGCTGGCAGAATTAAATACCTGTATTTATCAGATTATGGATGAATACGAGCTGACCATTCGAAGCCGTGACAAGGCAGAGCGCGATTTCCATAAAAAGGGAGATCAGATCATCTGGGATGCAAGCCGTAAGGCAGAGGACATTTATGCGGCATCTGTCATGTATATGGATGAAACGTTAAACCGTATGCAGGATATTATGCAGGAGGCGGACAAAAAGGTCGGTGCCATCTATCAGGAAATTAAAGAACAGATGGAAAAAGAAGAACAGGAATTAAGAACCAACAAATCCGAACTCAAAGGACAGCTGCAGGATCTGGTTGATACCGAAAAGTACTTAAAGATCATCGAGGAACGGAACCGCGAGATTGAGAAGGAAAAGATGGAAGGAAGACCGGAGTACGAGCAGGAGAAGCGGGAAGAAAAAGCAATTTACGCAAACCGGCAGACCGATATTAAGATTAACCAGGAATATCTGGATAAGCTGGGACTTTCCGTACCGGAAGAACCGGTAGAAGACCTTGCGGAAGAACCAGTAGAAAAGCCAGTGGAAAAGCCGGTGGAAAAACCAAAGAAGCTGTCGCCGAAGCCGGAGATTCCGGCACCGGTTACGGTAGAAGATGACGATGAAGAGTTAAAGCAGCTGGAAGAACAACTGCGTGTGAATCTGGATGCTGATTATTTTAAGTGGAAAGATGAACAGGAAGAACAGGAAGCAGTAGAAGAAAAAGAAAAATCCGCCGGCTTTCAGAACAAGATCAAGAACCTGATAGGAGGACATCCGCATGACGATTCTGGTGTGTGATGATGACAAGGAAATTGTAGACGCAATTGAGATTTACCTGATTCAGGAAGGATACCAGGTAGTAAAAGCATATGACGGGGAACAGGCTCTGGAGATGCTTCGCACAAAGAAAATTGATCTGATGGTGATCGACGTGATGATGCCGAAACTGGATGGAATCCGTGCGACATTCCAGGCACGTAAAACAAGCAGCATTCCCATTATCATCCTGTCTGCCAAGACAGAAGATGCGGATAAGATTCTGGGGCTGAACGTGGGGGCGGACGATTATGTGACCAAGCCGTTTAATCCGCTGGAACTGGTTGCCCGTGTGAAGTCACAGCTGCGGCGTTATACCACACTTTCGAGCACCCCTTCCGGTGATGCCGTTTATGAAGCCGGCGGCCTGGTTATTAACGATGAATTAAAAAAAGTTACGGTAGATGGGGAAGAGGTCAAACTGACCCCGATCGAATACAACATTCTTCTGCTTTTAATGAAAAATAAAGGAAAAGTATTTTCCATCAGTCAGATTTATGAGGAAATCTGGAATGAAGAAGCAATTGGCGCAGACAATACAGTTGCTGTCCACATCCGGCATATTCGGGAAAAAATCGAAATCAATCCGAAAGAACCGCGGTATCTGAAAGTGGTCTGGGGTGTCGGCTATAAAATCGAAGCGGGGGCGTAGCTGTCTATGAAAGAATTCTCCAGCGGAAAAAAAGGCGCAGCCATTGTCATGCATCAGATGTTCCTGATTATGATGCTTTGCGGAATCTATGGGATCGGATACAATCTGAGCAGACATATCGGAGGGCTGAGGATTCTCAGCCTGTTTATGGTGATCGGCATGGTCGGAAGCTTTGTATTTCTTGCCTATCTGACAGGTGTTGCAGGGCGCCGGTCGGAGGAGGATGCAACCATTTACCTGACCTGGATCGATAAAATTTATACGGATATCCAGATGGTGCTTTTTGTGGCATTCATTTATCTTGTGCTCTTTTTGGGGAGAAATCTCCATGACATCCAGTTTGAACTGTCCGGACTGATGGTAGCGGTCGGAACAGTCGGGTATCTGGTCGATGTTGTATTCCTGCTGTTTTATATGAGCATTGTCCGGCGGGTCAAAAACAATACCCTTCTGACATACAGTCTGATCTATCAGGCAGGAAGCTTCCTTAGACGGGTGTTTATCTCCGGACAGAATCCCAGACTGTGTACGCGTAAGGCGCGCGAAAGATATGAGATCCAGCATGCAATTGAAAAAATTGCGGCAGGGGCACTGGATACAACACTGGATGTGGAGCAGTTTCACGGACAGGAAAGAGGCATTGCAGCTTCTGTGAATAATATCCGTGCAGGGCTGAGCGAAGCCATTCAGGAGCGGATCCGGAATGAACGGATGAAGGCAGACCTGATCACGAATGTTTCCCATGATATCAAAACACCGCTTACTTCCATTGTCAATTATGTGGATCTGCTCAAACGTGAAAACCTGGAAAACGAAAATGCACGTAATTATATCCGGGTTCTGGATGAAAAATCCCAGCGGCTGAAACAGCTGACGGAGGATCTGGTCGAAGCATCAAAGATCAGTTCCGGAAATATCCAGCTGGATATGCAGACCATCGATCTGGTAGAACTACTGTACCAGACGGGTGGTGAGTTCAATGAACGTTTTGAGGCACGGGGGCTGACCATTGTGACGAAACTGCCGCACAATTCGGTGATGATCCGGGCAGACGGACGGCAGCTCTACCGTGCAATTGAAAATCTGTATACCAATGCGGCAAAATATGCACTCGAAAATACCCGGGTTTATGTAGATCTGGAAGTAGAGGAGAACCATGCGGTTTTCCGTATCAAAAATATTTCGAAAAATCCGCTGCCGGAACAGGGAGCGGCGAGGAAAGACCTGACGGAGCGTTTTGTGAGGGGAGAGGAATCCCGCACGACAGAGGGAAGCGGTCTTGGACTGTCCATTGCAAAGAATCTTACACAGTTGATGGGCGGTGAGTTTGCAATCCTGGTAGATGGCGATCTGTTTGCGGCATCCATTACGTTTGCAGTCGTTGCATAAAAATACATTTTATTATATAATTACCATTAACCATGATTTCGAAAACAAGGAGGAAACTATGAAGTTATATGAGAACGGCGCATACCTGGTCAACGGCAGGGATGTTGTCATTAATTCACCGGAAGCGGCATCTGCTGTCAATGCAAAGACAGGAAAGACTGTTACACCGGAAGATGCAAAGAAACAAACCATTGCATACGGAATTTTAAAGAGTCACAATACATCCGGCAACATGGAAAAACTGCAGATCAAATTTGATAAGCTGACTTCCCACGATATTACATTTGTCGGCATCATCCAGACCGCCAGGGCATCAGGTCTTGAGAAGTTCCCGATTCCTTATGTACTCACCAACTGTCACAACAGTCTGTGTGCAGTCGGTGGAACCATCAACGAAGATGACCATATGTTTGGACTGACATGTGCAAAGAAATACGGTGGAATCTATGTTCCTCCTCATCAGGCAGTTATTCACCAGTTTGCAAGAGAAATGCTTGCAGGCGGCGGAAAGATGATCCTTGGATCAGACTCCCATACCCGTTACGGGGCACTGGGAACCATGGCAATTGGAGAAGGTGGTCCGGAGCTTGTAAAGCAGCTTTTGAATAAAACCTACGATATTGATATGCCGGGAGTTGTCGGCATTTACCTGACAGGTACCCCGCAGAAGGGTGTCGGACCGCAGGATATCGCGCTTGCCATTATCGGTGAAGTATTTGCCAACGGATTTGTAAAAAACAAAGTGATGGAGTTTGTCGGACCGGGCGTATCCAATCTGAGTGTTGATTACCGTATCGGTGTTGATGTTATGACAACAGAGACCACCTGTCTGTCCTCTATCTGGAGAACCGATGACCAGGTGAAGGAATTCTATGAGATTCACGGAAGAACCGGAGATTTCGAGGAACTGAATCCGGGAGAAACTGCATACTATGACAGCTTTATCGAACTTGATTTAAGCGAGATTAAGCCAATGATCGCCATGCCGTTCCATCCAAGCAATACATACACGATCGAGGAATTAAATGCAAACCTGATGGATATTCTCGATGACTGTGAGAAGCGTGCACAGGTAAGTTTTGATGGAAAAGTAGACCTTGACTTAAAGAGCAAAGTAAAGAACGGAAGACTGTATGTAGATCAGGGTATCATTGCCGGATGTGCTGGTGGTGGATTTGAAAATATCTGCGATGCAGCAGACATCTTAAAGGGCACTTCCATTGGAGCGGACGAGTTTACGCTGAGTGTTTACCCGGCTTCCACTCCGATTTATATGGAATTGGTTAAGAACGGTGCCGTTGCCAATCTGTTGGAGACAGGTGCCATTGTCAAGACTGCATTCTGCGGACCGTGCTTTGGTGCTGGAGATACACCTGCAAATAATGCATTTTCCATCCGTCATTCTACACGTAACTTCCCGAACCGTGAGGGCTCTAAGGTACAGAACGGACAGGTTGCTTCCGTAGCACTGATGGATGCGCGTTCTATCGCTGCAACCGCTGCAAATAAGGGATTCCTTACCGCAGCTACCGATATTGATGTAAACTACAGCAAGCCGAAATACTTCTTTGATAAGACCATTTATGAAAACCGTGTATTTGACAGCAAGGGTGTGGCAGATCCGGACGTAGAGATTCAGTTTGGGCCAAATATCAAGGACTGGCCGGCTATGAGCCCGCTTCCAGAGAATCTTGTGCTGAAAGTTGTTTCCGAGATTCACGATCCGGTGACCACAACGGACGAGCTGATTCCTTCCGGAGAGACATCCTCTTTCCGTTCCAACCCACTGGGACTGGCAGAGTTTGCACTTTCCAGAAAGGATCCGGAATATGTTGGACGTGCCAAGGAAGTACAGAAGGCACAGAAGGCTGTCGAGGCAGATACCTGTCCGGGAGATGCACTTCCGGAGATTCATCCGGTTATGGATACCATCCGTGCAACGTTCTCCGATGTCAACCGCTCAAACGTTGGTTTTGGAAGTACGATTTTTGCAGTAAAACCGGGAGACGGCTCTGCGCGTGAGCAGGCGGCTTCCTGCCAGAAGGTACTTGGCGGATGGGCAAACATTGCAAATGAATATGCGACCAAGAGATACCGTTCCAACCTGATTAACTGGGGTATGATCCCGTTTGTTATTGATCAGGGAGAGCTTCCGTTCCACAATCTGGATTACCTGTTTGTTCCAAAGATCCGTGAGGCGATCGCAGACGGAAAAACAGAATTTGAGGCATATGTGGTAAAGGATGGTGCTTTAAAGCCATTTACCCTGCGTATGGGAGAACTGACACCGGATGAGAAAGATATTATTCTCAAAGGCTGCCTGATCAATTATTACCGCGGATAGGAGATCTTGTATGACAGACGTGGAAAAACAAAAACAGATGGAACAGATCAAACAGAGTGAGGATGGCATGCGTCAGACGGTTCTTCTGATTAAAATCGGATTGATGGTATTTCTCACCTTTGCCTGTTGTACCGTATTTTTCTTCCTGGTGCTCCGGTACAAGGGGGTTGCAGATACCTGGCATCTGATTACAGGTGCATTGCAGCCGATTATTATCGGACTGGGACTTGCTTATCTGCTTAACCCGGTTATGAAATTTCAGGAGCGGCACTGGCTGCCGTTTCTGAAAAAGAAAATGAAATCAGAAAAATCAGCGGCTAAAGTGGCACGTGGATTGTCCATTGCCGGGGCAATCCTGTTTCTTCTGGTGATTCTGGTACTTTTGATTGCGGCAATTGTTCCTTCGGTGGTATCAAGTGTTACCGGGCTGGTGGAAGCACTGCCTGGTAATGTGGAGAGCCTGATCCATATGGTGAAAAGTGGAAAACTCGGAGCCTATGGAGTGACAGATACCATCAGTGATATGCTGACAAAACTGACGGATCAGGTGGAAAACTGGGCAACGAAGGATCTGCTGCCACAGATGCAGCAATATCTGCTGCAGATTACTTCCGGCGTAATCACGATGGTCAAATCCATATTAAACTTCATCATTGGGATCATTGTCGTTGTTTATGTCTTATCCATTAAAGAAAGCCTGGTGGGACAGAGCAAAAAGATTGTGTATGCGATCTTTAAACCGAAACATGGAAACATTATTATCGAAGTTTTCCACAAGGCAGATGAAGTATTTGGTGGTTTCATCATTGGAAAGATTATAGATTCTGCCATCATCGGTGTGATCTGTTATTTTGGATGTCTGATTCTGCATATCCCAGATACGATACTGGTTGCGGTTATCATTGGAGTAACCAATGTCATTCCGGTGTTTGGACCGTTTATCGGTGCGATTCCGTCACTTCTTCTGGTTGTGATCCAGAGTCCGCTGCATGCGTTGTATCTGCTGATATTTATCATTATTCTGCAGCAGGTGGATGGAAATATTATCGGACCGAAGATTTTAGGTGATTCCACCGGATTATCCGCGTTCTGGGTAATGTTTTCGATTCTGATCGGAGGCGGACTGTTTGGATTTCTGGGAATGCTGCTTGGGGTTCCGGTGTTTGCGATGATTTACTATATTATCCGCAGACTGGTAAACCACAGCATACGGAAGAAAAACCTTACAACCGTAACGGAGGCATATGTGGAGGCAGCCGGTGTAGATGAGGCAACCAGTGCGATCATATATTACGGGGAAAAACAAAAGAAAAAGAGAACTTTAAAAGATTCCGGAAAGAAAGACGAAACAAAGAAAAACCAGTAATTTCAAGGGCTGTACGCGTTTGTGTGCAGCTCTTTTTTTCGGATTATTTTTTGACACTAATTGCCGCCTATGGTATACTTGAAAATAGACAGATAGACCTGTTTGGGGATATTTTAAGGAGATAACAATTGGACAAATACGAATATAATCTGAAGCTTGATCAGATGAAATCCCGTTATGCGGAAGAGAAATACGATGAGGCAGCAGATATTGCAGATACTATCAATTGGAATAAGGTTAAAAATGTAAATGGTCTGGTAAAAGCTGGGGAAGTGTACGAAAAAGTACAGCGTTATGAGGAGAGCCGGGAAGTTTTGCTGATGGCATATGACCGCTCGCCGATCGGAAGAATGATTATTTACCGTCTTGCGGAAGTGGCGGTCAAGATGAAAGATTTTCAGGCGGCACAGGATTATTATGATGAGTTTGTGGAGATTGCGCCTCATGACACCCTTAAATATGTACTTCGCTATGATATACAGAAGGCACAGGGGGCTTCTTATGAAGAACTGATACCGATTCTTGAAGAACTCAAGGAGCAGGAATATACGGAAGAGTGGGCATATGAGCTTGCTTATCTGTATCACAAAGCAGGGATGAGTGAGAAGTGTATTGATGCATGTGATGAGCTGGTTCTCTGGTTTGGAGACGGGCCATATGTAGAGCGTGCATTGGAACTGAAAATGCTGTATCAGCCATTGACGAAAACACAGGAAGAAAAGTATCGGTCGTTTTGTCAGGCAAAAGATGACAGAGCAGGTTTGACACACATTGATGTGGAGGAGATGGCGCGTGCCGGGGAGACCGTGCATGATCCGGTCGCAATTCCAAAAGTAGAAGTAAACACAGAACGGTTTAATACCGTCAATCTTCAGGCGGAAATTGCAAAGGGTATGCAGCAGATCATGGATGCAACCGAAAAAGAGACGGTCACGGATACGCTGGACAATATCAATCGTATGGTGGAAGATGTTCCTTATCTGAAAATGCAGATGGAGGAAGAAAAGCCTGAGGCACAGCCGGAACAGAATACACGGCACATTGAGACAGATGAGGAGATTGATGGTTCACTCAAGACAAATTTCAAAGAGTTGTTGGGAGAAGACTCCGATGGTCAGATGAGCATGATGACAAATGAGAAAAACATGATTGAGCATCAGATCACAGGCCAGATGACAATTGAGGAAGTGCTGAGTGAGTGGGAGAAAATGCGTAAGGCTGCGGAAGCTGCACTAGAAGATGCCAGAAAGCGGAAACTCGAATCCGCCAAAGCGCGTGCACTGCAGGAGGCAGGCGATATTATGGACCGCCTGACAGGAGTATTGCCAAAACTGGATGCGGTACTGGCAGAGAAGGCGGATATTGTGGAGGAAACGACGGAAACACCGCCACAGACGCTGGAAAGGGAAACACCGCCGGAAGCGGATGATCCAAAAGAACGAAAGGAAGAAGAGGAAGAGAACAAAAAAGAGGAACAGCCTGCCAGGGATACAGATGCCGAAGAACTTTGGCCAGAGGGAGTATCTTTAGAAGAAATGGTACGTTCCCAGCAGAAAAAAAAGACGGAAGCTGCCGCACAGAAACCGGCAGAAGAGACATCCGATGTGACAGAAGATGACCAAAACTTAAATGAGAATCGTGGTGTAGAAGAAATGGAAACAAAGACAGAATCAGATGCAACAAAGAAAAAGGATTTTGAGGAGGTTCCGATCGAGGATCTGCCACAGAAACCAACACTTGCACAGGAGAGGGAAGAAGAGTTTGCTTTTGTAAGAAGAAAAACAGATCGCTCTTCCTGGAAAGGAAAAACCATACATATCCCACAGGTAGACACACCGGTGGATCTGGGAAAAGAGGAAAAACAGAATCTTCCGCTTGTAGAACTGACCGATGAACAGAAAGCGATTTTTTCGTATTTTATGCCGGTGAAGGGCATGGAGGATCAGCTCTGCAAAGCGTTGACAGTTGCTTCGTCCCATCTGAAAAATAAGGAAACTGCATCGAGGGGGAATCTCGTAATTAAAGGCGGACAGGGAAGTGGAAAAACAACACTTGCCACCAGCATGATCAAAGTCCTGCAGCAGGAGACCGGGGTTTTGGATGGAAAGATTGGAAAGATCCATGCGGAAGCATTGAACCAGAAAAATGTCGGCGGGCTGCTGGATAAGGTGGCAGGAGGATGCCTGATTATTGAACAGGCAGGAGATATGGAGAAAAAGACCGTGTCGGAGTTATCCGGATTGCTGGACGCAGATGAGAGTGGTCTTTTCGTTATACTCGAAGACACATCCAAGGGCATCAAGAGATTATTTGCGCAGAATGAAACATTTGCCAAAAAATTCAGTGAACAGATCTCAGTTCCGATTTTTACAAATGATGAGCTGGTCACGTTTGCACGCTCTTATTCCAGAGAACTTGGATACAAAATTGACGACATGGCGGTTCTGGCATTGTATAACCGGATCAGCAATATTCAGAGACTGGATCAGGCGACAACCCTGACAGAGGTGAAAGACATTGTGGATGAAGCAATTCATCGGGAGGCACATGGAGGGTTAAAGAAAGCTATCAGTATTCTGACTGCTAGCCGTTATACGGATGATGACAGAATTGTACTAACGGAAAAGGATTTCGAGTAAGATAGATAAGAGAAGACAGGGAGGGTATTTATGAGTAATTTTACAGAGATGGATTGTTACCTGTTTGGACAGGCAACACATTATGATATTTATCGCAAAATGGGTGCTCACAAAATGACAATTGAAGGAGAAGAGGGAGTATGCTTCGATGTCTGGGCACCGCATGCGGATCGTGTATACGTGATTGGGGAATTTAATGGATGGAATGAAACTTCCCACGAGATGAAACGTGTGACACCGGAGACGATGGGCGTATACGAACTGTTTGTACCGGGCGTCCAGATTGGCTGTATGTACAAGTTCCTGATTATCGCGCAGGACGGAAGAAAGCTGTACAAAGCAGACCCTTATGCAAATTATGCACAGCTGCGGCCGGAGACAGCTTCCATTGTCACGGATATTTCCAATTTCCTCTGGTCTGATAGCGAATGGATGAGTGCCAGAAAAAAACTTTCCAAAGAGGAAGTATATGAGCAGCCGCTGGCAATTTATGAGGTACATCCGGGTTCCTGGATGCGCCATCCGGGGCGGGACGATGATGGATTTTATTCCTACCGCGATCTGGCAAAGACATTGATTCCTTATGTCAGGGAGATGGGGTATACCCACATTGAGCTGATGGGGATTTCCGAGTATCCATACGATGGTTCCTGGGGATATCAGGTAACGGGATATTATGCACCGACTTCCCGTTATGGAACACCGGAGGATTTTGCACATCTGGTCAACGAATGCCATAAGAACAAGATTGGCGTGATTCTTGACTGGGTACCGGCGCATTTTCCAAAAGATGCGCATGGATTGGCAGAGTTCGATGGTACTGCAACTTATGAATATGCAGACCCGCGCAAAGGAGAGCATCCGGACTGGGGAACCAAAATCTTTGATTACGGAAAGAATGAGGTCAAGAACTTTCTGATCGGAAGTGCGCTGATGTGGATTGAGAATTATCACGTAGACGGACTTCGTGTGGATGCAGTTGCATCCATGCTGTATCTGGATTACGGGAAGGAAGATGGACAGTGGGTTCCGAATATTTATGGTGGAAATAAAAATCTGGAAGCCATTGAGTTTTTCAAGCACATCAATACGCTGATTCTCGGAAGAAATCCGGGTTCTGTGATGATTGCAGAGGAATCAACGGCATGGCCGAAAGTGACGGGTACGGTAGAGGATGACGGACTTAATTTCAGCTACAAGTGGAACATGGGCTGGATGCATGATTTCCTTGACTATATGAAGCTTGACCCGTATTTCCGAAAGGACAATCACAACAAGATGACCTTTGCCATGAGTTACAATGAGAGTGAGAAGTACATTCTGGTATTATCCCATGATGAGGTCGTACACCTGAAATGCTCCATGCTCAACAAGATGCCCGGACTCGAAGGGGATAAGTTTAAAAACCTTATGGCTGGCTATGCATTCATGATGGGACATTCCGGCAAAAAACTTCTGTTTATGGGACAGGAATTCGCGCAGGAGCGTGAGTGGAGCGAGAAGCGCGAACTGGACTGGTTCCTGCTGGATGATCCGAAACACAAACATATGCAGGATTGGGTAAAGGCATTGCTTCATTTGTACCGTAAGAATCCATGCCTGTACGAGCAGGATACGACCTGGGCAGGATTTGAGTGGATGAATGCCAACGACTATGAACGCAGTATTTTCAGCTTTGTGCGAAAGAGTAAGGATGGAAAGAATAACCTGCTCTTTGTGATCAGTTTCACACCGGTAGAGCGTGACGATTATCGGGTAGGTGTGCCGGGCAGACATACCTATAAGCTGGTATTAAACAGTGCAGATCCGCAGTTCGGCGGAAGCGACACAGAGGATACAAAACGTCCGGTTTCCTACAAGGCGGAAAAGAAGCCTTGCGATGGACAGGATTATTCGATCGGATATAAGCTGCCGCCTTACGGAGTAGCAGTATTTAAATTTTAAACAGAAATGGTGGAAGCCGGAGATTCATGGAAGTGGATGTCCGGTTTCTTTTTTAATTATTTGATCGCAATACGGGATTCATGTTAAATAATGTATAATTTTAGAAATAATTCATGTGATTTAGTGTAAAAACAAAACACCTGAGAACAAAGAGTACCATATTTGCTACACTCATACATTGCACCATCGAAAGACGGGTCACATAGCCTAACATGCAATTATTATGAAAAAATGATAAAAATTATGTCGCTTTCTGTACAGAATTTTGCACCTTGCTCCAACTTTTCCATAGATCATTGGATGTATAAATTACTGTTTTCAATTCATGATTTGTTGCTATTTGTAGTGTGAGAACCCAGATGTTTCTTTTATCATCCTTTTGGATAGATACACCATTCACATAGTTGCTGCCTTTCAAATTATTAATTTCATAGGGAATCCATGTTTTACCGGCATCATTTGTAATATACGCATAAGTATCCTCACCGTGGTAACTTGTGAGAATCATTCCGTTTGATTTATTTCTAAAAGCCATATCTGTTGGATAATTCTGTATATCAGTTGACAGGTCTTTTACAGGGGTGTAAGTGTGACCGCTATCTTTTGTTGTCCATAACATTTTACCCATTATTCCGGCACCTGGATCAGAACAATACAGGAGATATCCATGTCTGGCATCCGTAAAACTTATGTATACAGCATTTGGTCCACCATAGGATTCATAAGATAATGAAGAAAGTTTTTCTACTTTTCCACTGTTTGTGCAACAAATTACGGAAATATTATTGTCAGTGGAAAAGTATGCAACGTATACCAGATCTTTGGTAACTGTATATAAATCAGGTGTTTCATTCGAATTTTTATCTAAATCCGGTATTGAGTAAATAATTTTATTGCCAAAAGTGATTTTGTTGCCGGATGCGCTCCAAATATCAGATGCATGATTTTTTAATTTTTTTGTTTCCGAAATTTGGGATTCTGTATTTTCTTTCACATTACCACATGAGGAAAGAAAACAAACGCATATACATAATAGGAACATTAATATGGCAGGTTTATAACGAAATTTACCATGCCCCAATAGAAGTAATGGATGTTGCCACATCTTTATCAAATAAAATTCCCCCTACTGTAATTTGAGATTGTTGTTTTATATTATAATCTGAAAAGGTTGTCCCATATCTTCAGTTAGATTTCGGTTAAAAACCTGATATCGTTGGTTGAGATGCTGGCGCAGTCTTTTCAAGTACAACTTAAAAAAAGGATCATTGCTTAGAAGTAAATATAATCATTCTCGTCCACATATTTACCACAATGTGGACAATATCGATTACAACCTGTTTTAAGAAAACTACCACAATGAGGACATCTTCTGAACACAGCAATAAAAATTATCGTTCCAACAAGTTCTACTAACCCGGCTCCTAATATTATCAATCCCATCATAGTTCCTGTGCAAATACCTATGATCACAAGAAGTAAACCTATGACCGTAAATATAACGGATAATCTTGTCACAATTTTAAGTGGAATACGGTGCATTTCAATCATCTCCATTCTCCCAATTCTGTGGTGTATATCCTTTATAGAACCATTTGTTTAAGCAGAAAAACTCAAAATTAAATCCGTGATATCAGAAATTGTATCTGATAAAGTGCCATTAATAGTGTATGACTCGGTATCCTGATAGATAGTTAATTGACGACATAATATTTTCTTAAAAAATATCTTTAATTCCATAATAGTATATTTGTATAGAAAAAGCAATAGAATTGGTGTGAACTGCAAAATATTGGCTTTAAACGACAGAACAAAAAGAGAGGGAAGAACAGCATTTTTATGTATATATGATATAATGAAAGCAGTATATTAGAAAAATGGTGAAAATAAATATGAGTATTCCCTTTATGGTTATATTTGTGTGTGCATGGTATTTAAAAATGTTGATCCCAATGTTGATTTGGTGTGTGATGTTTTTAATGTTTCGGAATTATATTGGAGGATATCATGCAAAAACGCATTTCCGATGTATTTTGTATAGTAGTGTTTATGGAGTTATAGCAATGTATGGAATAATCTGGTTGGCGGTTGTTCCCCTGACAGTAAAATTGATTGTATGTGGAGGTCTGTTATTGATTAATATTTTTACAGGACCTGTCATTCATGATGAAAACTTGAAAGGTTATAAGAGAAAATGTTGTAAAATCGGTGTTGGTGTATTAGCAGGTGGAGTAGTTTGTGCGGTATTTTTAAATCTTTGCAATGTAAAATTAGGGAATGCTGTTTTTATGGGGATAATTTCTGCCGAGTTTTTATATGGAATAGATTTGTTAATAAATGGGAAAAAGATAAAGATGTATGATGAGATGAATTAGGAGAAAAATGAGAATGAAAAAATATCTTGGAACAATTTTTTTAATATTTGGTTTTTTGGAAATTATAGTATTGAGTGCAATTTCAACCTTTGACAGGGTAATGTATGAAGATACAAATCATTTTATTGGATTTATAAAAAATTATGGGTTGTGGCCATTTCTAATAGGTTCTGTAATAGTACTATTTTGCGGAGTGGTTTTGATAGTGTTAGAATATAGTAAAAAATAGTGAAATAAAGGATATTTTATCAAATGCCAGAAGTGTCAGTTAAGATAAAGAGTTTACTTTGATTGACATTCTGGCATTTAAAATTAAGGTATTTAAGTATGTAATTCCTCAAAAAACCTATTTATGAAAAGATTATTTAAGAACATCAGGTGCACCTGTTGGAGGCGCAGGGGTTTTTGCAGTTAAATTATGGGAAGTGTTTTTTCGTGACCATACCTCAGTTGTACTTGTAATTTTTCTCTTGTTGGTTCCGGTATCCCTGCCGAACTATAACAATTACAAAGTTTTTACGGTATATCCGTAATTTTTTAATTGTTCATAGACTTGACTATTCTGGGGAGCATAGATAATTCCAGTAAAATTTCCAAAAGAATCTTTTTCAATTGTGCAATTTCCGTTTTCTATCGAAATTGATGTTAAAGAAGGATTATCATAAAAAGCCATATGACCAATTTTAGTGACAGAAGATGGAATGTATACTGTTTTGATAGCCTCGCACCATGAAAAACATCCTTCTTCAATTTCGCAGACTTTATAACCAGCAAGTTCATTGGGAATACGCAGATCTACAGGTGTCGAATTGCTTGGTAGATAGGAAACAAGATCTGCATAATTTTGCGCACGAATTCTGTAATTATAATTTTCGGCATTTTGAAGCGGATCGTTGGTAGTCATTTCATTTTTTGAGACAGAAAAAGACTGCGGAAAATAAAATTTTAACAATTGATTGCAACCACAAGAGAGTAAGATCATGCCAATAATAAGAATAGAAAATATCCAAAAAACGATGCGATGATTAATTTTTATCATAAAGGTTTCCTTCTTTCATTTCAAGAATCTGGTCACAGAGACTGGTAATATTCTGATGATCATGTGTGGCAATTATAATACAGGACTTCTTCTTTTTTAAATCTTCCAGAATGGCTTTCAGACACCCAATGGTATCTGTATCCAGCGCATTGGTTGGTTCGTCTAAAAGAAGTAATTGTGGGTTTTCAAAAATTGCCTGCGCAATATTAAGCTTTTGTTTCATCCCCAGAGAGAATTTTTTTACTTTTTCATTGCTTTCAAGGTTTATTTTCCGGAGTGCATCCTGAATGTCGGAAGTGGTGGCATAATGGTTGATTTTATTTAATTCTTCCAGATTTTCGAATGCAGTTAACTGGGGTTGTAATTCCATGTTTTCTATAATTAGTCCCATATGGTCAGGAAAAGAGATTTCTTTATGTAACGTTTTCCCATTAATTATTATTGAGCCGGAAGTCGGGAAAACCAGACCGGATATGATACGGAGTAACATTGTTTTTCCGGAACCGTTGATGCCATAAATACCATAAATTTTTCCGGTTTCAAATGTGTAAGAAATATCATTTAGTACGGTTTTCTTTTTAAATTTTTTTGAGATGTGTTCTAATTGAATCATACAAAGTCCTTTCTTTTTATTTGTAAATAAAGTAAAAAATACAGCATCATGATAAAAATGATTTTGATTGCAGGGGTGCAATACCATGGAAATATAAGGTAAGCAATTTTGCGGAATGGATGGACGAAAACCATACATTCGGATATCAGGCAATAAATCGAGAGAAATAAAATGGTGATCGTTTCAGATACACATAAGCGGAGTAAAAGAACCAACTGAAACAACAGATACAGGTTTAAAAAAGTATCAAATAAATGCATTATGATGGTCACGCTGTTTTGAATAAAACATTCAAAATATAATAATACATTCCCACAAAAATATATAGAGCAAGTAATAAAAACTAATATAATACCGGAAAGATGTAATTTATTGATTAAAATATTTCGTGATTTTAAGCGAGGAATAATAAAACTCCCGTAATAATACAGAAAATCGGTATCATAAACAGAAAAATATAAGATTGCACTTATAGGAAGAAGCCATTGGGCACAAACATCCAAAAAAGATGTGGGGTGTGATGGCAGTTGGTAAGCAAACATAAATGCAGTGTCGGGTAAAATACTGATATATTTAAAATGTAATAATTGTAAAATAAAAAACGGCAAAATAAATCGAATACAATTTTTAAATGCTTTCATTCATAAAACTCCTTCTTCTTATTTGTTTGCAAATATACCAGATACAAAAGAAGGGCAAGAAATGTAAGCCGAAGCAAGTCATAAAAGCAAACAATAACAGACTGGTGGTGCACCATATAGTGAATGGCTACCAGGCAATTCCGAAGAGGAAGGAAATAACTGTTGCTTATTTTGTAAAGAAAAATCTGCGTGCAGCACAAAAGACATACTCCAAGTGAAGCGTACAGGGTAGGAATGTAGTTGTTTAATATTTGCTGAATGCAAAAGATTCCCATACAATACAAAAAATCTGCAATCCACTGAAATAAAAAAATATAAAAAATGGGAAAAAAATTCAAATAACGAAATCCGATCTGTGTAAACAGATAGATTCCTCCCGAAAGTATGTGAAGGGCAGCAAATAGCAAAGTAAAACAAAGCACTGTCCGGTATTGGTATCGGAAATATTGGTATCGTGTCTGGTATCTGCAGACATAGCAGCCAATTTGAGGAGCCATCATCCGGGGAAGATAAATCAGATATACAAAAGGAATAATAATTGCATAAGCATGCAAAAAGTAAAAATCACCTGAGAAAAAGGAGACCAGATAAGAAGAAAATGTAATCAGGTTTTTATGATACATATGACCTGATTTCGCATATACAAGAGCCACTGTGACATAAAAAAACAAAAAAGTAAAAACTGTTGTGATACATTTCTTATTCATAGATACTCCTTCTGGTCAGAATACAGATGTATAGGATTGCTGGCACGAAAAGTAATAAAAGTCCTGAAGCTATTTCCGCAAGGGTGGAATTAATTTGAAACGGCTGGAAAATTAAAAGCAGGGAGCCGGGTTTTAAAATTTCAATCAGCCAGAAAAATATACTTACAAAATATACCGTTTTTCGGTTGCGGAAATAAAAGGATGTTGCACAACAAAACATACCCATAATGCCATAGATAATACTTGTGATCAGAATATGTACAAAATTGTTTAACAAAGGATGGTTATTCCAAAATATTGTAAAATTATTCAAAGCAGAAATTTCAGATGGATTGTATTTCCCACCACGAAACATCAAGTGAACACAGAGTAGATTCAGGGAAAGAGAAAGAAAAACCAATACGGACAGCAATATAAAATTTTTTATAAGAAGACGGTAAAGCATTTTTCTCTTTCCAATCCGGCTGATCAGGATATTATCATAACCCCGTTCCTGATCCATCAAACAATCATTGGAGGAAATTACCAGACAGTACAATGGAATCAGCCATAAGTAAAGGCCTTGAAAGATATGTCCGATACCAACGCTGTTTCCGCATAAAAAGAAAGCACAATCCGGCTGATAGGCATAGTTTCCCTGAATGATCTGATATATGTACCACCAGGATTCCAGAAATGGAAGCATAAAAATCCATAGCAGAACCATAACGGTGGATAAAGTGCTGAGATTTCGTTTAATTAAAAATCGTAACATAAGTGCTCCTTTTCTTTTCCCTCTCCCCCCGAAAGATATTAGATCTTTCGGGGGAATTGTTTACCAGGTCTCTTCATCCCAGAAACCTTTGATAGTAGCTGCTTCGCTTAAGGTATAATTTGCATTTTCTGCACCAAGTCTGACATAGGTTTGATTTGCTGCGGAATGAGCTTTGCAGTAATGATCACCTGATTTGTACATAAACTGGTAAATATTAGAAACAACAGAAAGATCAGAATCTTTGGCTAACCAGAAATTGGCATATTTTACATTTTCATTATTTGTTGTAGCAAAATTGACTTTCCATTTATTTAAGGTACTATTTGTTTGACGATAACAAGCAGGAGTATAATCATTGGCACTTCCAAGTTTCAATTCTAGTGTATAATCAATATTGTCGTCAGATGCGAAAGCCGGGGTAGAAGATAAAATTATTAATCCTAGCAAGCTAAATAATAATGTAGAAATTTTTAGAATATTATTTTTCATAATGGTTAAGTCCTTTCATAAGTTTAATTGGTTTTTTAGGTTCATACATAAATCCAATACAATTTGCATATGCTTTTTTTTCAGCAATTTTTGTGATTGAATTTCTTACCACTTTCATCATAATGTTTTTTTTATTTTTCATGTGTGTTTCCTCCTTAAAAGTATGCTGGTGAACTATATAATATTTTCCGGAAATATATTCAATTCAAAAATAACATAACATTCTAAAAAAACAAGACCTTTGGCGTGAAAGACATAGATTTGGCTTTAAACGACATAAATAGTACGAACATTAAACAAAACTTATGATTTATGTATGTTATAATTTAGATGCATTCATAAATTTTAAAAGAATATTTGTGATATTTCATAATCATGAAAAGCAGGAAAGGTGGAGAGGAAAAGGTTGTTCTGGAAGGTATGGGAATTTTGGGTTGTAGGAATAGAGTCATTTTTGTTTTTCCTGCTTATGAATAGAAAATTGGAGTTACGAAAATGTACAGGCATCAGAGGAACGGAAAGTCTGGTCTGGATGATATATTCGATTGGATTATGGATACTTAATCAGAGACAGATGAGTACAGTTGTCACAGTGTTTTATGCACTTGTGTTGCATTTTGTGATTACCTGTGTTTTTACAAAGTCCCCGCTTTTCTTACAATTTTTTTATGTTATATTGTATTCGATCTATGCGTTGCTTGCAGATGTAGTGTCTGCAATGCTTCCAGTGGTTCTTTTTCACGAAAATATCAATCAGGTTTTATCGGGAGGCTGGATTCGGGCGGTTTTTACATTGGTTTACCTGATCCTGCTTGGTGTGTTGATCGGATTGACGATAATGATTGGAAAACAAAATATCTGCCTGCGGACAAAGGAAAAGCTGATTTTTATAGGAATTGCGTTGTTGTGTGTGGCAATCGAGCAAATAGACATGATTGCTGTAGTAAGAGCATTACAGCAATCCCGGGGAAACGATTTTTTCATGCTTGTGACAATTTTTGTCTTTGTGTTATTCCTGTTTATGAGTATGCTGTTATTTATTTATAATCTGGGTGTGGAAAGAGAAAAAAATAATAAACTGCTGGAAGAGAATCTGCTGTCACATATGGAATCACAGCAGTACGAGCAGATTCTTGCTTCGGTCAAAGAGCTGCGTATAATGAAGCATGATGTAAAAAACCATCTGGATGTGTTGCAGACGCTTTTGGAAGGGAACCATACCGGACAGGCCGTTGACTATATGCGGCAGATCACAGCAGACCTGAATAAGGTGCATTATACGCTTTCTAGTGGAAATACAACGGTTGACTGTATCGTCAGCAATAAGCAAAGCATGGCGGAAAATGTTGGGATTCTTACAGAAAATATCATATATTTACCGGAAGAGATTCCATTAAGTGATGTAGAGATTTGTTCCTTGCTGGGGAATCTCTACGATAATGCAATTGAGGGATGCATGCGGGCAGAAAGTAAGAGAATATGGTTGTATATGAAGCCATTTCATAATATGCTGTCAATAAAAATTGTCAATACTTCGGATGGGGGTTACAGATTTAATTCCAGGAATGAATTATTGAGCACAAAAGCAGGGAAAGGCAATCAAAATGGAATGGAACATGGAATTGGATTGAAGCGAATACGGGAAATTGTAGAGAGACATTTCGGAATCATGGAAATATTGCCGGAAAAAGAAATGTTCTCCGTAAATATTTTGATTCCGTTGCATCAGGGAGAGCAGCAGACATGAATTTGAAAATTGCAGTTTTGGAAGATAAAGAAAACGATTACCGCATATTGGAGTCGGCTCTGAAAATTTGGAGTGAGGGTAGCGGAAACCGAATCGAATTATTCTGGTATCAGACCGGAAATGAAATGCTAAAGTCTTTTGAACAGGATGGTTTTGATATTTTGTTTTCAGATATTGAATTAGAAGAAAACGAAACAGGACTTACATTTTGTGGAAGATTGAGGGAACTGGGATATTCTGGAGAGATTATTTTTCTTACAGCTTTTCGGGAGTATGTCTTTCGTGGTTATGATGTGAGGGCACTTCATTATCTGTTAAAACCAATCACACAGGAAACCTTATCCGGATGCATGGACAAATATCTTACAATCCATGCAGATGATTTTTATTACTTTCATAAAGAAAATGATATTGTTAAAATCCGATATTATGATATGATTTTGATTCGGAAGGAAAAACATGATGCGGTAATTCAAATGAAAAACATGGCATATGCGGAGAGAGTTTCCCTTGGGGAGATGGAGAAACGATTGCCTCCGCAATTTGTTCGTTGTCATAAATCATATATTATAAATATCATGTATGTGGATTCTATAGTTGGAAGCCTGATTTACATGGCGGATGGAACGCAGATTGTGGCAGGACGAAAATATCTGGCAGATGTAAGAAAAGAACTGCTTGCGTTTGCACAGAAATAAAATTTAATAATATAATGTTTGGAGCCGGTAGTTATATTACTGCAAGTACATAAGATGACAGAAGTGTTATTAATGTAATTTTACTTTAGGTTTCGGGATAACCTGCCGATATATGTTATAGCGTAAAATGTAATGGTACGGAGGCAATACATGCAGGTTGAGCAGAAAAATATATGGGAAGATGTAACGCGGAATGCAAAACGCGATAACAGTAACAGGGCAATTGCGGCTTATCAGGCAAATATGCCGGATGCCGGAGCGGTTGCAGCTTTTGGCGGACAGGAAGCCTATGTGCAGCAGAAAACTGCGGTGTCCGAGGCTGGAAATATCGATATGGCAACGTATTCCAACCCGGCAAAGCAGGGGCAGGAAGAAAAGACAGTAGCGGAAAAAATTGCAGGGCAGGAGATTTCTTCGGGACAGGCGCGCAGCAACGAAATCGCTGTAGTGGCAAATACCACTTCCACAGAAGATTTAAAGAAGATGGAAGAGGACGGATTTTCCATTTCCGATGCAGACAGCCATACCATTATTACCGTGACGGACAAGATTAAAGCAGCTCTGGCAAAAGCCGGAGTGGATGTGTCTTCCATGGGTGGAACACTCACAAAGGAACAGTTAGAGGAGATCACCGGAAGTCCGGTTGTGACGCAGCAGATCATGGACTCTCTTGCGGCAAACGACCTGCCGGCGACGGAGGAAAATGTGCAGGACAGTGCGGAGGCACTGGCACAGGCTGCCTCGATTCCGGAGATCACGAAACAGGCGATGAGTTATCTTCTGAAAAATGATATGGAGCCGACCATCCGCAATCTGTATTTGTCCAATTACAGCAGCAGCGCAGAAAATATTGTGGAGCCGGAGCAGAGCGGAATTGATTTTGAGTCCCTGATGCCGCAGATTCGTGAGATTATTGCAGAAGCAGGCCTTTCCGATGACGAACATGCGGTGGACAACAGCAAGTGGCTGGTGGCAAACCAGATTCCCCTTACACCGGAAAATCTGCAGTATCTGACAGATCTGCAGGGATTATCGGACGATCTGCAGACCGATCATATAGACTGGGACCAGATCGTGGATTCCATGGCGAAGGCAATTGCGGCAGGAAAACGTCCGGCAGATGCTTCCATGATTACTGCACGCAGACAGATGGAGGAAGCACGTCTGGTAATGACCAGTGAGGCATCCATGGCGATGGAAAAAGCAGGCGTAGAGATGGATCTGACACCGCTGGCGGATCTGGTCGAGGATTTAAAATCCCAGGAGAGAGAATACTATAAAGACCTGCTTGCCGGTGCCGGAGTTGAGCCAAGTGAAAAAAATGTGGATCTTATGGCAGAAACCATGGATGTGTTTGCCGAACTGAAACAGCAGCCGGCATATGTAATCGGGCAGGTGGATGCGGATGATTCCGTTCAGGAGATTCATGATGCCGGAGCGCAGATGCAGCGCGCATTTGCACAGGCAAATGAAAGTTATGAAACACTGATGACTGCTCCGCGCAGTGACATGGGGGATTCCATAAAAAAAGCATTTTCCAATGTGGACGATATTTTACAGGATCTGCAGCTGGATACAAGTGAAACAAACCGCCGTGCAGTGCGGATACTGGCTTATAACAATACCGAAATTACACCGGAAAATATTATGGAAGTAAAAGCACTGGATGAGCAGATGCAGCGTGCGTTTTCTAATATGAAACCGGCAGTAACGCTGGAAATGATCCGCCGTGGGGAAAATCCACTGGATATGACTATGGAGCAGCTGAATCAGGCGGCACAGGAGATTCAGCAGGAGAACGGAACACAGGAGCAGGAACGGTTTAGCAAATATCTGTGGAAACTGGAGCAGAATCATGAGATTTCTGAGGAAGAGCGCAGCAGTTATATCGGCATTTACCGTCTGATCGCACAGGTGGAAAAAGGAGATGGGGCAGCACTTGGATTTCTGATGAATCAGGGATCGGACGTGACGATGCGAAACCTTTTGCATGCTGTGCGTTCAGAAAAAAAGAGTGGTCTGGATTATCAGGTGGACGATGATTTTGACGGAGTTGACAGCACAGCAGAAGGTCCGAAAATTGACGAGCAGATCTCGGCTGCGTTCCAGCAGAATTGTCTGCGCGATGTGATGGAACATATTTCACCGGAAAAACTTTCCCGTCTGGGAGAAGAAAAGTGGCAGAATATGTCTCCGGAACAACTGGCAGAGGCACTCCGGCAGATGGATGAATCCGTTGGGGAACAGGAAGCGGAAAAAAGCTATCGGCAGGAACAGCTTGCGCAGTATCAGCAGCTTGCAGAAACACCGGAAGACGTATATACCTATCTGGAGCGGTATGATATTCCAAACAGTATGGTAAATGTCATGGCAGCATCGGAAATGCTGCGCAAACCAAACCGGATGATGGAGCGGCTGTTTCAGCAAGATCATGTTTCCAAAGATTCCATGACAGAGATTGCAGAGATGAAAGAGCAGGTACTTGAACAGTTTTCAAAAGCCCTTGAGAATCCTTCGGATCTTGCAGATGCCATGGAGACGCTTGCGGATGTGGCAGAGCATGTGATGGATACGATGATCGTAGAAGATCCGGATGTCCGCACGATTGATATCCGGGAAATGCGCCAGATGACCGCACAGTTTCAGATTGGTGCAAAACAATCGCAGGAAGAATGTTATGTGATTCCGATGCAGACAGGAGATTCTGTCACCGGGGTTTCTTTAAAAATCGTAAGAGGAAAAAAGAAAAAGGGTCTTGTGGATATTTTTCTGGATGGAGAAAAGGCAGGAAAGATTACGGCATCTTTTCAGGTAAAATCAGACCGTATTTCTGGAACAATTGTGACAGGCAGCGAAGAGACCGCAAAACAGATCGAAGAGCATCTGCAGGAACTGCAGGATGCCATGCAGGAACCGGCAGATATCCATGTCGCATATACACCGGATCTTTCTTTGCCGCAGTTTGAGATGGCCGGAATCCGGAGGGAAAGTGAAATGAAAGAGCAGGGAGAATTGGAGAAAGACCGTTCCAATCAGGTACAGACAACGCGGTTGTATCATACAGCGGAAGTTTTTATTAATTCCATAAAATCCCTTTTGACAAAAACAAAAGATCTGTAGTAGGATAGTGCGGAAACCAGATTACAGGTGGTTTCACGATAAGAATGAAAATATACAGGATCTGGAAGGAGAATTGCGGATGAAAAAGAAAATTGTGGCAATGATACTGGTGCTTGCCTGTGTGACAGGAATATATGCACCGGAAAATGCATGGGAAGCACCGGTGACGGTAGAAGCATCCACGCAGAAAGGGAAGAAAACCCCATCCATACAAAAAGTATACAATGCTGTAAAGAAAGCGTATGGGGATGATTATATCCCAAGTGAAAAAGTATCAAAGAAAGAATTGAAGGAGCGCTACGGAATTTCTTCCAAATGGTACAGTGCTGCAATTGCGGAGGTGCCGATGATCAGTGCAAATGCAGACACACTGGTTATTGTAAAAGCAAAGAATGCAGCTTCCAAAAAGAAAATCCGGTCGGCATTAAAAAAATACAGGGAGGAACTGATACAGGATACCTGTCAGTACCCGATGAACCAGTTAAAGATTCAGGCTTCCAAAGTTTATGTAAAAGGAAACTATGTATGCTTTATTATGCTTGGAACAATCAGCAACAAGCAGGAGGAACAGTCCGAGGACAAAGTGATTGCTGCATATAAAAAGCAGAATGAAAAGGCCGTAAAAGCCATCAGTAAACTGTACAAATAGAGAAAATTATGATACGGATATTCAAACGGCTGCCGGGTGTGATTTTTATGGTGCTTCTCCTCGGCCTGGCAGGAAAAGAAGCACTGTCGCATCAGAGAACCTATTCTCCGGTTGAAAAAAGAGAACTTCAGACACGCCCGGAAATAAGTATAACGAAAGTTCTGGATGGAAGATTCCAGAAAAAATATGAATCGTATCTGCGGGATCAGTTTCCCGGAAGGGATCATTGGGTTTCGTTCCAGACAGACATGGAATTGTTTATGGGCAAAAATGAAATTCATAATGTTTACATCGGAAAGAACCATTACCTTTTGGAACACTATACAGAAAAAGAGTTTGATCCGCAGCAGATTTCCAAAAATCTGCAGGCTCTGGAGAAGTTTGTCGGAAAAGCAAAACAGAACGCGGATGTCCATGTGATGATGGTGCCGACAAAGTCGTGGGTACTCCGGGAAAAACTTCCGGCATTTGCCCCTCATTATAAGGAGCAGAAGTTTTATGATGCATTGCAGCAGAAATTGGAAAAAGAGGATGTACTGATTTCCGTGGAGCCCGTACTGGATGCACATAAAGAGGAAGAAATCTATTACCGGACAGACCATCACTGGACGACGCTGGGAGCATGGTATGCTTATGAACAATACACAAAGGCGGTTGGTGGAGATCTTCAGAGGGCACAGGGGAAAAAGAAGTTCCGTTGCATCAGTAAAGATTTCTATGGAACAACTTATGCAAAAATAAATTATGCCAGACAGGCAGACAAAATTGAGATTTATGAGCCGGCGGATAAACTGCGTGTTGTTTATAATATGGGAGAAAAGAAGACAAAGACACTGTATGATGTTTCCTTCCTGAAAACAGCAGACCAGTACAGCGTTTTTACCGGTGGGAATCAGGCAGTGCTTGAGATTACCGGGGGAATAAAGAACGGAAAAACGCTGCTTTTGATCAAGGATTCTTTTGCGAACAGTATCCTTCCTTTTCTGGCAGAAGATTATGAAAAACTTGTCGTTGTGGATCTTCGCCAGCTGAATGTAAGCGGAGACCGGCTTTTGGAAATGTTTTCACCTACCGATATACTGATTCTTTACAACAGTGCACAGTTTGCACAGGATAAAGAGTTTGAGATCAAGTGTAACTAGTATATCGTTTCGTAAAGAAACGGATTAGGTGGCAGTATCCGGTACGTCTTTTCCGCTTTCCAGATAGGTTATGGCACCAAGGTAAACGGCTCGCGCCAGTTTTTCCTGATAGGCATCTGTGACCAGCAGAGCTGCTTCCGTTTCATTGCTCAGAAACCCACATTCGACAATTATGATCGGTGTGGGTGTTTTTTTTAATATGTAGTAGTCGTTGTTGGATTTACAAACCCTTGGCTTTGGAGGATTAAGGCTGTTGTTTAGGGTATCCTGCATTACTGAGGCAATTACAGAACTTTCCGCAGACTGTTCGAAGTAAAACACCTGTGGACCGGAGACTGAGGCATCCGGAAAACTGTTCTGATGGATGCTGATGGTCATAACCGGATTGGTATCTGTGATCAGTTTTACGCGGTTTCGCAGATCCTCTACTTTTACACTGCGCGAGTTTTCATCTGCAGGAACGGTATCATCACTTCGCGTGAGTACAACCTTATATCCTTTGTTTTCAAACAGGGTTTTGAGTTTTAGCACAATAGACAGGTTGATGTCTTTTTCCAGAGCATCGTTACAGCCAACTTTTCCAGGATCGCTTCCTCCATGTCCGGCATCAAGAACGATACAGGTTTTGGAGGAAGCCGCATGTCTGGAAGATGTCAGTGCAGCTGATGCACGCGCAAGTAAGAAAGCACTTATAAACAGACAGGCAACCATAAGAATTTCAAATTTCTTTTTCATAGAACCTGCTTTATGGAATTATTTATTCCTATATATATGCAGGTAAGTCAGTGGATATACCTGGTAACGGTATCCCAGATATCACTCGTTTCAAATCCGAGTTTCCAGAAGGATGCACCGGCAAGCTTCTTTTCTTCAACCAGTTTCAACCGGCATTCTGCGGAGGCGGAGTCTTCCAGCCATACCTTATAGGTGGTGTCATTATCTGTAAATTCCGAATAGTTCTGTCCACAGTCATCCTGCCATGTTTTGGTTGCACCATGTGTGGCGAGAAAATCGTTTGCAGCTTTCATGCCATAAATTTTTGAGGGAATTTTGGCACCGGCTGCTGTGTCATCGGAACTGCTCTCGGATGGGATTTCCCATACACGCGTATAAAATGGCATTCCAAGAATTACCTGATCGGCAGGAACCTCTTTTAAAGTATCGCTTACACCCTGGGTTACCCAGCTTAAAGAGGCAACAGACCCGGCTTCGGGGCTTCCGGCATAATGTTCATCGTATCCCATAATCACAACATAATCTGCAAAATTTGCCTGTTCTTTTCGATTATAAAAGGAAGTATGCGACATCGGGACGTAATTGTCTACAGAAAGAACAACCCCGTTGTTTTTGCACTTGATGGAAAGCTCCCGGATGAATTCAATAAATGCATCCCCGACTTTCTCCCCGTTCATACTTTCAAAGTCTACGTTGATTCCATCCAGATTGTATTGAATCGCCATGGAAACAATCTGGTTTACCAGATTCTGTCTTTTAGAGGTATGGGTCAGGACTTCTGTTGTATCGGCATTTTTATTTTCCAGATTGCTGACAAGTGCCCAGACCTCAATTCCCTGGTTATGACAGTAATTTACGTAATTTAAGCTTGCCAGACTGGCAATGTTTCCATTGTTGTCATTCAGATAAAACCAGGTAGGAGAGAGTACATTGATTCCTCTGGTATTGGCAAGGACAGAGGAAACCGCGTTATTTGCAGACTGGTTTGTGACCTGATGCCAGGCCATACAGATATTGTAATCTTTCTTTATATGTGCAAAGGTATCCGGAGTGAAATCGCTTTTTCTTGTTTTTTCTTTGACGGAGGAAAGCATACGTTTCTGCATGTATCCGATAATACCGTCGTCTGTCATTACTTTGTCCCAGTTGTCGCCCTGTTCGATCACGGTGACTTCCTCTTTGGAAGAAACTTCTTTCAGAATCGGGCTTTTGATGCCTCCTCTTACGCGCAGGGAGGCATTTTTTTTGGCAGTGGCAGTCTGGTATTTTCCCCACTGGCTGGTAATAATGATCCGGTGGGGATCTTTTACATGTTTGTATTTAAAATCGGAATATTCCTTTACAAAATCCAGATCAATATACGCAGTATCAGAGTTTATGGTAACAATTTTACGACCGTAATCAGCGGAAGATTTTGTAACCATATAACTGGTCTGCTCGGCCTGTGCCGAGATCAGATTTTGTGTTGTTGCATAGAGAAGAATATTCTCGTTATTGTCCCAGTAAAAACGTGAATTTAAATTGTCATGGACAAAATCATAATCAATATAAATATGACCGTCAATGACCCTGGCTTTGGAAGAGGTTACTTCATTATTTAAAACAATGGCAACCTCATCGGAATTTGTCAGATGATAATAAGTGGTTAAATCTTCGTGTTCCTTACTCGGTGTGTATTTGCGGATCAGGGCGAAGACTACGATCGCTGCAGCAATGACAAGTGCCAGTGCAAGCACAGCGAAAATGGAATGAGATTTTTTCTTCATGAGCCGTCCTTCCTTTGTCTGTTGGCAAATTATATATTTATTCCGATTATAGCATTGTGCCTGTACAGATTCAAATGGAATCAGATAAAATTAAGAAATAGAAGTTGTTTGAATTTTTTCGGAAGGGCAGTTGTGTCTGTGGATCTGCCCTCCCATTTGTCTTTTTTCAGTTTATTTTGTGCGTGACGGAGTTGCATTGAGACTCATTTCACACCCATAATAATAGCCCATTTGTTATTTTATTTTTTTTAATGGATCGTTTTAAAAAGTAACGATCAGACTTTCATATACTTCTGGTCTGAATTCAATGACCAGCTGATTGTCAGTAGATAAATTTAATGTGATAACTGTTTTCCTTTCCATATTTGTTCAAAGAATCCAAAATCATGAGAGGACACTTGAAACGGGTTTTCGAGAAAGGGAACCGGAATCACACGGATTCCATAGGACGTTTCGACTCTTTTTCGGTCTTTTTTGAGGTTTCCCATACTCATAAAACGGACATTTGTTTTATAATCCTTTCCTAAATTTGTTTTTTTCAGTTCCTCAATAAATTGCAAGAGCTGCCGATCCTTCCAAATACTCACATTTGTCAGTACAATACAGTAATCACAGCGGACAAATTCCGGAAATGAGTATGGAGTCAGAACCCCGAAATCCAGAATTTTATACTTGTGTTGCAGATGTAACTGTTCCCGCAGCTGCCGGAGTGTAATCTCCGGATAGTAGCTGACACCATTGCAGCGAAAAGGAATGGTTGGGTCCTTTTTCGAAGAAAGCGCAGCGATTTCATGACTGGAATTGACTTCCAGGTATGCGGTGCGGGCCAGAAATCTGCTGTGTAAAAAGTTGCAAAGCGAAATACTAAAGTGTGTTACACCGGAATTTACTGTTGTACCGCAGACTCCTATGGTTGCAGGAGCCGGAATAAATGGTTTATGAAACGTAAAAATAGGCGATTCCGTCCTTTCTCAGGTTGTTGCAGCCAGTGAACAAAATCCAGCTTTTCTTTGTCTGCACGAAAGATGTCCGTATTAAACGGATAAGAATAGACCGGCTGTGAAAATGTTCTGGCAAAATAAATGGCAGAATTGTGGTCGCACAGATTCGCAACAACATGCAGGCGGTTACCAAAATTTTGTAAAAGAAAGTCTTTGGACTTTGCATCGTCCCGATGCCACAATGCTCCTCCACACACATAGATAATATGATCCGCCGTTGCAAGGCAGGAGAAAGAAAAATCACATCCGTAATCATTTACCATGATTTGTGCGACAGGCTCTGGGATTTCGATGCCACTGTCATATTTTGGAAATCCTGTAAAATTGCGATAAAAGAAACAACCGTTTTTTTCCCACACATGTTTCAACTGGGCAACCGTCTTGCGCAGATCGTTTGACCAGTTTTTTTCCTGATAAACCGCCGAAATGCCAAGGTAGTTAAGTGTTGTCACCAGCGCGATTGCTATGTGTGTTGCACCACAGCCGCTGTGACTTCCAACGACTGCAATTGTCTGCCTGAGATGCGTTCTTCCCGTAGTTTCAATTACTTCTTTTAATGCAGAGTACAGAGCCTGCGGTGATTCATAGCGCAGGTCGGGATCTGCTGAAATTGCTTTTTGAATTTTGGGATAAATAGATCGGTTGGTGGCTGCATCCAGATATGGCATCATATATTCCATGATTTTTCCAATGCTGTAGATATCGGATCTCAGGGTTACCGGTTTTCCTGAGATAAGTTCCGGAGCAGAAAAATCCACGTTTCCGAAATGATTGAAGTCTTTTCCAGAAATGGCAGCAAAAGATGCGACACTAAAGTCAATCAATTTGAGCTGTGTTCCACATACTATAATATGTTCCGGCTTAAGATCCTGATAAAGAATCGGAGAAGGCCGTAATGTATGCAGATATGCAAAAATGTCACAAAGCTGCTCACAAAAATATAAAAACTGGTTCTGGGATATTGACTGTTGATGAAGCAAAAATTCTTCTAAAGAGTCACCCTGAATATATTCTTCCACAAGATAGTAGAATGATTCATCTTCTTCAAAATCATAAATTGTGGGAATTCCGGGATGCTGAACAGACTTTAGAATCTGTGCTTCGGATATTGCGAAGAGCGGTTGTGCCGAAGTATTTTTGGGGAATCGTTTCATTGCACGGTACTGCTCTAAAGATTGCTGTCTGACAAGAAAGACACTTCCACATTCTCCCTGGCCAAGGGGATGAATCAGCTCGTATCGGTCAGACAATATTAAATTTTTGTTATTCATACGCTCCTTTGGGTCAGAGACGCATCTCATGCATAAACTTATAACACACTTTATTTTGCAATGCAAGTATTTTTTTTATAATTTTTTAATCCGTGGTAACTTTACAACGGGAGGGCATTTGATTATAATAAGTGTACCATTTACGGAAAGCGATTTCCAGAGAAGGATGTGATAGAGATGAAAATTGAAAAAGTAAATGAAAATCAGATTCGATGCACATTAACAAAACAGGATCTTGCAGATCGTCAGATTAATCTGCGGGAACTGGCATATGGTTCTGAGAAAGCAAAAGGACTTTTCCATGATATGATACAGCAGGCAAATTATGAGTTTGGATTTGATGTGAGTGACAATCCACTTATGGTAGAGGCAATTCCATTGTCTTCCGAATCCCTGGTTTTGCTGATTACAAAGGTTGAATACCCGGAAGAACTCGATACCCGTTTTTCCCAGTTTACGGAAGCCGGAGATGAGGAACTGTTTTCAAATATGGGGGCAGCCGGAAATGTGGAACGCAAAGGGGCAGATGATATTTTGGAACTTTTCCAGAAAATACGTGAAGCAAAAGCCTCTCCGGAGAGTGAAAATGCACAGCAGACAGAGGCACCGGAAGAAGTACCGGAAGTACCGGCAGATCTGACGAAAATGTTTGAATTTACGACGATAGATCAGGTGGAGCGTCTCGCACATGTACTTGTAAATTATTACAATGGACGAAATGACCTGTTTAAGAACGAGAAGAAAAATCGGTTTTATCTGGTGATCCACAAAGATGACCATACACCGGAAGAGTTTAATAAAGTCTGCAATATTATTTGCGAATATGCACAGCAGAAAAACTATAATCCTGCAGTCGGAGCATATTTCGCGGAGCATGGAAATAAAATTACGGGACCGCAGGCACTGCAGGTGTTTGCATCTCTTTAAAAATTTAAATCAAAAAGGAGTGCTGAAATTCAGCACTCCTTTTTGATACGTGAAATCTATGCGGTTGCATCATGTTCGATGAAATCGTTGATGTCATTTACCAGATCATCCGGGTCGATTCCATGAACCATAGCTGCCTCAGCAATAGTCTCCATCTGGGATGATGGGCAGCCAAGACAATGCATACCAATGTTTAAAAGCATAGGTGCTACGTTCTCATCAATCTGAAGAAGTTCTCCGATCATAGTATCCTTGGTTACTTTAGCCATGGGATAAATCCTCCTTTGCAAATATCGTTTAATGTTGCTATTATAATACGATTTCCCGTTAAATGCAAATTATACTTTTTTTTATTAAAGAATTGACATTTTCGGACGATATATATGTCAGATGAAATGACAGGGAGCGTCAAATCAGAGGGCAGGGATGCTCAAACGTAGCGTATACGGGAAGGAATAAATATGAAAATTAATCGCAATATGTCTGCTGTTGTAGCCAATCGGCAGCTGCTTCGGACAGAAAATAAACTGAGCCTTTCTATGGGGCGTCTTTCCAGCGGATATAAGATCAATAAAGCTGGAGATAATCCGGCGGGAATGGCAATCTCCAGCAAGATGAAAGCACAGATTGATGGTCTGAATCAGGCAGAAGCGAATTCTGATGATGGACAGTCCGTACTCAGAATTGCAGACGGGGCATTAAACGAAGTCAGCAATATGCTGCAGCGTATCCGTGAATTGAGTGTTCAGGCGGCAAATGGAACAAACTCTTATTCGGACCGTCAGAGTATTCAGGATGAGATTGATCAGCTGACACAGGAAGTTGACCGGATTTCCACAGATACAGAGTACAACAAGAAGACGCTGCTTGATGGTTCGACTAATACACGTGTATATGTGAGTGGAACACAAACAGCAGATGGAACAAAATTTGCACGGAGCGCAACAAGAATCGACTTTTCCGAGGAGGTTCTTCCGGGAGATTATACGGTGGAAGTGAAGACTCCGGCAAAACAGGCAACGTATCAGCTGAATATGTCCGGCCTGATCAATGATCCGAACTTTGACGGAGGTACGGTTTCCATCAATGGAGTAGGAATAGAGTATGAAAAGGGCATGAGTGCGGATGATGTATACAAGCAGCTGATGTCTGTGGCAGATGAGATCGGATGTAAGATTGAAAAGGATCCAAATAATGCAGGAGTTTATAATATTACTGCAGACAACAAAGGATCGGCAGAAGTACTGACTGTCAGTATGTCAGAAGAGATGGCACAAAAAACAGGTCTGTCTAATGACCCGGAAGCTGTTAAGAATGCTGATGACAATAGTTACAAACTTGTGGCAAGCGGAACCGATGCAGAGATAGAACTGAAAGATGGGTTTGGAAGTACAGTAATTACAAATGTCGAGGGAAATCGTGTGAAAATCACGGATAAGGGTGGATTTTCCATGGATTTTCTGCTGAGTGATGATATACAGGCAACAGGAGCGACGCTTGTATTTGACGTGACGGATGTCGGTGCAATGACAATTCAGATCGGTGCAAACCAGTATCAGAATATGGATGTACATATTCCAGAAGTTTCCTCGGAGAGTCTGTATCTGGATACGGTAAATGTGGCGGTCAACGGAGGTGCTGACAAAGCCATCAGCACGATGGATGCAGCAATTGCAAAATTAAGTGCTGTCCGCTCCGGAATCGGTGCATATACCAATCGTCTCGAGTATGCAAGCTCCAGTCTTGCAGAGACACAGGAAGATATGACAACCGCATATTCAGGGCTTATGGATACCGATATGGCATCTGAAATGACAGAATATACACAGCAGAATATTCTGGAACAGGCTGCTGTTTCGGTGTTATCACAGGCAAATGATATTCCACAACAGGTACTGTCTTTGCTGCAGAAATAGGAGTAGCATATGGAAAATGAGCTGAAAAAAGATTTTACGAGACGACTGAGCCAGTGTAATTCTGGTGAGATGATCGTCATCATTTACGATATCTTTTTTGCCTATGTGGATGACATTCGGCAGGCACACTGCAAGGGAGATCATGATGGACAGAAGGATGCGATCCGGAATGCACAGAGTGTTCTGGATGAACTGATCGGAAGTCTCAATTTTTCGTATCCGATCTCGCACAACCTGTATAAACTCTATATGTTCTGTAAAAATGAGCTTTCACGGGCGATGTACGAGAATCGGCTGGATGGAGTGCAGGAAGCGGAACATATCATGCACCGGTTGTATACTTCTTTTGTAGAGGTGGCGAAACAGGACAAGAGTGCACCCCTTATGAAAAATACCCAGCAGGTATATGCAGGGATGACTTATGCGCGCGGTGCCGTAAACGAAGATTATATGGATGTGGACAGTCACCGGGGCTTTTTTGTATAAAATTTCCGTAAAATGAGAACGGTCAGGAGGGAAGCGAATAGTTTCCCTCTATTTTTTTTACACATCCCAGAAGAAATTTATAGCGCATCTGTACGGCTTTTGCCTGATAAATGTAATAGTCGATCAAATCCGGATCAACGACATTTTCAAGATTGGCATAGGTATTTTGCAGTTCTGCGGTTGTCTGTTTCAGATTATCGAGAAGTATTGCATAGCCGTCAGGGGGCTGAGGGGTTGTCTTAAACAATTTCATTGGATCACCTGCTTTCTGAAGTCTCTCTTTTACAAGTATAAGCAAAAATGGAAAAGTTATACAAAAATTTGTAAAAAACTGCTTGACAAATAAAATAGGCATTGTTATAATTCGATTCACAACAAAGGGGTGATGCAAATTGATTTCGATGCAGGGGGCATCGGTTCTGACACTGTATGCAATCTTAATTGTGGCAGTCGTTCAGGATATTACCAGCATGAGGATTAGTAACCGGCTGATTATCATGGGTTTATTTTTATCGATGGCATTCGGTATAGTTTTGGGTGGAATGCCGCGAATCATTCAAGTTCTTTTGAATATTTCTATTCCGGTTATCATGTTATATCTTTTTTATCTCATAGGTGTGTTGGGCGCCGGAGATATCAAACTTTTTTCCGTTATCGGTGGATTTACAAATTTAAAAACATTGACAGACTGTGTGCTGGCAGCATTTGTGGCAGGAGCAGTAATAGCCGTGCTCAAGATGTTGTATATGCGCAATCTTAGAATCAGCCTTTTTAAAGCACAGTTTTTTTTAAGAGAACTGTTTTCGGGGAAATTCTCCTCTTATCGAAATGGCTGGGTTCAGGAGCAGAATCTGATGCATTTTTCTGTTGCGGTTTTACTGGGAATGTTATATGCGCATCGGACAGTATGGCTGTCACTGTTTTGAAAAGAAAGGAGGAGCTATGAGGAGAGCTCGATTGGGACTCTGTATTGGAGACCGGGAGTATGGTGACCGTTTTACCAGCTGCCTGATGAATCATTATCGGGATCAGCTTGAGCTGCACATGTTTTCCCAGAAGGAGGCACTTCAGGAGAACTGGAAAACCCTGGATGCAATTGTTCTGTCGGATGATTTGGCTGGGGAAAATAGGATAGAATGTGAAATTCCACAAATTTATCTGTTTGATGGAAATGAAAATGTGGATAAAGATGTGGAAAAAGGGGTGGTGTTTGTGGATAAGTATCAGGAAGTGAATAAAATCGTCGATGAGATTTTAAAACAGATTGGGGAGGAAATAAAAAATGCCAGTGGGGGTGTGAAGCAAAAATTACAGGTTCTTGCAGTATATTCGCTGGCAGAAAATGAAATGCAGCTTCCGTTTGCGGTCACGCTGTCCTCCATTCTGAGTGAAAACGAAAAAGTTCTGCTTCTGGATTTGCAGGAAAACAGTGGATTGTCGCAGCTGATGGGGGAATTTTATTCGTCCGGGATGGAAGAACTTCTGGTGATGGCAGAAAGCGGAAAATACTCAAAGAGCAGGATGGTTTCCTGCATCGGTCATCTGGACAGGACAGATGTTGTGTATCCTCTGGGAAATACCGAGTGTCTGTGTGAAGTGAAAAATCTGACGTATCAGAAATTGTTTCAGATTTTAGCGCAGGAAATGAATTATACAACCATCGTTTTAAATCTGGGGTCACGGTTTATGGGATTTTTTGAATTGCTGGGGAGCTGCCAGAAAATTTTCCTGATGAAAAGCAGAGGAGGGCTTGGACAATGGAGAGAGAAAGAATTTTTGACAGAAATTCAAAAACGCGGAGAAGAACGGTTATCCGAGAATCTGCGGGAGATACAGCTTCCACCTGTGGCAACCCCTGTGGTGTCCTGCGAGCGGCTCGTCGAGCAATGGAAATGGAACGAATTTGGAGACAGTATCCGGAGGATGATGCCGGTTGGATGAGTATGTAGGATGTATCCGGCAACATGTATTGGAACGCATGGATCTTTCGCGGGAGATGTCGGATGAAGAAATTGAAAATCTGATTGGGGAAGAGGCATCCCGGCTGATGCAGGAGGAACCCATTTCCATTCGGGAGCGTCTGATGCTGGAAGCAAGAGTATTTAATTCACTCAGAAAACTGGATGCTTTGCAGGAACTTCTGGATGATCCGGAAATTTCCGAGATCATGGTAAATGGACCGAAACATATTTTTTACGAAAAGGCAGGAAGGGTTCATGCATGGAATCAGGCATTTGCCAGCGAAGAAAAAATGCAGGATGTGATACAGCAGATCGTTGGAAGACATAACCGGGTGGTTAATTTATCGAATCCAATCGTAGATACAAGACTTGCAGATGGCTCCCGTGTAAATATTGTCCTGGCACCGGTTTCTCTGGATGGTTCTACAATCACAATCCGGAAATTTCCGGAGAAACCGCTGGATATGCAGACCCTTATTCAAAAAGGGGCACTTCCGGAAGATGCAGCAGAGTTTTTAAAGATGCTGGTAAGGGCAAAATACAACCTGTTGATTTCGGGAGGGACAAGCTCCGGGAAAACGACATTTTTAAATGCTTTATCACAGTATATCCCGGAGGATGAGAGAGTTATAACGATTGAGGATTCCGCGGAACTTCAAATACAGGGAATCAGAAATCTGGTACGTTTAGAAACACGGAATGCAAATATGGAGGGCGTCCAGCCGGTAACAATCCGGGATCTGATCCGCACAGCATTGCGTATGCGTCCGGACAGAATACTCGTTGGGGAGTGCCGTGGAGCGGAGGCATTTGATATGCTTCAGGCATTGAACACCGGGCATGACGGCGGATTATCCACCGCCCATGGAAATTCAAGCAGAGATATTCTCTCCCGTCTGGAAATGATGGTACTGATGGGGATGGATCTGCCGATTGCTGCAATCAGACAACAGATTGCATCGGGGATAGACCTGATCGTTCATCTGGGAAGATTACCGGATAAAAGCCGCAGAGTATTGGAAATTACAGAGGTATGCGGAGTGGAAAATGGCGAGATTCAGATTTCTCCGATTTATCAGCTGGAAGGAACCGAGGGCAGCTGGAAGTGGAAGCACTGTGGCATATTAAAGAATCGTAAAAAACTGGAGATGGCAGGGCTGACCCGGGAGAAGGGAGAGATAGAAGATGGATTATCGCGTGTATCATCTGAGCCGGAAGGAGGTCTGTAGAAGCATTGCTTTGGCGGGGCTGCTGACAGTGGCAATTGCGTATTTATTTTATGCCAGCTGGCTGGGGATAGTATTTTTTCCTGTTTTTATCTGGTTTTTCATGAAGCGTCAGAAAAAAGCAGGGGAAGAGCAGATGCAATTACAGCTTGCGAAGGAATTTGTGGATACTCTCCGGAGTATCAGTGCGGCTTTACTTGCTGGTTTCTCTATAGAAAATGCGTGGAAAGAGGCAGAAAAAGAAATACTCGCATTATATGGGAAAAGGTCCTATATGTATCAGGAGGTAAAGGAGATGAATTGTTCCATCAGCCTCAATCAACCATTGGAGCTGCTGCTGGGAGATTTCTCAACCCGAAGTGGAAATATGGATATTGCAAGTTTTTCCGAAGTTTTTTCATTTGCAAAACGCAGCGGTGGAAATTTTGTGACAATTATTGATGCAACATCCCGGCACATGCGGGTGCGCCATGAAACAGAGAGGGAGATTCAGGTACAGATTGCTTCTAGAAAGATGGAACAGAAAGTAATGAATGTGATACCGTTGTTCATTTTGTTATATCTGAAGGTGACATCCATGGATTTCCTGAATGTTTTATATGGAAATGTGGCAGGGGCATTGTTTATGACAGTATGCCTTGCAGCTTATGGTGGGGCGATTGTACTGGCAGAGAAAATAATGACAATACATATGTAGAGGGGGAAGTGTGAGAAGGAAAAAAATAATAGAAGCAGCGGTTGTTTGTATTCTGTTATTGCTGCTTGGGGCATATATGGAATTTTCCGATCGCAGTATGGACGATAAAAACAGAATTATCCGGGGCAGTCCGGGCAGTGGGCGGCAGGAAGTGGAACTTACGCTGAATGCAGGGGAGAAACTGAAAAATTATGACTATCAGGTAAGCGTTCCTGCACAATGTATTGATGAAAAGACAGCACAATCCTATTTTTCCCGGGCAGAAAAGGAAATAGACGAAACCTTTTTCCCAGAGGGAGAAGAGGCTGCACATGTAACAGAGCAGGTGCATATGAAGCCAAGCTATGTGAAAGGATTGGTAAAAGCCGACTGGACATTGGATCAATACAATGCAGTGGACGTGGATGGAACGATCCGGGAGGATCAATTAGATCCCCAAGGAGAACTTGTACAGGCGAGTGTGGCACTTACCTGTGAAAAGTACCGGGAGGAATATACGTTTTCTTTTCAAGTATACCCGAAAGTGATGTCGCAGCAGGAAAAGGTCATTCATGAAATTGCAGCTGATGTGGAGCAGCAGAGTACGCAGGAAGGGGAGAGGTATCTGACGCTGCCGGATCAGGCGGCAGGGGTGAAGTTGCAATGGAAAGAAAAAAAACAGCATCTGGTATGGAAAATTTTGTTTTTTGAGGTGCTTGTCTGTTTCCTAATGGCGGGAATTGTTCTGGAGAGAAAACGTACTGCGGATCATATAAAAAAAGAGCAGATGAAACTGGATTATGCGGAAGTTGTGAGTAAACTTCTGATTTTACTGGGAGCAGGCATGTCATTAAAACAGGCATGGAATAGAATTTCCGCTCAATATTCTGATAAAAGGCAGAAAAAACAAATAAAAGAACGGTATATCTATGAAGAAATGATAATAACGAATCACGAAATCCTGGACGGGGAAAGTGAACGTCTTGCATACCAGAAATTTGGAGAAAGAGTGGATTTGGGAGAGTATCAGAGACTCATTCGGATTCTTTTACAGAATTTACAGACAGGAAGCAGGGGATTATGTAAACTTTTGGAACAGGAATCGGAGAATGCACTGGAAGAAAGGAAGGCACTGGCCTGTAAATTGGGAGAAGAGGCAGGAACGAAAATGCTGTTGCCACTCATGATGATGCTTGGCATCGTGATTGCCATCATTATGATTCCGGCAATGCTGTCATTTCAAGTATAAGGAGGAAAAATTATGTTAGGATTTAAAAACTTTTTGATGGAAGAAGATGGGGTAGGAGTTGTAGAAATGGTGTTGATCGTTGTGGTGTTGATAGGAATTGTTGTGTTGTTCAAGAAAAAACTGACAACGCTGGTTTCTGATATTTTCAACACAATTAAAGAACGCACAGGGGAGGTATAGTGAGGAGAAAGGCGAGTATTACTGTGTTTGCAGCCCTTTCACTGATGCTGGTGGCGCAGCTTCTTTTCACACTTTTAGAAGCAGCGAGACATTATGAACTTCAGAAAGTATTGTATATGAATACGGATACGGTTTTGGAATCCGTTTTTGCCGATTATTGCAGTCCTTTGTGGGAAACATACAAAATTCTTGGAGTACGGGTGGATGATACAGAAGGTAAATTATGTTTTAATAACCGGGAAGCACAGTTGCGTGGCCTTACATCGGATCATCTTGGAAGCAAAGAACAAAAAACTTTGCTTTCCGGGATGAGTCTGTTGACCGCGGAGATGACAGATGCAAGGTATGACCCCTATCGATTGCTGACAGATCAGAATGGTGTCGTATTTCAGAAGGCTGTGTGTACTTATATGAAAAAGAATATTGCATATGAGATGGCAAAGTCCGTCTACAATCATTATGAAGCAGTAAAAGAAGTAAAAAAGGACTATAAAAATCCGGATGAGGGTATTGCAGATGCAATGGATGCACTGAAGCATCCGGAAAAATATGAAACGGAGGGGGCAGGTAATTCATCATCCCGGCAGTTAAAGGGGGAAGCGCGTCAGGGGGATAAAACAAAGAAAGAGGATTCTGGGGAAAAGGCAACGCCAACAGAGAATCCTTTAGAAACGGTGACAGAAGTAAAAAAAGAAGGGGTACTATCCCTTGTTTTGCCGGAAAATACAAAGGTATCCGGAAAATCAATTATTATGGAAGAAACTGTTTCACACAGAAGTCTGGAAAAAGGTACGATGGATTCTTATGTGGGAACAGACTGGTATCAAAAAGTATTGTTTTATCAGTATCTGGTGAATTATCTTGGAAACTATGTGGAAAAAAAGCAGGATCGCGTATTGGAATATGAGCTGGAGTATGTTCTGGGCGGAAAAAGAAATGACGCGGATAATTTAAAAATTGTGGTTTCGGAGCTGCTGGCAATGAGAGAACCGTTAAATATGGCGTCATTAACCGCATCTTCCCAGCGACAATCAGAGGCAATGGCACTTGCGGTCACGTTGGCGGGAGTATCCGCAAATCCGGCCGTAATTGAAGCTGTAAAATACGGAATATTAGTAGCGTGGGCATTTGCAGAAAGTGTGTTAGATGTAAGGACGCTATTGTCCGGTGGGAAAATTACAATGATAAAAAGTGATGCGGACTGGACTTCAAATGTACATATGATTCCGGAACTTTTGTCGGGCTGGTCTGTGGCGAAAGATTGTTCTCAGGGATTGGATTATGGACAATATGCTGCCATTTTGCTTTTGTTTCATAAGGGAAATACCCTTGCAATGCGCACCATGGATGTGGAGGAAGCGTATGTACAGACACAGGAAGGGTACGAAAATTTTCAGATGGACCACGTTTTGTGTGAAACTGAGCTTACTGCCACCTATGAATTCCAACCGGTATTTCTTGGCTTTGTATCCATCCTTGAAAATTTCTCAAATGGATTCCGGATTCAAAATCATTCCGGATATAGTTATTTTCATGGGAAGGAGGGGATGTAAGGATGTCTTTTGGACAGTGGAAACCAACAATTACCCTCAAATATCAACCTTTTCCGAAGCAGGCATGTATTCATAAGATAATAAACGAACCAATAGATTCGAATCCGCAAGACGATATCTATAACCTGGGAGAACATCCTTGCCAAAAGGCATCCTTATGTTCCTTTTTTAAGGGATCGTATACGCTGGAAGCAGCCGTGATTATTCCTGTAGCAGCCGTGTTTTTCCTTACGCTCTTATTTTCCTTTCGGGTATTGCAGATTCAGACAGAAGTTCAGGAGGCGTTGAATTATGCAAGCAGAAAAACAGCATGTGAAGCATCTGCCGTTTCATCGCAAACGGGGCTTCTGGTATCTGCGGAAGCGTATTTTCGAAAGGAGCTGGGAACATACAGTTTGCCGGAAAAATATATTCGCGGTGGAAAACATGCGATTACAATGGCGAAATCCGATCTGTCAGGAAGTTATATTAATTTGCAGGTTAACTATTACATAAAAATTCCAATCAGTTTTTTTGAGGTGAAGGGTGTCAGTATATGTCAGAAAAGTAAGAGTCATAAGTGGATTGGCGACCGTACAGATGGAAAGCAGAGTGATTATGTGTATGTTACAAAACATGGAACCGTTTATCACAGGAGCAGAAAGTGTCATTATCTGGATTTAAGTATTAAAAGTGCGGATTATGCACAGATCAGCGGCATGAGAAACAAAAATGAACATAAATACAGCGCATGTTCCGGGTGCGTGGTGAAAAATTATGTCTCCGGAAAGGTGTATGTGACGGATTACGGAACCTGTTATCACAGTGATCTTGCCTGCAGTGGATTAAAAAGAACCATTTATCTGATTCTGTTGGAAGAGACGGGAGGAAAAAGGGCCTGTGGCAAATGTGGGGCGAATGCGGAGGTGAGGTAAAATAATACGGAACAACTATGAAATAATCAGAATGTGCATATTGACCTTTGGATTGGCAGGATTATCCTGGGAAGATATGAGAAAACAGGAACTTCATGGCTGGGCAATTTTGCTGCTGGGAATATCAGGTATGGCTGTATCACTGCTGGGAGGCTGTTGGAAAAATCCAGTATGGTTTTTGGGATTACTGCCGGGGATATTTATGCTTATACTGGCCTGGAGTACAAGAGAAAGTATTGGATATGGGGATGGTCTGGTAATCTTATGCATGGGATGTTTTTATGCATTGGGTGAAATGATGGCAATTGTCATCATTGCCATTACCATTGCGGGAATTGCGGCTCTTGGTTTACTGATATTTGGGCATAAAAACAGAAAATCCGAGTTTCCGTTTGTGCCGTTTCTGCTAGGGGCACATTTGGTCATGTGGGGAATACAGAGATAAAAGGAGAAAATATGAAATGGAGAGGAAGTTATACCGTAGAAGCGGCTGTGATTATACCGGTTCTGATATGGACGATGGCAGCAGCTATGTGTACAGGAATTGATTTGTTGCATGAAGTACGTGAGGAGCATGAAGAAAAACAGATAGAAGATATGTGGGCAGTAGATTCCTTTTATCAGTATCAGACGTTAAAAGAGGTGAAAAAATGATCAATCGGGAAATAGTATATGAAAGAAATCTTACGGGAAGTTTTATGAAAATTGCAGCAGGAATCCATGCGGGGCTGGATGAAAAGCTGATGCTGAGGAGAAAATTGCCGGGACTTCTTGCGGTGGAAAAGGCATATATGGATGGGGAGGGACAGTACTGGTATAACATATCCGGCAAACAGTCGCTTGATATGTATTGCAGGGTAAAAGAAGTAGATATTTCTTTCATTGAAAAACTGATTATGAGCATTTGCAGTGAGATGGAGATTCTGGAATGGAATCTGATTCAGACCAATTGCCTGATGCTGGATCCCGAGTTAATATTTATTACCAACAGCAACCAGGAAATTATTTTTACCATATACCCGGGTGGGAGTGGAACCATTGAGACAGAATTTCAGCAGTTAATGGAATTTCTGCTTACAAAAGTGGATCATAAAGACACACGGGCAGTAAAAGCAGCATATGGAATTTATGAGAAGACGCTTCTGGATGGTTATTCTATTACAGATATCCGGGATGAAATTGTAAGAACCAGACAAAATGAGGGGAAAAAGGCGGCTGTGGAGGAATCCGGGGGAAATGGAATGGAAAAAGTTTGGAGAGAGGAAAACAATCAACCCGTAGTTCCTGAAAGAAAATATGAAGATCATCCAGACAAAAAAAGAAAAGATGAAACTGTAAAAAGAGCCAACAGAAAGAAAAAGGAGCAGAAGGCGTGGATCAGAAAATTAAAAAAGCTACTGATAGAAATAGGTCTTCTGGAAGAGGAAGAAACCGAAAAACAGGTATATGAATCTTATCATGGAAGTAGGGAATGCCTGCAGGATACCAGAAAACTTTCGAAGTCTGCGGTTGTATATCCGGAGGAAGTAATAAAAACGGTGGCACAACCCGAATATCGGCCAACGGTATGCCTGAACAGCATGACAGGGAAAGTCAGGGGAATGTTGTTGTATCAGGGAGCTGAATCTTACGAGGATATCTGTGTTACAAAGAAAATGACAAGAATCGGGTACGGTCCCGATGCGGACATACAAATACAGGCAGATACGATTAGTCAGCTGCATGCGCGGATTGATCATGATGGAGAGACCTATTATATTGAAGATTTAAATTCGACAAATGGTACGTTTGTGAATGATGAGCCGCTGGCTTACAAAGAGAGAAGAAAATTAAACAGTAATGACATGATCCGTTTCGCGGATGTCCGATATCGTTTTTGCTAACTGCCTTGTCTTTCCAAATGGAAGTGAGTATACTGATAGCATGTGAAAAAATCAGGAGGGAAAAGCATGCCACAAAAAAAGAAACTTCCATTTGTAACCGTGGGATTTGTCGCTGTGAATGTTCTTGTTTATGTGATTCTGGAAATCCTTGGAAATACGGAAAATTCGGAGTTTATGGTAAGAATGGGGGCGGTCTGGCCGCCATATGTGAAGCAGGGAGAATACTGGAGACTGTTTACAGCTACTTTTATGCATTTTGGATTTGAACATATTTTGAATAATATGCTGGTACTGATCTGTGCCGGTCCGATTCTGGAGAAGGCGATGGGGCATATCAAATACCTGTGTCTGTATCTGATCGCCGGTGTGGGAGGAAGTACACTGTCCTATGTGCAAATGATCGCACGGGGAAAGTATGATGTATCGGCAGGGGCATCCGGTGCTATTTTCGGTATTATCGGGGCATTGCTGTGGATTGTGATTATACACAAAGGAAGATATGAATCTCTTACAGGCAAAGGGCTGCTTTTTATGATTGTGATCAGCCTGTATTATGGAATTACCAGTGTGGATGTGGACAACTGGGCACACATCGGTGGCCTTGCAATGGGATTTGTTCTTGCAATTATTTTATACCGGAAACCTCGTAAAGCAGTTGATTTATCGGGGGAAAATCCCTATACTAATTAGTATCAAAGCAAGGAGAGTATACCGATGAAAATCAACGTGTATTATGGAGGCCGGGGACTTTTGGATGACCCGACACTGTATGTATTAAAAAAGATGGAAGATGTTTTACGGGAACTTCGGGTAAACATCGAACGATTCAATATATATGAGCATAAGAATGAAATTGCAACCCTTCCGCTGACGTTCAAAGAGGCAGACGGAATTATTCTTGCCACAACGATTGAGTGGCTGGGAATCGGTGGTTATATGCAGCAGTTTCTGGATGCCTGCTGGTTATATGGTGATAAGGAAAAAATCAGCCATACCTATATGCAGCCGATTGTTATGTCCACAACCTATGGAGAGCGCGAGGGAGAACTGACTCTGATGAATGCATGGGAGATTCTGGGTGGATTACCATGTGCAGGGTTATGCGGATATGTAGAGGATCTGGTGGAATTCAAGCAGAATAAAGATTATACGCTGATCATTGAAAAGAAAGCGGAAAACCTGTACCGGACCATTTCCCAGAAGATCAAAAATCTTCCGACCAGTAATCAGGCAGTAAAGCAGAGTGTTCTGCGGACGCAGCAGCTGAATCTGACACCACAGGAGAGCGAGCAGCTCTCGAAGTATGTATCGGATGATACTTATGTGAAGCAGCAGAAAGAGGATATTGAGGAACTGGCATCGATGTTCAAAGATATGCTTGGAAAACCGGATGATGATATGGATACACCGTTTGTGAAAGAACTGGAAAGTCATTTTGTATCTACTGAGGATTTTGCTGCCAGCTATTCCTTTATTATCGAAGGAATCAAAAAGCCATTGTATGTGGCAATTCAAAACGGAGAATTGGAGATTCATTACGGACAGGAAGAAAAGATTGACGTGGTTGCAAAATTAAGCAGAGATGTTCTGCAGTCAATCATTGACGGACGGATGACATTCCAGAGAGCGTTTATGACGGGTGAGATGACAGCGAAAGGAAATTTTAAAACGCTTCGTATGCTCGATCAGATATTTGTATTTTAGGAGGCAAAAAAATGAAAGACGACAATTGTATTTTTTGTAAACTGGCAAACGGAGATATTCCGACCAATACGATCTATGAAGATGCGGATTTCCGTGTGATTCTGGATGCAAGTCCTGCAACAAAGGGACATGCGCTGATTCTGCCGAAACAGCACTATGCAAATATGTTTGAGATGGATGATGAAGTACTCGCAAAGGCTGCAAAGCTTGCAAAGAAAGTTATTACACACGAAAAAGAAGTGTTGGGATGTGACGGTTACAATGTGCTTCAGAATAACGGAGAAGCAGCAGGACAGACCGTATTCCATTTCCATATGCATCTGATTCCGCGTAAAGCAGGAGATCAGGCAGTTCCTGAGTGGGAACATTTATCTCTTTCTGATGATGAGATGAAAGAAATCTGTGATAAGATGAAGATGTAAAAAATCTGTATCTCTATATACAAAAGCATGCATATCGCTGGAAAAACGTACAGCAGATATGCATGTTTTTTTGTTTTGGCGTTGAATTATTTAGAAACACTTTCAATCAGTTTTAATATCGTTCCGATGGAATCCATCTGACCGCTCTCTGACATGGTACGGATGTATTTTTCACGGTCGGCATATACTTCGCGTACTGCATCAAGTAATGTCTGATCGGTCAGTTTTTCTTCTTCGATCACATAAGAAAATCCCTGCTTTGCAAAAGATTTCGCATTTAAAATCTGATCACCACGGCTGGCAGCAGCAGAAAGCGGAATCAGGATGTTTGGTTTGTGCAATGCAAGAAGTTCACAGATGGAATTTGCACCTGCGCGGGAAATGGCAAGATCTGCCAGGGCAAACATGTCGGTCAGTTCTGCACTTGCATATTCAAACTGCGCATAGCCAATCACGCCTTTTAATTTCTCATCGAGATTTCCTTTTCCGCAAAGATGAATGATATAAAACTGCTCTAACAGTTCCGGAAGCACTTTCCGTACCGCTTCATTGATGACCTTGGAACCTGAACTTCCGCCGACGATCAGGAGTACCGGTTTGCTGTGATCCGGGAAACCGCAGTAGTGAAGAGATTTTTCCGCATCTCCGTGGAACAGTTCCCGGCGGATCGGGGAACCGGTAAGAACTGCTTTTTCCGCTGGAAGGTATTTCATGGTCTCCGGGAAATTACAGCATACTTTTTTTGCACCGCGGATTGCGATTTTGTTTGCAAGTCCCGGTGTGATATCGGATTCGTGGATAATTGCCGGAATATGGCAGTGCTTTGCGGCAAGGACAACCGGAACAGACACAAATCCACCTTTGGAAAAGACGACGTCCGGTTTGAGTTTGCGCAGGATGGAGATTGCCTGCCCATATCCTTTTAATACTTTAAAAGGATCGGAAAAGTTTTTCCAGTCAAAATAACGGCGAAGTTTTCCAGAAGAAATTCCGATATAAGGGATTTTTTGCGCTTCGATAAGTTCTTTTTCCATTCCGTTATAGGAACCGATATATGTAATTTCATAACCGGCTTCCTGAAGTGCCGGCATAAGGGCAATGTTTGGAGTAACATGTCCGGCAGTTCCGCCACCGGTCATAACAATTTTCTTTGATTTAGCCATTCGATATTTCCTCTTTTCTTTACTTAAGTCAACTCTATATGATCCATATAGAAATGTCAAGCAACATGAGCAGTAACGACATATGTCGAAACTTGCGACCGAAAGGATATTCCGGTGATGACGTTCTTTCATTATAATAAGATTTATACAGTAAGAAATGATTTTATATAATATGAAAGGATGGGAGCAGATATGACAATACTGATGTGGATCAGCAGGTGGCAAAATGAAATGGAGTTAATGATTATGGGGTTGCAGATCATACTTTTTTTATTTTTAACAATTGGGGTGTTTTGTATTGTGCGGCAACAGAAAAAAGCAAACCGGTGCAGAAGACGCCTGGAATTGTACTTAAAAAAACACATGGACAAGCCTGGGAAAAAGGAAGAAAAAAGTGTATCACCGGAGAAAGTGCAAAATAAAAATTTACATGAGGATGAGGAAGAAAACCGCATAATTTCAACTGTTTTGCAGGAAATTTTCCCATAGTGGAATGTTTTTTATCAAAAACAATACATAAATTGACACAGGAATATAAAATATGTAACATTTTCAAAACCGGCATGGGTGTGCAGTGAAAACGCACACCCATTTTTTAAACGGAATATGAGCAAAAGTGGAGACCACCACCCATTTTTATACTAAAATTTGACAAATGGAAATTCCTGTGCTACAATAAGCCACGTAACAAACTTGTAACAAATGAAATAAAGTGTTTAAAAACGCAACATAAGTGTAATACTTATTGCATAAAATGTTACGAATCCACGGGTAAAAGGTGGATGAAACAAACTACGGAGGTTCATCAATGAAAGCAAGCAAAAAGGTGATGGAAAGTGTAATCGTGTCTGGACTGGCACTCACACTTGCGGTCACTGCAGTTACCGGTAATGGAGTGAATATTGCAGCAAAGGATGCAGCAGACACACAGTTTGTCAATAACGGGATTGCCGGAGTGGCATCTGCCATGAATGAATATGAACTGGAGTCAGCAGACTATCTGGACAGATATATTTCTGTTGAAAAGACAAATGCGGCTTTGGTTGCGGCAACAGCAGATGGAACGGTTATATCCGGAAATGATACAAGTGAAGAAACCACGGAAAAGGAAACTGTTTCCGAAGAGGAACAGGAGTGGCAGAATAAGCTGATGGCGAAGGTGGATGATTTTCTTTACGTCCGCGAAAAGGCAGATTCTGATTCCGAAATTGTCGGAAAGATGTACAAAGGGGATCGCGCAGTTGTGAAAGAAGCAGGCGATACCTGGACAAAGATTGAGTCCGGCAATGTAACAGGATATGTAAAGAATGAGTATTGTGTGACAGGAACAGATGCATTAAATTATGCAAAGAAACACTGTGATACGGTTGCGAAGGTTTCCATTGACGGTCTTCGTATTCGTAAAGCACCCGACACAGATGCGGAGGTAGTGAAAACCGTTGCATCGGGTGAGCACATGGATGTGAATACAAAAGCCGAAGAAACAGACGGATGGATTGCCGTCAAAGTTGGTTCAGATACCTGTTATGTGAGTGACGATTATGTGACCGTCACACTGGATACAGGCAAAGCAGTCACCATTGAGGAAGAACAGGCAGCAATCAAGGCTGCAGAAGAGAAAAAGGCAGCGGAAGAAGCAAAGAAGAATGCTTCTGTTTCTGCTGAAAAGAAATCGTCGTCCGGTCAGTCGGCATCTTCCCGGACAACACAGAATGCGTCGATTGCCGCAAGTGCAGATGAAGAGACACTTCTGGCAGCACTTGTACAGTGTGAGGCCGGAGGAACCAGCGTACAGTGTATGACAGCGGTTGGAGCGGTTGTTGTTAATCGTGTCAGAAGCGGCGGATTTGCAAATTCTATCTACGGAGTTATCTATCAGAGAGGTCAGTTTGGACCGGCATCTTCCGGCAGACTTGAAGCAAGACTTGCCAGCGGTGTCAGCGCAAGCGCCAGACAGGCAGCGAGAGCCGCATTAAACGGCAGTGATCCGACAGGTGGGGCAAAATACTTCAAACTGGCATCCAGCGGTCATGCGGGAACGGTTGTAGGACCGATTGTATTTTATTAAACTTAAAAATCCAGGAGCTTTGTCGAAAGGCAGAGCTCCTTTTTTGATCGGTCAATTTTCCATACCATTGTTGTAAAATTCCGGCAAATGGAGTAAAATGTTTTCAACGTACACTTAAGGAGGAAGAGCAATGACATTAAAGGGACGTAATTTGTTAAAAATGATGGATTTTACACCGGAGGAGATCCTGTATCTTGTGGATCTGTCCGCAGAGCTGAAAGAGAAGAAACATCAGGGAATCATGCATGACAGTCTGGTTGGAAAAAATATTGCACTGATTTTCGAGAAGACAAGTACAAGAACCCGATGCTCTTTCGAGGTAGCCGCACATGATCTGGGTATGCATGTGACATATCTTGATCCGAGCGGTTCCCAGATTGGAAAAAAGGAAAGTATTCCGGATACGGCCCGTGTTCTTGGACGTATGTTTGATGGAATCGAATATCGTGGATACGGACAGGAAATCGTGGAAGAACTGGCAAAATATGCAGGGGTTCCGGTGTGGAACGGACTGACCAATGAATCCCATCCGACACAGATGATTGCCGATATGCTTACCATCAAGGAGCATCTTGGAAAACTTAAGGGTGTGAAGTTTGTATACATGGGGGATGCCCGTTACAATATGGGCAATTCCCTGATGGTTACCTGTGCAAAGCTTGGTATGCATTTTGTTGCCTGCACCAATCCAAAATATTATCCGGACAAGAAGCTAGTGGATTATTGTGTGGACGTGGCCTCCACGACAGGAGCAACCATCACACTGACAGACAGTGTTGCGGAAGCAACCAGGGATGCTGATGTCATTTATACAGATGTATGGGTATCCATGGGTGAACCGGAAGAAGTATGGGCAGAGCGTATCAATGACCTGAAACCGTATCAGGTCAATGCCGATGCATTCAAAAATGCAAAGGACAGCGCGATCTTCATGCATTGTCTGCCGGCATTCCATGATTTAAAGACCACGATCGGAAAACAGGTTTATGAAAAGTTTGGATTATCCGAGCTGGAAGTGACCGATGAGGTATTTGAAAGTGAGCGCTCCGTTGTCTTCGATGAAGCTGAGAACCGTATGCATTCCATCAAGGCGATCATGAAGGCAACGTTATCTGACTAAGAAAAAACGTTTACATATTTTTGTGAATGGAAAGTATGATTATGAAAGCAGAAATTTTAAGACTGCTCCGTGAGACGGACGGATATGTGTCCGGTCAGGAGCTGTGCAATCAGTTTGGCGTATCCCGGACCGCTGTCTGGAAGGCAATTAACCAGCTGAAAGAGGCCGGTTATGAGATTGAGGCGGTGCAGAATAAGGGATATCATCTGGTATCTGTGCCGGACCGTATGGACGAAGTGGAGCTGGCAAGCATCCGAAAGACCGAATGGGCAGGCGCGGAAACATATTATTTTGACAAGATTGATTCCACGAACACGAAAGCAAAAGAACTGGCAGAAGAAGGACATCCGTCCGGAACTTTTGTGGTAGCGGACCAGCAGACTGCGGGAAAAGGACGTCGCGGACGGTCATGGGATTCCCTTCCGGGAACGGGAATTTATATGACACTTATGCTCAAACCGGACATCAATCCGAACCATGCATCCATGCTGACCCTCGTGACAGCGATGGCAGTGGCAAATGCAATGCACCGGGTGACGGGAGCAGAGGCTTTGATCAAATGGCCGAATGATATTGTCATAAATGGTAAGAAGATCTGTGGTATTCTTACGGAAATGAGTGCACAGTTTGACTATATCAACCATATAGTGATCGGAATTGGAATTAATGTGCACAATGAAAGCTTCCCGGAAGAACTGCAGGATCATGCAGGTTCCCTGCTGCTGGAGTGCGGAAAACGTGTGCACCGTGCAGATCTGATTGAGGCATTTCTGGAAGAATTTGAACGGCTGTATGCGATCTATCTGCAAACTGAGGATCTGTCAGCATTACAGGAAGAGTACGATCAGCTGCTGGTGAACCGTGGCCGGCAGGTGCGCGTACTGGATCCGAAGGAGCCATTTGAGGGAAAGGCTATGGGAATTACAAAAAAGGGAGAACTGATCGTAGACACCTGGGAGTCAAGAAAACTGGTGTCTTCCGGAGAAGTTTCCGTGAGAGGAATCTATGGATATGTCTAAAGAGGCAAATGAGGTAGTATTGTGCGTATCCAACGCATACCAGAAAAAATTTTATCTGAATGAAAACTTCAACGGACTTCCACAGTCCATCCGTGACGAGTTAAAAATCATGTGCGTCATTTACACCGAGGATATCGGCGGAGTATTGGAGCTGGTATTTGATGAAGCGGGAAATCTGGAACTTCGCACTTCCTGCGAAGAAGGCGATTTCTGCTATGATGAGATCGGAAGCGTGCTGAAAATCAAGCAGCTGCGCAACGAAAAAAGGGAATTGCTGGAAGCACTTGAGATGTATTACAAAGTTCTGTATCTGGGCGAAGGCTTAGAGGCACTGGACGAGGAGGAAGACAAATGATATTAACCATAGATGTTGGAAATACGAATATTACCTGCGGGGTGTTTCAGGGCGATGAGATCGCCGCAAGTTTTCGTATTACGACAAAAATGCCACGGACATCGGATGAGTATGGGATGATGCTTATGAATCTGCTGGAGCAGAACGATATTCATCCGGCAGAAATTAAGGATGCCATTATCTGTTCCGTGGTGCCGAATGTGATGCATTCCCTGAGGGGCGGACTTGTCAAATATTTCCATATCACACCGATCGTGGTGGAGGCGGGCATCAAAACGGGAATCCGCATTGTGACACCGAATCCGCAGCAGATCGGAGCTGACCGTATTGTGGATGCAGTCGGGGCATACGAAATATACGGAGGTCCGGTGCTTGTCATTGATTTCGGTACCGCCACAACCTATGATTATGTGGATGAAAGCGGAGCCTTTCAGGGAGGGATCACAGCACCCGGAATCCGGATTTCAGCAAAAGCCTTGTGGGAAGATGCTGCAAAACTTCCGGAGATCGAGATCAAAAAGCCGGCATCAATTCTCGGAAAAGACACGATCACAAGTATGCAGGCAGGGCTTGTGTACGGACAGATCGGGCAGACCGAATATATTATTAACCGCGTGAAAGCCGAAGTCGGACTTGAAAACATCAAAACCGTTGTAACTGGCGGACTTGGCCGCATCATTGCCAATGAGACGGATGCTGTGGATATTTACGATCCGAACCTGACGTTAAAAGGGATCAATCTTGTGTATAAAAAACAGAATCGGAAAATAAAATAGTTATGATCAGACCACTTCAGATCGGCAGTGTGACACTGCCAAACAATTTAATATTAGCTCCTATGGCAGGCGTAACCGACCTGCCATTTCGCTTGTTGTGCAAAGAGCAGGGGGCAGGGCTTTTGTGCATGGAAATGGTAAGTGCCAAAGCAATTCTCTATAAAAACCGTAATACACAGGCACTTCTGACGATTGATCCGCGGGAAAACCCGGTGTCTTTGCAGTTGTTTGGATCAGATCCGGATATTATTGCTGAGATTGCACATCAGATTGAGGATCGCCCATTTGATATTCTTGACCTGAATATGGGCTGCCCGGTGCCAAAGATTGTCAACAATGGGGAAGGCTCGGCACTCATGAAAAATCCAAAACTCGCAGGAGAGATTATTGAAAAGACGGTAAAAGCGATCAAAAAACCGGTTACGGTAAAAATCCGCAAAGGGTTTGATGACGAGCATGTCAATGCGGTGGAGATGGCAAAGATTGCGGAAGCCTCCGGTGCGGCAGCAGTTGCTGTGCATGGACGGACCAGGGAGCAGTTCTATTCCGGTAAGGCAGACTGGGACATTATCCGTCAGGTAAAAGAAGCCGTAAAGATTCCGGTCATCGGAAACGGAGATCTGCTTACGGCGGAGGATGTGATTGCCATGGAAGAACAGACCGGATGTGATGGCTTCATGATTGCAAGGGGGGCACAGGGAAATCCGTGGATTTTCCGGCAGATCCTGCATTATTTTGAAACGGGAGAGCATCTGCAGAAGCCACCGGCATCGGAGGTGGCACAGATGATTCTGCGTCATGCCCGGATGATGCTGGAGTTTAAAGGAGAGTATATCGGTATCCGTGAGATCCGCAAGCATGCAGCGTGGTATACCGCCGGATATCCGCATGGAGCACGGCTGCGTGTGGCAATCAATCAGGTGGAAAATTACGAACAGCTGGAGACACTATTGATGGAGTATTTCGTCTGATGCATAGAAAGCTGTGTCGATGTTCACGGAATTGCTGTTCAGGCTGCTGGGTGGACACGGTGTGGGGCGGGAGGTAACTTCACGGATGAGCGACAGTCCGGTTTGAAGGAGAATATCTTGACAGAATGTGGACAATTCGCTATAATACCTAGGTTATTGTGGATTATTTATGCGCTTTTTTCAAAAAGCTGCATATAAAAAATATAGAATCAGGGGTAAATCAAATGGATAAGAAAAATATCTTGACCTATGAAGGTCTGAAAAAGCTCGAAGACGAACTGCAGAATCTCAAAGTTGTAAAGCGTAAGGAAGTTGCTCAGAAGATCAAAGAAGCCCGTGAGCAGGGTGACTTGTCCGAGAACGCAGAATACGATGCAGCAAAGGACGAGCAGAGAGACATCGAGGCGCGTATCGAGGAGATCGAAAAGATCTTAAAGAATGCCGAAGTCGTTGTTGAGGAAGAGGTCGATCTGGAGAAGATCAGCATCGGATGTAAGGTAAAGATTCTCGACTGCGAGTTCAACGATGAGTTAGAGTACAAGATTGTTGGTTCCACAGAGGCAAACAGCTTAAAGGGAAAGATCAGTAATGAATCACCGGTAGGCCGCGCACTGTTAGGTAAAAAAGTAGGCGATACCATTACCGTAGAGACACAGGCTGGAGAGTTATCTTACAAGGTACTCGAGATCCAGAGATCAACCGTAGATTAAGAGAGGAAATGAAAATGGCAGGACAGAATAACGGAAAGCAGGGCGGACAGCAGCAGGATGTCAACCAGCTGTTAAAGGTGCGCCGTGAAAAGCTTGCAAATCTGCAGGAAGCGGGACAGGATCCGTTTCAGATTACCAAATATGACGTAACCCATCACACATCAGATGTGAAGGATCTCTACAATGCACACGAAGAGAAGCTTTTAGCCGGCAGACCGGCAGTTAATACCGATGGTATGGACGAGGCAGCTGCAAGAGAGGCAGTCAAAGCAGATTATGAGGAGAGAAGAAGCATCATGGATGCCGATCCGGTCCACGTATCCATCGCAGGACGTATGATGTTCAAGCGCGTCATGGGAAAAGCATCTTTCGCAAACATTCAGGATCTCAAGGGAAGCATCCAGATCTATGTTGCGCGTGACGCAATCGGAGAAGATCTGTATGCAACCTTCAAGAAATCCGATATCGGAGATATCTGGGGTGTTAAGGGATACGCATTCCGCACAAAGACAGGAGAAATCTCCATCCATGCGGAGGAGATGACTCTGCTTTCCAAGTCTTTACAGATTCTTCCGGAGAAATTCCATGGACTGACCGACACGGATATGCGTTACCGTCAGAGATACATTGATCTGATCATGAATCAGGAGAGCAAGGAAGTATTTGTAAAGCGCTCCAAGATTTTAAAGGAGATCCGTAACTTCTTAGCAGACCGTGATTTTATGGAAGTAGAGACTCCGATGCTTGTTGCAAACGCAGGCGGTGCGGCAGCAAGACCATTTGAGACACATTACAATGCATTAAATGAGGATGTAAAGCTTCGTATTTCCCTGGAACTTTACTTAAAGAGACTGATCGTTGGTGGCCTGGAGCGTGTATACGAGATCGGCCGTGTATTCCGTAACGAGGGTGTTGATACCCGTCACAATCCGGAATTTACCCTGATGGAGCTGTATCAGGCATACACCGATTACGAGGGTATGATGGAACTGACCGAATCCATGTTCCGTTACCTCGCTGAAAAAGTATGCGGATCTACCAAGATCTCTTACAATGGTGTAGAAATTGATCTTGGAAAGCCATTCGCACGTCTGACAATGAACGATGCGATCAAGAAATATACCGGAATTGATTTTGATCAGGTACCGGATGATGCAGCAGCAAAGAAACTTGCAGACGAGCATCATATTGCATACGAAGAGCGTCACAAGAAGGGTGATATCATCAACCTCTTCTTCGAGGAATACTGCGAGAAGGAACTGATCCAGCCGACCTTTATCATGGATCACCCGATCGAGATTTCTCCACTGACCAAGAAGAAACCAAGCGATCCTACCAAGGTAGAGCGTTTCGAGTTGTTCTGTAATACATGGGAGATGTGTAACGCATACTCCGAGTTAAACGATCCGATCGATCAGCGTGAGCGTTTCGCCGCACAGGATGCCAATGCCGCAGCCGGTGATGACGAAGCAGAACACACGGATGAAGATTTCCTGAATGCACTGGAGATCGGTATGCCGCCTACAGGTGGTATCGGATACGGAATTGACCGTCTGGTAATGTTGCTGACAGACAGTCAGGCTATCCGTGACGTACTGCTGTTCCCGACAATGAAGAGCATCGGTGGCGTAAAGGCTGAAAATGGCGTAAGTTCTAAGCCTTCAGAAGAAGTAAAAGCTGAGCCAGAGAAGATTGATTTCTCTAATGTAAAGATTGAACCTTTATTTGAGGAAGAAGTAGACTTCGATACATTCAGCAAGTCAGATTTCAGAGCTGTTAAGGTAAAAGAGTGTGTAGCAGTTCCTAAGTCAAAGAAATTATTACAGTTTACTTTAGATGACGGAACAGGCACAGACCGCACTATTTTAAGCGGAATCCACGCTTATTATGAGCCAGAAGAGCTTGTTGGAAAGACACTTATTGCCATCACAAATCTTCCACCTAGAAAGATGATGGGAATTGAATCTTGTGGTATGTTACTTTCAGCAGTAAACAATCTTAAGGATTCAGAGGATGAAGAACTTCATCTTCTTATGGTTGATGACCACATTCCAGCAGGTGCAAAGCTGTACTAAAAACGTGATGTACCTTATTGGTGGAAATTTGTAAAATTACAAAAATACGCCAATTTTACGCCAAACGATGCAGAGTTTGATGTAAGAAAATAATATAATGATGTGGAATCAGACGATATGACATAGAAGCCCCATTGGATAGAGAAATCTGTCTGATGGGGTTTTATTGTATATCTGTGCCACTTTCGAATAAGTGGCTGGCAAAACTATGACGACATGCATGAGAGGAAACATGACGGGTAATGCCGGCGAGTTTAGCACTTTTCTTAAAGAACTGGTTAACACTGGCTATATCAAGATATCCACCGGACCAGGAACTTGGGAAAAGGATATCTTTGGGGCGACCACATTTGTACCAATACTCTGTGAGAAGGTCTAAATTCTTTTGAGACAGAATTGTATACCTGTCAATTCTGCCTTTGGTTTCACGAACATGAATTGTCATGTTGGTACGTGAAATGTCATCATAATGAAGATGAACAACCTCCGATACACGTAATCCAGAAGAATACATAGTTGCAATAATCGCTTTATGCTTCAGATTCGGAGTGGCGTCAATGATTGCATTTATTTCATCGCGGGATAGAACGGCAGGAAGATTTCGCTCTCTTTTCATAGCTGGAACAGTGTCATCATCCCAGAGAATCTTCAGCACCTTTTTATATAAGAACTTGATTGCAGACCGATAGTGATTGTGAGTTTCAGGAGACCTTCCTTCCAGACGTTTGGCAGTAAGAAAACTTTCCGCATCTTCAAGTGTAAGATCAGAAACATTTTTTCCAATCCAACGAAGGAAGTAACTGACATCAGAGCAATACAGTTGAATAGTTCTTTCACGCAGGTTACGTTTTTCCGCTTCATTGCGGATGGATTCAAAAATATCTTTATACATAATAAAACCTCCAGAATAAGTAGTGTTAATAATTACATCTACCTATTCGGAGGTGCATTAGCGTCATAATTCCGATTGCGGAAGAGACTGGAAAATGTTATTCTTATCATAGGCAGTGGAGCTTTCTTAGTTCAGTTGTTTCGTGTGGTAACTTAACAATAACGGATTATGAAAAGTAATTCCACTGCTTTTTAATAAAAATAAAACTGCGCCACAGCCTTGGCAGGCCATCGCGCAGCGATTTTGTTCAATCTAAATTTATGGAGGTATATATTATGAGAGTAATCATTTCAATCATTCTAATGGTAATTGCAGCGTTGGTCGGTTTTTTCTTTGGTGCTGGAATGAACGAAGCAATGGGTGGAGCAATACTACTTTCAATGATTACAGGTTTTGCTTGCACTATTAATGCTATTGAAAAGAACAAGAAGGACTGACAACTTCCTGTTTTGAGAATTGAGAAAATCGATACTTGTAGATGGAGGTAATCAAAATGAAAGAATATCAATATTTGATTGGAAAAATTATTGTCGCAGTGGCAATTATAGTTGCCGCAATCATTATAGCGCAGGCTATTGGTGGAGCTGGAGAAAGTATCCGTAGTAGCTTGTGGCAATTAATGGATGCTCTTCGATAACTTCCTGTTTTTCAAGCTGTACATGAAAATGTATGGCTTTATTTTATAAAAACACATTGACGATTATCTATGTATATGCTAATCTACACACATAGATAAATATCAATGCGAGGTAAATGAAATGGAACTAACAAATGTTGCATTAATCTGCAAGGCACTTGGAGATTCAAACAGATTAGAAATAGTGCAAATGTTGTCAGATGGCGAAAAATGTGGATGCAGGCTTTTGGAAAAATTTGAAATTACACAGCCAACCCTGTCTCATCATATGAAGATACTGGTGGAATGTGGATTGGTGAATGATCGCAAAGAAGGTAAATGGCATCATTACTCTTTGAATTGTGATACTTTATTAGAATTCAAGAATTTTATTGGCAGTTTGACATGTGAGTCATGCTGTGACAAAAAAAGATAGCTGTTGTTAGAGGGGAAATGCTAAGATGAAGTTTTTTCAAAAGTATTTATCTGTGTGGGTCATTCTATGCATGATCATCGGTGTATCCATAGGACATTTTTTTCCGATGATACCCAATATATTAAATAAGTTTGAATATGCAGGGATATCTATTCCTATGGCTGTATTAATCTGGATTATGATTTATCCAATGATGATTTGCATTTTGCACTCTTTGGCGGTCGCAAATGCGTTTTAGAGCGGTCGCTCTGCGGAGCATAACGGCCGCCCGTTTTTAATTAATTGACCACCACTTATCGAGTGTTAATCTTGATAGTGTAGTGTTTTGTAACTCGCTTCATAATAGAATTAGCTGACACTTCATCGTTGAGAATCATTGCCTTCCAACTAGCTGGATCACGCTGTGAGCATACAATGGTGCTTTTTCTCTGTTCGTTACGTTTTTCAAGCAGTTTGAACAGAATCTTGATCTCACGTTCATCTGTAATGGTATGAAGAAGAAAATCATCCAGAATAATTAACTCCCATTTGAGATACTTCTTCATTTTACGAGCATATTTATCATAATCCTGTTCTTTTAAGGCGACCATGCTCTCCAACAGTTCTTCGCTGTGGAAGTAACCGACGTTATATCGATTACAGGCTTTAATGCCGATAGCCTTTGCAAGATATGACTTTCCTGCATCAGATTCACCAAGAATGCAGAGATTGTAGCCTCTTTCAATGAAATCCAAGGAAGAAAGCATCTCTGTTATGCCTGTTGGCAGATACTCTCGTTTATCAGAATCAACGCAGTCTGTCAACTCTTCAGGAGATCCTTTTAGGTGTGCAGCTGTTAACCGATTCTTTAGTGTTGTATTGACTTTTTCCTGAAACTGTGGAGCAATCAATTCTGCTATCATTGTAAGACGATCCATTTCAAGAAATCCAGGTCTGTGATACAGATCATCCAATGTAGCCTCCATTGTTGAAAGCTTCAATTCATTTAATTCATCAACAAGCTCATTCATGAGTTCAGTTCCGGTAAGCATCAGTCATCCGCCTCCTCTCGCATTTGATTTGCAAGAGCCTTGCTGCGGGATAAGAGAGTGTCAATACTGGACGCCTCAGGTGGCATTACATATCCACCGCGTACAAGTTCTTTCTTGGATGGAGATGAATGCCGGTATCCAGCCTCGCCGAGATCATCTGCAACTACGGATATCGTATTCTTGATGAATGTATATTTCTGCTTGTTCAATGCAATAGCCTGCTTACAGCATTCCTCCAGGGCTTTATTACTGTATTTCTTAGTGAAGTTCAGGATACCAAGACACATGCGGTAGGTCTGGACTTCATACAACCTTGATTTAAGAACAGTGCGGATAACGGTTTCCGTATTCTTTCCAATAAGCTGGGCTTTTTGGATAAAGTATGGGCCATTCCACTGAGTAAATCCTTTATAATTATCCGGCAAATGCTCTGGATTTGTAGACCACTGGCCTTTTCTTGTTGCTCTTGGCCATTCACAAAGAAATTCTCCGGAAAGAGAATAAATACGGACAACAGTTGAGGATGCCTTAATAGATACTTTCTTATGCAAAAACGCTTTATCTACGCTATAATAAGCATTGTCAAAGCGTACGTGGAAGTCGCTTGACACCTTTACCGTTTTTCTCTCCATGTACTCGTAATGCATGGAGGGAAGCGGCATTAATTCAAGTTTCTCTTCCTCCCAATAATAGTATCTGTTATGCTCTTTCTTTTTGAATGGTGCCTTATTCAGAGCCTCCAGTTCATCCCAAAGATCCTTATTAAACTGTTCCAATGAAAAATACTGACGTTCTTCCAGCTTATGGAAAAACCCTTTTTCAAGAATACCTACTGCGTTTTCTACAGAACTTTTGAACTTCGGTTTCCGAACTTTTGCCGGAAGAATGGCTGTGCCATAATGATCCGCCCAGTCGGCATAGTCCTTGTTTAATTCTGGTTCAATCTAGTCCTGATTTACGATGACTGCCTGCTTACAGTTATCGCACACAACCAATGCAGGTACACCGCCGAAATAATCAAGGGCATGGTTATTGACTTCGATCCACTGTGGTTCCTTTGTTGAGAGCATCCCTTCAGCATAAATGTACTGGGAATACGGCAGAATCGCTACAAAAACAACGATTGGCAGTATTTTTCCTGTGAGAGGATCCGTCATGGCAAACGTCTGTCCTGCGAAATCCACTTCCATCTTTTGGGCTATTACGGCATCAAAGTGGGAAGTCTCATAATTCTCTTCGCACCATTTGTTGTAGAGTTCGCAGTACTGTCGATACTGATAAAACCGCTTTCCTTCTTCAGCGCATTTTTTAGAGTATCTGTTCCATAGGAAAACTAAAGTCATGTTTTTTCGTGTTGCCATAAGCTTTGCATCTGCTTCATAGTCAGGATACTCTATATTTTCATTACGACCTCCAGATCCAGGTACGGAACCATACACAAGTTCAGCGATTCCATAATTCGTGATACCTGGTGGGAGAGGATAAGAAAGTGACTCGCATTTATCAAATGCTCTTAAAAAGTCATTCACTCCTGATTTGCTTGCACCCAGCTGACGGGCAATTTCGCTTCCTGAAAGAGAAAGCGCATAATGTTTGATAATGATGTTCTTGTAATCCAGCATACACTATCCTCCTGTAATAAATGTATTTTCATCCATTGGATGAATACACTTATTATCACTGAGGCTGAGTTAATAATCAAAGGTGATGCGACCGTTCAGCTTCGCATTTCGGCCGTTTTGCTCCGCAAACCCGGCCGTTGGGATGCGCCATATGCAATGATTAAGGTGGACTTCAAAAGTGTCAAGTATATCAGCAAAAATCCGAAAGGATTATTTGTGACTTGGATCGTTAATTGGCTGATCAAACCATTTACAATGTATGGAATTACATGCTTGTTCTTCTTTGTGTTATTCAGGGCATTTATTCCGGTTGAACTTGCTACAGAATATCTGGCTGGTGCAGTATTGCTTGGTGCAGCACCATGCACAGCAATGGTATTTGTATGGAGCAGTCTGACGCAAGGGAATCCGGTATATACTGTCGTTCAGGTTGCAACGAATGATATTATCATTCTTTTTGCATTTGGACCGATTGTGAAATTTCTGCTGGGTGTGTCCAATGTAGCAGTGCCTTTTAATACAATATTTTTAAGTGTCGTGCTTTTTGTAGTAATACCGCTTGTTGGTGGAATTATTACCAGAATGGCTGTAATCAGAAAACATGATGAGAATTATTTAAACCAGCAGTTTTTAAATAAATTTGATTCGGTTACAACTATAGGGCTACTATTGACATTAGTGCTGATATTTATGTTTCAGTCGGAAGTTATTCTGAAAAATCCTATACACATAATACTGATTGCAATACCTTTGATAATTCAGACATTTTTGATCTTTGGAATTGCATACGTAGCGTGTTATCTGTTAAAACTGCCACACAATATTGCAGCACCTGCAGGAATGATAGGAGCATCTAATTTCTTTGAACTTGCGGTGGCAGTGGCGATTGCATTGTTTGGAACAACAAGTGAGGCTGCACTTGCTACTACTGTGGGTGTCTTAACAGAAGTTCCGGTAATGCTTATGCTTGTAAGAATTGCAAATAAGACGAAAGGAAGGTTTCTATGACAGTAAGAGAAAAAGCAGAACTGATTGTAAAAGATATAAAGAAAGAACAGGGAACAAATCCGGTTGTTATTTTTAAGCAGATTGCAGAGAAGGAATATATCAGCATTCATGGACCGGAACACCATATATTAGATGGTGCAAGTTTGCTAGTAGCCTACAAAAACGCAGGTGGAGAGATAGACTTAGAACAGGCATTGGACAGGCTGATGTCAGAAGGACTTCGGATGCCGGGAGCAATGTGCGGTTTATGGGGAATATGCGGAGCAATCACATCCATTGGCGCTGCACTTGCAATCATCGACGGAACAGGTCCGCTTTCAACAGATGGAACATGGGGAAATCATATGCAGTTTACCTCGAAAGCAATCGGAGAATTAGGAGCCATAAACGGACCAAGATGCTGCAAGAGAGATGCAATGATAGCATTTAAGAATGGTATTGATTATGTGAATGCTCATTATGGAGTAACATTGCAATACGAACAAATGCAATGTGGATTCACAGATTTTAATGAGCAATGTATAAAGGAGAGGTGTCCATTTTATGAGTAAGATAAAAGTAGCTTTTATTTGTGTCCATAATTCCTGCCGAAGTCAGATTGCTGAGGCTTTTGGAAGACATCTGGCATCAGATGTGTTTCAAAGTTATTCGGCGGGTACAGAAACAAAACCACAGATTAACCAAGATGCTGTCCGTATTATGAAGAAATTATATAATATAGATATGGAAGCAGATGGGCAGTTCAGTAAGCTGGTTAGTGATATTCCAAATCCGGATATTGCAATATCAATGGGGTGTAATGTGGGATGTCCATTTATAGGAAGACCGTTTGATGATAACTGGGGACTTGAAGATCCAACAGGAAAAAGTGATGAGGAATTTAAGATAGTCATTGAAAAAATCAGAAAAGATATTTTGAAATTAAAAAATGGATTGGATAAGAGGTAGACAGCATCAGATTCCAGCTTGTCCGTTTCACAAACAACTTAATAACAAACTTACACAGCACTTTAGCCACAGGTTAGAGTGCTTTTTTCATGCCTTGAAAGGAGGTGGTCAAAGCACAACGCATCGGGGAAAGCCCGATTAATCATTACAACAGGCATTGCCTGATAATCATATAGTAACTATAAACAAGGACAGAGAGGAATTATAGCCTTTATAAAGCAATGGATGCTTTATTTGGTGTACCTGTTTTCAGCTATTCAGTACTTGATACAATGAATGTTCATGCACTTTAGCACTTGTTATGAGGTAACTGTTTAAAGAAAAAGTCCAAAAATCAATGATTTGGGGCTTGAAATTATAGGAAGGAATGGAAAAATTTGATGAATACATAAATGGAGTACGGTAAGTCGTGGATAGTGTAAGGAGGACTGCTGCAAATAGTGAAAAAAATAACTAATTAAATCTGTATTGCAAAATACTATACAACGTGGTACATTACAGATAGATAGGAGCAATCTGGTGATATGTCAAGATGATTTTTGAAAAGATTTCGATATGTTTT
>ENA-UOJC01000058-UOJC01000058.1-human-gut-metagenome-genome-assembly--contig:-C104-NODE-58-length-182088-cov-32.229958_pt1 | contig 182088 bp, 145 predicted proteins | sample MGYA00242339_ERZ723886 | MGnify/ENA metagenome assembly ERZ723886 | reverse complement strand
CAGTTTGAAAAGGGGAAATGAAAAAGTGGCAATTTCAAATATAAATACAATTATTAGTAATGATATTCAAAAAGTTTGGAACATTGTTTTAGCTGTTGATAAATATAACTCATGGCGAAGTGATTTGAGCAAAACAGAAATAATAAATGACAAACAATTTATTGAATACACAAAAAATGGATATGCTACTACATTTACCGTTACCGTTGCAGAACCGTATAAATGCTGGGAATTTGATATGGAGAATAGCAACATGAAAGGTCATTGGATTGGTGTTTTTATAGACAAAGGGAATGAAACACAAATAGACTTTACAGAAAATGTGATACCTAAAAAGTGGTTTATGAAACCTTTTGTAAAAACCTATTTGAAAAAACAACAAAAGCAATTTGTTCTGGACTTAAAGAAAGCATTGGAATAATAAAATTCAAGATTGGAGGGTTGGAAATGGCTTCAAGTAAAGATTATTTACAATTTGTTTTAGAACAATTATCAGAATTACAAGAAATAACATATCGTGCAATGATGGGAGAATTTATTATCTATTATCGTGGAAAAATCGTTGGCGGTATATATGATGATAGGTTACTTGTAAAACCAACAAAGTCTGCAATTTCTTATATGCCGACAGTTACTTATGAAATTCCATACGAAAATGCCAAAGAAATGTTATTGGTGGAAGAAGTTGATAATAAAGATTTTCTGACGGGGTTATTTGATGTGATGTATGATGAACTACCAACGCCAAAACCTAAAAAGAAAAAATAAACAGCTTCTAGTTTACAATTTCATATCCATATACACAAAGCAGTTAGTTTTAGGATTGACTGCTTTTTAAAAAGACACCATTTAGGTGTAATGATGTCTTTTGGGTGTTATTTTATAGGTCATATCAAGGCTCATTCAATCGTGGTAAATTCGTGGTAAAATGAGTTTTTTCTATACTTCAAAATACTTGAAAGTATAGTGTTTATGCGGATAATCGAAAATTAGATATAAAATTTATGCCAAATTTTATAGAGAAATTCCCCATTTTTTTGTATAATAAAGATAGATCAAAACGTGATCTTAGAAAATCTTACAAAATCATTTCCTGCAGACAGGAAAGAAACGGAGGGAAAGCTTATGTACAATTTTACACTTCAGATTCCAACCAGAATTCATTTTGGAAAGGATACTATTTCCTACTTATCAGAACTGAAGGAATATGGTGATAAAGTCCTTCTTGTGTATGGCGGTGGATCGATCAAGAAAAACGGAATTTATGATACTGCAATGCAGCTTTTAAAGGATGCGGCACTTACAGTATTTGAACTTAGCGGTGTAGAACCGAACCCGCGTATTGAAACAGTCAGAAAGGGTGTTGCGATCTGTAAAGAGGAAGGTATTGATATGGTGCTTGCCATTGGCGGCGGCAGTACGATCGATTGCTCCAAGGTAATTGCAGCAGGTGCAAAGTATGACGGGGATGCATGGGATCTTGTCTTAGATGCAACAAAGATCAAGGCAGCACTTCCGATCTTTGATGTTCTGACACTTTCTGCAACCGGAACAGAAATGGATCCGTTTGCGGTGATTTCAGATCTGACGAAAAATGAAAAATGGGGTACAGGATCTCCGTACATGGTTCCGACCATGTCAATCTTAAATCCTGAATATACGTATTCTGTATCCCAAAAGCAGACAGCAGCCGGAACGGCTGATATGATGAGCCACACGATGGAAAATTATTTCTCTATGGAAAATGCAGACTGTCAGAAATTTATGGCAGAGGGTCTGCTGCGCACCATGATCAAAAACGGACCGACCGCACTTGCAGAGCCGGATAATTACGAAGCGCGTGCCAATCTGATGTGGGCAGGTACACATGCAATCAACGGTGTAGTGGGAGACGGCTGTTCTCCTGCCTGGTGTGTGCATCCGATGGAACATGAGCTGAGTGCTTTTTATGATATTACCCACGGAGAAGGTCTTGCAATACTGACACCTGCCTGGATGGAGCATATTTTAAATGATGCCACACTTCCGATGTTTGTGGAATTTGCGAAAAATGTCTGGGGACTTTCCGGGGAGGATGAGTATGCACTTGCACATGCGGGAATCGATGCACTCAAGACGTTCTTCTTTGAGACGATGGGACTTCCGAAGAATCTGCGGGCAGTTGGTATTACAGATGATAAGAATTTTGATGTCATGGCACAGAAAGCCTGTGACGGTTCCAAGGGTTCCTTTGTACCGCTCAGCAAGGAAGATATCGTAGAGATTTATAAAGCTGCATTCTAAAAGGGCTGGTTCGGGACTCCGGATAGATCAGATGATAGCGTTAAAACATAATTCTACTTTTAAGAGGTGTCATTTTGGGGTGAATCATTGTATGATTTATATAATCATTCTGCGTGGATAGTAACGCTGGGTGACGCATATCGGTATTCGTATATGCAGGAATGAAGGACACTTATCTGAAAAGGAGAACCGGAATGGATCTTGTAAAAATCGGAAAATATATTGCAGAAAAGAGAAAAGCACTGGGGCTGACACAGAGGCAGGTAGCTGAGAAGCTTGGCATGAGTGACAAATCAGTTTCCAAATGGGAACGGGGCATTTGTCTGCCTGATGTCTCTGTATACAGCCCGCTTTGCGAGATACTTGGGATCAGTCTGAATGAATTCCTTGCCGGGGAAGATATCGGACAGGACGACTTGCAGCAGAAGTCGGAGGATAATCTTCTGCAGGTAACGACGGATGGAAAGCGTCGTCAGAAGGTTTTAAAACGTATCATAGGCGGACTTCTGGCATTTACCGGTGTGATCGTGCTGGCTCTGGGAGTCATGTTTTACCGGCAGCACAGACCGCAGAATTATGTGGAGCCCATTGATCCGGAAAGCGCGGAAATGAAGACGGCGCAGCTTTTAGCCGGTATAGATGGTGCATTTCTTTATAAATATAAGGTATCCAAGCCATTTCAGCAGCTGACGATCTATGTTTCGACTTATGAGAAAGGAAAGCTTATCAGCAAAGACGAGATCATGCGGATGCATGAGAATACAGGCATCCTCGAAGGAGGGATGTTTGCGATCGTCCCGGATTTTGAACGGTTTGAGGTCAAGCTGATCGCAACCGGTCATGGTTCCAAGATGTCTACAGATCTGCCGATACTGGAAGGCGTGAAAAACCGGCTTTATTATGGAAGATCCGCGTCGGGAATCGATGAGAAGACACAGATCCGATATAATGAGGAGCAGGGACTGGTTACGCTGTTATATGGAGAAAATGCAATAGAGTCAGTCGGTATCGAGGCATATGAGACCGGGGAGGATATCCCGGAAAACGATTATGCATATTATTTTTCCTTTGAATTTGATTTGTGAAAAGTTGCAACAAAACACTTGAAACCATGGGGCTGGATTATCTGGATATGATGATCATTCATTCTCCGATCGCACATGGCGAGATCTTAAATCAGCCACAGATCAAAGAAATGGCAGATAAATACGGCGTATCCGTTCCACAGCTCTGCATTCGTTATACACTGCAGCTTGGTGCGATCTCTCTGCCGAAAACAGGAAATCCTGCCCATATGAAGACAAATGCAGATGTAGATTTTGAGATCAGTGCAGAGGATATGGAAGTGCTGAAGCACTTTAAGAAAATCGAAAGCTACGGCGCAAACAGTGGCTTCCCGGTATACGGCGGAAGATTATAGTTTTATAGGAAATGAGATTAAGACAGATAAAAGATGCTCAATATGGGCATCTTTTTATTATATAATAGGAATTATTACTATTTTATCTTGACAACACAACACTAACGAAATATAATCTTTATTAAGAACGAATCCTAATAAGGAGAGCGAATGACAAGTAGAAGAAATACTATTCAAAAGGATCTGATACGACATGCTGTATATGAGATGAAAAGGCATGTTACAGCAAATGAAGTATATGAATTCATAAAGGAAAGATATCCTACAATCGGAAAAGGAACCGTATATAGAAACCTTGACATATTGGCAGAAGAAGGTGCTATAAGAAAGGTTGAAGTCCCAGATGGACCGAACCGATTTGATTTTACCTTGAAAAATCACTACCATGTAAGATGTATAAAGTGCGGTGAAATTTTTGATGTGGATATGGATCAAATACCGGATTTGCTGGAAAGAATTCATAACACTCATGGAATTGAATTTGTGGATTATGATATTTCATTTAAAGGCATTTGCCCGAAATGCAGGGAGAAGGTAAAGGAGGAACAGCATGGATAGGAAAGCAATGTATAAGTTGAGTTATGGACTGTTTATATTGACCGCTAAAGAAGCAGAAAAAGATAACGGATGCATCATTAATACAGCCATTCAGGCAGCTTCGGAACCAAACCAGTTAAGTATCTGTGTAAATAAGGCAAATTATACGCATGATATGATTCAAAGAACCGGAAAATTTACTGTATCAGTCTTAAGTCAGAAGGCACAATTTGAATTGTTCAAACATTTTGGCTTCCAATCAGGAAGAGATACCAATAAGTTTGAAGCATTTGAGCAGTGTGCTAGGGACACAAATGGTATTTATTATATTACAGAAGGTACCAATGCATACATTTCTGTAACAGTAAAAAAAACAGAAGATCTAGGATCACATACGATGTTTATCGGTGAAATAACCGATATGGAAGTTTTAAGTAATGTTCCATCAGTGACATATGATTATTACCAGAATAATATTAAGCCCAAGCCGCAGGCAGTTGGAAAAACCGAGGATGGTCAGACAATATGGCGTTGCAGAATTTGTGGATATGAATATGTAGGCGAGGAATTACCGGATGACTTTATATGTCCTTTGTGTAAGCACCCGGCATCTGATTTTGAAAAAATAGTAAAGAATACGGAGGTAAAAGAAATGGCAGAAAACAAATATGCAGGAACACAGACAGAGAAGAATTTACAGGAGGCATTTGCAGGGGAATCACAGGCAAGAAATAAGTATACCTATTTTGCTTCTGTAGCGAAAAAGGAAGGTTACGAGCAGATGTCAGCATTGTTTTTAAAGACTGCAGATAATGAGAAAGAACATGCAAAGATGTGGTTCAAGGAATTAGCAGGAATTGGTGATACAAAGGAAAATCTGGCAGCTGCTGCAGAGGGCGAAAATTATGAGTGGACAGATATGTATGAAGGCTTCGCTAAAACGGCTGAGGAAGAAGGCTTCCCTGAGCTTGCAGCAAAATTCAGGGCAGTAGGTGAGATTGAGAAGCACCATGAGGAAAGATATCGTGCACTTCTTAAGAATATTGAAACTGCACAGGTATTTGAAAAGAGTGAGGTTAAGGTATGGGAATGCCGTAACTGTGGACATATTGTGGTAGGAACCAAAGCTCCTGAAGTATGTCCGGTATGTAATCATCCACAGAGTTATTTTGAAGTACATGAAGAAAACTATTAAGGTGAATTGATATAAATATATTATGATAGGATGCAGATTCTATAGGAGTGACTGAAAAAATATGTGATATCCTTGGTGACATGGCACAGAATGGTTTTATTGATTCAGATATTTCACATAAGCATACCGATCACATCATGGGAATTATCTGGATGATCCGCGTGATCTGCCAGCATATGAGACAGGGGGCATATGACGGAGAAGCTGTCATCTATGGACATGCGGAAGTAATCGCGCTTTTGCGGGAGCTTTCCGAAAAGCTGATCCAGAAAAAGGACGTGGCGATGATCGGGCAGAGACTGCATCTGATCCCGGTAGAAGATGGTGCGTCAAAAGAAATTTTGGGAAAGAAGGTTACCTTTTTCGATATTCAGTCTACCAAGGCAAAACAGTTTGGATTTTGTATGGATCTGGGCGCGGGCAGAAAGCTGACCTGTTGCGGAGACGAACCGTATAACAGCTGTGAGGAAGCATATGCGAAGGACAGCACCTGGCTGTTACACGAAGCCTTTTGTCTGCACGGACAGGCGGATATCTTCCATCCGTATGAGAAGCATCATTCCACGGTGAAAGATGCCTGTGAGCTGGCGGAGCAGCTCCATGTCAAAAATCTGCTTCTCTATCACACAGAAGACAGAAATCTTGCAAAAAGAAAAGAACTGTATACAGAGGAAGGAAAGCGGTATTATCATGGCAATCTGTATGTGCCGGATGATCTGGAAAAAATATCATTATAAGGATGAGAACGGAGGGTGTCTATGAGCCATAGGAAATACAGCCTGCTATATCCGGCAGAGCAGGCGGAATATAAAACACTGAGTCAGACAACCATGCATGATCTGGGATTGGATCAGATCTGTAAAAAACTGTCAGCCAAAGAGGCAGAGCAGAATTATATCTTAAATGTTATGGCACGGATGTATGCAGACCCTGTGGTGACGCAGTACCGCTGTGATATTTTTGAAGATGTGCTGCAGAATAAAAAGATGCGGGACGATATGATGGAAATACTTGGGCGTATCAGCTTCCTGAAGGATTATGGTGGTTTTAAAAGGGAATACGATGACAGTGCCAGCATCTGGGATCTGCTGCACAGGCTGGATGAGATCAACGATTATATCAAATGTGTGGATGCACTGCATACTTGTCTGGCGGATCCGCAGCTCCACTCGGCGGGATTTCTGGGACTGCGGGAATATGTGGAAGAAATCTATGCAGATAATGGGTTTGCAGAGCTGAAACAGGATATTGCAGGACTGAAGCTGGATACCTCACAGCTGAAAAGTATCACGGTAGGGATCAATCTGAATGACCGGTTTGAAGCGGATGGGATCGGACTTGTTTCGATTAACAGCAAGTATTTTACGAAAGCGGGCATTCTCGGTAATTTCTATGAGCATATTGCGGCGAAGGATCGGATCAATGCGGATACAGCATGGAAGAAGGATTTTAAATTCCAGCCGTTTGATGTCAATGCGGAAGGTGCGCTGCATACACCGCTGCAAAAAGCGATGGGAGCAGGGGCGACGGTAGCAGATGCCATGGTTGGAATTGTCGGTATTCCGGAAGGCGATCAGGCAAAAGATGTAACGCGATATACGGACCGCATTGTAAATCATATGGTTTCCCATATGGTCAAAAGAGCAAAGGAAGTATTGAATAAATATGTTTCTGTTACGATCACCGATATGACCGATCTGATCCCGGAGATGATGTACTATATCCGGTGGGCGGAATATATGAAAAAGCTGCAGGATAAAGGCTTTTCCTTTGCAAAGGCAGTAGTCTCTCAGGCATCTGATCAAGAGGCAGACAGATATGAAATGCGGGCAAGGGGCATTTATAATCTGAAGCTTGCGGTTTTTGAAACGGAAGAATCCGGTAATATCGTAACAAATGATCTGGATTTTGATAAGCTCCACAGAGTTTATGTGCTGACGGGCGCCAACCGCGGTGGTAAAACAACGATCACGCAGGCAATCGGACAACTGTTTGTACTGGCACAGGGCGGTATTTATATACCGGGCAGCGGATTTACCTTTTCTCCGGCGGATTGTATTTATACCCATTTTCCGGCAGATGAGGATAAAACACTGGATCTGGGACGTCTGGGCGAAGAATGTAAACGATTTAAGGAAATCTATGAAAATGCAGATAGCAGAAGCTTACTGCTGCTGAATGAATCCTTTTCAACCACCTCATTTGAGGAAGGGTACTATATTGCAAAGGATTGCATCAGGGCAATTTTATGTAAGGGGATGCGGACTATTTATAATACGCATATGCATAAGCTGGCATTTGATATTGCCCGGATCAATGAAGAACAGGGGCAGGCAGAGGGAAGAGCGTTTTCCCTGATCGTACATGCAAAAGATGCAAAGCGTTCCTATCAGATTGAAGTGGCACCACCGGAAGGAAAGTCATATGCGAGTCAGATCGCACAGAAGTACGGTGTGACCTATGAGTTGTTATTACACAGGGGTTAGCCGGGTAGGCGAATCATTAACGGGCTCTCTTGACAGAAAGAAAAAAACGGCATAATATCGGACTTGCCGGAACAGAGTAATGTTTAAAGGCAGAATAAATAAGGAAAGCAGGGATATTTTATGTATGAAATGAAACCGGAATATTATATTGGAATAGATATGATTGATGAGGAACATAAGCAGCTGTTTGAGTATGCGGACGAGGCATATGAGCTGCTTCATGATGAGTTTACACCTGATAAGTATGACAAAATTGATATAATATTAGAGAATCTTCGGAATTATACCGTGAAGCATTTTTCTGATGAAGAACAGTATATGGAATCTATCAATTATAAGAAGTTATTCACACAGAAAATCCAGCATCAGGAATTTATACAGAAGCTTGATGAATTTATGGAACACCATAATGATGATGCAGAAGATCAGGATGAACAGATCATGGAAATTTTAAAATATCTTACAGAATGGTTGGTAAACCATATTTTGTATGTGGATGGACAGATTCCAAAAAACTGACAGAGAGAAAAAAGCGGATATGACGGAATGGGAAAAAGCCCAGCAGGGCTATTTATATGATGCAAGTTATGATCAGGAGATCGTAGATGCCAGAACGAAATGTGCGGATCTGTGTTATGCGTTTAACGCGTGCAGACCGTCGGATGTTAAGACACAGGAGAAGCTGATCCGGGAAATGTTTGGTGAAATCAGAGGAAGTTTTACGATCACGGCTCCTTTTTACTGTGACTATGGCAGTAATATTTCGATCGGGGATAATTTTTATACCAATCACAATTGTATTATTCTGGATGGTGCAAAGGTGACATTCGGAGACAGCGTATTTATTGCGCCGAACTGTGTATTTTCTACAGCAGGACACGCATTGGATGCCCGGATGCGCGCAGAAGGCATGGAAATTGCATTACCCATTACAGTCGGAAACAGGGTATGGATCGGCGCAAATGTATCAGTATTGCCCGGGGTAACGATCGGAGATGATACCGTGATCGGTGCAGGCAGTGTGGTAAACAAAGATATTCCGGGCGGCGTTGTGGCAGCGGGTAATCCGTGCAGAGTGATCCGTAAGATCACAGAGGCTGATAAACAGAAATATCCGATATGGAAAGAGTAAGAAAACAGAAAAATGGAGGCTGTATGCGGAAAAACAAAAGAAAATGGATCTGTATTTTAATGTTGGCATTACTGTTTTGTATCAGTGCGGCGGCAGTTACGGAGACGCGTGTACAGGCAGCGCAGACAAAGGAAACAACAGGCTTTGTGAAAAAGAAGGGCAAAACGTACTATTATAAAAACGGGAAAAAGCAAAAAGGGCTGAAAACGATCGATGGCAGCAAATATTATTTCAGCAAAATAACCGGCGTGATGCAGAAGAAGGTGTTTAAGACCGTAAAAGGAAAGAAATACTACTTTGGCGCGAACGGAAAAGCGGTCAGGGGACTGAAGACGATCAAGAAGAACCTGTATTATTTTAATACATCGTGTGTGATGCAGAAAGGCTGGAAAACAGTCAATGGTGTGAAATATTATTTTGCGTCGAATGGCAAGGCATACAGGAACACAACGAAAAAAGTCGGTAAGATCTATGCGCGCTTTGATGAAAACGGGGCATATCAGATTACAGCCTCCTATTGTATGGTAAATGGCAGAAAGATGCAGGTGCAGTATCGGACAGACCCACAGGTCAGTGATGAAATATTACTTGCAGCAATTTTGTATGCGGAAGCAGGCGGCGAGAGACAGACAGCACTTTCCGCAACGCTGAATCAGGAAACGATCCGTGTCTATAAGGGGCAGTTAGCTGTGGGCTATACGATCTTAAACCGTATGGCGAGCAGAAGTTACCCGCCGACCGTAAAGGAAATTGTCTATGCGCAGTATCAGTTTGAACCGGCAAGAACCGGCGTTTTGACAGCACTTCTGAAGGATCAGACAAGGATCAGTACAGAGTGCAGAAATACTGCAAAGCTGCTGCTGAAAGATTATAAGGCGGCACAGGACAGTGTAAAGGAATTTCCGCGCAGCGAGTTTACCTGGTGCAACTTTTGGGCACTCAGTTATGCAAGAAATTATTCAGATTTCTTCTCGGTGTATAAAAAAAATGAGTATCAGATCATTGGCAATCAGGTATTTTTCAATTATACAAAAACGATCCACAGCCAAAGCTGAGAGAATAGAGATCCTGGAAAACAGATATACTAAACAGTAGAGCTAGGGCGTAGTCAGGAGGTCCGGAATGAAGATTTTATTTTATGATACAAAAAAATATGACAGAGATTCTTTTGAAAAAGTAGTAACAGATTTTCCGGAGACGGAAATAGATTATCTGGAAGCCGATCTGTCTGTGCAGACGGCAAGACTGGCAAAGGGATATGATGCAGTCTGTGCTTTTGTCAGCTCGGATGTCAGTGAGAAGGTGCTGCAGATACTGGGACAGCGTGGGGTAAAGCTTGTACTGATGCGGTGTGCGGGCTTTAATAATGTAGATCTTGCTGCTGCGGATGCCAACGGCATTACTGTACTTCGCGTACCAGGCTATTCTCCGGAGGCAGTAGCAGAGCATGCCATGGCACTGGCACTGGCGGTGAATCGGCATATCCATAAGGGGTATATCAAGGTGCGGGAGAACAACTTCAGTCTGGTAGGATTAACCGGTGTTAACTTCTATGGAAAAACAGCAGGCATTGTCGGAACCGGCAAGATCGGCGCAGCCATGTGCAGGATCTGTCACGGATTTGGCATGAAGGTGATCGCCTATGATATTTATCAGAATCCGGATCTGGATTTTGTGGAATATGTGGATTTTGACACCTTACTTGCAAACAGTGACCTGATCTCCCTGCATTGCCCGCTGACGGAGGAAAATTATCATCTGATCAATCAGGATACGATCCGGAAAATGAAGGATGAAGTGATCCTTGTGAATACATCGCGCGGTGCACTGATCAAGACGGATGATCTGATCGCAGGCATCCGAAGCCGGAAATTCTTTGGTGTGGGACTGGATGTGTACGAGGAAGAAACCAATAATGTGTTTGAAAACAGGGAGGATGATTTCTTAGAGCACTCCACAACAGCAAGATTGTTGTCCTTCCCTAACGTGATCGTAACTTCCCATCAGGGCTTCTTAACAGAGGAGGCACTTGCGGCGATCAGCCGGACAACATTGCAGAATGCAATGGATTTCAAAAACGCAGCGGTCAACCCGGTAAATCAGGTGAAATAATATGAAGAAAAAAGTTCTTGGGGCATGTGCAGCGACGGTGGGTGTGCTTTTGCTTATTGCTGCTGCAGTTGCTGTATGGATCTTGCAAAAACCGGAAACAAGATTTCTGGTCACAATGCAGCAGGCTCTCAGAGAAAAAGGCTTGCTTGGTGAATTTTGGGAAAGACGGGAACAAGGGCAGCTTGCGCAGCTGGATGGAAGATACCGGATCTCTCTGCCACTGCTTGGCAAGAAAAATATGGAATTTACCGCGCAGTTTTCCGATGGAACGGTATTATTCCAGCCGACGGCCAACAGGGAGGTTCTCTACAAATATGTGTATCAGGATGCGGATAACCAACAGGCACTGCAAAAGCTTTTGGGTAAGGAAGCGGAGACGCAGATTGATTTCTGGCTGTCAGTGATCGAAGGAACAGAGAATGGAAGCTCTGCGGGAAATGGTACGGGCGTACTTGGAAAAGAGCGGCAGAAGCAGCTGGTTTCCTACAGTAAAGAAGTGATGCAGGGGCTTTCGCTGACAGAAGGTAAGCAAAAGCATGCATACATAAACGGAACATATGAAACTTGCAGTTGTACGGAGATCGTGCTTCCTGTGACAGATTTTTTGGATATTTACGAAGGCTATGCCCGCATCTGTGAAAAGGATGGTGTATTGCTTCCGGTACTTTCGGAGAATGAATGGCTTGGGGAACAGGAGGAGATCACTTTCCGGTTTTACCAAAAAGGACTGCAGCTTGCGGCGATCGGCGTTGAAGCAGATGGTGAGCCACTGCTTACGCTGGCAGAAGATCAGGAAGGAATACCGCGGCTTGATCTGGAACAGATCAGGATCGGATCCGATGGCAGTCTGAGTCTGGAGCTTTCTTATCTGGAGCAGGGGCAGTTGCAGCCGCTGCAGGGAGAGATACTTGATATTGGTAAGCTGACGTTTACACAGATTCCGAAATTGTTTGGTATATTTTAAAGCTGTATGCAAAGAAAAAGCCCGAAGCGTTTTGCCTCGGGCTTGTTTTAGCTGCATATCTTATTTGTTGTCTTCCTCTTCATCAAAGAATTCTTCGATCGTCTCAGTTGAGGATTCTACATTGTCGATCGGTTCTTCATCTTCTTCATCGAAAGGTTCATCGTCAGCCTGTTCAGTTTCGGCTGATTCTTCTTTTTCTTCTTCCTTCGGTTCCGGAGCCGGAGTTTCTTCTTTACCTTCAGCAGCCGGAGAGACCGCTTCCTTTACTTCTTCTACTGCCGGTTTCTCTTCTTGCCCGGAAACAACAGGATCTACAGCAGGTTCTTCTGGCCTGACAGGTTCTGCCGGTACATCTTCTTTGGCTTCTTCTGCAGCCGTCTCTTCCTCAGATTTTACGGTAGAGAAACGAAGCGGTACATAGCTGCGTTCCTTGCCGCCGGAGAGATCTTTCTCCTCTTCATCAAAATCAAAATCGTTATCAAAATCGTCATCGTCAAATCTGTCTTCATCAGATTTTTTGAAATAGTAATAAGCACCTGCCGCAGCAGCGACAGCAGCGCTGAACATCAGAAATTTACCAAATTTTTTAGCCATATTGTAAACCCCTTTCTATGGAATCTGTTTTCTTTATTTTAAAATAATTTTGCCCGGAACACAAGGAGTTTGTGTACAGTTTATAAGAAGTTTATGGAATTGCAAGAGTAGCTGTTCTGTGGTAGGATAAAGTGACCGCCGGAGTCAATGATACGGAAAAAGAGGAACTACAATGAACAATCGTTTTTTTGAACTTCCAAAGGAAAAACAGGATCGTTTTATCAATGCAGCACTGCAGATCTTTGCGAAAAATGGCTACAAAAAGGCAAGTACCGATGAAATCGTGAAAGCAGCCTCCATTTCCAAGGGATTGTTATTCCATTATTTCGGAAGTAAGCAGGGGCTATACGAATTTGTCTATATGTACAGCGTGAAATATATCAGCATGGAATATTCCCGTACCGTACCGCTGTTTTCTATTGATTTCTTTTCCCTGCAGCGCAAGGTAGAAGAAGCAAAGCGCGATATCATCCGCAATTATCCGTACATGAATCTGTTTGTGACGCTGGCATTTCGGGAAGAAAAAGAAATCCTGACACTGATCGCAGACAGTATGGATCAGTATTCCACAATGCTTTCCGGTATTTACCAAAAGGCGGATCTGAGCTGCTTTAAGACAGGAATTGATGCATCCGCCGTTCTGAAAATGTGTCTGTTTGTAGCGGATGGGGTATTAAATGAACAATTCCGCAACGACAGTATCGATGCGGAATCGTATTTTACGGAAGTGGAAAGTTACCTGCAGCTGTTAGAAGAAAATATGTGCTGGTAGCTTCGGCTTATTTGGACTGCTGATAAACCGGATCAGCCGGGTAACCGCCACGCAGCTTCTGCATGCCACGCTGTACGGCGTCTCTGGAATTTTTCCAGTCAGCATCTTTGTTCCGGTAATCATATTTTTCAACAAGCCATGCAACATCTTCGCCGACACGTTTCAGATTGTCCAGCATCTGATTCAGGATCAGTGGATAGAATTCAGCTTTCTGCTTGTCATTCAGCTCTGTTTCCGCGCGTCTGCAGATATCACCAAAGTGATGCAGGCAGAAGCCTTTGCTGCCTTCAATCATCTTTTTCATTTCGCCGTCCTTCTTATACATAAAGAAGAAGGTATCCAGATATCGTTCATAAGTTTTCTCAAAGTTTGTACAGATATAGCAGGATTTTTCTTTTTCCTGTACCCAGTTATAAATGGCGTTATCTGTGGTGTCTGCCTTTTTCAGACGATTCATAAAGGAAGCTTTGCCCGGTGCAAACATCTTGATCTGACCTTCCAGCTCTTTCTGCATCTGGATATAGTGTGTTTTCAGAATCCAGGCATTTCCGAGAGAGTTACCGTAGTCAAACATTTTTTTGAAATGGGCACGGCAGAAGCCCGCCTTGTCTGTCATTTCGCGCATATCACTTTCCATATAGGAGGAGCTGGAGCCGAGCACCAGATCTAAAAGATCCTGTTCTACTTCCCGTTCCACAAAACAGAGCGGACACTCGTCATTTGCATGAAATGCATCGGTTAATGGTATGGTGTATAGTGTTTCTTTCATTTGCCTCTTCTTTCTTCCTGCGCAGATCCGGATATAGGTACAAATCTGGCGGGAAACAGGATATTCATTGATATGTATTCCTTTTCAGTTTACCTGTGAGCGGGGAAAAAGACAAGCAAAAAAAGAGTGCAAAATCGAAGTGGCTATGTTAGAATGGTTAGCGGTAACAGAAATTTATCTTATGAAGGAGGATGTGTATTATGAATACGGAAGAAAAAACCTGCATTCGTGATGCGAGGGAGCTCGGTGTTCCCAAAATGCTGCTACTTGGTCTGCAGCACATGTTTGCCATGTTTGGCGCAACTATTTTAGTTCCAATCTTAGTGAACACTTATTTTGAAGGAGAAGGGTTATCCGTTCAGGTGACGTTGTTTTTTGCCGGCGTTGGTACACTGTTCTTCCATCTTTGTTCGAAATTTAAAGTACCGGCATTCCTTGGTTCGTCATTTGCATTCCTTGGTGGTTTTGCTACAGTAGCGAATCTGGATACCGGTATTTTTGCGGATATGACAATGGGAGAAAAACTTCCATATGCCTGTGGCGGTATCGTAGTGGCAGGTCTGTTATATCTGGTTCTGGCGCTGATCATCAAGCTTGTCGGCGTTAAGAAGGTTATGCGTTTCCTGCCGCCTGCAGTAACAGGTCCGATCATTATCTGTATCGGTCTGAGTCTTGCACCGTCAGCAGTATCAAATGCTTCCACAAACTGGTTACTGGCATTGATCGCTCTTGGCGTCATCGTTATCTTCAATATCTGGGGCAAGGGTATGTTCAAGATCATCCCGATCCTGATGGGTGTTGTGATCTCTTATATTGCAGCGCTGATCATGCACTTTGCAGGTATGACAAATGCAGATGGCTCCGCTATCCTGAATTTCTCTCAGGCAGCAACAGATGCGGTAGTCGGTCTGCCGCCTTTCCAGCTTTGCAAGTTTGACCTGACAGCCATTCTTGTTATGGCACCGATCGCGATCGCAACCATGATGGAGCATATCGGTGACATGTCTGCCATTTCCGCAACAGTTGGTTCTAACTTTATTGAAGATCCGGGACTTCACCGTACACTGATCGGTGACGGTCTTGCAACAAGTTTATCTGCTCTGTTCGGTGGTCCTGCCAATACAACATACGGTGAAAACACCGGTGTACTGGAACTGAGTAAAGTATACGATCCACGTGTTATCCGTCTGGCTGCTGTATTTGCAGTTATCCTGAGCTTCTTCCCGAAGATAGCTGATCTGATCAGTACATTACCTTCCGCTATCATCGGTGGCGTCAGCTTCATGCTGTATGGTATGATTTCTGCAATCGGTGTAAGAAACGTAGTAGAAAACCATGTAGATCTGACAAAATCAAGAAACCTGATCATTGCAGCAGTTATCCTTGTCTGCGGTCTTGGTTTCTCAGGTGGTCTGACATTTACGATCGGTGGTACATCCATCACATTAACAGCACTTGCAATCGCAGCTATCGCAGGCGTTTTATTAAATGCGATCCTGCCGGGCAAGGATTATGAATTCGGTAAAGATCCACAGGCTGATAAGAACCGTGGTCTGGACATGAACTTCATGGACAACAAATAAGTTGTTGCATAGTAACCAAATATAGGAAAATAGGAACCGGGCATGTGGAAGCTTCCACATGCCCGGTTTTCGTCTCTGTCTCTGATAAGGGATTAGACCCCCTTTGGGCGGATGCTTTTGCCAGCTTCCGCTGAAAATAGATGAAAAAGAGTACATTCAGCACAATGCCTACTGCCGTGGAAACAGGAGCGGCAAGCCCGATCTTTGTCAGGCTGGCATCTGGCTGGATGCTCATAAAGTAAGCCAAAGGTAATCTGACAAGCAGTGTCTGCGTGAGCCCCTGGATCATAACCCAGAGCGTCTGGTTATTGCCGTTGAAATAGCCGATCATGCTGAACAAAACAGCGGTCAGGATCGTTTCGGGGGCAAAGCCTTTCAGATAAGCAAAGCCGTTTTGGACAACCTCTGCATCGGTAGAAAAAATACCGGTCAGCAGGTCGCCCTTCAGCAGAACAAGTGCAAATACAAAGCAGCCGAAGACAAGCCCAATCCTAATTCCGGTCAGCATGGACTGGCGGGCTCGCTTTGAATTGCCTGCACCAACATTTTGTGCGACAAAGGAAGCCATGGACTGCATGAGGGCACTAGGGATCAGCATGGCAAAGCTGACGATCTTGCAGGCAACACCGTAACCGGAGGAAGCGGTCAGCCCCAGACGGTTGACGAAGGCACAGAGTGCCAGAAAGGAAATCTGGGTCAGACATTCCTGCAGTGCCAGCGGAAGCCCGATGCTTAAAAACTTGCGGCATTGTGTGTTTAATCTGAAATCTGCCTTTGTGATCGTGAAGGGCAGCTCTTTTTTTGCCAGAATGCAGAGCGCAAATACAACGCTGACAGCCTGCGCCAGAACAGTGGCGAGGGCAGCACCCGATGCATCCATGTGCAGTCCTGCAACAAAGACAAGATCGCCGATGATATTAACGATACAGGCAACCAGTACAAAGAGCAGAGGAGAGCGGCTGTCCCCCAGTCCCCTGAAAATGGCAGCAAGTAAGTTATAGGCAACAATGAAGAGAATACCAAAACCGCAGATCCGGACATAACCTGTTGTAGCTGTCAGTGCTTCTGGAGGTGCCTGCATCAGAATCGAGATCGGACGCGCAAAGCATACCAGTATCACGAGCAGGACGAGGGCAAGTATGGTAAAGACGATGGCACCGCCGCCGAGTACAGCTCCGATCTGTTTCTGCTTTTTTTCACCAAGGTAACGCGCGATCAGTACGGTGATACCCATGGCAAGCTGTATGACCACAAAGGTCACAAGATTCAGTACCTGACTGCCTGTGGAAACACCGGAAAGGCCTGCTGTAGAACCGAAGCGTCCGACAACCAGAAGGTCAACAGCACCGTAGGCTGCCTGCAGGACAAGGGCACCTAAGATCGGAAGCATAAACAGTGCCAGTTTTTTGAGAATGCTTCCCTGTGTAAAATCAGTTTTATCATTCATGTAAGAGAAATCCTCCTTTCAGACATTATGTCATACATTTTTGTAATCGTGCGGATCGTGCAGTCTGCATCCTCTTCCGTGATATCCAAAAGCAATGGTGCAAGCTGACTGAAAAATTCTTCGTTATATTTCCGGGAAAGTGCTTTTCCGGCTTCCGTCATGGAAAGATAGGTCACACGCTTATCCTGCGCAGAAGAAACCTTCTGCAGATAGCCTTTTGCTTCCATTTCCTTAACAGTCCGTGTTACGCCGGGGCGCGGAATGCCCAGTCTGTCGCTGATATCGGATACTTTTACGCGCATGCCCTTTTGCTCCATTGTTTCGATCAGATCAAAGAAATGAATGTAGGAGGGGGTAACGCCATCGGGAAGCGTGGGAAGCATGGCGCGGATCCGCTGCGCCTGATAGCAGGCATCCAGCACGGCTTTTATAGTTGCTATTTCCATTTTACATGTCCTTTCTAGTTATTGCATGATAATTACCCAAGGTAATTACCGGAAGTAATTATATGGAGATTGTACCATAATGTCAACTATTTTTTAGGAAACAGGCGGGTAACTGACAGAGCTGGCAGGTGATCCGGCTGGTTACGTGAATGAAAATGCCGGCTGGCTGTCTGAACGGAAACAGGTAGATTTTTCCGCAGGATTTTGTTATGATGGTACGAGGTAGGTGATATATACAAATGAGAGCTGAAACAAAAGGCGCGGTAAAAAACAGTGTCAGCAGGCTGATCTTTGCAGCTTTGTCAGTGCTGGTACAGGTTTTATGGATTCTGTATCTTCTGGTCCGGTTAAATGCATATTCCACTTGGATCTCACTGGGAACAAGCGTGTTGTCATTTATATTGGTGCTGCATATTTACGGAAGAGAAATGAATGCGGGCATGAAAATGCCGTGGATCATGCTGATCCTGCTATTCCCTATCATGGGTGTCTGCCTGTATCTGTTCTGCGGTCATTCCAGTGCCACAAAAGGAATGCGGAAGCGTTTTCATGCTACATGGGAAAGGCTCCGTGTGTATCTGCGAAAAGATGATCCGGTCATGGAGAAATTGAAAGAGCAGGATGTGACTGCTTATCATCAGTCTTATTACATCGGACATAAGGTAGGCTATCCGCTGTATGAGAATACAGATGTAGTCTTTTATAAAGAAGCAGCTGATGGATTTTATGCGCAGATCGAGGAGATGAAGAAGGCGCAGAAGTTCATCTTTATGGAATACCATGCCATAGAGGACAGGGAAGCATTTGCGGAAATGAAAGCGGTATTGTTTGCAAAGGCAAAGGAAGGCGTGGAGGTCCGCATCGTGTATGATGACGTGGGCAGTGTCGGTTTTATCAGTCCGGAATTTGTCAAGCAGATGAAGGCGCATGGCATTGACTGCAGGATCTTCAATCCGATGATGCCTGTTCTGAATATTTTTATGAATAACAGAGATCACCGTAAGATCACGGTCATTGACGGCAGAGTCGGTTTTACAGGCGGCTATAATCTGGCAAATGAGTATTTTAACATTACACATCCGTACGGTGTATGGAAGGATTCCGGCGTCCGTCTGGAGGGAGAAGCGGTCAGAAGCCTGACGCTGATCTTTATGGAAATGTGGAATGCCATCCGGGATACGGATACAGAGTATGAAAAGTATCTGCCGGACGGCGTATTTGAAGCAAAGGGCGGCGGTTATGTACAGCCATATGCGGACAGCCCATTGGATAGGGAGCGCGTAGGTGAAAATGTTTACATGAACATCATCAAGGGCGCAACGGAATATGTATATTTTATCACACCGTATCTGATCATCAGTGATGAAATGAAGCGTGAGCTCGGGCTGGCAGCCAAACGAGGTATCGATGTGCGGATCGTCACACCGGGTATTCCGGATAAAAAGCTGGTATACAGGCTGACGCGTTCTTATTATGCGGGTCTGATCCGGGATGGCGTGCGTATTTATGAATATACGCCGGGCTTCTGTCATGCCAAGCAGTGTATCTGTGATGGGAAGATCGCGACAGTGGGAACGATCAATTTGGACTATAGAAGTCTGTATTTCCATTTTGAAAACGGTGTGTATTTATATGATGTACCGGCGATCAAAGACATCCGGGAGGATTTTGAAGAAGTATTTGCGGTATCAACCGAGGTAGGAAACAATTACCACACTGCAAGATCTCCGCTCAAGAGACTGGGACAGTACTTCCTGCGTCTGTTTGCACCGCTTCTGTAAGAAGGAGGAAGTTATGGAATTTTGGGATATTTATGATGCAAATAAAGAAAGAACCGGTCGTACGATGAAGCGGAACGACTGGATCCTGCAGGACGGGGAATATCATCTGACCGTGCTTGGCGTGGTGAAAAGAACGGATGGGAAATTCCTTATTACAAAACGTGTCATGACAAAGGCATGGGCACCGGGCTGCTGGGAAGTATCCGGCGGTGCTGCGCAGGCTGGTGAGGATTCTAAAGATGCGGTACGTCGTGAAGTACTGGAAGAGACAGGACTTGATGTGGCAAATGCCGATGGCGGTTATGTGTTTACTTATAAAAGAGAAAATCCGGGAGAAGGGGACAACTATTTTGTAGATGTTTACTGCTTCACACTGGATTTTGAGGAAACGGATCTGAAGCTGCAGGAAGCGGAAACAGACGGTTATATGCTGGCAACTGCGCAGGAAATCGCCGCACTGGGAAAAGAAGGGAAATTCCTGCATTATGACAGCATCAAAAGAGTGTTTGCCTAACGTCTGACATCACCGATGTCCGTTACAATATGATAGCCGGCAGCTTTGACACGCTGCTCTAAACATGTTCTGCACTGTGCGCTTTCTTCGCCGGTGCAGATTTTGTTTTCATACAGTTCATACTTTTTTCTGACACGGACAGGTGACAGATTGGGCATGACTACGTTAGCTCCGGCTTTCAGTCCGAGTTCTCTGCCGTTTGGTGCGATCGTACCGAGTGCGGTCGTGGCGGGGAGCAGTACATAAGGGAACAGAAGCCGTAAAATGGCAAGCAGCCGTAAGGTAAGCGCAAGCGAACCGTTTGGATGACCGGCAAAAGGTGTCTGGGCGTGGGAAATATAAGGTCCGATACCGATCATATCCGGAGAAAGTGCCTGCAAAAAGCGGATGTCGCAGATAAGCTGTGCGGTCGTCTGGTAAGGGGAACCTACCATAAAGCCTGCACCGACCTGATAGCCGATCTCCTTCAGATCATACAGACAGCGTTTGCGGTTGGCAAGTGACATGGAAGCGGGATGCAGCTTTTCATAGTGCGCCGAATCCGCTGTTTCGTGGCGCAGCAGATACCGCCTTGCACCTGCATCAAAATAGGCCTGATAGTCTTCTCTTGTCTTTTCGCCGATGGAGAGTGTAATAGCACAGTCGGGAAATGCCGCACGGATCGCTGCCACAAGAGAGCAGATCCGCTCTGTTGTAAAATAAAGATCTTCCCCGCCCTGCAGGACAAAGGTACGAAAGCCGAGTGCATAGCCTTCCCTGCAGCAGGAGAGGATTTCTTCTTCTGTCAGCCGGTAGCGGTCAGCATGACTGTTTCCGGACCGGATACCGCAATAGTAGCAGTCATTTTTGCAGTAATTGGTAAACTCGATCAGACCGCGCACAAAAACAGTATCTCCGTACACCTGTCTGCGGACAAGATCCGCTTCTGCAAAAAGACGGTCATCATAGTCTGCCGCATTAAGCAGCGCGGCTAACTCTTCGTCAGTCAGCGGCTGCTTGCCGATCAAATTTTCAAATGCTGCTTCTGCAGGTCTGTTTTCTGCCATAGTGCCTCCGATGTTATATCAATGAAATAGTAAACGAAACAGTATATATAGATTTCATGCATTATCTTATAAAGCGTGTGTGAAAATGTCAATACGCCCATAGAAAAGCACGCGTTGAAAATGATTTGGAAATGAGAGAGAAAGTGTGACAAATTACCTCTAAAAATGGTACACTGGATGAAGAAATAAAAGTAGATCAGAACTTTCAGACATGAGGACAGAACATGGGATTACAATTTGTATTTGGCGGCTCCGGCAGTGGAAAGAGCACGCTGGTTTTTCAAAAGGTCATAGAACAGTCACAGCAGGATATGGCAAAGCATTTCTTTCTGATGGTACCGGATCAGTTTACGATGTACACACAAAAAGAGATCTGTGAGATGCATCCGCGTGGCGGCATTATGAATATCGATGTATTGAGCTTTTCCAGACTGATCCACCGGATCGCGGATGAAGTTGGACAGAAAGAACGTGTGATGCTGGATGATACGGGGAAAAACCTTGTGCTCCGTAAGGTGGCAGCGGATGTGGAAGAGGAGCTTGTACTGTTTCAAAAGAAGCTGAAGCGGCCGGGCTATATCCATGAGGTCAAGTCCATGCTGTCGGAATTTTATCAGTATGATATCTCCCCGGATGAGCTGGAGGACATGGCAGATGCAGCAAAGGGCAGAGGGCTTCTTCCTTATAAGCTGCGTGATCTGAAGCTTTTGTATGAAGGCTTTCAGAAGTATATTCAGGAGAAATATATTGTAACGGAAGAAGCACTTGATGAGCTGTGCCATATGATTCCGCAGTCTCATATCCTGCGAAATGCGGTGCTGGTATTTGACGGATTTACCGGATTTACGCCGATTCAGAACCGGGTCATTTTAGAACTCATGCATGTGGCGCAGGAAGTGATCATTACGCTGGATGCGGACAGCGGGGCGGATCTGCACCGGACAAAGCAGCATCTGTTCGGGCTTTCCGCAGGGACGTACCATAAGCTGTCAGGGCTTGCCCGGAAGGAAGATATTACGGTAAGACAGAATATTTATCTGACAAAGAAGCCGGTCAACAGGTATTTGCATAACCCGGAGCTGGCATTTTTGGAGGCGCATCTGTTCCGCTATGATAAGGCATTTTATCCGAAGGAAACGCAGATGATCCGGATCGAGGAGGCAGAAACGCTTGTCAGCGAAGTACAGCAGATGTGTATCCATATCAAAAGACTTGTCAGAAAACAGGGGTATTGCTATCGGGATATTGCAGTTGTGACCGGTGATCTGAGTGGATATGCAAGCATTGTGGAGAAGGAGTTTCTGCGTTACAAAATCCCGCTGTTTTTAGACCAGAACCGGAGTGTGTTGCACCAGCCGGCGGTAGAATATGTCAAAGGTGCCCTGCAGCTTGTGCGGGATAACTTTTCCTATGAAAGTGTGTTCCGTTTCCTGCGGACAGGTATGACGGCTTTGACGATGGATGAGATCGACAGGCTGGATCTGTATGTGATGAAAATGGGAATCCACGGCAGAAAGCAGTATGGACAGCTATTTGCACGCGGAGAGGAAGCAGGCGGGATGAATGCTCTGCGGGAGAAGCTGATGGAGGAGATCGCACCACTGCTTGTCCGTTGCAAAACAGCAAAGGAATATACGATGCAGGTATACAGCCTGTGTGAGAAAAACAGCCTGCAGAAAAAGTGCCGGGAGTTGGCGGAAAAGTTTACAGAGACGGGAGATCTTGTCAAAGCAAAGGAATTTGAAAAGATCTATCCGGCGCTGATGGATCTGCTTGACCAGATCTACGGACTGATCGGAGAAGATCCGCTTTCCCTGGACGAATTTATCCAGATTTTTGAGGCGGGTGTTTCGGAGATCCAGATCGGAACGATCCCGCAAAATGTCGATCAGGTTGTGGTAGGCGATATGGAACGGACCCGTTTAAAAAAGATCAAAGCATTGTTTTTCCTTGGTGTTAACGACGGGGTGATCCCTGCGCGTGGCGGCAATGGTGGCCTGCTATCGGATATGGAACGGGAATATCTGATCGAGAGCGGCAGAGAACTGGCACCTTCCCCGCGGCAGAAGCTGTTTGAACAGCAGCTTTACCTGTATCAGAATATGACAAAGCCGGCGGAATATCTCTTTTTGTCCTATGCCAAGGTGGACAGCGCCGGAAAGACAAGACTGCCTTCCTATCTGATCCGCGTCATGACAGGGCTGTTTCCAAAGCTGCATGTACAGACGGAAACAGAGGAAAACGAAGGATTTCTTGCAGAAGTGGAAAGTGCAGAGGACGGACTGGACGATTTTGCAGGACTACTGCGCAAATACAGGGAAGGCAGTCTGGAAAAGACAGCATTTCCTAAGCTGCGTGTCCTGCAGAAGGTGTATGATACACCGGATGCGGAAAAGATCCGGGAAGCAGCTTTTTACCGATATGAGCCGGGCAAGCTGTCCAGACAGGCGGCAGACAGCCTGTATGCGGAGCGGAATCAGGGCAGTGTCAGCAGACTGGAGCTTTTTGCTTCCTGTGCCTATGCGCATTTCCTGCGCTATGGACTGGAGCTGATGCCAAGAGCGGAATATACCTTTGAGGCGGTGGACTTTGGCAGTGTGTATCATGGCGTGCTGGAGCTGTTTGAACGGAGCCTGAAAGAGGATGGCATTTCGCTTCGGACGCTGAGCGAAGAAGAAATGGAACAGCGGCTCTGGGATGCATTTTCCGTACTCACGAAGGAATATGGTGAAACGATCCTGTACAGCAGTGCCAGAAACGAAAGAAGAATCCGGCAGATGCACAGGCTTTTGCTGCGTAGTGTCAGGACAATGCAGTATCAGATGCAGAAGGGCAGCTTTGAGCCGGCTTATTTTGAGCAGAAATTCCGTATGAAGGGTGCTTTCCCGCTGGTCGGCAAGATCGACCGGATCGACATCCGCAGGGAAAACGATGCGGTCTATCTGAAGGTTATGGATTATAAATCGGGCAGGAAAGAGTTTTCACTGGATGATGTATATTATGGGCTGTCCATGCAGCTCCCTGTTTATATGAATGCGGCGGTTTCGTTTTTGCAGGAACGTTATCCACAGACAACTATTATACCGGCGGCAATGCTGTATTACAGACTGCAGAAGCCGATCATTGAAATAGAAGGTACAAAGGCAGAAGAGGAGATCGAAGCAGAGATCCGCAAGCAGATGAAGCCGGATGGGCTGCTTCTGGGAGAGGATTGTGTCCTTACCATGCTGGATCAGGGCTTTACGACGGATTCGGATGTCATGCGTGTCGGCAGAAAAAAGGATGGCAGCTTTAAGGCGGCTTCGCAGGTGATTTCACAGGAAGATCTGGGGCTTTTGCTTTCCTACACGCAGAAAAAGGCGGAACAGATGATGCAGCAGATGGCAGAAGGAGAGATTGCGGTAACACCGCTGAAAACAGGAAATCATACAAGCTGTGATTTTTGTGAATACCGGGAAGTCTGCCGGATGGATGAAAGAATAGACGGCTATCGTCTGCAGGAGCTTACGTCGCTCACAGACGAGGAAAGAAAGGAGGCGATGGAACGTGCAGTTTACGGAGGATCAGAAGAAGGTCATCGAGACGAGAAATAAAAATATACTGGTATCCGCTGCGGCGGGAAGCGGCAAGACAGCGGTTCTGGTACAGCGTATCCTGTCACGGATCACGGGAAAGGATCCGATCGATATCGACAGGCTGCTCATTGTGACCTTTACGAGTGCAGCGGCAGCGGAAATGCGCGAAAGGATCCATGCAGCCTTATTGCAGGCACAGACAGAGCACCCGGAGGATGAAAATCTGCAAAGGCAGGCAGCACTGATCCATAATGCGCAGATCACGACGATCGACAGCTACTGTATGTTCCTGCTGCGCAACCACTTTCATGAGATCGATCTGGATCCGTCATTCCGGATCGGAGATCCGGGAGAGATCCGGCTGCTGGAAAAGGACGTGATGCAGGCGGTGCTGGAAGAGGCATATAACAAAGCGGAGCCTTCTTTTTTGGAGCTTGCGGATGCGCTCAGCCCGGATGCAAAGGATGGCAGGCTGGAAGCACTGGTGGATGAACTGTATCGTTATGCGGACAGCCATCCATGGCCGGAGGAGTGGCTCTTACACTGTAGAAAAGAACTGGAACATATAACGGCGGATACGCTCTGGCAGACGCAGTGGATGCAGTATTTGCTGCAACGGCTGGAAAAGACATTGCAGGCGGCTGTTTCTCTTGCAGGAGCGGCGCAGAAGATATGTGAAAAGCCGGCGGGGCCTTATATGTATGCGGAATGTCTGGAACAGGATGAAGCTTTCCTGCAGGACTGTCTTGCGCAGAGCAGACACATTGCGGGGATAGAAGATCTGTATGCACTGGGAGAGCGGATCAGCAAAGTGAAATGGAGTATGCTTTCCCGGAAAAAGGATGAAAGTGTCGGGGAAGCAGAAAGGCAGCAGGCAAAAAATCTGCGCGATTCCTACAAGACACTGCTTGCAAAGCTTGCCGTGTACTTTTCGGATCCGGCAGATATTATGCTGGAGAGGGAGCAGCAGGCGGCAGCCCTTTCCGTGGCACTGATTGATCTGACACTTGTATACAGAGAATCACTTGCGCAGGCAAAGAAGGAGAAAAACATACTGGATTTTTCCGACGCGGAGCATGCGGCATTATCCGTTCTGATCAGAGACGATGAGCTGACAGAAACGGCAAAGAGCTATCAGGCATTTTATGAAGAAGTCATGATCGACGAATATCAGGATTCCAATATGGTACAGGAGCTTCTGCTTTCGAGTGTTTCCCGGAAGGGGGAAAAGCCTGACCGTTTCATGGTGGGCGATATGAAGCAGAGTATTTATAAATTCCGCCTTGCCAGACCGGAGATTTTCATGGAAAAATACAGAAGCTATCAGAGCGGAGAGGAAGAAAGCTGCCTCATCACGCTGAAGAAGAATTTCCGTTCCTGTGCAGAAATCTTAGAGAGTGTCAACGACGTATTTTCTGTGATCATGGAGCCTGAGATCGGCGGGATCGCATATGATGCGGATGCCCGGTTATATCCGGGACTTTCCATGCAGCCGGGCAGCACGGAGCTGCTATTGTATGAAAGTCAGGAAGAAGATACGCTCACAGTCCGCGAAGGCGAAGCCTATATGATCGCAGAACAGATCCGTGCGCTTGTAGGCAGGGAGCAGATCGAGGATGTCAAAACCGGACAGATGCATACGCTGTCTTACCGGGATATCGTGATTTTGGTGCGTGGCGGCGCAAGTGCGATCGAGCAGCTGCAGGCAGTGCTGACAGAGGAAGGGATCCCTGTGCACGTTACCTCGAAAACAGGGTATTTTTCCGCGATGGAGGTCAGTCTGTTCATGGATTTTCTGCGGGTGTGCAACAATCCATATGAGGATATTCCGTTCTGCAGTGTGGCAACTTCTCTTTTCATGGGATTTACGGAAGATGAACTGGCAATGATCCGGGCAAAGACGACGCGTGGCAGAAGCCTGTACGAAAGCTTCCGGGAATATGTGCTTCTGGCAGAAGATCCGGAGCAGGCAGAAGATCCTGTGCTGGCTGAAAAGATACAAAAAGCACTGCAGATGCTGACAGAGCTCAGGGAGCAGGCAGTGACGGATACTATGCCTGAGTTTGCGCAGGCAGTGATGCGTCGTTTTCATTATATCGAATATATGACAGCACTTCCGGGCGGAGAGCAGAGACGTGCCAATCTGGAAATGCTGCTGGAAAAGACGGTGGAATTTGAAGCAACCAGCTATCATGGGCTGTTTCAGTTTATCCGCTATATGCAGCAGCTGCAGAAATATGACGTGGATTTTGGAGAATCGTCTCTCCTTTCCGAGCAGGCGGATGTTGTCAGGATCATGACGATCCATAAAAGTAAAGGACTGGAATTTCCGGTCTGCTTTGTGGCGGGACTGGATCGTAAATTTAATCTGCGGGATACGACAAAGCAGGTGCTGATGGATGCGGACTGGGGCATTGCCATGAACTATATTGACAGTAAGCGGCAGGTAACCGGGAAGACACTGCACAAGCAGATGCTGGCGGAAAAACTGAAACGGGACAGTCTGGGAGAAGAGACCCGCGTATTATACGTGGCAATGACCAGAGCAAAGCAGCGGCTGTATCTGACGGCGGCGACGAAAAAGGCAGAGGAGCGCCTGTTAGAATATGCGTATCTGCAGGGAGAAGATACCGCCGTATCCGATTATGAAAGAAGCAGCGTGGGCTGTTTTCTGGATGATATTCTGCTTGCCCGGACAAAGCATGCGGAGCATATCGGACTTCGGATCGTCCGGGAAGAAAATCTCCGGTATCAAAATCTGGCAGCGCAGGCGGCGCAGCTCGGAAGAAAGGAAGCACTGGAGCTTTTGGAGCAGGGGACAGAAGATCCGCAGTATGAGAGCCTGCAGGAGCGTTTTTCTTATGTATATCCACATGCGGGTCTGCATGGACTTTACACAAAGACAAGTGTGTCGGAATTGAAGATCGCGGCAATGGATGAGGAAGTCCATCAGATGTTTGAGACAGAAGATGTGACAAAGCCATATCTTCCGGCATTTATGCGTGAGGAAGAAAAGAGTGGCGGAACTGCACGGGGAAGCGCGTTCCACAGACTGCTGGAGCTTTTGGATATTGCGGCTTATCGGAACTATGACAGTGCGGCAGAAAGAAAAAAAGCGCTGCAGCAGGACATAGCATCTTTTGTGGCACAGGGCAGAATGAGTGAAGAATATGGCAGCCTGATCGATATCCGGAAGATCGATGCGTTTCTGCAGTCCGATGTGGCAGGCAGAATGGCGGCGGCGCAGGAAAAAGGACTGCTGTTTAAAGAGCAGCCATTTGTGCTTTCCGTGGCGGCAGACGAAGTACAGGAAGGCTTTCCGGCTTCGGAAAAGGTACTGGTGCAGGGAATCATCGACGTTTACTTTGAGGAAGCGGACGGTATTGTGATCCTCGATTATAAAACAGACAGGGTACAGAGCATGGAAGAGCTCTGGAACAGATATGAGACACAGCTTGATTATTACGGACAGGCGGTAGCGCGCCTGTCCGGGAAACCTGTGAAAGAAAAAATAATTTATTCGTTTGCGAAACTGGAAGAGGCATCCCACATATCATAAAGAACCCCCCTTTTGCCGGACAAAATAAGTCTGACGAAAGGGGGTATTTTTGTGCGATGACACATTTTATTCAGAAAGTTTTCCCTGACATTTTTGCAGAGCGGATTCCGCCCTTTTGTGTACCTCAAGTTGTAGAATACAGGGAGCGGACAGAGCGGCGGAAAGCCAGATCGATGCTTCCTGCGGATCGGAGACTGACAGATAATAGCAGCCGATCTCATAGCAGACCTCTGCACAGCCGTCTCCTTCAAAGGTTACAGCCTTCATGGCATATTTGAAAAATGACGGAATATCGTTTTTCTCCCGGTAAGCTCTTGTCAGAACGCAGCAGGCTTCCATCCATTCATCCAGACTGCGCGTATTGTCCTGCAGCGTATCGGTAAAAACCGGAATGGCGTGCATCAGTTCGCTGTACTGACCGGCGATCAGAAGCTCCTTGGCATAAAGCGTATGGAGCGAAGCAGGGATTCTCAGCCCATCCGTATACATTTTTTCAAATGCCTGAATATCGCGGGAAGCATGGGAAGAGGTCGGAAAATGTCCGATCTCTATGTCACTGTCATAGATGACGGGCTGAATCTGTACTGTCTCGTGGATCGGATTGACCCAGGTGAAGGTACGCAGCCGCTTATACAGCTTGGGGCGGTATTCTTTATCGTAATTATAGATTGTATTATAGGAAAGCTGATTACAATAGTACATCTGCACGATGTCGATCTCCGGCAGAAGTCCTTTTTTCAGAAGCCGGAATTTGGCGTGATTTTCCGCATCCAGCACCTCATCCGCATCTGCACAGTAAATATACTGGGCAGATGCCTTGGAAAAGGAATAGTTCCGGGCATCGGCAAAATTGCCTGTCCATGTGAAATCGTAGATCTTTGGTGTGTAACGCCGCGCAATCTCCTTCGTGCGGTCTGTGGAACCGGTATCGACAATGATGATCTCGTCCATCAGATCTGCGATGGAGGAAAGACAGCGGTCAAGTACTTCTTCTTCGTTTTTGACGATCATGCAAAGACTGATTGTGATCATAGGCATTCTTCCTTTCCTGCTGTATCGACGGGATACAGCGCTTCATACCAAATGGATAAGGAAGAACCGGCATCAGGAATGTGCCATATCACTTACCTTATCGATGGCTTTTTTTACAGGCGGCAGGTTAATGACGATCAGTGTGATGATCATTTCTGCCAGTACATAAGAATAATTATAAACGATAGGGTAGATCGCTGACAATGATTTTGGGAAAGATTCCGGCATATAATCCATCCAGTAAATATAACCGCCGATCGTATGGAACAGACCGCGGACAAGCACACCGACGATATAACCGATCGTCAGGCCGTGCTTTTTGCCGTACCAGAGACCTGCAAGACCAAGTGCGGTGAACGCAAAGAAATAATCACAGCAGGTCTGGAAAGGAGACAGGAAATAGCTGCCGCCTGACTGGATAAACTGCAGGATACTGTAAGCAAAGGCTGTGATCAGACCAACCTTGATGCCATACAGATAACCGATATAGCAGATGAAAAACATACTGAATAAAGTAAGGGAACCGCCCATCGGAAGCTCATATTTGATATAAGAGGTGATGAAAGCCAGTGCCAGGGCGATACCTGCAAATGCAAGCTGCTTTGCCTGAAACTTCTTGGCATTCTGCTTTTTATCCACGATAAAAGCAGTCAGGAACATGATGATGAGCATCAGGATGACAAGGGCGATATAGCCCGGTTTGGTAAGGGCGAAGTAACCGTCCTCACGGGTGATAAATGTAGACATAAAAAAATCCTCCTTTGTGTGCAGGAGGGGAGAATGAAACAGAAAAAGGACACAGCCATGGCTGTGTATTTTCGGCTTCCCTTCGCCGGCATTATCCGGATCAGGTATTGAGGGTTAGACCATAGGTCAATCTCAGCAGTTGCTCCCCTAGCGCTTGTTTAATTTTTACACAACAACTATAACGACATTTTCCGGTTGCGTCAAGAGGAAGTTTACGCGTATAATGTAGAGCGCAAAGGAAAAACAAGCGGCTGCGAACGAATATCCTGCGGAAGCAGGATGAGGAGTGCGGAAGCACGGATTCGAGAGCAACAAACCTGTGAAACAAGTGAGGAAAATGATGTATCAATATATTTTATTTGATCTGGATGGCACATTAACCGATTCTAAAGAAGGCATCACCAAGTCAGCCCAGTATGCCCTCCAGTCTTTCGGAATAGAAGAAAAAAATCTGGACAAGCTGGAGCCGTTTATCGGACCGCCGCTTTCAGACAGCTTCCGGGAATTTTATGGAATGAATGAGGCAGACACCGAAAAGGCGGTACGCACCTTCCGGGAACGATTTGAAACAGTCGGGATCACGGAAAACAAGATTTATCCGGGCGTGAAGGAAATGCTGCAGGAGCTTAAGGATAATGGTTGTCTTCTGGCAATCGCATCCAGTAAGCCGGAGGTATCTGTTCACCGGGTATTACAGATGTTTGAGATCGAGCAGTATTTCAGCATCATTGTCGGAAGCCTGAAGGACGGAACGAGAACGACAAAGATCGAAGTCATGGAAGAAACCTTTGCCCAGCTCAAAAAGAGGGTGGGAAGAGCCTACAGCGAAAAGAAGGTACTGATGATCGGTGATCGTAAATTTGATATTGAAGGTGCCCGGCATTTCGGCGTAGACAGTGTAGGAGTTACCTACGGCTATGCAAATGACGGCGAACTGACAAAGGCGGGAGCAACTTATCTGGCAGAAGATCCGCAGGCAGTTGCCAGCCTGATCACCGGGAAAAAGCCATATCAGAAGTATGCGGATATGAGCTCTCTGAAAAAGACACTGGAGATCCTTGCGCCACTTGCCGCTTACTGGCTGATCCAGCTTGCTGTTTATAATATTCTATATTATGTGCTGGCAAAGTCCGGGGAAGTATCGGCGGTATGCAGTGCATGGCTGAACGTGGCGGCAGCTTTAGCGACATGGCCGTATGTGGTCAGATGCTATCAGAAGAGCCGCATACCGGACTGTGCAGAGGTTGTGACAAGAAGGAAAAAGAAACGCCTTATCCGGGAATGGGGGCTGATCGCGTGCTATGGGATCAGTCTGGCACTGTTTTTGAATTTGTTTATTTCTCTGCTGCAGCTGGCACAAAATTCTGCTTCTTATCAGAAAGTTGCAGGTGCACAATATGGCATTTCCCTTCCACTGGGACTTCTTGTATATGGACTTGTGATGCCCTGCACGGAGGAGCTTTTATTCCGCGGTGTGATCTATAACCGGATCAAAAAGTACTTCCCGCGTGTCCTTGCCATGCTGCTGAGCGGACTTGTATTCGGCTGTTATCACGGAAATCCGGTACAGATCCTATACGCATCCCTGATGGGACTTGCCATGGCACTTGTGTATGAAAGCTACGGAAGGATCAGCGCACCGATCCTGTTCCATATCAGTGCCAATGCAGTTGTCTATACCTGTTCCAAGCTTGGTTTTTTTGCGGGAGGCACTAAGACCATGTTCTGTATGCTCCTGATGCTGGGGCTTTCTCTGCTCTTGACCTACTGGTATATCAGGAAGGAACAACAAAGAGCGTAGATGCCTATGGAAAATGGTATAAAAAAAGTCAGATTCCTTTGTATCCTGTACAATTGACACCGTTTTGCAGCATGCTAAAATGAAAAAAAGCGCATTGAATGCAATGCAGAAAGGTGGTTGTATCAGTATGAGTCACTATGCAATAACGATAACAAGGCAGTTTGGCAGTCTGGGAAGACCGATTGCAAAGGAACTATCAGAAAGACTTGGAATTCATTATTATGACAGAGATATTGTAGAGGGTGTTGCGAAAAAGACCAATCTTAGTATTGCTGAAATCAGTGATAATGAAGAAAGTGCTTCTAACAGCTTTTGGAAGATGAAATTCCCTATTTTATCCGAGACAAGAATGGTACAGGATCACATTTTCGATATTCAGAAGAATATTATTCAGGATATTGCCGACAGAGAGGATTGTATTATTGTGGGCAGATGTGCAGATGCCGTCCTGAAAGAGCATAAAAATTGTATCCGGATCTATATTTATGCAAGTGAGGAGCAGCGTTTGAAAAACTGTGTAGATGTACTGCGTATGGATCCCCGGGAGGCAAGGAAGATGATCAAGGAAGTGGATCAGGCACGGGAATCTTACCATAGCAGATATGCAGGATATCTGCCAAATGATGAAAATCATCAGGATATCATGATAAACAGCGGACTGCTTGGGACAAGCGGAACGGCTGAGCTGCTTGAGACGATCATTCGAAAAAAGCTGGATCTGTAGAACATATAAAATATGAAACGGAAGGAAGCCCCAGTGGCTTCCTTTTTTATAATGTCATGCATCAAAGATGCATGATGCAGCCTCGCTCATCTGCGAAGCAGATTTTGCAAGAGCGAGGTTCCACCATAATGTCATGCATCAATGATGCATGATGTAGCCTCGCTCATCTGCGAAGCAGATTTTGCAAGAGCGAGGTTCCACCATAATGTCATGCATCATCTGGCGGTATCTTGACTAATAAAACGGGATCGTTATAATACTAGGAGGAAAGAAGGTAGCTTATGTCAACATCCATGGTAGAGGGAAGCCCCCTGAAATTAATGCTGCGCTTTGCAATGCCGCTTCTGGCAGGGAATCTCTTGCAGCAGACATACAATATTATAGATGCAGCAATTGTTGGGCAGACACTTGGTGCGCAGGCACTTGCCGGCGTAGGAGCCAGCAGCAGTGTACAGTTCCTTGTACTTGGTTTCTGTATGGGAAGCTGTGCGGGATTTGGCGTTCCCATTGCGAAATATTTTGGCGCAGGGGATCAGAAAAAGATGCGGGACTGCGTATTTAACGGTGCAGCTCTGACAGCGTTGATCGCAGTCATTCTGACAATTACCTGCTCCCTTTTATGTAATAGTATTTTACATATCTTGTCAGTACCGTCTGATATTTATGCGGATGCATACAGATACCTGATCGTTATATTTCTGGGCATCCCGTTTACGCTGATGTATAATTATCTATCCAGTATCCTGCGTTCGGTCGGAGACAGCAGAACACCTTTTCTGTTTCTGGCTTTTTCAGCAGGATTGAATATTTTTCTGGATTTGTTCTGCATTATAGTTTTACACTGGGGATGTATGGGGGCAGCTATTGCAACTGTAACGGCGCAGGCTGTCAGTGCGGTACTATGTCTGCTTTTTATTAAGAAAAAAATGCCGCTTTTATGGCTGGAAAAGGAAAATCGGATCATGCAGAGGAATACAAGTGTGGAGCTTTTAAAAATGGGACTGCCGACAGGATTCCAGTTTTCCATCACGGCGATCGGCAGTATGGTGATGCAGTCTGCCAACAATGGACTGGGCAGTATTTGTGTATCGGGTTTTACAGCAGGTATGCGGATCAAACAATTTACCATGTGCCCGTTTGATGCATTCGGTACAGCAGCTTCTGTATTTTGCAGCCAGAATCTGGGAGCTGGAAAGGCTGACCGGATTAAAAAAGGATTCTGGGAAGGAATCAGTGTCGCAGTTTTGTATGGATTGTTTGCAGGTGTGATTCTGGTCTTTTTAGGAAGACCGCTTTCTATGATCTTTATCAAGAAAGATGCAGTGGAAGTATTGGATGCTTCTGCCAAATATCTGCGCTGCATGGGATACTTCTATTGGAGTCTTGGAATTTTAAATGTGGCGAGAATGGTCACACAGGGACTGGGTTATTCGGGCAGAGCGGTATTCTCCGGTGTCACGGAAATGATCGCCAGAACCGTAGTCAGCCTGGGATTCGTAGGTACTTACGGCTATACAGCCATCTGTTTTGCAGATCAGACTGCATGGGTGTCAGCATGTATCTATATTGTACCAACTTGTATTCTTTGTATGAAGAAGTCGATAAAGATGCTTGAAAAAAGAGAAACGCTAAGAGAGGCTTAGGGAAAGATGAAGGAAAAAACGGTTGATTTTGGCAAGGATCCGATCGCAAAGATATTATTCCGGCTTGCACCGCCCGTTATGCTGGCACAGCTGATCCAGGCACTGTATAACATTGTGGATAGTTTCTTTGTAGGACGTAATTCGGAGAGCGGACTGACTGCGCTGTCTATCGTATATCCGTTGCAGCTGTTGATGATCGCACTGGCAGTAGGGACCGGTGTCGGGATCAATACGCTGATGGCACATTTCAGCGGCTTGGAGAGAGAAAAAGAAAGTCAGGAGAGTGCGGGGCTTGCAATGCCGCTTGCCGTTTTGTCATGGATCGTGTTTGCCCTGCTCTGCTTTTTTTTCATGCCCACTTATGCACGGATTTCTACAAAATCAGCCGATGTCATCCGGGAAGTCATTGTGTATGGGCGAATTGTCTGTGTGTGCAGCATAGGGCTCTTTCTGGAAAGCGGCTGGACAAAGGTTTTGCAGGCAGAGGGAGATATGCGCCTGCCGATGGTGGCACAGATTGCAGGAGCGGTTGTCAATATCATGCTGGATCCGGTGCTGATCTTCGGGCTTGGTTTTGTGCCCAAAATGGGTATTGCGGGAGCGGCGGTTGCGACCGTGGCAGGACAGATCGCAGCAGCTCTCATTGTCATGCCGAAGGGCTATCGGAAAGTGCCTGCGGTTTCTACGTGGAAAAATTATATCAAACGTATTTATTATCTGGGCTTTCCAAATATACTGATGCAGTCTGCTTATACGTTTTACATTTTCGGTCTGAACATGATCTTAAAGGGCTTCTCCGATCAGGCAGTGACAACGTTGGGACTGTATTACAAGTGGCAGACGATCTTCTTTATCCCACTTGGTGCGATGCAGACCTGTATTGTGCCTGTTATCAGCTATAACTATGGCGCAGGAGACTGGAACAGGTGTCATAAAACTGTTATGGAAGCTCTTTTATTTGGCATGGGCTTTATGCTGGTGACAGGTGTGCTCTGTTTTGAAACGATCCCGGGGCCGATGCTGCGGGTCTTTTCGAGAGATGAGGAAGTGATCAGGATCGGTATTCATGCATTTCACATTATCGGGCTGGCCTTTCTGCCGCTTGTCAGCTCACTGACATTCCCGGTTTTCTTTCAGGCAGTCGGTTCGTTTTTTCAGAGTTCCTTTCTGACGGTGCTTCGTACGGTGTGCTTATTTGTACCGCTTGGCTATGCTTTTTCCCGTCTGGGGCTTGACTGGTTCTGGCTGACCTTCCCCTGCACGGAGATCATTACAACGACAGTCAGCCTGCTTTTGTACCGGAAATTTTACAGGCAGGCAAGATAATGTTTTTTGCAAAAGGAAGAACCGGAACAATTATTTTCAAAGAAATATGGACTGAATCTGTAAAACCGGAAAGAAAACTGGGAGGATATGCAAAATAATTGTGTGTTAAATGGCTCATATCATAAAAAATAAATACAATATTCATACAATAATGCAAAAACGAACGAATATTCAAATAATCTGACGATTTACCAAAAAGTTACTATTTACAAATGAAAAAAATAGAGGTATAGTTTCTCTAACAAAAGAAAACCGACTGGCAGCAGACAGGGAAAGGAGTCAGATATGTTTGACGCACAACCATCTGCCAAACGACCGCCGTTATACCGGTCATCGTTTGAGCATGACAACTGCGGTATCGGTGCCTGCGTAAATATCAAAGGACAAAAGAGCAGGGCGACCGTAGAAAACGCACTTAGAATTGTAGAAAATCTTGAACACAGAGCCGGCAAAGACGCCGAGGGTAAGACCGGAGACGGAGTAGGTATCCTGACACAGGTATCACACAAGTTCTTCTCAAAGGTCACAAATACCCTCGGCTTTTCTATTGGTAAGGAGAGAGAATACGGAGTAGGTATGTTCTTCTTCCCACAGGATGAGCTGCAGCGTAATCAGGCAAAAAAGATGTTTGAGATCATTGTAGAAAAGGAAGGCATGGAGTTTTTAGGTTGGAGAGAGGTTCCTACCTATCCGTCCGTGCTCGGCCATAAAGCGATCGAATGCATGCCTTATATTATGCAGGCATTTATCAAGAAGCCTGATAATGTGGCAAAGGGACTTGATTTTGACCGGAAGCTTTATATTGTCAGACGTGTCTTTGAACAGTCTACAGATGTGACCTATGTGGTATCCTTGAGCAGCCGTACGATCGTCTATAAAGGTATGTTCCTTGTCGGACAGCTTCGTACCTTCTTTAAGGATCTGCAGGATGAGGATTATGAATCAGCGATTGCGATCGTACACTCCCGTTTCTCCACAAATACAAACCCAAGCTGGGAAAGAGCACATCCAAACCGGTTTATCGTGCACAACGGCGAGATCAATACGATCCGCGGTAATGCAGATAAGATGCTTGCCCGTGAAGAGAATATGGAATCCGAGCATCTGCACGGAGAGCTTCACAAGATCCTGCCTGTGATCAATGCATCCGGTTCCGATTCCGCAATGCTTGACAATACACTGGAATTTCTTGTCATGAGTGGTATGGATCTGCCACTGGCAGTCATGATCACGATTCCTGAGCCGTGGGCAAACAATAAAACTATGTCCCAGAAAAAGAAGGACTTCTATCATTATTATGCAACGATGATGGAGCCATGGGACGGACCGGCTTCTATCCTGTTTTCGGACGGTGATGTGATGGGTGCGGTTCTTGACCGTAACGGTCTGCGTCCTTCCAGATATTTTATTACGGATGACGATCAGCTGATCCTTTCTTCCGAGGTCGGTGTTCTGCCGATCGATCCGACAAAGATCGTGAAGAAGGAAAGGCTTCGTCCGGGCAAGATGCTCCTTGTGGATACGGTAAAAGGCCGTGTCATTGATGATGATGAGATCAAGGATGCTTATGCAGGAAAAGAGCCATATGGAGAATGGCTGGATTCCAATCTCGTAGAGCTGCATTCTTTAAAGATCCCGAATGAGCGTGTTCCGGAATTTACCTATGAAGAAAGACAGCGTATGCAGAAAGCATTCGGTTATACGTATGATGAGCTGAAGCAGAGCATTCTGCCGATGGCAAAAAATGGCGGTGAAGCGATCGCAGCCATGGGTGTGGACACTCCGCTTCCGGTACTCAGCAAAGCAAAACATCCGCTGTTCCACTATTTCAAACAGCTGTTTGCACAGGTAACCAACCCGCCGATCGATGCGATCCGTGAGGAAGTCGTTACCTCTACAACGACTTATATCGGAACTGACGGTAACCTGCTCGAAGAGTCACCGAAGAACTGTAACGTGCTGCAGGTCAACAACCCGATCCTGACCAATACAGACCTGATGAAGATCAAGAGCATGAAGGCGGAAGGCTTCAAGGTAGAAACTGTTCCGATCACATATTATAAAAATACAAGTCTGGAGAAGGCAATCGACAGACTGTTCGTAGAAGTGGACAGAGCGTTCCGTGACGGTGTCAACATTATCATCCTGTCCGACAGAGGTGTGGATGAAAACCATGTGGCAATTCCATCCCTGCTTGCAGTTTCTGCTCTGCAGCAGCATCTGGTTACCACAAAGAAACGTACAAGCGTAGCGATCATTCTGGAAAGTGCAGAGCCGAGAGAGGTACATCACTTTGCGACACTGTTAGGCTTTGGTGCCTGTGCGATCAATCCGTATCTGGCACAGGAGTCCATCAAGGAACTGATCGACAACCATATGCTGGATAAGGACTACTATGCGGCAGTAGACGATTATAACCATGCGGTACTGAGCGGTATCGTCAAGATCGCATCCAAGATGGGTATTTCCACGATCCAGTCTTATCAGGGTTCTAAGATTTTTGAAGCGATCGGTATCGATTATGATGTGATCAACAAATACTTTACAGATACAGTCTGCCGCGTCGGCGGTATTACAATGAAGGATATCGAGCAGCAGGTAGACGAGTTGCATTCTCTGGCATTTGATCCGCTGGAGCTTGCAACTGACCTGACACTTGACAGCCCGGGCCATCATAAGATGCGTTCCGGTGGTGATGAACATCTGTATAATCCAAAGACGATCCATCTGCTGCAGGAAGCAACAAGACGTGGCGACTATGAGATGTTCAAACAGTATACAGCCTGCGTGAATGATGAAACAAGCATCAAGACACTGCGTGGACTGATGGATTTCAACTATCCGAAAAAAGGTATTTCCATTGATGAAGTGGAAAGTGTTGATTCGATTGTAAAACGTTTCAAGACAGGTGCGATGTCCTATGGTTCCATTTCACAGGAAGCACATGAATGCCTGGCGATAGCTATGAACAACCTGGGCGGTAAATCCAATACCGGTGAAGGCGGCGAGGATCTGGAGCGGCTTTCCATCGGACCGGACGGACTGAACAAATGCTCTGCGATCAAGCAGGTAGCAAGTGGACGTTTTGGTGTAACAAGTAAATATCTGACCAGTGCAAAGGAAATCCAGATCAAAATGGCACAGGGCGCAAAACCGGGTGAAGGCGGACATCTGCCGGCAGGCAAGGTATATCCATGGATCGCAAAGACACGTCATTCCACACCGGGTGTCGGTCTGATCTCCCCGCCACCGCATCATGATATTTATTCGATCGAAGATCTGGCGCAGCTGATCTACGACCTGAAAAATGCCAATAAAGATGCCCGTATTTCTGTCAAACTCGTATCGGAATCCGGTGTTGGAACAGTTGCAGCAGGTGTGGCAAAAGCCGGTGCACAGGTAGTCCTTGTTTCCGGTTATGACGGCGGTACAGGAGCTGCACCTCGTAACTCCATCCACAATGCAGGTCTTCCGTGGGAGCTTGGTCTTGCCGAGACACACCAGACACTGATCATGAACGGACTGAGAAATAAGGTCATCATCGAGACGGACGGTAAGCTGATGAGCGGTCGTGACGTTGTGATCGCAGCACTTCTGGGTGCTGAGGAATACGGCTTTGCAACAGCACCGCTTGTAACGATGGGCTGTGTGATGATGCGTGTCTGCAATCTGGATACTTGTCCGGTTGGTATCGCAACCCAGAATCCGGAGCTTCGTAAGCGTTTCCGCGGCAAACCGGAATATGTCGAAAACTTCATGCGCTTTATTGCAGAAGAAATGCGTGAATATATGGCACAGCTTGGTATCCACACGATCGATGAACTGGTTGGACGTACTGATCTTCTGAAGGTGCGCGAGGGACTGGATGCCAGATACGAACGTATCGACCTGAGCAATATTTTAAATAACCCATATGCAGGCAGTAAGGAGAAGGTAACCTTTGATCCGAAACAGGCATATGATTTCCATCTGGAAAAGACTAAGGATGAAAAGGTACTCTTAAAGCAGCTTGGCAAAGCACTGGAGACAGGTGCAAAGAGAAGTATTGAAGTGGATGTCACCAATACAGACCGGGCATTCGGTACAATTCTCGGTGCAGAGATCACGAAGCGCTTCTACAATACGTTACCTGAGGATACCTACCGTGTACTTTGTAACGGAGCCGGCGGTCAGAGCTTTGGTGCTTTCATTCCAAAAGGTCTGACACTGGAACTTGTCGGCGATTCCAATGACTACTTCGGCAAAGGACTTTCAGGCGGTAAGCTGATCGTATATCCACCGAAGGGCAGCAAATTCAAGCAGGATGAGAACATTATCGTCGGTAACGTGGCACTGTACGGCGCAACAAGCGGTAAAGCCTTTATCAACGGTGTAGCGGGAGAACGTTTCTGCGTTCGTAACTCCGGTGCGATCGCTGTTGTGGAAGGTGTCGGCGATCACGGCTGTGAATATATGACAGGTGGCCGTGCAGTCATCCTTGGATGTGTCGGCAAGAACTTTGCAGCCGGTATGAGCGGCGGTATCGCTTATGTACTCGATGAAAACAATGATCTGTATACAAAGGTCAACAAAGACATGGTTTCTTCTTCCGAAATTACATCCAAATACGATGTACTGGAGCTGAAGGATATGATCAAGGAGCATGTTGCTTATACAAATTCTGAAAAGGGCAAACAGATCCTCGATAACTTTGGAGAGTATCTGCCGAAGTTCAAGAAGATCATCCCGCATGATTATGAACGTATGCTGAAAGCGATCGTGCAGATGGAGGAAAAAGGACTTTCCGCAGAACAGGCACAGATCGAGGCATTTTATGCCAACAAAAATAAGTAGGAGGTGGCAGCATGGGAAAACCAACAGGCTTTATGGAGTATGAAAGACAGGTTTCAGTAGCCGAGGAACCGAAAGAGAGAATCAAACATTTTAATGAATTCCATACGCACCTTCCGAAAGAAAAGCAGCAGCTGCAGGGTGCAAGATGTATGGAATGCGGTGTACCGTTCTGTCAGGCAGGGATGGATCTGTGCGGTATGACGAGCGGATGCCCGCTGCACAACCTCGTTCCGGAATGGAACGATCTGGTATATACCGGAAACTGGCAGCAGGCATATAACAGACTGAAAAAGACAAATAACTTCCCGGAATTTACCTCCCGTGTCTGCCCGGCACTTTGCGAAAATGCATGTACGTGCGGACTTTACGGAGATCCGGTGGCAACTAAGGAAAATGAGTATGCCATCATAGAAAATGCATATGAAAAGGGTTATGCTTTGCCGCATCCGCCCAAAGTGAGAACCGGTAAAAAGGTTGCGGTAATCGGCAGCGGTCCGAGCGGACTTGCTGTTGCAGACCAGCTCAATAAGCGTGGGCATCTGGTAACGGTATTTGAACGTCATGACCGGATCGGCGGACTGCTCATGTACGGTATTCCGAATATGAAGCTGGAAAAGCGGATCATTGACCGGAAGATCGACGTGATGAAAGCAGAAGGTATCACATTTGTGACAAATACAGATATCGGTAAGGATATCAAGCCGGCAAAGCTGCTTGCGGACTTTGACCGTGTTGTACTCTGCTGCGGCTCTTCCAACCCGCGTGACATTACAGCACCGGGCAGAGATGCGGAAGGCATTTACTTTGCGGTTGATTTCTTGAGCCGGAATACAAAATCACTTCTCGATTCTGATTTCAAGGACGGAAATTATGTCAGCGCAAAGGGCAAAAACGTGATCATCATCGGTGGCGGCGATACCGGAAATGACTGTGTCGGTACTTGTATGCGACATGGCTGTAAATCCGTGACACAGATCGAAATGATGCCTAAGGCACCGGACAAACGTGCGGCAAACAACCCGTGGCCGGAATGGCCGAAGATCTGTAAGACAGATTACGGTCAGGAGGAGGCGATCGCTGTATTCGGGCATGACCCGCGTATTTATGAATCCACGGTAAAGGAGTTCATCAAAGATAAAAACGGCAGGCTGAAAGCGGTTAAGATTGTAAAACTTGCATGGGAAAAGGATCCTCAGACAGGCAGAATGAATAGTAAAGAAGTAGCAGGCAGTGAAAAAATCATGGACTGCGAGCTTGTACTCATTGCTGCGGGCTTCCTGGGGGCACAGAAATACGTCACGGATGCTTTTAAGGTGGAACTGACGCCAAGAACCAATGTGAAGACAGAGCAAGATAGTTTTAAAACAAACGTGAAAAATGTCTTTGCAGCGGGCGATATGCACACAGGACAATCTCTGGTTGTCAAAGCGATCAGACAGGGACGTGAATGTGCACGTGAAGTAGATGAAAGCCTGATGGGTTATTCTAATCTGTATGTTCAGTAAAAAATACATCATTTTGACTCGCAAAATGAAAAAAAGACATATAATGCAAGAAAAATGTGCAAAAAAGTGAAAGGATACCACATTTCATTAGTGAAATTTTCACAATGCCGGCAGATGGGAAACAAATGCACTGTGCAGGATTGCACGGAAAAGATCCAAAAGCAAAATTGTATTAAAATAAATACTTTACTTTTGACGTGAATTGGGTATAATGCAAACAATGAAACAAAAATCAGTATTCTGGCATAGTAAGAAAGGTGGTAATTTCTATGACACAACACAAGATTTTTTTAAGACATGATGAGGTAAAGGAATTTGTAAAGAGAGCATCCGCGTGCGATTTTGACATTGACATTTCTTATAATCACTATACAGTAGACGCAAAATCCATTTTAGGCGTATTAGCTCTGGACTTCAGACAGGCATTGACAGTATGCTGTCATGGCTATGATGAAGGCTTTGAAAAATATCTTGGCAAGTATGCAATGGCCTGCTAATTATATTGCAGAAACAGACGAACACCCCCGATGTTGTCGGGGGTGTTTTTTGTTATGGCGACGAGGAAAATGCACGCATTTGACGACCGCTAATCAGAGCGAGATTCGCAGAGCGTATCTCGTCTCTGTTTGCCGGATTCTGTATTGTTATTCATCCCAAATAATGATTTTCAACAAATGTGTATGAATGGCAGCAGGAGATAAAAGGCAGACCATCATCCATAACCTGCATACGATACTTGACACCTTCCATGCGGTGGGAGACAATAAGAAAGATGCTATGTGAGGATCCATGCAGAGAATTCGGGAGGAGGCTCCGGGCGGAGGATCCATGCAGTATGGAAAATAGGAAGGAAACATGGAAAAAAATACAGATAACAGCAGACAGCAAATATAGATAAAGATACTGACAGAAAACACAGACAGAGAAAACAGAAGGGAGGTACCAACGTGGATATTCAGATTTCGGTGCGGAATCTTGTGGAATTTATTTTCCGGGAAGGTGATATTGATAACAGACATGCGGCTTCGCCGGATGCCATGCAGGACGGAAGCAGGATCCACAGAATGATCCAGAAACGCATGGGGCTGGAGTATGAAGCGGAGGTGCCTCTTCGTTATATCGTACCATATGAGAACTATCAAATTCAGATCGAAGGACGTGCGGATGGCGTGATCCATCGGGAAAACGGACAGGTGATCGTAGATGAAATCAAGGGAACCTACCAGGAACTGAAGCATATCAGGGAGCCAAAGAAAGTACATCTGATGCAGGCGCTCTGTTATGCATTTATTGTGGCAGAAAAAGAAGACCTGCGGGAGATCGGTGTCCGTATGACCTATTGCAACATGGATACGGAAGAGATTAAGTATTTCCATGAAACCTATACAAGGGTAGAAGTCCGTAATTGGTTCTGGAATCTTATGGATCAATATAAAAAGTGGGCGGACTTTACCTATGAATGGCATCAGAAGCGGCAGGAGAGCATTCATGCGCTTGCTTTTCCGTTTGATTACCGCACAGGGCAGAAGGAACTGGTCGGACATGTGTACCAGACGATCTGCCACAAAAAGAAGCTGTTCATTCAGGCACCGACCGGCGTAGGCAAGACAATCTCTACGATCTTCCCGGCGGTGAAGGCAGTCGGGGAGGAAAAGGCAGACAGGATTTTTTATCTGACGGCAAAAACGATCACAAGGACAGTAGCGAAAGAAACGTTCTCAATCCTGGCAGAAAACGGACTTTGCTATAAAACCGTGCTGCTGACCGCAAAAGAAAAGATATGCCCAATGGAGGCATGCAGCTGCAATCCTGTGGACTGCCCTTATGCAAAAGGACATTTCAGCAGGATCAATGATGCCATTTATGCACTTTTGCAGGAACGGGACTGCTTTGACCGGGATACTGTGCTGGAGTATGCGGAGCGGTTTATGGTCTGCCCGTTTGAGATGTCGCTGGATATGAGCCTGTTTTCGGATGCGGTGATCTGTGATTATAACTACCTGTTTGACCCCTATGTGCACTTGAAACGTTTTTTTGCGGAGGGGACCAAAGGCCCTTATCTGTTTCTTGTCGATGAAGCACACAATCTTGTGGAACGTGGGCGGGAAATGTACAGTGCACAGCTAGTGAAAGAAGATTTTCTTACTTTGAAGAAGACTGTTAAAGAATATAAGACGGGATTGGATAAATATATTGACCGCTGTAATAAGGAATTGCTTGCGCTCAAAAAGGAGCAATGTGATATGGTCGTGGAATCAGCAGGCAGCTTTACAATGCAGCTATCCAGACTGCACAGCGCGATAGGTACTTATCTGGAGGATCATGAGGATAGTCCGGTGCGGGAAGAAATTCTGCAGTTTTATTTTGAAGCCGGACGGTTTCTGGACGTCAGTGAGCGGCTGGATGACCACTACAGGATCTATACGCGTCTCAGGGAGGATGGCAGCTTCCTGATCCGGGAGTATTGTATCGATCCATCTTCGCGCCTGCAGGAATGTATGGACGAGGGGGTTGCATCCATCCTGTTTTCGGCGACATTTCTGCCCATCCAGTATTATAAGCAGCTTTTAGGCGGAACGAAGGAAGATTTTGAAGTGTATGCAAGCTCTGCATTTCATAAGGAACAGATGCAGCTGCTTCTGGCAAGTGATGTCACAAGCCGTTACACGAGACGCTGCGAACTGGAATATTATCATATTGCTTCCTATATTTCTGATATTGTAGCGCAGAGGAATGGTAATTATATGATCTTCTTTCCGTCCCACCAGTTTTTGGAGCAGGTATATAACTGTTATATGGATCGCTTTTATATAGAAGAAACACAGGAGTGTATCACGCAGCAGGAGTATATGAATGAAGCGGCAAGAGAGCAGTTCCTGAAGCGTTTTGCAATAGCAGAACCTCATCCGGATACCGATGATAGAAGCAGAGCTGCCTCATGGGAAAGCCTTGTGCATATGGAGATTGAACAGGAGGATAAGAGTCTGCTCGGCTTTTGTGTGCTGGGCGGTATTTTCTCGGAAGGGATCGACTTGAAGGGGGAAAGTCTGATCGGTGCCATTATTGTGGGAACCGGTCTGCCGCAGGTCTGCTTTGAGAGGGAATTGTTGAAGGATTATTTTAATGCGGAGGGAAAAAACGGCTTTGATTTTGCCTATCGCTATCCGGGCATGAACAAGGTACAGCAGGCAGCAGGCAGAGTGATCAGAAGCGAAACGGATCGTGGGATTGTAGCACTTCTGGATGACCGTTTTTTGCAGACCGGTTATCAGAAGCTGTTCCCACGGGAGTGGCAGTCCTACCGGTGTGTAACGGGGGCAACCTGTGCAGAGGCGGTGGATAACTTTTGGAAATACACCAAGGATGATAAATAACACTTGAAACGCAAAGATATCCACATAGGAAAGTTGACATAAAAGAAAAATAAGAATGCATGTTATGAAATTGATAAAATGTCGAGAAAACTCGAAAAATCAATTATGACATGCATTTTTTGCAATTTTGGACAGCAAATTTCGGATAAGACAGGTTTGTCATAATCTGTGGATAACTATGTGGAAAGTGTGGATTTCTCGGGAAAAGTGGATAACTTATTCCAAATGTCACTCTTGCAGATATAAAAAACATCTTGCAAGACATCTTGCAAAATAAAGAGAAATCCATAATATGTTTATGTTAACTGAAAAAGATACATCTATAAAATAACAGCAGATGCAAAATGAAAATGCAAAATGGAAGCAGTCACATATATTTCACAAAAACCATGCCGGAATCCGGGAGCCATATCTTGGTTTTGCAACCGGAGTGTGATATAATAATGAGCGCTAAAGAAAAACAAGCGACAACTGTCATGCATCAAAGATGCATGATGTAGCCGCGGTTCATCGTCGTAGACGATTGTGCGTGAGCCGTGGTTCCATGACAGGTGGCATTTGTTTTTCTAGCGCCATTAGCGAACGAATATCCTGCAAGGGATACCGTAGCAGGATATGGAGTGCGACAGCACGGAATTCGTGAGCAAATCATAATGAGCGCTAAAGAAAAACAAGATAAGAAAAACAAGATAAGAAAAACAAACTTCAGAAAAGAGGAATGGAATTATGTGGGCATATGAAAGTGTGTTTTATCAGATTTATCCGCTGGGCTTTTGCGGTGCTCCGTTTGAAAACGATGGTGTGGAAGTAAACAGAATTCAGAAAGTGATCGACTGGATCCCGCACATCAAAAAGCTGGGAGCAAATGCAATCTACTTCTCGCCGGTGTTTGAATCTGATACGCATGGCTATAATACAAGAGATTATACAAAGATCGATAAGCGTCTTGGCACGAATGCAGATTTTGCCAAGGTATGTGATGCATTACATAAGGAAGGTATCCGTGTTGTGCTGGACGGCGTGTTCAATCATGTGGGCAGAGGATTCTGGGCATTTCAGGATGTTTTACAGAACCGGGAAAACTCACGTTATAAAGACTGGTTTGCCAGGATCGATTTCGGCGGCAATTCCAATTATAATGACGGCCTCTGGTATGAAGGCTGGGAAGGCAACTATGATCTGGTCAAATTAAATCTCAGAAACGAAGAGGTGGTACAGCATATTTTCAGCGCGATCAAGGGCTGGATCGAGGAATTTGATATCGACGGACTGCGCCTTGATGTGGCATATTGCCTGGACGAAGACTTTGCAAGACGGCTGCGGAGCTTCTGTGACAGTCAGAAGCAGGATTTCTTTCTGGTAGGGGAAATGCTGCATGGAGATTATAACAGAATGATGAATGACCAGATGTTCCACTCCGTAACGAATTACGAGTGTTACAAGGGACTGTTCTCCAGCTTCAACAGCATGAACATGTTTGAGATCGTTCATTCTTTGCTGCGTCAGTTCGGACCGGAAAACTGGACGTTATATAAAGGAAAACATCTGTTATCATTTGTGGATAACCACGATGTTTCGAGAATTGCAAGCAATCTGACAAACGAAAAGCATCTGCCGCTTATTTATGCGATGATGTTTGGTATGCCGGGCATCCCATGTGTGTATTACGGAAGTGAATGGGGCGCAAAGGCTAATAAGAGCGAGGGGGATCCGGCGCTCCGCGCAAGCTTTGATGCACCTGTATATAATGACCTGTCTGCTTTTATTACAAAGCTGGCAGAAGCAAAGAAGAACAGCGAAGCGTTGAATTATGGAAGCTTCCGCAGCGTGGTACTGACAAACAGACAGTGCATCTTTGCAAGAGAGACAGAAAGTGAAAGAGTATTCGTTGCGATCAATGCGGATGAGAACAGCTACACAGCACATTTTGATGCGGGCTGTGGACAGGCTGTCGATTTAATAACGGGCGATATACATGATTTTGGCGGTGGCAGTGAGCTGGCACCATACAGTGCGGCATTTTGGAAAATGGAGCGATAGATGGCAGGTAAAACAGTTATCCGCGTAAAAGATCTCTATAAGGTATACCGAGTTGGTGACAGTAAGGTAAAGGCGCTGAATGGCGTGGATTTCACCATTCAAAAGGGAGAGTTCTGTTCTATCGTAGGTACATCCGGTTCCGGTAAGTCTACGCTTTTGAATATGCTGGCAGGACTTGAAAAACCGACAAAGGGACAGATCGTGATCGCGGGAGAACATATCGAAAAGAAAAGTGAAAACCAGCTCGTAAAGTTCAGAAGAGAACATATCGGCTTTATCTTTCAGTCGTTTAATCTTCTGCCGGCTTTAAGTGCTGTGGAAAATGTAGCTTTGCCGCTTACCTTTCAGGGAATGGATAAGGCAAAAAGGCTGGAAAAAGCAGCGCAGGTGCTTGATCTGGTAGGGCTTTCCGGACATAAGAACCATAAACCGACGCAGATGTCAGGCGGACAGCAGCAGAGAGTCGGAATTGCAAGGGCACTTGTTGTCAATCCGCAGATTATTTTTGCGGATGAACCGACGGGCAATCTGGATTCCCATACTTCGGCGGAAGTAATGGAGCTGATCAGAAAGATCATACATGAACAAAACCAGACGCTTGTTATGGTAACGCATGACGACCATCTGGCCGGGTTTGCAGACCGGATTTTCCGGATTTCTGACGGTAAGATCGTCAGTATTGAAGCAGGAAGAGAACAATAATGGGCATACAGCGCATGAAATAAAGGAGGAGTTCGTTTCATGACTATGAAATTGAAAAAAACGGGAATTGCACTTCTGTCTGCAATGCTTGTTCTGGGAAATGTAACACCTGTTATGGCAACGCAGACAGCGGGGACACAGCAGACGACGCAGACACAGTCAAAGACAGATACACTGCAGAAAGAAAAAGAAGATGCGGTAAAAGAGATCGGGGACTACGGCAGTATTACAAAGCTGAAGACCGATGCGGAAACCGCAAAAAAGATAGATGAGCTTGTTGCAAAGTATCAGGAGCTGATCGGAACTGCGGATAAGGATAAGAATAAATCGGGTCTTTCCACTTCTGCCAGTATTGAGGACTGCGTTTCAAGTGCAAAGGCGGCAGTCGATGCACTGGTGGCGGGAGACGATAACAACGGACAGGATGACGCAAGCGTGAATCCATCTTCCACGAGCGATTTTGTGATGGTGGGTGGTGACTGGGTCACGCCGGTCGCAACCTACGGACAAAATGTCAATATTGTATTGCCGGTTGTCAATATGGGAAGTGTTAATCTGGCTAACATATCTGTTACACCGGTTATATCAAATTCGGTAACGGAATGGCCGTTTGAGATTGAAACGAGCGGTTATACCCAGATGATCACAGATCTGCCCGGCAAAGGCAACGGACAGAGTGATATGGACAGAAGACGTGAACTGACATGGACGCTGAAGACAAGAGAGGATGCACCGTCAGGGTACTACAAGCTGCAGTTTACTGCTTTATATTATGTAGGAACGGAAGCCGAAAGTGCAACGTTGACTACGTATGTGAAGGTTGTCGGAGCACCGGGCAGCGGAAATGTGGAAACGGAAGGAAGCGGCAGTTCGACGCCGCGTGTCATTGTGACAGGTTTTACGACAGATCCTGCGGAAGTCAATGCAGGAGATACCTTTACGCTGACATTGCATCTGAAAAATACATCCAAGAGAACGGCAGTATCCAATATGCTGGTTAATTTTAACGCACCGTCGGAAGGCAGTGATACGGAAAATACCTATGCGGCTTTTCTGCCGACTTCCGGCTCCAATACGGCTTATATAAGTTCTATCGGCAAAAATGCGACAACAGATCTTTCAATAGAAATGACGGCAAAGTCTGATTTGTCACAAAAACCATATCAGCTTGACGTGACAATGGATTATGAGGATGATGCTTATACGGCGTATACGTCTACGGCAGATGTATCGATCCCGATCCATCAGGCTGCAAAATTTGAGCTCAGCACACCTGAGATCCTGCCTGCTACGATCTCGGTCGGAAACGAAGCTGACATCATGTTCAGTATTTACAATACAGGAAAAACAACACTGTACAATGTACAGGTAAAATTTGAAGGAGATTCCGTCACAGGCGGTGAGAGCTTTATCGGTAAGATTGAAGCAGGCGGTACCGGAACGGTAGATGCACTTGTGACAGGACAGGCTGCCACAAAAGACGACGGAACGATCAAGGCCGTTATCACCTATGAAGATGAAGCAGGGAATGAATCCAGCTACGAACAGGAAATGACGCTGATGGTGACAGAAGATACAGGATTGGCCGGTATGGATGACTGGGATATGGAGGAAGTGGAATATGATGATTCCACGGGAAGCAGTAAAAAGGCTGTGATCATTACACTGATCGGTGTTGTATTGCTTACAATAGCGGTTGTTATTGTAATTCTCCTGAAAAAGCGGAAGGCAAAGAAACTTCTGGCAGAGGAATTAGATCTATTGGAAGAGGATGATGAAGAAACAGATTCTGTAGATGACGGAGAAAAGGATAAAAACGGAAAGGACGACGCGGATGAAATTTCGTGATATGTTTCGCATGAGCTTAAGCAGTCTGTGGAAACGAAAAGTGCGGACGTTTCTGACCGTGCTTGGTGTTGTGGTCGGATCCGCGTCTATTGTGGTCATGATCTCCCTCGGACTGGGGCTTTCCAGAGCATCGATGGCTGAAATCGAAAAATATGGTGGAATAACAACCGTTACTGTAACGGAACAGGATTCTTATACGGTGGATTCCTCTATTACCGGAGCCGCTTCCAAGTCACAGACAGCGGAGCATCTGGATGATGCTCTGGTGGAAAATATCCTACAGCTGGATCATGTGAAAGACGCCTATCCGGTGCTGGATACGGATGCACTTGCTATTTCCGGCGGTTTTCAGGCAAATATCCAGCTCAGAGGTGTGGCAGCGGATAAAATGCAGAATCTGCAGCTTGATCTGGGAAGGGGCAGTCTCCCCCAGCCGGGAGAAGGTCAGCTTTCCGTTGTATACGGCAATATGGTGCTGGGTGATTTCTATAATGATAAGACCGGAGAGGGCTATTGGTACAACGGAACATTACCGGATATTGATCTGATGCAGGATACGATCCTATATGTCTTTGATGTGGATCGTTATTATAATGCAATCTGGGGCGGTACGGATGATAAAGGACAGGCAGTGACTGTTCCAAAGAAATATGTGGTGGATACCGCAGGTGTCATGGCAGGCGGTATGGAGGATTATAACAGTAACAGTAGTTATGTATTCTGTGATCTGGAACAGCTCAAAACACTTCTGCGTAAGGAATTCAGAGGTTCCGTGATCCCCGGACAGCCAACGACGGCAAATGGGAAGGCATATAAAGATATTTACTATACCAGTGTTATTGTGAATGTAGATAACATGGATTATGTCCAGCAGGTGCAGAATGAGATCAATGATATGGGCTATCAGGCCACCTCAAATGCGGAGTGGGTGGCATCCATGCAGGGACAGTACAAATATATCCAGCTGGCACTCGGCGGGATTGGTGCGGTTTCACTCTTTGTTGCGGCAATCGGGATCGCTAACACAATGATGATGTCAATCTATGAGCGCACAAAAGAGATCGGTATTATGAAGGTACTTGGCTGTGATATGCGTAATATCCAGAGTATGTTTTTGATGGAGGCGGGCTATATCGGTCTGATCGGCGGCGTAGTCGGACTTGGTTTGAGTTACGGACTGTCTGGCGTGATCAATTCTGTGGTCAAAACAGCTGATCTGGGTGTGGACCAAGCGGTCAGTGCCAGTGTGGGACTATCCTATATTCCATGGTGGCTGGCGGTTATCTCAATCGTATTTGCGGTTCTGGTTGGTATGATAGCAGGATTTTTCCCGTCCCTGCGGGCGATGAAATTAAGCCCATTGGCTGCGATCCGGACAGAATAAAAAGTATCGGGTGTTTAAAACAGGTACTATTATAAATATATATAATGGATAAACTGCCACAGTCTGCCCTTTTGTGGGCGATGAACAGAAAGGAAGGCAGGGCATGGAATTATTAAAACTGGTGATCGTGGATGATGAGGCAATTCTGCTGCAGGGACTTTTGCAGACTTATGACTGGGAGCAGATGGGCTTTCGTGTTGTCGGAAGTGCCATGAGCGGCGAGCAGGCGATCGAGGTAATTGAAAAAGAGCGGCCCGATGTTGTGCTGACGGATATCAGGATGCGGCAGATCAGTGGTCTGATGGTCATGGAGGAAATGGCAAAAAGAGGCATTGACTGCCTGTTTATTGTGCTCAGTGCCTACAGGGATTTTGAATATGCACAGAAAGCCTGCGATATGGGTGCGTACGCTTATCTTTTAAAGCCGATCGAGGATGATAAGCTGACGGAAACCATGAGAGGTGCCTACGAGCAGTGCATGAAAAAGATCCGGGAAACGCAGAAGCTGCATAAAATGGAAAATATCCTGCGCAGGGATGAAAATAATTTTCTGCAGGTTATGGTGCAGAAATATATCCGCGGGGAGATATTACAAAAGCAGATGATGGAAATTTTTGAAATGCTGGAGGAAATACCGCAGCCAAATGAAAAATATATTGCTGTGTTTGCGGATATCGATCTTGTGTATCAGATTACTTCCCCGGCGGATTTTGAAAACAGCCGTCTGGCGTTAGCGGAGTTTCTGGAAAGGGAACTGCTGCCGTTATATCCCTGCTATCATTTTATAGGAAGATCGGGCGTGCTGATTTATATTCTGCATACAGAGGACAACGGAGCTGTACAAAAGGCAAGACAGATGCTGGAAGAGGCAAGAAATGCGATCAGTAGACCGCTTGCCATGGCTGTTTCAAGACCTTATAAGGGAATAGAAGGACTGCAGGCAAGTTGTGTGGAAGCAGACCGGATCCTTATGCAGGCAGGTGAAAACAATGAAGGCATTTTTGCGATCCGGAAGACGGAGGAGGATTTTAAGCAGAGAGAGATGATGGATGCGATTTCGTCTGTGCTCAGCGCGATACGGAAAAATGCGGATGCGGATCTGAAAAATGCATTTGTTTCTTTTATATATCAGCTGCCGCCGGAAGAGGAAAAACAGTGCGGCTATATTCACTATCTGATGATCCATGCAGATGATATGCTGATGGATACATACGGTATGACAGACAGACTACGGGACAAATTTGGCAGGTACTACCAGAATCTGCAGAATTTGAGCCCTTCCAGAGCAATCGATGTCTGCTATAAAATTCTTCTGGAAGCAACTCAGGAGAGAAAAGAGATTGCAGCAGAAGAGGACGGAAAATCTGCCGAAAAATATATGGCAGATGCACTTGGCTTTATAGAAGAAAATCTACAGGATGAAAATCTGTCAATTGTTTCTGTTGCATCGTATGTGTTCCTGAATCCGGTATATTTCGGACGTGTGTTTAAAAACGCCATGCAGATGACATTTAAGCAGTATTTATTACAGCGTCGGATGGAGAAAGCAAAGAAAATGCTGCAAGAGGGGGATGCGAGCATCAGTATGATATGCGAAACGGTTGGTATCAGTAATCCCTCGTACTTTACACATTTGTTTAAGCAATACGCCGGTATATTGCCAAGCGACTATAAAAAGGGATTTGAAGCATGAAAAAAAGGGAGAAGAGATCAAGTATTCAAATAAGATATCTGAAGTATACAGTATGTCTTCTGCTATCTGCCATGTTATTGTGTGGTGCGGGTGTCAGCTGGGTCGTGCAGAAAAATCAGGAAACCGTAATGATGGATAATTATAATACCATGTGTGAAAATCTGGGTGCTGCAATGGATCTTTTGTTTGAAAAAACGGATGAGGCGACAGCGGACTGTATCGTTTATGACGGTGTGCAGAAAAGTCTGCGTAAAGCAGCTATGAGCAGAACCCAGAGAAGTGCGCTGAGCCGGTATTTTGCATTTATCAATCTGGATGATGTAGCAGAATATTGTTATGTGGACAATAAAAAAAATGTATATACAAGATCCTATTCAAAACTTACATATCACAAATTCAGGGAAAGTGACATGGAGAGGTTTTTGCAGGGCTCTTATGCGACAACGACGTGGTTCTGGACAAAGGATACACTGTTCGGGACAGGAAAGGACGCGTTGTTTATAGGGCGTTATATCCGAAACATGAACTATGAGCATGAACCCGGAATGCTGTTTCTGAAAATGGATCCTGTTTTTTTTCAGAATATTACCGGAGACAGCGATCTGTCAGAAGAAGGTATTCTGATGCAGATCATGGATGCGGACGGTGAAGTCTGCTTTCAAAATAACGATAGTGATGAGGCAAGGAAACCTTTGATACTTGCAAAAGAGCGGATTCTTGCAACCGAAGGAAACGGAATGATCATCAGCAGAGGGAAAATAGGACATGGTATGCTGTGTGCATACAGGCAGAAGGAAAGCGGGATGACAGTTTCTGTTTATGTACCGGATCATGTGCTGCATGCGGGGATGGGAAGAATAATGACCGTGATGCTTTTGATTTTTTTGTTTACGATGGTATTGGCACTGATTCTCAGCGTATACTTTTCACGGATCCTTTCCCTGCCGATCCAGAAGATCAGCAAAAAGATGGCAGGATTTCACGGAAATGATTATACGCGGATGGAAGAGCTGCATACCAAAACAGAGCTGGATCAGATTGGGCATTCTTATAATGAAATGCTGGGTAATATCGAGCAGCTTGTGGCAGAGGTAAAATCGCAGGAAAAAGAATTGCGGACAGTCGAGGTCAATATGCTTCTGAATCAGATGAATCCGCATTTTTTGTATAATACACTGGATACGATCTACATGCTGGCGCGTATAAATAAGGAAGAGACGACCATGCGTATGATTCAGGCACTCTCCAAATATCTGCGGCTTTCCTTAAGCAAAGGAGAAGAAATCGTATCAGTAGCGGATGAGCTGGAAAACGTGAGAAACTATATGGAAATCCAGCAGATCAGGAATGCGGATCTGTTCCGGTATGAGATACACTGCGAAGTGGATGCGGACAAGGAACGGATGCTGAAGCTTGTTTTACAGCCGCTGGTGGAAAATGCTATTAAATACGGGTTTGATGGACAGTCTGCACATTACAGGATAGAGATTACAGTCCGGAGGGAAGAGGAGGAACTGGTGCTGACGTCATATAACAATGGAACACCGATTGCGCCGGATGCATGTGAGAAGATCAATGGTCTGATGCAGATGTCGATCGCTGAGATGAAGGAAAGTTTCAAAACCAAAAAGAACGGTTATGGGCTTGTGAATGTGCTGACAAGACTCAGGCTGGCATATGAGGGGCGTGTTTCCTTTTATGTGATCGCGAAAGAGGATGGGACAACGTTTGTGATCAGGATTCCGAGGCTGGTATTGGACAGAGTGTGAGGTGACAGACATATGAACGGGAAAAGAAAATTAAAAGTACGGCGCAGCGTGTACATCTTAATGAGCTTATGCCTGACTGCTGTTTTGCTTGGCGGATGTGGGAAAAAACAGATACAGAAGACGGATAACGAAGAGGAAGTTGTTGAGATTCCCATGATATTGACAGTCAGTCCTACCAGCGGAAAGAAAAGTGAGCAGGAGCTGGTGGATGCTTTTAATATTAACTATAAAGGAAAATACCATATCGCAGTGGAATGGATCATGGAAACGGAGAGTGATTACAGACAGAATCTGAAACGACTGAATGTGACGGATAAGCTGCCGGCGGTCATCACGGATCTGCGTATGCTGCCTTCTTATTACCGCCTGCTGGTCGAAGATCACAGGATTGTGGATCTGGCACCTTATATAGAGGCAGATCAGGAATGGAAACAGATGATAGAGCCGGTTGTGCTTGATAGCTGCAGTGAGGAAGATGGAAGCGTTTATTTGGGGCCGGTCAGTACGGCGGCATTTTCCTGTTCTGGTATTTTCTGGAACAAAGAGCTGTTTGAGCAGGCAGGAATCGAGGAATTTCCGCAGACGTGGGAGGAATTCTGGGATTGCTGCGAGAAGCTGCAGGCAAGGGCGATCACACCGCTTGGGCTGCACACGGAAGGAACCGGCTGGTCCGCCATGCTGCTGGCAACCGCTGAAATGGCAGACAGTGAGGAAGGTGCGGCGTTTATGAATGAGCTGTATCCGGTCAGCTATCAGAAGGATTGCATCTATCATATGGCAGATACACTGCAAAAGCTTTATAAATATACGACAAAGGATGCCATGAATGCGGATTTTGATGTGGCATACAATAATTTTATTGCCGGAAAATCTGCCATGCTGGCAAACGGCTACTGGATGATCGACCAGCTCCCGGAGGAATTCAGGGAAAAAGTCAGATTTTCACCGTTCCCGGGTAATAAGCTGATTTCTTCTCCGGAAACCTTCGGCTGGGCGGTAGTAGACAGCTACAGTGATGAGGTGAAGCAGGGCGCGGTCGAATTTTTGAAATTCCGTACGAAGAAAAACAAGAAGCTGAAGGAAGATCTGTTTTCGCAGGATCAGAACACATCACGTCTTTTGCAGGATTATATCCGGGCGTACTGCGGTCAGCCGCAGATCGTACCGAATTATCAGGTAAAATGGAATTCTGTATTGCAGGAGAGCACGTTGGGAGAGGCGCTTCCGGCGCTGGCACAGAAAAAGATCACCCAGGCAGATTTTGTCAGAATGCTCACGGAGAGTATAATGGAATCGAAGAAGGAAGAATAGAAAACGGTATGAAATAGGAGAAAAGAAGCATAAAAAAAGAAGTATAAAAAAGAATAGACAGGCATGTATGATTTTTGATAGTTTACGTTTTTAAATTGCTAATACTCCCCCGAGTTTCTCTGCTAAGATAAGTTCATCAACAAGAACACAGAGTTCTGAAGGATAAGAAAAGGAGAGATGAGCTTATGAAAAATGTAAAAAAATTACTGGCACTCGGACTTGCAGTGACCATGACAGCATCCATGCTGACAGGTTGCGGCAGCAGCAATGAAGGAGCTGCAGATGCAGACACAAATGCAAAAACAGATGCAGAAGCAACAGATGCAGAAGCAACAGATGCAGAAGCAACAGATGCTTCCACAGATGACAAAACAGCAAACGCAGAAGGCGGTTCTGTTTACTACCTGAACTTCAAACCGGAGCAGGATCCACAGTGGCAGGAGCTGGCTGCAAAATATACGGAAGAGACAGGCGTAGATGTAACAGTTGTTACAGCAGCATCCGGCGAATATGAAACAACTCTGATGAGTGAAATGGGTAAGAGCGGTGCTCCTACTATGTTCCAGGTAAACGGTCCTGTAGGTCTTGCAAACTGGAAAGATTATTGCTATGATTTAAAAGATTCAGCAATCTACGGTGAGCTGACAAACGAAGATTTCGCACTGAAGGATGGAGATGCTGTAGCAGGTATCGCATACGTTATCGAGTCTTACGGACTGATCACAAACAAAACATTACTGGAAAAAGCAGGATATACAATTGATGATATTAAATCTTTCGCAGATTTAAAGAAGGTTGCAGAAGATATCACAGCACGTAAGGACGAACTTGGATTTGCTGCATTTACATCAGCAGGTATGGACGGATCTTCTGACTGGAGATTTAAGACACACCTTGCAAACCTTCCAATCTACTTCGAGTATCAGGCAGACGGAATCGGAACTACAAAAGAAATCAAAGGCACGTACCTTGACAACTATCGTGATATCTGGAATCTGTACATCAACAACAGTACATGCGATCCTGCAGAACTTGCAGCAAAGACCGGTGATGATTCCAGAAACGAATTCCTTGCAGGCCAGGCAGTATTCTTCCAGAATGGTTCCTGGGAATACGGAAACCTGACAGCAGACGGCACATTTACAGATGATGATCTGGCTATGATCCCGATCTACATCGGTGTAGGCGATGAAGCAAACCAGGGTCTCTGCACAGGTACAGAAAACTACTGGTGTGTAAACAAGGAAGCTGATGAAGCAGATATTCAGGCAACACTTGATTTCATGAACTGGTGTGTAACTTCTGACGAAGGAACAAAGGCTATGGGCGAAGATATGGGATTTGTAATTCCTTTCAAGAACGCTGTTGAATCTCGGAACCTGTTCGTACAGCAGGATAAGGAAATGACAGCAGAAGGAAAGACTCCTGTTTCATGGAACTTCTCTACAATGCCATCAGAAGAGTGGAAAAACGGCGTAGGTCAGGCTCTTACAGCTTATGCAGCTGATCAGACAGATGACAACTGGGAAGCAGTCAGATCTGCATTCGTAGACGGATGGAAGACTGAATACGAATTAACTTCTCAGGAATAAGAGATTGTGAATAAAGGGCAGGCAGGATAAGCTGCCTGCCCCTTTTTTGGAGGTAGGTACTATGCATAAAGCGTTGAAACGTTATTCGCCCATTTTTGTGCTGCCGACACTGCTTGCATTTATCATCGGATTCATTGTTCCGTTTGCACAGGGGTTATATCTTTCTTTTTGTAAATTTACAACGGTTGATAATGCGAAGTGGGTTGGAGTTGCAAATTATAATGTCATCCTGAAGGATGCTTCATTTTTAAGCTCTTTTAAATTTACAATTTTATTTGCGGTCGTATCCATTATACTCATTAATGTGATCGCCTTTGGTCTGGCACTTCTGCTGACAAAGGAACTGAGAGGAACCAATATTTTCCGTACCGTATTTTTTATGCCGAACCTGATCGGTGGTATTGTACTTGGTTATATCTGGCAGATCCTCATCAACTGTATTTTGTCACTTGCAAGCAAACCGCTTCTGGCACTGAATTCATCAGCCGGTTACTGGGGACTTATCATTCTGATGTGCTGGCAGCAGATCGGATATATGATGATCATCTACATTGCAGGTCTGCAGAATGTACCGTCAGATCTTGTGGAAGCAGCTGAGATCGATGGAGCAAATACATGGGATGTATTATGGAAGATCAAGTTACCGATGGTTATGTCATCCGTAACGATCTGTGTATTCCTGACGCTGACAAACTCCTTCAAGCTGTTTGATCAGAACTTAGCCCTCACAGGTGGTGATCCGAACCATTCCACAGAAATGCTTGCCCTAAACATTTACCAGACCTTCTACGCACGTGCAGGCGCGCTCTTCAAGGGCTACGGTCAGGCAAAAGCTGTTATATTCTGTATTTTAGTCATTGCGATTTCCATGCTTCAGCTGAAGCTTACCAAATCTAAGGAGGTGCAGCAGTAATGAAACAGAAAAGAAAAGTATCAAATATTATCTGGATCACAGTATTAACAGTGGCATCCCTTTTCTGGATATACCCGATCGTGATGATCCTGTTTAACTCTTTAAAGAAAGAAACAGCGATCAGCACAAGTACTGCATTTACACTGCCGACAGCAGATACCTTTGCAGGTATTTCAAACTATGTAAGTTCCCTGACATCCCAGGGATTTTTAAAGAGTCTTGGCTACAGTGCACTGATCACAGTCACTTCTGTGGCAGCTATTCTGCTCTGTTGCTCCATGTGTGCGTGGTGTATCACAAGACTGAACGGCGTATTTTCAAAAATCATCTATTATATGTGTGTCCTTTCCATGGTCGTACCGTTCCAGATGGTTATGTTTACGCTGTCCCAGACGGCAGATAAGCTGAAACTGAACACACCGTTCAACATCTGGGTGATCTACCTCGGATTTGGTGCGGGACTTGCGGTATTTATGTTCTGCGGTTTTGTAAAATCCATTCCGATCGAGATCGAGGAAGCTGCCATGATCGACGGCTGCAATCCACTTCAGACATTCTTCATGGTGGTTGTACCGATTTTAAAACCAACCATGATTTCAGTAGGTGTTCTGGAAGCTATGTGGGTATGGAACGATTACCTTCTGCCGACACTTGTACTGGATATTAAGAAATACAAAACTATTCCGATGCTGATCCAGTATTTCAGAGGCAGCTACGGAAAGGTAGAAATGGGACCGATGATGGCAAGTATCATGCTGACCGTCATTCCAATCATCATTGTATACCTGTTCGGACAGAAATATATTATCAAGGGCGTAGCTGACGGTGCAGTCAAAGGCTAAGCGCTCTTTTGGGAAAGGATAACGATATGAGACTTAGCGGAATGCTTTTACCGATATCAGCCCTGCCTTCCAATTATGGGATCGGTTGTTTTTCAAAAGAAGCATATGAATTTGTGGATACCTTAAAAAAATGCGGGCAGTCCCTGTGGCAGATTCTGCCACTCGGACCGACCGGTTACGGGGATTCGCCGTACCAGTCGTTCTCCACTTTTGCCGGAAATCCATATTTTATTGATCTGGAGACACTGGTCAAGGATGGCCTTTTGGGAAGACTGGAATGTGAAGGAGCAGATTTCGGAACAGGAAACACCATAGATTATGAAAAAATGTTTCATACCAGATACCGTATCCTGCATATGGCATACCAGCGGGCTGTGACAAATGGTATTACGGAAACGGATGACTATCACAGCTTTGTGAAAAAGAATGAAAGCTGGCTGCCGGATTATGCACTTTTTATGGCTTTGAAGGATGCCAACCACGGCAAAAGCTGGAGCGAGTGGGAAGAAGGCATCCGGAACCGAAGACCGGAAGCACTGGAAGAAGCCGGACAGAAATATAAAACCGATATTGGTTTTTATGAATTTGTGCAGTATGAGTTTTTCAGACAGTGGGATGCCCTGAAGAAGTATGCGAATGAGCAGGGTATACAGATCATCGGAGATATTCCAATCTATGTGGCATTTGACAGTGCAGATACATGGAGTGATACAAAGCAGTTCCAGCTGGATGAGGACAATCTGCCGGTTGCAGTGGCAGGCTGCCCGCCGGACGGCTTTTCGGCAGACGGACAGCTTTGGGGAAATCCGCTCTATGACTGGGAGTATCATAAGAAAACCGGGTATGCATGGTGGATGCGGCGTATCGCACATTGCTTTGCGCTGTATGATATCGTCAGAATCGATCATTTCCGGGGCTTTGATGAATATTATGCAATTCCTTACGGAGAGAAAACAGCAAGAAACGGAAAATGGCAGCAAGGTCCGGGAATGGATCTGTTTGGTGCGGTCAGAGAGCAGTTTGGCGATCTGCCGATCATTGCAGAAGATCTCGGCTTTCTGACAGACAGCGTGAGAAGGATGCTGAAGGAAAGCGGCTATCCGGGCATGAAGGTGCTGCAATTTGCTTTTGACTCCAGGGAAGAAAGTGACTATCTGCCGCACAATTACGAAAGAAACTGTGTGGTATATACGGGCACACATGATAACAATACTGTAATGGGCTGGTATGATGAACTGGCACCTGAGGATAAAAAGCTGGCAGTTGACTATCTGCATAATGCATACACACCGAAAAAAGAGATCTACTGGGATTATATCGCACTTGCCATGCGCAGTGTGGCAGATACGTGTATCATTCCGGTGCAGGATTATCTGGGGCTCGGCAAGGAAGCACGGATTAATACACCATCAACACTTGGCGGTAACTGGGTATACAGACTGCCGAAAAAGACATTTGATGCGGCAAAGATCCGGAAAATCAGACGAATGACGGAGATTTGTGCACGTCTGCCCAAGGTACGGAAGGAAGCAGAAGAAGAGAAAGAAACAGAAGTAACAACAGATACAAAAGAAAGATAACACAGCAGAAATAACAGGAAAAGAATAACACTGCAGAGGTAACCTGCAAAAATGAAAAAGAGGAGGCACGCATGGATTTAAAGACAAATATAGAAAAACGTCTGGGTACAACGATCGCCGGGGCGGATGATAAGGCGCTGTATTACGCACTGCTCGGACTGACAAAAGAGCTTTGCAGCGAGAAGAAGCCAAATGAAGGAGACAGAAAGGTATATTATATTTCCGCAGAATTTCTGATCGGAAAACTGTTATCCAATAATCTGATCAATCTTGGCGTTTATGAAGAGATAAAAGAGCTGCTTGCCCAGAACGGCAAGTCACTTGCCCAGATTGAGGAGATCGAGCCGGAACCATCGCTTGGAAACGGCGGACTTGGCAGACTGGCAGCCTGCTTTATCGATTCTATTGCTACACTCGGTCTGAACGGAGAAGGCATCGGACTGAATTATCATTATGGATTGTTCCGGCAGAAATTTGTGGATCACAAACAGCGGGAAGAAAAAAATCCGTGGATCGAAAAGGAAAGCTGGCTTACAAAGACAGAATTACATTTTCCTGTACAGTTTAAGGACTTTACTGTGGAATCCACATTATATGACATAGATGTACCCGGATATGACAGTGGTGTCAACAAGCTGCATCTGTTTGATATTGATACAGTAGACGAATCACTTGTCAAAGATGGTATTTCTTTTGATAAGAATGATGTGAAAAAGAATCTGACACTTTTCTTATATCCTGACGACAGTGACAAGGCAGGACAGCTTCTGCGTATTTATCAGCAGTATTTTATGGTAAGCAGCGGTGCACAGCTGATCCTGAAAGAGCTTGCGGACAAGGGCTATGATATCAGATCCTTAAGTGATCATGTGGTGATCCAGATCAACGATACACATCCTTCCATGGTCATTCCGGAACTGATCCGTCTGATGCAGGAAAGAGGAGTTGCTTTTGAAGAGGCTGCACAGATTGTGGCAAAAACATGTGCATATACAAATCATACGATCCTTGCAGAAGCACTGGAAAAATGGCCGGTTTCTTATCTGGAAGAGGTTGTACCGCAGCTGATGCCGATCATCCGCAAGCTGGATGAAATGGCAAAAGCCAAATATCCGGATGAGCGGGTAGCGATCATTGACAAAGAAAACAGAGTCCATATGGCACATATGGATATGCATTACGGCTTCTCCGTAAACGGTGTTGCTGCACTGCATACAGAGATTTTAAAGAAGTCCGAACTGAAGCCGTTTTATGATATTTATCCGGAAAAATTCAATAATAAGACAAATGGTATTACATTCCGCCGCTGGCTGCTGCACTGTAATCCTGAGCTTGCAGCATATATTACGGAATTGATCGGAGACGGATGGAAGAAGAATGCTGCAGAGCTTGAAAAGCTGCTGGAATTCCAGAATGATGAGAAAGTGCTTTCCCGTTTTATTGAGATCAAGGACGGAAAGAAGGCAGATCTGAAAAATTATCTGAAAGAAACACAGAATATTGATATTGCAGCAGATTCTGTATTTGACATCCAGATCAAGAGACTGCATGAGTACAAGAGACAGCAGATGAATGCGCTTTATATTATTCATAAATATAAGGAGATCAAGGCAGGCAAGAAGCCGAAGACACCTGTTACCATGATCTTTGGAGCAAAGGCAGCACCGGCTTATATTCTTGCAAAGGATATTATTCATCTGATCCTCTGCCTGCAGGAGCTGATCGATAATGATCCGGAGGTAAGTCCATACCTGAAGGTTGTCATGGTAGAAAATTACAATGTGACAAAAGCGGAGCATCTGATCCCTGCCTGCGATATTTCTGAACAGATTTCTCTGGCAAGTAAGGAAGCAAGCGGAACAGGTAATATGAAGTTTATGTTAAACGGTGCTGTGACACTTGGCACGATGGATGGTGCAAATGTGGAGATCCATGACCTGGTTGGAGAAGACAATATTTACATTTTCGGTAAGTCCAGCGAAGAAGTGATCCGCCTGTACGATACAGCAGGCTATCATCCACAGGACTACTATGCAGATCCGCAGATTGCAGAGCTTGTTGATTTTATTGTCAGCAAGGAACTGGTTCAGATCGGTGATCCTGAAAATCTGGGACGTTTATACAAAGAGCTTTGCAATAAAGACTGGTTCATGACACTTCTGGATGTTAAAGATTATATTGCAAAGAAAGAGCAGATGCTTGCAGATTATGAAGACCGCATGGCATGGGCAAAGAAGATGCTCATCAATACGGCAAAAGCAGGTTTCTTCTCATCTGACAGAACAATCGCTGAATATAACCGCGATATCTGGAAGCTGTAGAGAATTATATATGGCTGCGGCGGACAGACAGCGTTACCGCAATGCGCGGCAAGAAACGACATCTTTTTTGGGTGTCGTTTCTTTCTTTTTCCGGGAAATGAATCCTGTGCCGGGAAATTTCGCCCAACGGCGGGAAAATATGTAGTAAAGGATGAATTTGCTGAATGCTGAAAAAAATAATTCGTCTCAAAAAGCGGGACATGGCAGAAGTGTATGAAATATCCGATGAGCATCGGCGCAAAAAAGTTGTTTTGTGAATTATGAAAGAAAAAAATATCTAGGACGAGGTGCACAAAAAATGTATGAAATTTTCATAAAAAAGTACGAAAGAAGTTTCTGTTCATTAGTAGAAAACTCTAAAAGGTTATGGTATACTGTATTTTGAATAGTGTAAAACTTCCACAGGCAGATTTCTTTGTGAGACAGTTAGTACAAATACTGGAAATAGGGGCGAATGACATGCAGGAAAATGTAGGAATGGAAGCTGCAAGAAAAGCAGCAGAAGAAGCCGCAAGAAAGGCGGCAGCAGCAGCAATTAAAAATACACCGGAGAAGGCTGAACCGAAAAAAGAGCAGGCTGCAGCAGGTGATGGCAGCAATATTAAATCCGCAGAGGATGCGATCAGACAGACTGCCGGATTGAACGCAAAGAAAGCAGCGATCGAATCAGCTTTCAGGATTGCGGACGAAGCCGCAAGAAAGGCAGCACATGATGTAACAGAAAGTACTTCTTCCGAGAAAGATCCGGCAAGAAGAGCGCTGGAGGAGGAGACGATCCGTAAAGCAGCCAGTGAGCATACAAGAAAGATTGCGGAGGAAACAGCCAGAAAACTTTCAGAAGAGAATATCAAGAAAGCGCAGGAGTTTGCAAAGCAGTCTGATGAGCGCATAAAGCAGCTGAAGGAAGAAGTTGCAAAAAAGACGGAAGCTGAAGGCAAACAGGCTGTGGAAGCAACAGTCAAAGCTGCGGATCTGAAAGCAAAGCAGGCAGTAACAGAGAAGGTACAGCAGGCAGAAGCCGAAGCCAAGAAGATGGTAGATGAGGTGCTTCGTAAAGCACAGGAAGAAGCCAAAAAGATGGTAGAAACTGCAAAAGCCAAGGCTGAGGAAGAAGCACAGAGGCAGGTTGCTGAGATGCGTAAGAAGGCAGAAGAGCAGGCTGCAGCCGCAGTAGAAGCAGCAGTGACAAAGGTTGGTACGGATGCAAGAGCAAAAGAAGTGGAAGCAGCCAAGGCTGAAGATGCCAAGAATGTACGTGAGGTAGAAGAATATGTACAGAAAGAAGCTGCAGCTGCAGCCATGAAGTTTGCCAAGGATGCCATTGTGAAGATGGAAGAAGAGAAGATCCGTCGTGCAGAGGAAGAAAAGGCAAGACTTGCTGCAGAAGAAAAAGCACGTAAAGAAGCGGAAGAACGTGCAAAGAGAGAAGCAGAAGAGGCTGAAAAGCGTAGAATAGAAGAAGAGAAACGCCGTAAGGAACAGGAAGCAAGAGAAAAGGCAGAAGCTGCTGAGAAGGCAAGAAAAGCAGCAGAAGCTCTTCAGTTCCGCAAGTATGAAGAAGAAGCAAAGAGACAGCAGGCTGCAGCTGCAAAGGCAGCAGTACAGGGGCAGTCTCAGGAACCGGTTAAGACAGTTGATGCGGCCGCAGCCGCAGCTGTAGCCGCTATGAAGCAGCAGAGCCAGCCACAACCGGTTCCTGCACCGGCTCCTGCCGAGAAACCACAGCAGACCGCAGCCAAGAGTGCACCTGCTGCATCTGATGGCGCAGGAAAGACAATGTCACTGGATGAATTCCAGAAGGCAGCCATGAAGCTGAAGATCTTACTGGACAACGGTATTATTTCTCAGGCAGAGTTCGATGAGGAGAAGAAGCGTCTTGTAGATTCCATGCAGCTTTAAAATGTAAAACAAAAAACATAAAGTAAGAAGTGTTTGGGAGCACCTGTCGATAGACAGGTGCTCCTTATTTATTTTTGGAAAATATATAATGAAGCCAGAGTCAAAAGGTCTAACCCTATGTGAGCTTTCTCATAGGTGGGGGAAAGACCTTGGGACCCGCCCCGATATGAGCATCAAATTCTGGCTTTTGACACTTACATCATATAATATAGTATTGACAAATAATATTATATGATATATAGTATTACAAAAGATATAATACTACACAGGAAGGAGTAATGTATATGGTATTCAATACAGGAGCAGCGCTTTTAGATGCGATCGTGCTTGCTGTTGTAGATAAAGAAGAGATCGGTACTTATGGTTACCGGATCACACAGGATGTCCGGCAGGTGCTCGAGATTTCGGAATCCACACTGTATCCGGTTCTGAGGCGGCTGCAGAAAAGTGGCTTTCTGGAAGTCTATGACAGAGAATGTGCGGGCAGGAACAGGCGTTATTATAAGACGACAGCGCTTGGTAAGGCGCAGCTTTCCGAGTACAGGAAAGAATGGCTGGGATATGCCGAAAAAATAACTTCGATTTTTGAGGGAGGCAAGAAGGATGAATAAAGACCAATATTTACGAAAATTAGAATACTTGCTATCGGATCTGCCGGAAGAGGAACGCCGGGAAGCAATGGAGTATTATGTGGAATATTTTGAAGAGGCAGGACCGGAGCGGGAAGCAGAAGTGATGCGCGAACTTGGAACGCCTGAGACGGTAGCAGAGACGATCCATAAGGAACTGGCTGACAAAGGCATTGTGCCTTATCGGGCAGAGAAGAAGCAGAAAAAGGAAAGAAACGGCTGGCAGATCGCATTTATCGTGCTCGTATGTGTGCTTGTGTCACCGGTGGTGATCCCGCTCGCTATTGCACTGTTTGGAGTTGTGATCGCGGTTCTGGCATGCGTGGTTGCACTGATCGTAAGCGCTGTCGTACTGGTTGTCAGTATTGTAGCAGCCTTCCTTGTAGCAGCAATTCTTTTGTTTGTAGTTGGAATATCCAATATGGGACTTCCACTTGTCGGACTGATGATGATCGGCATCTCCTTCCTATGCGCGGGACTGTTCCTGCTCTGTGGCTGGGGACTCATCAAGCTCTGTGCAGTTGTTGTACCGGAAGTGATCAAAGGCTGTATTCATTTGATCGGTATGCCATTTCGCGGAAAGGAGGCACATAAAGCATGAAAAAATCAACGAAAATTGTTTTGATCACAGCAGCGGTTTTAACCGCTGTAGGAATGATCCTGATCCTGATCAGTGTCGCACTTGGCGGCAATAAGCAGTACAGGGAATATGTCAGGGAAAACGGAGAGGTATCGGTCGTACTGTTTCCGCACAGCTTAAAGCTTCGCCTGAGTGCAGGAACAGACGGGCTCAATATGAACGTGGTAAGTGATGACGCAGATTGGGAAGATACGGATGAAGAGGATGACTGGAGTGATGTCGATACAGATCCGGATTTAGGAGTTTCTGAAAATGCTGCGGCTATTACGGATGACCGGTATGAAGAAGAGATGGACGATGACTCAGATGACGATGACCCGGACGAAGCCACTGATGATGCATGGGATGATGCAGAAGAATCGGGAAAAACAATGATAGCATCCGAAAGCGATCAGATCCAAAAAATCGATCTGGCACTTGGTGCAGGAGAGTTTACGATTAAGCCAAGCGGGGACGATTCCTTTTATGCAAGCTATGACGGCAAAAGCAGATTACAGTTCCAAAAACAGAACGGAACGCTCAGTATCCGGACGAAAACACAGACGATAACGTTGTTTGGCGTACATGACACAAATGCAGGCACTGCAACGGTCTATCTGCCGGAAAAGGCGTACAAAAAGATCTCACTTTCCATCGGAGCCGGAACTGCCGTATCGGAAATGACGCTGCAGGCTGAAAAGGTGGAGCTGGAAGTTGGTATGGGAACGCTTGAAACAGCAGTGGATGCTTCCAAAAAGCTGACAGTGGATGTCGGTATGGGAGAAGCAGACCTGATCGTGGCAGGCAGCGAGACAGACTTTGATACAGATATATCTGTCGGAGCCGGATCTGTAGAGTGCGGATCCCATGATTTCAGCGGTCTGTCACAGGAATATACGACGGACAAGGGAGCAGGAAAGAAGCTGGAGATCGATTGTGGCATGGGAAGTGTCAATGTGGATTTCCTCAGATAGTAGCAGGTAACCAATTCGGGGCTTATGCCCCTGACATCATAATATATATCATGAATGAATAGGCGGAAGAAAAGGAGTGTATCAATATGAACGATAATAATATGAAGAAACTGACAAGATCAAGAGAACACAGAATGATCTGTGGAGTATGCGGCGGACTTGGCGAGTATTTCGGCGTGGATCCGACGATCATCCGTCTGCTGTTTGCCATATTCGGCTGCACAGGAACCGGGCTGCTTGTTTACTTTATTGCAGCAGCAATCATTCCAAATGCAGATGAAATTTAAGTGTTGCGGTTTACTGTCCGCAATTATTTGCCCAGAACAAGGATAGCGGTGTCGGAGTGGATTCGCCGGAAGCACCAAAAACAGATAAGAATGGATCATGATATAATCAAAATATGTTTAAATGAACAATATGTAGGTAGCTTATGGGCGTAAGTTATAACAGATTATGGAAAATGCTCATAGATAAAAATATGAAGCGGATAGAGATGCAGTACATTACCGGGATCAGCGGAAACATTCTTGCCAGGATGGGAAAAAACCAGTATGTATCAATGGAGACGATTGAGAAGATCTGCAAGAAGCTGGACTGCACCGTTGATGAGATGATGGAATTTACAGAGGATGAATAATATGAGCAGACATGTTAAATTATCAGAACTGACAGAATGCTTCAGAAATTGAAAAGGATAACACGCAGGATATGGCATAAATCTCTTGGCAGCGCGATTCCGGTTTTGAAAAATCTCAATCCGGGAAATACAGCGAAATCAGATAATTCGTACAAGGGGAGTTTCCCCTTGCGGCACAGGTGTCTATCCCCGAAGTTTGTGACTGAATACCTCAGATACAAACATATAGGGTGAAAGAAAGCGTGAAATATAAATTTGAAGGGTAACAATATATGAAGTATTTATATTTGCATGGACTAGGGCAAAAACCAGACAGTTGGAATAGAGTAATAAAAGAAACGAAAGTATCGAAAAGCAGTGTCAGTTTGAGTTTATCAGATATGTTAGAAGGTAAATCTGCTACATATAAGGAATTATATTTAGCATTCTCATCAGAATGCGACAAGGAGAACGATGGAATTGCCTTATGTGGGCTTTCTCTAGGAGCTGTTTTGGCACTTAATTATGCGATAGACCACCCAGATAAAGTAAAGGCACTCGTATTAATTGCAGCACAATATAAAATGCCAAAAAAATTATTGAAGATTCAGAATATGTTGTTTCACCTTATGCTGAATTCGGCATTCACTAAAATGGGCTTCAAAAAAGCAGATGTTATCAGCCTATGCGGTACGATGGCTGAATTGGATTTCAGTGACTCACTACATAAGGTGTCTTGTCCGGTATTGATTGTTTGTGGAGAGAAGGACAAAGCAAACATAAAAACTTCAAAAGAGCTTTGCCATTATTTGAATAATTCCTGCTTCCATGAACTTATGAAAACAGGTCATGAAGCAAACATAGAATCGCCAGAAGATTTGGCGATCGTGTTGCAAAGATTTTATGATAGTATCAGTTAAATTCAAGTTTTATTGACCAAGAAATTACTGAATTTTTGCAAAGAAAGGGGATAGAGATTAGTGCTTGAGTTAAAAGATGGATTTGTTCTCTATCATGGAAGTTATTGTGAAGTAAAAGAGCCAGATCTTGTCAAATGCGCAAAGAGAAAAGATTTTGGGCAGGGATTTAATTTAACCACATCAAAGGAGCAGGCAGAAAGTTTTCTGAGAACCTCAATAGCCAAAGCTATCGCAACTGGAACAATTGAAATAAGGCTACCGCAATCCCACTGGTTTTAGAGATCTGCCTGACCAAGCGGCAATCTTGACAAATAAAAGCTGCAATACTATTATATAAATACGTATGCAGTAGCATAAAATGCCCTTTACTGACAGACGCAGTAGAGGGCTTTTTATATGACAGGAAATTTGTACAGCAAAAGGAGACAGATCATGAGTAAAGAGTTAGCGAAAACCTATGATCCCCACGGAATGGAAGACCGGATCTACCAGAAGTGGCTGGATAAAAAATATTTTCATGCGGAGGTAGACCACAGTAAAACACCTTTTACCATTGTCATTCCGCCGCCAAATATCACAGGACAGCTCCACATGGGACATGCGCTCGACAATACCATGCAGGATATTCTGATCCGTTTTAAGAGAATGCAGGGATATAATGCATTATGGCAGCCCGGTACAGATCATGCCTCCATTGCAACAGAGGTTAAGATCATTGAAAAGCTGAAAGAAGAAGGCATTGATAAAGAAGACCTCGGACGTGAAGGCTTCCTTGCACGTGCCTGGGACTGGAAAAAGGAATACGGCGGACGTATCATTGAACAGCTGAAGAAGATGGGTTCTTCCTGTGACTGGGACAGAGAAAGATTCACCATGGATGAAGGCTGTAATAAAGCAGTTACGGAAGTTTTCTGTAAGATGCATGAAAAAGGCTGGATCTACAAGGGTTCCCGTATCGTAAACTGGTGTCCGGTCTGCAATACTTCCATTTCCGATGCGGAAGTACAGTATGAAGAGCAGCAGGGACATTTCTGGCATATTAAATATCCGCTCGTAGATGAAAACGGACAGCCGAGTAAGACAGAATTCCTTGAGTTCGCAACGACAAGACCGGAGACAATGCTGGGCGATACAGCAGTTGCTGTCAATCCGGCTGATGAAAGATATACGTATCTGCATGGCAGACAGGTCTGGCTTCCGATCGTGAATAAGCCGATCCCGGTTGTAGAAGACAGCTATGTTGATATGGAATTCGGAACAGGTGTTGTAAAGATCACACCTGCACATGACCCGAACGACTTTGAAGTAGGCAAGCGTCATAACCTGCCTGAGATCAATATCTTAAACGATGATGCCACGATCAACAAAAACGGTGGTATTTACGAAGGTATGGATCGCTATGAAGCAAGAGAAGCGATCGTGAAAGAACTGGATAAAGAAGGCTTACTTGTCCGTATTGAAGATTATAGCCACAATGTTGGTACACACGACCGTTGTAAGACAACGGTAGAGCCAATGATCAAAAAGCAGTGGTTCGTTAAGATGGACGAGCTGATCAAACCGGCAGTAAAAGCTGTCAAAGAGGGTGAGATCAAGCTGGTTCCACAGCGTATGGAAAAGACATACTTTAACTGGACAGACAATATCAGAGACTGGTGTATTTCCAGACAGCTCTGGTGGGGACACAGAATCCCGGCTTATTATTGTGATGACTGTGGTGAAACAGTTGTTGCAAAAGAAATGCCGAAGATCTGCCCGAAATGCGGTGGCAGTCATTTCACACAGGATCCGGACACACTCGATACATGGTTCTCATCCGCACTCTGGCCGTTCTCTACACTGGGCTGGCCACAGCAGACAGAAGATCTGAAATATTTCTATCCGACAGACGTACTTGTAACCGGATATGATATCATTTTCTTCTGGGTTATCCGTATGATCTTCTCAGGTTATGAGCAGATGGGCGAGAAACCGTTCAAGACAGTATTGTTCCATGGCCTGGTACGTGATTCACAGGGCAGAAAGATGAGTAAATCTCTGGGTAACGGTATCGATCCGCTGGAGATCATCGATAAATACGGTGCAGATGCACTTCGTCTGACACTCATCACCGGTAATGCGCCGGGTAATGATATGCGTTTCTACATTGAACGTGTAGAGGCAAGCAGAAACTTTGCCAATAAGGTATGGAATGCTTCCCGTTTCATTATGATGAATATGGAAGGCAAGGAGATCACAGAGCAGCCAGCCCTTGAGCCGGTTGATAAATGGATCTTATCAAAGCTCAACAGCCTGATCAAAGAAGTGACAGACAATATGGAAAACTTCGAGCTTGGTATCGCTGTTCAGAAGGTATATGACTTCATCTGGGATGAATTCTGTGACTGGTATATTGAAATGGTAAAACCGCGTCTGTACAATTCAGATAATGCAGACAGTCAGAATGCAGCACTCTGGACACTCAAGCATGTCCTGATCGATGCATTGAAGCTGCTGCATCCATACATGCCATTTATCACAGAAGAGATCTTCTGTACGCTGCAGAGCGAGGAAGAATCCATTATGATCTCTGCATGGCCTGTATATAAAGAAGAATATGCATTTGCAAAGGAAGAAAAAGAGATCGAGACAATGAAGGAAGCCATCCGTGGCATCCGTAATGTCAGAACATCCATGAATGTAGCACCTTCCCGCAAGGCATCCGTATATGTTGTTTCAGAAAATGCAGATATCAGAGCAATCTTCGAGAACGGTAAGCTGTTCTTTGCACCGCTTGCTTATGCATCAGAGGTTCTGATCCAGGCAGATAAGACAGGCATCGCGGATGATGCAGTCAGCGTTGTGATCGATGGAGCAACACTGTATATTCCTTTTGCAGAGCTTGTTGATATCAAGCAGGAGATCGAGCGACTGGAAAAGGAAGAAAAGAGACTCGGCGGCGAGATCGCCAGAGCAAACGGTATGCTGAACAATGAGAAGTTCACGAGCAAAGCACCTGCACAGAAGGTAGCGGAAGAACGTGAAAAACTGACGAAATATACACAGATGCTGGAAAAGGTACAGGAGCGTCTGGCACAGTTAAAATAACAGAACACAGCAATAAATCACACAGCCATCAGTTATACAAGCGTATGACTGATGGCTATTGTCGTGCATCGAAGATGCACGATGCAGCCCCGAGCATCGCGTAGCGATTTTCATGCGAGGGGTTCCCGTAATGTCGTGCATCAAAGATGCACGACAAGACATGCATCGAAGGAAATACAAAATGACCCCATCATACACCGAAGCAGAACAATATATCAATCATATCCAGAAATTTGCAAAAAAGAATACTTTATCCCATACCCGCATGTATCTGCAGGCACTGGGCATAGAAGAAGAAACCTTCGCCGGACGCATCATTCATGTGGCAGGAACGAACGGAAAGGGTTCTGTCTGCAATTATCTGACAAACCTCCTTCTGGCAGAAGGGTTTCATGTGGGTACCTTTATCTCACCACACCTTGTCCATATGCGGGAGCGGATCCGCCTGGATAACCGGATGATCCCGGAAGCAGAGTTTGCCACAGCTTACGAAGCTGTCAGACAGGTGATCGATGCACATGCCGGGCAGGAGGCGTGGTATCATCCGACCTTCTTTGAATTTCTGTTTCTGATGGCAATGTATGTTTATAAAGAAAAAATGCCGGACTATCTGGTGCTGGAAACGGGACTGGGCGGCAGACTGGATGCGACCAATGTTTTTAGTAAGCCAGTGCTAACTATAATTACGGAAATAGGTCTCGATCATTGCCAGTATCTGGGCGATACGAAAGAAAAAATCGCGGCAGAAAAAGCAGGTATTATACAAGAAGGCGTTCCGCTGATCTATGTCAGACGGGATCCGGAGACTGAAAATGTACTGCTGGATACGGCAAAAGAGAAAAAAGCAGAGGCATTTGCGGTCGATAAAAGTCTTTTTATGGAAACAAATATAACCGATAAAGGCATTGATTTTTCGTATAAATCTAGGTATTATAATACTATTAGTTTCCATTTATCCACATATGCCACTTATCAGATGGAAAATGCATCAGCTTCGCTTCTGGCACTGGAGCATTTATTACCGAAAGAAAAGGTGCAGCCTTCTGTCATGCAGCAGGCAGTCGCAGAGAGCATCTGGGAAGGACGAATGGAAGAGATCGCTGACCGGGTGTATTTGGACGGTGCACATAATGCAGACGGCATAGAGGCGTTTCTTGACAGTGTGCGGCATCTGCCGGTAAAGGGAGAGAGGATCCTTGTTTTTTCCGTTGTCAACGATAAGGCTTATACTGAGATGATCCATGAGCTGGTCAGTGCACGATTATTTACGACATATATGATCGCCGGTATCCACGATGCAAGAGGTGTGGACGATCGGCAGCTTCGGGATATATTTACAAAGTACAGCGCAGAGCAGGTATATGACTTTGCGGATGCATCGGCGGCTTTTTCGGCGGCGCTTTTACGCAGAAAGCCGGAGGATGCGGTGTTTATTGTAGGCTCCTTGTATCTGGCAGGGGAGATCAAAGCCTGTCTGGAGGAAGCCGAAGGAGGAAAAAATGATCAACTTTGAAGAAGAATTAAAGAAGTTTCATCCGAGTCTGGAAATTGAGGATGCAGCAGATGCGATATATAATCAGGATCTGACAGACATGGCAGACGTTCTCGTAGGTATGCTGAAGGAAGCAAAGGAAGAAGAATAGGATAAGGGTGAAACCATGAAATGTTTTAATTGTGGCTGTGAATTGTCTGAGAAAGATTTTTGCACGGGCTGTGGTGCTGATGTCGGACTGTATAAAAAGATCATGCACATTTCCAACCGGTATTATAATGACGGACTGGAAAAGGCAAATGTCAGAGATCTTTCCGGTGCGATCGTCAGTCTGAGACAGAGTTTGAAATTTAACAAAAATCATATAGAAGCCAGAAACCTGCTGGGACTTGTTTATTTTGAGATGGGTGAGGTAGTTGCCGCACTCAGTGAGTGGGTCATCAGTAAAAATCTGCGTGCCAAGAAAAATCTGGCGGATGATTACATCGATGCGATCCAGAGCAATCCGACGCGTCTTGATACGATCAACCAGACCGTCAAGAAATACAATCTGGCACTCCGCTACTGTCAGCAGGACAGTAAGGATCTGGCGATCATCCAGCTAAAGAAGGTGCTTTCCTTAAATCCGCGTCTGGTGCAGGGACATCAGCTTCTGGCACTCCTTTATATGGATGCGGAGGAATGGGAAAAGGCAAGAAAAGAGCTTGTAAAATGCAGTAAGATCGATGCCAATAACACAACGACGCTGACCTATTTAAAAGAAGTCAACAGAATGCTTGGTATCGGAGAAGAAGCCGCAGGAAGTTCTGCGAAAAAGAAAAAGGCAGTGGCGGAAGAGACAATTACCTACCAGAGTGGCAATGAGACGATCATCCAGCCGTTAAATGTCAAAGAACCGAGAGGAACAGCCTCTATTTTAAATATCGTGATCGGTGTACTGATCGGTGTTGCAGCATCTTATTTCCTGATCCTGCCTGCGCGCATGCAGGTTGTGCGAAATCAGATGAAGGATGAGCTGAAGGTAGTCAGTGAAAATGCGGATGTCAAATCCGCACGGATCTCAGAGCTGGAGCAGACAGTATCTGATCTGCAGCAGGAGAAAAAGGAACTGCAGGATGCAGTAGACGGTTATACCGGAGTAAACGGAGAAAGCCACAAGGTGGAAAGCCTTCTGCAGACTGCGACCGATTATCTGAGTGATCCGCAGGATTACGAGGCGATAGCAGATACCCTATATAATGTAGATACAGATTATGTGCAGAATTCAGCAACAGATGCTTATAAGCAGCTCTATAATAAGCTGATGGAGCTTGTGGGCAGTCAGGTTGCGGAACAGATGTACAGGGATGGCAGTGCGGCGATCAACCAGAGCGATTATACGACAGCAATTTCCACGCTGCAGAAGGCGTGGTACTTTACGCAGAATATGGAAACGCCGGATCCGGAAGTGCTATATGAGCTGGCGCAGGCATATCAGATGGCGGGCGAGACTGATAAGGCAAAGGAAGCATACAACCAGATTTTGCAGGAATATGCCCAGTCCCAGACAGCGGGAAAAGCGTCAGAGCGACTGACAGAGCTTGGGGACAGCGGCGATAATCAGAATATGGCGGATACAAATACAACAACCGATCAGCAGGCAGAGGATACGCAGACTGTAGAGCGGCAGCCGGCTGATGGACAGGCAGAGCAGCAGACACAGTAGCGGCAGCGAAAACTGAATCAGATATTTTACGAAAGAGAACTTGGAAAATTCCATGTTCTCTTTTTTGTTATGGCGACGAGGAAAATGCACGTATTTATGCGGTGCATTTGACGACCGCTAATCAGAGCGAGATTCGCAGAGCGTATCTCGTCTCTGTTGCATAAAAAGTAGAAAGGATGGGAAAAATGGAAGAAACGGGAATTTTTGAGATCAGGGAGGATTGTCTTCTGGTGCATATGCCCGAGGAGGTGGATCATCATACGACAAAGTCGATCCGACGGCTGGCGGATCATTATCTGCTTGATAACAGAGTGCAGCAGATCGTATTTGATTTTGCGGATACGATGTTCATGGACAGCTCCGGAATTGGGCTGTTATCGGGCAGAAACGCCAAAATTGCCTGCTTTGGCGGAAGGACGATCGTGATCAACGCGAACCCAAGGATCCGGAAACTGTTGCAGATCGCCGGTCTGCAGGATCAGGTCTGTATCATGGATGAAATATAAAGGAGTGAAAATGATGAAAAATGAAATGAAACTGAGTATGGATGCCATATCGGAAAATGAAGCACTCGGCAGAATCTGTATTGCCACGTTCCTGACAAGACTTCATCCGACACTGGAGGAGCTGGAGGATGTGAAAACAGCCGTGTCGGAAGCGATTACAAATGCGATCATACATGGAGTGCCTGCAGACGGAAAAGTATACATAACATGCAGATGCGAAAAAGATATCTTTCATGTGGAGATTGAAGATCACGGCGTCGGTATCGCTGATATTCCAAAGGCGATGGAACCATTATATACAACAAAGCCGGAGCAGGAGCGATCCGGTATGGGATTTGCCTTTATGGAAGCGTTTATGGATGAACTGAAGGTCTGGTCGCAGCCCGGGAAGGGGACGACGGTTATTATGGAAAAGGCGATCGGCTTTTCCTGCCTGGAGGATTAGCTTATGGACTGGCTGACGCTCATACAGCAGGCAAGGCAGGGAGACAAGCAGAGCAGAGACACGATCATAGAGGAAAATATGGGACTTGTGCACCATATTGTGAAAAGATTTTTAAACAGAGGGTATGATGCGGAGGAGTTGTTCCAGATCGGCTGTATCGGGCTGATGAAGGCGGTAGACCATTTTGATACCGGTTATGATGTGAAATTTTCCACATATGCGGTGCCCATGATCATGGGTGAGATCAAACGTTTCCTGCGGGATAACGGTATGATCAAGGTTTCCAGAAGCCTAAAAGAAAACGCCTGGCGGATCAGGCAGACAAGGACGATGTTAGAGGCAAAGCTTGGTAGAGAGCCGGCGGTGGATGAGATCGCCGCGCAGATGGAATTGTCGGTGGAAGAGATCATACAGGCAATGGAGGCAGATGTCGAGGTGGAATCGTTGTCGAGAACCGTTTACCAGGGAGATGGCAATGAAATCTGCCTGTATGAAAAGCTGGCGGATGAGAGAGATGATATGCAGCAGCTTGTCAATCATGTTTTTTTGCAGGATTTGTTGCAAAAACTGCCCAGGGAGGAGCAGAATCTGATCCGGTATCGCTATTATGATAATCTGACGCAGGTAGAAACGGCAAAAAGAATGGGGATCAGTCAGGTGCAGGTAAGCAGGCTGGAGAAAAAAACACTGGGAAAGCTGCGGAGCAGGGCAGGTGTGTAGATTCCATGATGGAAATAAGATAGTGGAATTCAGACTAAAAAGCAAAACGGGGCAGTTTGCGCATAAAAATATACAAAAAACGGGGCAAAAATAAAGAAATAAAGCAAAAAAACGGGGCAAAACATGTAATGAGTGGCTCACTATTAGGCGTGGAACTGAAAGGAATTGCATCGGCTCCTGTGGGGTATCTGACCATTTTAAGGATGTATCCCATGGATTTTGAAGAATTCATGATAGCAAATCAGGTTTCGGTAGCGACATTGGATATGCTGGAAGAAAAGTGGAAAGCATCTGCGCCGGTAATTCCTCTCTTAGCCAGTAAGAGCAGTAATGTATTCAGGTTGTTTTCGAGTGATATCGGGTTACTGACAAGTGCTTATCCGGCAGAAACGAAAATGGAACTGATCAATAAAAATGGAGAGGTAAACAATGGTGCGCATTTCGAAAATGTGATCGCACAGCAATTGACAGCTAATGGCTTTACGCCCTATTTCTGCAAAAAAAAGAATATAGGAGAGATGGATTTCGCGATTGAGATGAATGGGAAAGTTGTGCCGATCGAAGTGAAGTCCGGTAAAGCGTATAGATCACACAAAGCATTGGATCATTTTATGAAAGTTGCGGATTATCATCTGGAGAAAGCGTATGTTTTTTCAGTTGGAAATGTAGAGGTAGACGGCGTCATTACATATCTTCCAATCTATATGTGCTACTTGTTAAAGGAAAAGCGGATCGGACAAATGATCGTAGATCTGGATATGACTGGCTTGTAAGAGGCAGCAGACAATAGTGAATAGGCATGTACATGACAGTTGATGAAGGTATCTGATTTCATGTTTGGACAAAGTTCTGCGTAGACATATAGGCTACAGGGAAGCACAGCTACAAACAGATAGGCAGGTAATATTTCGCCCGTAACCTCATCATAAATGTCGATGGTGCCACCGACCCAGTCCACCTCCATTTCATCACCGGGTTTATGCTGGATACGCATTGTTGCTTTGGTAATACGAGCCCACTTACGATAGTTATCATTGAACTGCGTGCTCATATATGGCTTTTTGCCGGCGGCGCTGGCTTTCAAACAGTATTCTGTCCAAAGTAGTGTAAGGGTAACGCCTTTCTTGGCGAGTTCCCTGTGAATCTTTGGATAATCGTGCATAAGTCGTTTCTCATCCTTTGGGATGATTTACATTTCGAAACAAACTCGTATAATTAATTTAAAACAGATTGCGAAAGGCTTATGGCAGTCTCGCGCTGTATCAATGGGAGGGAAGAAATGACCAAAAATATTATCATAAAGACCTCCGTTCAGAAACGGTTTGACAGCTTCATGATGCATGGTAGAGTCCTTTTTTTCAGTGCGCCCTGCGGCTTTGGAAAGACCGTACTGGCGGACGCCCTGTTGCACGGTCAGAACGTGCTGCGGCAAAGTGCGGCAGACCCAGGCTGTGCGATTCCGCCGTCAGAGCAGGATTGGGACATTCTGCTGATTGACGATCTTCAGCTCATGCAGGAGGAAGCCGGGCAGCAGGCTCTTTGCGAATTGATTCGCTCAAGTCCGGAGCGCCATTTCGTGCTGCTCTCGCGCGGTGTGCCGCCCGGCTGCCTGACGGCGTTTCAGTACACGGGGCTGATGACGGTGCTGGAGGCCGACGACCTGCTTTTTGACGCGGACGATGTGCGGCGACTGTTTCAGCTTTCGGGAGCAAATGTAACAGATAGCGAGATCGACGGAATTTTGAAAGAATCCGTGGGCTATCCGCTGGGTGTGGCCATCACGGCGCGGTGCATGTCCCCGGACAAGCCGTGGACACCGGAGCTGGTGGCGCGGGTGTTCCACGAGGTGTTCCTCTACTTTGAGACCGCCATCTACCGGCGCTTTGACCTGCCGGTGCGGCGCTTCCTGTTGGAGCTGGCCCCCTTTGAAAGTTTTGACCTGGAAATGGCACGGATGGTCAGCGGCGATCCCCGTGCCGGCGAACGGCTGGACTGGCTTCTTCGATACACCACTATGCTGCGCTATGACGACTGCCAGCGCTTCCACTTCTGGTCGGGGTTCCGAGCTTTTCTCCTCTGGGAGATGGAACGGGAGTATACCGAGGAAAAGCGCAAAGCGCTCATCAGCCGGGGCGGGCTGTACTATGAGCTGAAGGAAGACTACGCCCACGCCCTGGAATGCTACACCAGCGGCGGTGACCATTCCAAGGTTTCCGAGCTGCTGGTGCGTAATGCAGAACTTCACCCCCGGCATGGGGCACTATGCCGAGATGGAAAAATACTACCGCAGCCTGCCGGAGGCGGAAATTCTAGCATCCCCCTCTCTGATGCAGGGCATGAGCATGCTCTGTGCGCTGGTCATGGATTACGAAGGATCGGAGCGCTGGTATGGCGAACTGCAAAAGTTTGCCGAACACTGCGACAGGCAGGACGCCGCCGGAAAGCAGGCGCGCGGCCGCCTTGCATGGCTGGATATCTCTCTGCCCCAGCGGGGCGTGAAGGGCCTGACGGAGACCATCCCCGCCGTGTTCCGGCTGCTGACGAACAAAGAGGTGGCGTTGCCGTCCTTTTCCGTCACGAGTGCGCTGCCGAGCATCATGAACGGCGGCAAGGATTTTTCCGAATGGAGTAAAAAGGACGACTTGCTCTACAAGACCCTCCGTATTCCCGTGGAGGCGGTACTGGGGCGGGACGGCGTGTGTCTTGCCGACTGCGCCATTGCCGAGAGCAAATTTGAAAAGGGCGAGGACGTCACCGGGCGGATGCTGTCCCTTCTCCCACAGCTGAACGAAGTCCGCAACCAGGGCACGCCGGACATGGAGTTTGCAGTCAGCGGATTGCTGGCCCGCAGCCAGCTGGCAAACGGACAGGCGATGGACGCGCGGCGCACCATCGAGGTGCTCCATGAATGCTTTGTCGAGAGCGGTTTGACTCGCTTTCTGCCCAATATGGACGCCATGCTCTGCCGTATTGACATGCACACCGGCGACCTTGACGCGGCGGACGCGTGGTATCGGGAAAAAGCCCCGCGGGAGCCGACGCACCTGAACGTCATGCGGCGCTACCAGTATCTCACCCAGGCCATGGTGGAGCTGGCGGACGGCAGACCGGACGCGGCGCTGCTGACGCTTGCCCCGCTGGAGCCGTACATCCAAAACTGTGCCCGCATCATCGACGGCATTCACCTGAATGTCCTGACTGCCATTGCCCTGTACCGCAAGAAGGACGAGCGGTGGCGCGAGCGATTGACGGCGGCGCTGGACGCGGCAGCGGAGTACCGCTTCATCCGCACCGTCAGCGTATACGGCACGGCGGTGCTGCCGCTGCTGGAAGCGCTGGACTGGGACGGCGACAAAGCATGGCGCAAGCGGCTGATGGCAGCGGTGCGGACGCAGGCGGCGTTCTACCCGCATTTCCTCGAACCCAGCCTTGTCCCCGGTGAGGAGCTGACACCCACGGAACTGCAAGTTCTCCATCTTCTCTGCGCGGACAAGTCCAACGCTGAGATTGCGCAGATCATGGACGTGAAGCTGCCCACGGTGAAGACCCACGTCAGCCACATTCTCGACAAGCTGGACGTGAAGCGCCGGGCGGAAGCCAGGACAGCCGCGAAGAAGCTGCGGCTCATTCCGGATGATCTATAAAAGCTGTGCCTGTGCTTGAACGGGCTGAATATAAACCTTATACATATACCCCAAAGGGCGGCTGCGTGTTTGAGAAACAGGTGTCGTTCTCCGGAAAAACCCAGCTCAAGGGCGGCACGTTCCTACGGGGAATCATTGTAGAACCTGGTGAGCAGGCTCTGGCTCTGCTGGCGGACGGATATGCCTTTGCAGACGCTGATACCAACGAAATTTTGAACGTTTCACATGTAAGTCTTCGTAGGCAAAATGTCAAGGTGGTCGAGCATACCTGCTAATGATAAAATAACGTTTGATAATTCAATACCTGCATGGTATATTTTACATAGGTGGATGTGACAAACCCTGTACATATCTACAGAAAGGAAAGAGAGGACGCAACTATGAATCCATGTAGTCAGTACAGCTTGACAACGACAGACATTAGCCAGCATAATCAGCTTGGCTTGGCTTGGCTTGGCTTGGCTTGGCTTGGCTTGGCTTGGCTTGGCTTGCGGTAAAAGAGCGTCTTTTTTTCAGTTTCATATACTGGGACGAAAAATCAAGAAGATATCATAGAGAATGGTATGCATAAAGTATGCGATTCGATATTGTGTTTTTTTTTATGTTTAGGGGAATTAAAAGCTAAGAGAAAGGACAGATAAGTATGAACAGATTTAAAAGAGGACTTGCAATATTGTTAAGTACCTGCATGATTGGTGGCATGATACCGCTTCCGGCAAGTGCAGAGGAGACGGTATCTGAGAATATCGTCCAGACAGAGTGCATAGAAAAAACAGAGAATTTAGAGAACGCTCCGTCGGAGGATGAAAAATCGTCGGAAACAGTTCATGAGACCGGCTCAGAGACAGAATCGGAGACTGTGACAGATGCAGAAACAGAAGGCACAGCAATATCAGCGATACAGGCACTTATCGACGCACTCCCGGATGCAGACAGCATTACCGAGGACAATGTAGAGAATGTCACATCACAGCTTGACACCATTGACGAGGCAAAGGCAGAACTTAGCGATGCTGATATGTTACAGCTTGACCTGACACGCTACGATGCGGCAAGCGATAAGGTAATGGTGCTTATGGGAATGAAGGAGGAAAATGATTCAGAAATTGCAGTGCAGGCAAATGATAGTGCTGGAAAGACTGAACAGCAATCCACGGAAGAGGAAGAGTGTAAGCATGAGGGGGTTGAAATAACTTTCAACAGCAACGGTTTCGGAAACTGCCCGAAATGCAATGCAACCGTATATCAGCCAGCTGTTGAAACAACTGACAAATATGACATTGACGATGACAGCATGAAAGAGAATGTTTACGAAATCAGCAATGCAGGTCAGCTGTACTGGTTTGCAGGACTTGTAAACGGTACTCTTGATGGAGTTGAACAAAACACATTAGCCAATGCAGTTCTGACAGCCAACATCACAGTAAATGAAAATCTTCTTGATTCCTTACAATACGATACAGAGGGCAACGTTTCCAACGGAAGTGATTTTATAACCTGGACACCGATTGCAGATTGGATGGGAAATCGTACAACACAGTATTCAGGAACGTTTGATGGAAATAATAAAACCGTAAGTGTTTTGTACTTTAATGGTGATTCAACATGTATTGGATTATTCGGAAGTTCAGAATCCGATGGCAACATAAAAAATGTTGGAGTCGTTGATTCCTATTTCAAAGGGAATGATCATGTGGGCGGTGTGTGCGGAAACAATGCTGGCACAATCACAAACTGTTATAATGCAGGGAATCTTACCGCTATTGAGTCATCTGCTACTATAGGCGGTATATGTGGATATAATAATGGTGGCACAATCGCAAACTGTTATAACACAGGAACTGTTACTGCTACCGGCACAGTAGCTTCTGTGGGTGGTGTGTGTGGTTGTAGTACTGAACTAATTTTAAACTGTTATAACATAGGAACTGTTACTGCTGCTAGCTCAGATGCTGATATAAGCGGTATATGTGGATACAATTTTGGGCCAATCAAAAATTGCTATTACCTCGCAGACACAGAAGATGAAAATGGCGGCAAAACCACCGCACAATTTGTAAGCGGTGAAGTTGCGTATCTCCTCTCACAAGGTTGTACAGTAGGTGAAGGTGAAGATGCCGTAACTTACAGTGGCTCTGTATGGGGACAGGCACTTGGCGGAAATGGTGATACATATCCAGTTCTTGATAGTACAAAAAGAGTTTATCAGGTAGATAAATATGACGGCTGTGAAGGAAAACCGGGCAGTTCAACAAAGATATATTCCAATCAGAGTACGTCAATATATGAAGAACACAAATATGAGGCGGATACCACAGATTCTACGAAGCATAAATGCAGTATCTGTAATGGTACAGAAGAACACTCTTTTGCTTATGAGTTTGTAGAAAATGGTAATGCTATTAAGGCAACTTGTAGCGAGTGTGGTGCAACCTACACCGTAAAACTTACACAGCCGGCAGCAAAATCAGATGAAAAAATTGTCTATGATGGAACAGAAAAGAAAGCCGGAACAGCAATAGACTCTGGCAACACAGGTATAGAAACAATTCCTGAAAATGCCATTACCTATGCTGCGGTAACAAATGGCACACCATCTACTTACAGTACAGCAGCACCGAAAAATGCTGGCACATACAAAGCAAAGCTTACATTAGGCACAGGAGATAACAGAGTTTCTATTGAGATAAATTTTACGATTGAAAAAGCAGCTTCACCGACCATAGCTGGTGAGGAAAAGAGTTATGCATATTCAGTCGGTTCAGACGGCAAGACAATCGGTGTGGATATTGCAGGAAAGCTCCCAACGGATAGGGGCACTACAACATATGCGGTTGCAAAGACAGATACAGAGCAGCTTTTAAGTGAGGTAGCAGTCGATACGGCCGGAAATCTGACCTATAAAGTAAATCAGGTAGACTCGACCAAGGTTGGAAAGACTGCAATTATCACGGTTACAGCTTCGATGGAGAACTATGAGAATGCTGAATACACGCTGACGATTAGTAGTATTACAGATAAGAAGACGGTAGAGATTAAGAGCGGAAACACCGTATCCGTAGATGGAAGCAATGCGCTGACCTATGGGGAAAAGGTTTCAAAGCTGACACTTGGAAATACCGTTTTTGTGGAAGCCGGTACAGATGATGTGATAGAAGGTATTCTTTCATGGAGCAATCCGGACGAGATACCGGCAGCCGGAACCACACAGGCGGGCTGGGTATTCAAGCCGGCAGACAGTACGCATTACGCGGAACTTACCGGAACAGCAGCCATCACAGTAGCCAAGGCAACACCGATAGTTGTAACAGTACCAACCGTTGCAGAGCGTGGATACAATCCGGATGCTGCGCTTACCGGTTCAGATATAACAGGCGGAAGTGTGACAGGGGCAGATGGCAATTCACTTGCCGGAACATGGAGCTTTACAGGAACGAACATCATTCCGACTGTAAACAACAAAGGCTATCAGGCAGTATTTACACCTGATGACACAAACAACTACAATACAGTAACTAGAACAATAACAGTTACGGTCAATAAGGCAGCGAAAGCTCCGAACATGCCGGAAGCTGCGATGGCACCGGCACACAGCACAAAGAAGGTTGGCGATATTACGCTTCCGGATGGATGGAGCTGGCAGGAGGCTGATAAGGACACGGCACTTGCAGATGGTGTGGCAGTGACAGCGAATGCAATTTATACAGGAACTGACAAGGGCAACTACGAGACAGAAAGTGTAAGCATTACGATTACAAGAAGCGAATGTGATCACACACATACTGAAATACGGAATCAGCGGGAAGCGACCTGCACGCAGACCGGATACGCAGGAGATACCTATTGTACGGACTGCGATAAACTTATGAGTACCGGAAAAGAGCTGGCAGCATTGGGACATGATTATAAAGCAACCGTAACAAAGCAGCCGACGACAACCGAGGAAGGAGTCAGAACCTATACCTGTACAAGATGTGGGCATTCCTATACAGAAAGCATTGCAAAGCTTACGAGTCCGTCGCCGCAGCCAACTGCAACACCGTCAGGTAAGCCGGAGACACCATCACCACAGCCAAAGGGCACCAATCTGAAGGATGACACAGGTGCAGCCTACAAGGTAACAAGTGCAAATGGCAAAACACCGGCAGTGCAGTATATAGCACCAAAGAGCGGTGTCAAAGGAACGGTGACAGTTCCTTTGGAGGTCACGATCGATGGCGTAACCTACAAAGTAACCTCTATCGCAGGCAATGCTTTTAAGGGCACTAAAAAGATTAAGAAGATAGTGATCGGAAGTAACATTACTTCTATCGGAAAAATGCTTTTGCAGGCTGCACAAGTCTGACAAGTATCACGATCGGAAAGAATGTGACGAAGATCGGAAAGAATGCCTTTACCGGCTGTAAAAAGCTAAAGTCGATCACAATTAAGACGAAGAAGCTGACAACAAAAACCGTTAAAAAGGGAGCGTTTAACGGCATCAGCAAAAAGGTTGTGGTAAAGGTGCCAAAGAGCAAATATAAGACCTACAAAAAGCTGCTCCCGGCAAAAGGTCTGAAAAAAGCGGCAAAGATCAAAAAGTAACCAACACGCTGAAAATACAGTAACCTCATATGAGAGACTGCTTAGGCAGCAGAAATGCAAATACAGACCTGCGAATCAACCGGAGCAGGGAAGTAATTGTATTTCTGCTGCCTTTTACTGCATTTTTTACTCTAAGTATTTGCAAAAAGATTTTCGTGCTTTTTTCAATTATGATGTTATAATTTTTATAATGTATTTACGAAAATGCGATGAACAGATAGCATTATTACACACGACATTGATGGAAAACAGGTTTTCATTACTGCGATAAAGGAGCGGCTATGAAAAAAACAGGAAAATCAGGGAAACGACACAATAAGTTTCTGGCACCGCTTCTGGCACTTATCGTGCTCCTGGCAGCATGCAGCTCGCAGGGCGGCGATAATGCACCGGATAGCAGGCAGAAGGAAGCTGTGCAGACGGAAGAGACATCGGCTGAGACAGCGGCAACGGATGAAATCAGGATGGATGGACAGCTCACAGGTGATATGCTCATGCAGCCATCCGGGGATACAGAGGGAGAAGCAGCGGATCCGGACGGATATAGTCAGGAACCACTTGAAGTACATTACATAGATGTCGGACAGGGCAGCGCGACACTATTAAAGAGTGGCAGGCATGCTATGCTGATTGATACCGGTGACAGCGATCAGGGTACAAAGATACAGCTCTATCTGACAAAACAGGGCGTGGAAAATCTCGATTACCTTGTACTGACGCATCCGGATGCGGATCATATCGGTGGTGCTCCGGTCATTATTACGAAATTTGGGATCGGACAGCTTTTTCTTTCTAATTATGAGAAGGATAATAAAACAACACAAAAAGTCAGGGACGCGATGCAGTATAAAGGTCCGACCGCATCGGACTGTCAGGTTGGAGATACATATACACTTGGAAATGCATCTTTTACGATTCTTGCTCCCGTAAAAGAATATGCGGATTCCAACAACGCATCCATTGTCATTATGGTGCAAAACGGAAATAACAGATTTCTATTTACCGGAGACTGCGAAGCAGAAGCCGAGGCGGATCTGATCGCATCCGGCGCGGATCTTAGTGCAGATGTTTACCTGGCGGGACATCACGGAAGTGACACTGCATCTTCACAGGCATTTATGGATGCAGTCAGCCCTTCTTATGCGGTGATCAGCTGCGGTGAGGGAAACAGCTATGGGCATCCGCATGCAGAAGTCCTCAACAGATTCCGCAGCATGGGCATTCAGGTATTCCGTACAGATGAGCAGGGCTCTGTGATCGCGGAAAGTGATGGAACCGGGATCACATGGAACTGTGCACCTTCCGAGACCTGGCAGACAGGAGAACGAACTAAAAATGCACAGACCGGTGCAGAAAATGCGGAAACACAGCCTGCAAATGAGACACCCATACAGGAGACAGATACTGCAGCCGTGCAGGATAAGCCTGCAACCCAGCAGTCAGATGCGGTAACACTTCCTGCGCAGGAGCAGAAACCGGTTGTGGCAGACGAAACGTCGCAGGCAGGCAATTATATCGGTAATCGCAATAACGGCAAGCTGCATAAGGCTTCCTGCAGTTATCTGCCGGATCCGCAGAATCAGGTGCCGTTTACAACAAGGGAAGAAGCAGTGGCAGCTGGTTATGATGATCCGTGTAAACGGTGCAATCCGTGATGAAATATGCGCCGGGATGAGAAAACCGATTGCCGGCATTCTGACGCGATACATAAATAAAAAGCAGATGTAATGCAAATGTTTGCCGTATGTTGGCGGAGAAACAGGCAAGCAATCCGGCGGAGTAAAAAATGATTCTGGAAAAGGGGAATACATCATGGAATTGAGACATATCAGGTATTTTAAGGCTGTGGCAGAGGAAAAGAATTTTACCCGGGCGGCGGAAAAACTGGCGATCGCACAGCCACCGCTCTCAAGGCAGATCCAGGATCTCGAGGCAGAGCTTGGTACACAGCTTTTTATCCGTTCACCGCATAAAGTAACGCTGACAGAAGAAGGAGAACTGTTTTTGCAGTATGCATCCCAAATACTGGATCTTGTGCACCGTTCCGAGGAAGAAGTCAGGGAAAGAAAAGAAGGTCTGCAGGGAACCTTATATATTGCTTCCGTAGAAGGCTGTGGACCGCGTTTGTTTGCAGAATGGATTGCAGCATTCGGACAGCAGCACCCACATGTGCAATATAATCTCTGGAATGGCAATACGGATGATGTGAATAACCGTGTCATGAAAGGTCTGTGTGAGATCGCGATGATCACAGCACCCTATAATACAGAAGAATTTCAGGTACTTCCGGTTTACCGGGAGCCATGGGTGGCAATGATCTCCAAGGGACATCCATTATATACGCCGGAAAATGATCCGGTAAAGCCGGATGATCTTCTGCCGTATCCGCTGTTGATCCCTTCCAGGGAATCCAGAAAAAGTGAGATTGACAAATGGTTTTCCAATACCGGTCAGACACCTGCGATCCGCGGCAGGATCGCACATATGATGAATGCATATGAGCTGAGCCTGCACGGTGTCGGGATTTCCATTTATCCGGCTTCTATTTCCGCAATGGCAAAGAACAAGGAAGTCTGCATCCGTAAAATAGAGCATCCGGATGCGTATGCATCCTATGCTCTCATTTGGAAAAAGGATCACACGCTTTCCCATGTGGCGCAGGAATTTCTTTCTTTTATCCGGGAAGGCAGTGAAAATACAGATGAAACATGATTTGTATTCACTATACTCGAAAAGTATCATAATATATTTATAATATGTATTTCACATTATAGAGCCTGTATGATACATTATAATCATCAAAAGGAAGTCAGGCCGGACCTCTAAAGTAACTGATCAATTTCAAAATGTAGAAAGGTTATGGTGAGTGTTATGAAAAAGATTATGGGTAAAATCAATGAGTTCTTTGGTGAATATTATAAGAGCTTTGGTGAAAGAATCTGATCAAAGAGGCGTAAAATGAATCAGAGTGAAAATCAGACAGAGACTTAGAACGGGCAGTGTATCATATACATTGCCCGTTTTGTGTCATGGCGACGAGGAGAATGAATGCCATGCTTGCATGGGCAGACATTCGACGACCGCTGATCAGAGCGAGATTCGCGAAGCGTATCTCGTCTCTGTTGCGGGCAGAAGGATTTTCGAATGAAAAGATAGAACCCCTTCTTTATTGGGAGAAAAAAGACTTTCAAAAAATAGGGACTTGCGTACAACTGGGGGATATGCTATGATATCTCTCGGCGGCATACAGTTGTACGCCGTACAAAAACATTCGGAAGAATGGAGCGTGAAAGAAATGGAGCAGTCTACCGGCTATTTTGTGGTAAAGCAGAAAGCATTACCGGAAGTATTGTTAAAGGTTGTGGAAGCTAAGAGGCTGATAGAGTCCGAACGTGCTGTTTCCGTGCAGGAAGCAACAGAACGGGTGGGGATCAGCCGCAGTTCTTTTTATAAGTACAAGGACGATATTTTCCCATTCCACGATACGGCGGCGGGCAGAACGATCACGCTGACTTTCCAAATGGATGATGAACCGGGATTGTTATCGGATGTGCTCAAGATCATAGCCACATTCGGAGCAAATATATTAACCATCCATCAGAGTATTCCGATCAACGGAGTTGCCTCCCTGACGATCAGTGTACAGATATTGCCGACAACGGCGGATGTATCCCTGATGGTCGATGAGATGGAAAAACAAAAAGGCGTACATTACGTGAAAATCATAGCTAAGGAGTAAAGAAAATGGTAAAAGTAGCAGTATTAGGATATGGTACAGTAGGAAGCGGTATCGTTGAGGTAATCAAAACAAATCAGGATATGGTAAATAAGAAAGCCGGAGATGAGATTGATGTCAAATATATCTTGGATCTGCGTGATTTCCCGGGAGATCCTTATGAGAATCTTGTTGTACATGATGTTGAGATTATTTTAAACGATCCTGAGGTGCTTGTGATCGCAGAAGCAATGGGCGGAGTGGAACCGGCCTATACCTTTACAAAGAGAGCACTCAGTGCAGGTAAGAGCGTATGTACATCAAATAAAGAGCTTGTTGCAAAGCATGGTGCAGAACTAATTGAGTTATCGCGCGCTAACAAATGCAACTATATGTTTGAAGCAAGTGTCGGCGGTGGTATTCCGATCATTCGTCCGTTAAATGCTTCTCTGACACCGGAACGTGTAGACGGTATCACCGGTATTTTAAATGGTACAACAAACTATATCCTGACAAAGATGGAAAAGGAAGGATCAGATTTTGATACAGTACTGAAGGAAGCACAGGACAAAGGCTATGCGGAGCGCAATCCGGAAGCAGATGTGGAAGGTTATGATGCATGTCGTAAGATCGCCATTCTTTCTTCTCTGATCTATGGTAAAAATGTAAATTTTGAGCATATTTATACAGAGGGTATTACAAAGATCACAACAAATGATTTTGCATATGCAAAAAAAGCAGGCTATACGATCAAGCTGCTTGCCATGAGCAAAGAAGTGGACGGCAAATATTTTGCCATGGTAACCCCTTGCATGATCAATGACCAGAACCCGCTTTATTTTGTAAATGACGTATTTAACGGTATTCTGGTACACGGCAATACACTGGGGAATACAATGTATTATGGAGCAGGAGCAGGTAAGCTTCCGACAGCAAGCGCGGTTGTATCCGATATCATTGACTGTGTGAAGCATCTTGGCAAGACAGTATTCTGTTTCTGGGATAAAGAAGAACTGACATTGTCCAGCATGGATGATTCCGTAAAGCGTTTCTTCGTCCGTGTGAAGGATGCTGATTTTGCAAAGGCAAAGGAAGTATTTGGTGATGTGGAAGAGATCGATGCACAGATCGCAGGAGAAAAGGGCTTCTTTACACAGGCTATGAGCGAGAAAGCATTTAAAGAAAAGAGTGCACAGGTCGGTGAGATCATCAGCCGGATCCGTGTTGAGGAGTAAGCAGGATTACATATGGAATCACACATGACAGCTCGTGTGATCCTAAGTGAAAATAAATACCGAGGAGTAGGAAAATGAAAAAAGTAGTAAAATTTGGTGGTAGTTCATTAGCAAGTGCAGAGCAGTTTGAGAAGGTCGGAAAGATCATCCGCGCAGACAAGTCAAGATGTTATGTGGTTCCGTCTGCACCGGGTAAGAGAAACAGCAAAGATACAAAAGTAACGGATATGCTGTACAATACCTATGCACTGGCAGAAAGTGATGATGCATTTGATAAAGAACTGGATGCGATCAAAGCAAGATATCAGGAGATCATCGATGGACTGAAATTAAAGCTTTCTCTGGATAAGGAATTTGAAGTGATCCGTGAGAACTTTAAAAAGAAAGCGGGCAGTGATTATGCAGCAAGCCGTGGGGAGTTCTTAAACGGTATCATTATGGCAAATTATCTGGGCTATGAATTCATCGATGCAGCAGAAGTGATCTTCTTTGATGAAGACGGCAATTTTATGCCTGATCACACAAATGAAGTACTTTCCGCGCGTTTGTCAGAAACACCAAAGGCAGTTGTTCCGGGCTTCTACGGTGCGAAGCTCGATGGCAGTGTAAAGACCTTCTCCAGAGGCGGTTCCGATATCACAGGTTCTATCGTGGCTAAGGCTGCACATGTGGATGTGTATGAAAACTGGACAGATGTTTCAGGCTTTTTGATCGCTGATCCGCGTATCATCGATAATCCGAAGGGAATTGAAACAATTACCTATCGCGAACTGAGAGAGCTTTCTTACATGGGTGCTACCGTGCTGCATGAGGATGCGATCTTCCCGGTTCGTAAGGAAGGCATTCCGATCAACATCCGTAATACAAATGCGCCGAAGGACAATGGTACATGGATCGTAGAAAGCACTTGCCAGAAGCCAAAGTACGTGATCACAGGTATTGCAGGTAAGAAGGGCTTCTGTTCCATCAATATTGAAAAGGATCTCATGAACTCCGAGATCGGTTTCGGCAGAAAGGTTCTGCAGGCATTTGAAGAAAATGAGATTTCTTTTGAACATGTACCATCCGGTATCGATACAATGACCGTATTTGTACATCAGTCAGAATTCATGGAAAAAGAGCAGCGTGTACTGGCAGCGATCCATAAGATGGCACATCCGGATTCCATTGATCTGGAGTCTGATCTGGCACTGATCGCAGTCGTAGGACGCGGTATGAGACAGACGCGCGGTACAGCCGGACGGATCTTCTCTGCATTGGCACATGCCAATGTCAATGTCAAGATGATCGATCAGGGATCTTCCGAGCTGAATATCATTATCGGTGTGAAAAATGAAGATTTTGATGCAGCGATCCGTGCGATCTACAATATCTTTGTTGAGGTTCAGTTATAAGATGATGCCAGGGTCAAAAGGTCTAAAACCATGTGAGCTTGCTCATAGGTGGGTGAAAGACCTTGGGACCCGCCCCGATATGAGCATCAAAGTCGGGGCTTTTGTCCCCGACATCATACGATAAAAATAGATAAAAACAGAAACATCATATAGCAAGCAATCGATAGCGTAGGCGACTGAGATTTATCGCTCGTTTACCCGGCGGCGAGATCGAAACGCTCTTTTTCGACCGGAGCCGGGTAAAATACGAGCAAGATAAACGTGAACCACCACACATGTAAAATCGGCTTCGCCGATGTGTGGTGGCTGCATAATGAATTTGTTGTACAAATTCATTATATTTCGCAAGGTAGCCAAGCGTGATTGCGGCTATATGATGTTTTTGTTTTAGACAGAATAACTAAAAATGCCAAAAAGTTATGCCGAAATGGCATAAAAGCAATAAAAGTATTGCGATTTTATGATCTACCCCGTATACTGAAATTGTGTTTATCACAATACTATCTTTATATGGAGGGATTTATGAAAAGTACAAAAGGAATCAAGAAAATTTTAATGGCGCTTGCACTGGTATTATGTGTTGCTGCATTTGTTCCGGCAACTGCAAGCGTACAGGCAGAGGCAAAAACAAAAAAAGTTACAGCAAACAGAAACTACAAAAAAGCACCGGCGCTGAAGTTTGGAATAACCTATAAGGTGACAGAAAAGGTAAACCATTCTATGGTAAAATTTACAGCTCCGAGGAATGGTACTTATAAGGTTACGATCAGCAATATTGCAACTCTTCCAAAGGTAAAAGGCAGAACAGATCATAATCTGGGTAATCTGTATATCCGTAAACCATATTATAATGGTAAATACCTTATGTCTCAGACTGTAAAAACACAGGGTGGCAGATACTCCTGTTTATTTACAGCAACAAAAGACAGCTACAATCATTTTTACAAAGGTCAGAAGGTAAAAACAGGTACTTATCTGGCAAGTAGATATGGTAAGATCAAGCTGAAAAAAGGCGAAACAATTTATATGGATTATTTCTATACCGGTAAAGGTGGAAAGTGTACTTACACAATGAAGGTTACAAAATAAGAGTTTTAATTTAAACTACACAGGCGGCGTTTCTGATTTCCCAGGCAGGGAGTTAGGAACGCCGCTTTTTTATGGCGTATGGTGTATGGCAAGAAAGACTAAATGCACTTGTAAGAAAATATGTGAATCTGGAATATAAGAATTGTCAATGCTTTGCAGTGATGGCGACATGGAAAACAGAAATGAGGTGGAGACGCAGGAGATCACGGAGGCTGAGGCATGTAAAATGCTGCATTTATAAGATCAGGCTTCTGACCATCTGTGCCATGGCGGCAGGTGTTTCCTGCATACCGCCTTCGAGCCATTTTAAAAACACATTGTAAAGGGCGCCGGAATAAAAATAAATTTTATAGCGTCCCACATCATTATATGGCATATCGCCGATCTGTTCTTCTAACTGCCTGTCGAAAATATCCAGGTAAATATAGGCAAGACCTGCTTTATATACGCATAAGATAAAATGCTTGTATGTTTTGAAGTAGCGGAAGACCAATAAGATGGAATCATATCCGAAAAAGTCGTCAGATAGTTTGGCGGCTTTTTCTCTGTAATTCTGCCAGATCTCATCTGTTACCTTGATCAGTACTTCTTCCTTGGAAGTAAAATTCCGATAGTAGGAGGCTCTTGCCACGCCTGCGGTCTGCACGATCTCTGTGACCGTAATATCCGAAAAATTTTTCTTTTCCATAAGCTTTGTCAAAGCTCTTGCAATCCGCAGCTTCACAAGGCGGTTCGCTTCCAGCCGTTTATCAGTTTCTTTCATCGTAATCTCCATTCTGCCGCGGAAAAGAAAGGTTTCCGTTCGTATCACGGAACAATCTGCAGGCATCAAAGTCAGGTGACTTTTGAAATCGGCATCATGATATAAAATGAGATAAAATGTCTCACGTATATGCCTTGTATTCCGAAGAATCCCTGTTAAAATCATATTTATGTATTCAATGTGATACAAAATATATCATATTTGTCTAACAATACTATGACACAATATGAGAATGAAGTCAAGAAAAGAGATGTCATGTGCTGCATGAATGCAGGAAATCAGGGATGTGGCAGGAAATGGAGTAGAATGAGAATTATAACAGATACGGGAACAGATATACTGGACAAAGAAGCCAAAAAGCTGGGGATTGAACTTGTGGCAATCCGTTCCAATTTTACAGATACCGTTTTCAGCGAGAATACAGAAGCTGAATTCACACGGTTTTATGATAAACTGCGGCAGACGGATACACTTCCTGTCTCCAGCCAGCCGTCTCCGGCCGAGTTTTTAGAGCTTTTTGAGGATGCGAAGGAAAAAGAGGAAGAGGTCGTTGTGATCACAATCTCCTCAAAATTGTCCGGCACGTATAATGGAGCTATGCTTGCTAAGGATATGGCAGAATATGACAATATTTATGTGGTAGACAGTCTGCAGGCATCTTTGTCAGAAAGACTGCTTGTGGAATATGCGGTAAAGCTTCGCGATGCGGGTATGGGAGCAAAGGAGCTTGTCCGGAAACTGGAACAGGACAGGGAACGCGTGATACTGACAGGTGTTCCTTCCACGCTTTTGTACCTTAAAATGGGAGGCCGTATTTCTCCGGTTGTGGCGGCAGTCGGTGGCGTGATCGGGATCAAACCGGTGCTCTGGCTGAAGGACGGCGTGATCGAAAGCCGCAGCAAGGCAAGAGGTATGCGTATGGCGAAGTCAGGTATGCAGAGCTTTTTAAAGGACTATGAGGCAGATCCTGCAATGCCTGTCATGTTTGCACACAGTGACAATGCTGAAATGGGACAGCAGTTTATGGAAGAAACTGTGCAGCAGTTTGGACTGACAGGCTGCAGCCTGCATGAAATCGGTATGGCGATTGGAACACACATCGGACCGGATGCCCTTATGATGGCATTTATGCGGAAGTAGGACAACTGCTGTTCAGAGCGGGATTTGCGGAGCATATCTCGTCTCTGTTGCAAAGACGCAGGGATACTGTACCTGCATGGGCAAGCATTCGGCGACCGCCTCTTAGCGTGGGGTTCCCGAAAGAATATCCAATATCCCATTTTTGTAGATATGGCTGGGGCAGCGTATATGATTCTCGCCCAAATATATAAAATATGACAGCCTTGTATGAAAAAAGTTGTCTGTTTGCCGCAAGAGAAAGCTGTGAAAAGGAGATTTATTCTGATTTTCATACATAATGAGATAATTTTGCTTTTTAGTATGAAAAAATAAAAAGAATAAATGGAAAATGAGGTAAAACGGTGGGTTTGAAGAAATTTTTTTCGACTTATTTTGAAAAGATAAGTAAAAAAGTATGAAGCAGGCAAACAAGGGGAATGTAGTATTCATACTTTTAGAGGCAATTTGGCAATATAGTATGAATTGAAGAAACAGGAAGAAAAAATATGTGTACCAAATAATCAAAAAGATCAAAAAAGGGCGAAGGATAACCCAAAAATCATTTTGAAAGGCAGCCTGCAAATCATTGCAGGAAGCATCACGCATAGCATTATGAAATCGCCACAAAATTATAATAAAAATCACAACATAAATCATCACCAAGTCATAAAAATCACAACTTAAATCATCACCAAGTCATAAAAATCACAACACAAATCATCACAAAAATGCAAAAATCATAACACAAACCAGCATAGAAAGCTTCATGGAAAATAAACAGTATAGTAAAGGTGCAGGAAACAAAATCAGGTACAAGCAAAGGCAACCGGATTTCTGCATATGAAAAACAGAAAATAAGCTGGAAATTACAAAATAAACAGTATATAACAGTTGACAACAGTTATATACTGTTATATACTGTTTGCACCGGAGGAAGTATTATATGCATATGATTATCAATAACCAGTCAATGGTACCAATTTATGAACAGATCATGGAGCAGATCAAGAAAGCGATCGCTTCGGGTGAACTTTCGGAAGGAAGCATGCTGCCTTCCGTCAGAGGGCTTGCAGCGGAGCTTAGGATCAGCGCACTGACCGTAAAAAAGGCTTATGACAGACTGGAGGAAGAAGGGCTTACCGTCACTGTGCATGGCAAGGGCACCTTTGTGACAGAAACGAACCGGGAGCTTGTGAAAGAACAGCAGCGTATGATGGCGGAGCAGGAACTGCAGAAGGTAGTGGAAAAGGCGCTGCGCGGCGGACTGACAAAGCAGGAGCTCAGAGATCTGTTTGAAATCATAATGGAGGAGTAATATGCTAAAACTTACAAACGTACATAAAGAGTATGAGGATTTTACCCTGGACTGCAGTATAGAGCTGATGCCGGGCAGGATTACCGGACTGATCGGCAGAAACGGAGCAGGTAAATCGACAGTTTTTAAAGTGGCGCTGGGGCTGGTCGGAACGGATGGCGGAGAGGTAACGGTGTTTGGAAAGCCTGTGGAAATGCTGACAACGCAGGACAGGCAGCGGATCGGCGTCGCATTTGCAGACGCAGGCTTCAGCGAATATTTAACGATTACAGATATTGCCCCTGTACTTGCGGCGATGTATCCGTCAGTGACGGAGAAAGAATTTTTAGAACAGTGCAGCCGGATGGAACTGCCACTGTCAAAAAAGATCAAGGAATTTTCGACAGGTATGCGTGCCAAATTAAAAGTATTGATCGCGCTTGACCATGAGGCGGAGCTTCTGATCTTAGATGAGCCGACAGTCGGGCTGGATGTGGTAGCCAGAGAAGAAGTGCTCGCCATGATCCGGGAGTATATGACGGCACATGAGCAGGCAGGGGTTCTGATCAGCTCGCATATTGCCACGGATCTGGAAAGCCTCTGTGATGATCTGTATCTGATCCGGGACGGAAAGATCATCCTGCACGAAGATACGGATGTGCTTCTCTCCGAATATGCCCTTTTGAAAGTACCGGCAGAAAAGTATGAGACTCTGGATAAGCAGTACATTCTGCGCAGTAAAAAGGAAAGCTACGGTTACGCGTGTCTGACAGACAAGAAACAGTATTACCGTGAAAATGAACCGGATCTAGTCATGGAAAACGGAAGCATTGATGAACTGATCCTGATGATGAACGGAGGCCGAGAATGAAAGGATTATTGATAAAAGATTATAAACTGTTGATGCTGCAGAAAAAGACCTTTCTGCTGATGTTACTTATTGCGATCTGTATGAATTTTGCAATGCAGGATAATCCGGGGTTTATCATTGGTTATCTCACCTTCTTTGCGGCACTTATGGCAAATACAACCTTGTCCTATGATGAGTATGGAAACGGCATCATTTTTTTGCTGACACTGCCTGTTACAGGGAAAACGTATGTCAGAAGTAAATATGTGGGAAATCTGTTATTGCTCCTGACTTTCTGGCTTGCAAGTGCTGTACTGGAAGCGGTTTTGTATACAGTACAGGGCATGCAGTTTTTCACAACAGAGACGATGATAGGCGCATGTTCCATTCTCCCATGTTCTCTTATTTTTGTAGATTTTATGATACCGCTTGTCCTTCGTTTCGGGCAGGAAAAAGGAAAGCTGGTATGGGCAGCGGTCGGTGGCCTGATTTTTGTGATAATAGCAGCTCTGAAAGCCCTGTCAGAAGCCGGCAGACTGGAAGCGTTGAAACAGATGTTTGGTAAAATGGCACAGCACGGTGTGATAATGACAGTCTGTATTATTGTACTGTCGCTGCTGGGGCTGGCTGTTTCCTATAGCTTTAGTGTAAAGATCATGGAAAAGAAAATATTTTAATGTCCCTAAAGTAAAAGCCCCTGTTCAATGCAGCCGATCAGGCGTATACTTGATATGGATGCAGATTTGTTTCACAAGTGAAATAAGAAGAAGCCATGCATAATGGCTGAAAACAGGAGGTAAAACAAAATGACGATCGAACAATTACAAAAAGATATGATGGCTGCCATGAAGGCGCATGACAAGGAAAGAAAGGACGCAATCTCTTCTCTGGTTTCCGCAGTGAAGAAAAATGCGATCGATGCAGGCTGCAGAGACGCGATCCCGGAAGATATGGTAAACAGCACGATCTTAAAAGAACTGAAGACTGTACAGGAGCAGATCGATACCTGCCCGAAGGACAGAACAGAGCTGATCGCAGAGTACCAGAAGCGTCATGATATCATGCAGGAGTATGCACCGAAGCTTCTTTCCAAAGAAGAAGTTCAGAAGATCGTGACAGAGCAGTTTGCAGAAGTGCTTGCAACAAAAAATAAAGGTCAGATCATGAAGACGGTTATGCCGCATCTGAAAGGCAAAGCGGACGGTAAGGTGATCAACGAGGTTATCACGGAATTAACGAAATAAGGATACTTACGAAGGATCTTGCAAGTGGATTCATTACGACAAAAGCATAAAATTTCCCTGCCACTCATGTCAGGCAATCTGCTGCAGCAGAGGTACAATACGCCGACACATGGGTGGCAGGTCGCGTTCTGGGAGCGGATGCGCTGGCAGCAGTCGGATCTTCTTATACACTGATGGTCTTTCTGACTTCTATCCTGCTGGGACTGTGTATGGGAAGCGGTGTCGCAATCTCCATGCAATACGGAAAACGTGCGCAGGATAGCATGCGGCGGAGCGTTTTTATGTCCTTTCTGCTGATCCCACAGATTGGCGTAACAGGCATCTGGGTTTTCGTTCCAATCGGATGGGCACTTGCGGATCTGATCGGCTTTGCAGCTATGCGATGGCACACTCTTTAGTTTTGTGTGACATATTCTTCCAGACAGCAGCCTTCCTGCCAGATCTCCTTTGCAGCTTCTTTTCCAACATAGCGGTAATGCCAAGGTTCATAGCCGGTTCCGGTCACATTTTCTTTATCCTTGGGATAGCGCAGGATAAAGCCGTATTCCCAGGCATGTTCTGCCAGCCATGTGTAGACTTCATCATTGGTGGATTTTGTCTTGTCCGCATTGATATCGACAGCAATCCCAAGCTGGTGCTCGCTTGTACCGGGCGCAGCGACCCATTCCGATGCCATCTTTTTCGCCAGAAGACTGCTGAGTCCTTCCTGTTCATAGGCCTTGATCTTATCATCCAGAATGGATTGCTGATCGGTTGTAGTGCGGTAACCTTCCCGGACGATCGGATAAATGCCGTCTGCCCGCATGGCATCAAACAGATCCTGCAGCGCGGGGTAGATCCGGCTGTCTACCTGTTTTCCATTTGATAATGTAGTCAGTTCTGTCTGATATCCATCCGGGATCGTATTCCATTTATTGACGACGATCAGTTCCCAGTCTGTTTCACCGGGCATTTTATGAAGTGTCTGCTGCAGCTTACCGCCGCAGAAATGGGCTGTCACAAGGAGCAGCAGAATCCAGATTATGATATGTTTTCTGTATCGGTTGCGTTTCTTTTTCCTTTTTCTTCCTGCCATGTCCTTACCTTCTTTTCTCATACAATACCGTATAAGATGAAAGACAGCTTTAAGGAATCTTTAAGATTTTTATAAAATGAAAGCTTGACCTTGCAATAATTGTAAGGTTTAATATTCGTGTGGGAGGAATGAAGATGAAAAAAGATCTAACCACAGGAAATGTCTTTCAGACAATTTTATATTTTGCTCTGCCATATCTGCTGTCGTATTTTTTGCAGACATTGTACGGAATGGCAGATCTGTATATTATCGGGCAGTTTAACGGTGTGGCAGAAACAACGGCAGTATCGATCGGCAGTCAGGTAATGCATATGTTGACGGTCATCATCGTCGGGCTTGCCATGGGAACAACGGTCACGGTGGGACGTGCCATCGGAGCGAAAAAAACAGATGAGGCATCACTGGCGATCGGTAATACCGTGACGCTGTTTATGATCGTTTCTGTTGTATTTACCCTAGGCTTACTGCTTTTGTTAAAGCCTATCGTCGCGCTGATCAGTACGCCACAGGAAGCGGTGCAGGGAACAATACAGTATTTGTTCGTCTGCTTTATCGGGATTCCGTTTATTACAGCCTATAATATCATCAGCTCGATCTTCCGCGGGCTCGGAGATTCCAAAAGCCCGATGTATTTTGTTGCGGTTGCGTGCGTGGCAAATATCGGACTGGACTATCTGTTTATTGGTGTCATGTCCATGGGACCTGTCGGAGCCGCACTTGGTACGACACTGGCACAGACCATCAGTGTCGCGATCTCGCTTATAGCGATCCACAAAAAGCAGATCGGTGTTCATTTGACAAAGAAGGATTTCAAGCCGCAGGTGTCTGTCATGAAAATGCTGCTTTCTATCGGCGTTCCGGTCGCGTTGCAGGATGGCTTTATCCAGGTGGCATTTATCGTTATCACGATCATTGCAAACCAGCGCGGCTTAAATCCAGCGGCAGCGGTCGGTATTGTTGAGAAATTTATCAGCGCGGCATTTATCGTACCGTCTTCCATGCTGGCAACGGTATCGGCACTTGCGGCGCAGAATATTGGTGCAGACAAGCATGACAGGGCGGCAAAGACTTTGTATACGGCAATGCTGATAACAAGTGTATACGGCATTTTGATCGGGCTTGTGACAGAAGTGGCGGCAGAATATATTCTGGGATTTTTCACAAAAGATGCGGTTGTGATCGTACTGGGCAGTCAATATCTGCGTGCTTATATCTGGGATGCATTTCTGGCAGGGTTCCATTTCTGCTTTACCGGTTATTTCTGTGCTTACGGACTGTCCTATATTGGGTTTATCCACAATGTGCTTGCGATTGTACTGGTGCGTATTCCCGGGGCATATTTTACTTCGAAATGGTTCCCGGACACATTGTTCCCGATGGGAATGTCAGCGCCGGTGGGGTCTCTTTTATCTGCACTCATCTGTATTGTGTTCTTTATCTGGCTGAAGAAAAGGAAGGTCATTTATGGAAGAAACGAAACTGTTTAAAATCGGAGAAGTGGCAAAAATGCTGCATGTCAGTATGGGAACTCTGCGGCATTATGAGCAGGCGGGCTTACTGACACCCGAATATGTGGACAGGAAAACAGGCTATCGGTATTATAGTGCAAGGCAGCTTGAGGTTTTAAATACGATCCGTTATCTGCGTGTGCTGGATATGCCGCTGCCTCAGATTGCCGATTTCCTACAGAACAGGGATGTGGATGTGATGCGCGAAAAACTGCTCTGGCAAAAAGAAATGATCCGGGAAAAGAAACGGGAGCTGGAGCATGCAGAGCGTAAGATCGATCACCGTCTGGAACGGTTAAATGAAGCGTTGCAGGCAACACTGGAAGAGATCACAATAGATAAAATACCGGCAGGAAGGCTTGCCTGGATTCGCGATAAGCTGCAGCTAAGCTCCTATCTGGATCTGGAGTATTCGATCCGCAGGCTGGAAGAAAACCAGAAGGAAACACTGGTCTTTCTGGGAAAAGTCGGTGTGGGGATCACAGAGGAAAGCCTTGCAAAAGGCAGCTTTTCAGATTATGAACGGGTATTTTTGCTGCTGGATGAGGAAGATGCTTATGAAGGGGAGACGGAAGAATTCCCGGAAATGGATTGTGTGATGATACGGTTCCGTGGCAGTCATAAGGAAGCACCGATCCACTATGAAAAGCTGATTGCCTATATGAAGGAACATAAGCTGGTAGCAACCGGGTTTTCGCGGGAGATCACGCTGATCGATAATGGCCTGACGGATGATCCTGAAAAATTTGTCACAGAGATCAGAATCCCGGTTCAAAGGATCGGGGAAGCATGATTGTATAGATTTTGTAAATAAAAAGCCTCAGTACAGATAAACAGAACTGAGACTTTCTATATTTATGAAGGGAATTATTGAACGCTGCGTTTCTGCATTTCAGTTTCATCTAAAACAGAAGTACACTGCGGACAACGACAGGCTTCAATGGAAATTTCGGCTCTGCACATCGGACAGATCTTGGTTGTCTTGGCTTCTTCCGGCTTCTTTTCTAAAGCGGCAAGTCTGGCGGAAGCGGTGTTGATCGCTTTGACGATCACAAATACAACAAATGCCATGATCAGGAAGTTGATGATCGCTGTCAGGAATTTACCATAGTTTAAGGTAACTTCTCCAAGGATGTTCCAGGACAGCTTGTCGAAATTCATGCCTCCGAAAAGTCCTAAGATCGGTGTGATGATATCTTCCACCAGAGAAGATACGATGCTGGTGAATGCGCCGCCGATGATAATACCGACTGCCATGTCCATGACATTGCCACGACTGATGAATGCTTTGAATTCATTAAAAAATTTTTTCATGTCTTATCTCCTTCTGTCATATTTTTCTATATTATAACAGAAAAAAGATAAAAAAGCCTATTGTGAAAACATTTCCTGCGTGGTAAAATGCATTTGAAATGGAAAAGCAATGATGGAGAGAGTAGTGCAGAGGACGTATTCAGAGAGAGCAGCAGATGCTGGAAGCTGCTTATGCAGAGCCTGTATGAAGACCACTCCTGAGCTGTGCGCAGAAGGCAGTCGCCGAAGCGTTACCGTGTAGCTGCGTTATAAGCAAAGAGTAAAAAATAAGGTGGAACCGTGTGAGAGCACCCTTAGATGCGTGTATGCGTATCAAAGGGTGTTTATTTGTAGCGAGGAAAGAAACCAAGCGACGGCGAAGCTGGCATTTGGTTTCGCCGAGCGTACAACGAGAAAATCATAAGTGCGAAGCACGGCTGACAGCGAAGCTGGCAGGATTTTCGAGTCTGAAAGAGGAAAGAAACCAAGCGACGGCGAAGCTGGCATTTGGTTTCGCCGAGCGTACAACGAGAAAATCATAAGTGCGAAGCACGGCTGACAGCGAAGCTGGCAGGATTTTCGAGTCTGAAAGAGGAAAGAAACCAAGCGACAGCAAAGCATACGGTTCAGAATCAGGAAAGGAAACGAAAATGGTAAACTTTAAAGAAAACGAAGAGCTGAAGACACTTAACCATTCCTGTGCCCATGTGATGGCACAGGCGATCAAGCATTTGTATCCACAGGCAAAATTCTGGGTAGGACCTGTTGTAGCAGAGGGTTTCTACTATGATGTGGATCTTGGAGATGCTGTCATCCGCGATGAAGATATCGAGAAGATCGAAAAGGAAATGAAAAAGGTCTGCAAATCCGGTAAGCGAATCGTCCGTAAGGAAATCTCCAAAGAAGAAGCAAAGGAAATGTTCAAGGATGATGAGTACAAGCTGGATCTGATCGACGGTCTGGAAGATGGAAATATCACATGCTATGAGCAGGGGGATTTCACGGATCTCTGCCGTGGACCGCACGTAGAAAATGTAAAGCTTTGCCGCAACTTTAAGCTGATCAGACATTCCGGTGCTTACTGGAAGGGCGACAGCAAGAACAAGGTGCTGCAGAGAATTTACGGTGTATGTTTCCCGACACCGGAAGAACTGGAAGATCATTTAAAACTGTTAGAGGAAGCGAAGGAAAGAGACCACAGAAAGATCGGTAAAGACATGAATCTGTTCATGGTAGACGATCTGGTTGGCCGTGGCTTACCGATGTTCTTACCAAAGGGCTATACGATCTGGCAGGAGCTTGAAAATTATATCAAAGAAAAAGAAAGAAAGCTTGGTTATCTGCATGTTATGACACCATGTGTCGGAACAGTCAATCTGTATAAGACATCCGGTCACTGGGATCACTACAAAGAGAATATGTTCCCGGCTATGGAAGTGGAAGGAGAATCCTTTGTGCTCCGTCCGATGAACTGCCCGCATCATATGATGATCTATGCAAACAGAATGCATTCCTATAAAGATCTGCCGATCCGTATCGGTGAGATCGCACATGACTTCCGTTTTGAAGCAAGCGGTACATTAAAGGGTATTGAAAGAGGCAGACATTTCTGCCAGAATGATGCCCATCTGTTTGTAACACCGGAACAGATCAAGGAAGAGTTTACAAGAGTAGTAGACCTGATCTTCAGCACATACAAGGATTTCGGTATTACAGATTACCGTTGTGTACTGTCCCTGCGTGATCCGGAGAACAAAGAGAAATATCATGATGATGATGAAATGTGGAATACAGCAGAGAATGCCCTGCGTGATGTTATGAACAGCATCGGTATCGAATATACAGAGGAGATCGGTGAAGCTGCTTTCTACGGCCCGAAGCTGGATGTTAACGTAAAGCCTGCGGTCGGTAATGAATATACGCTTTCTACCTGTCAGCTTGACTTCTGTCTGCCGGCTAAGTTTAATCTGTCTTATATTGACAAAGATGGAGAGAAGAAGACACCGGTTGTACTGCACAGGGCGATCCTCGGATCTCTTGACAGATTCATGGCATATATCTTAGAGGAAACAAAGGGTAACCTGCCGACATGGCTGGCACCTGTACAGGTAAGGATCATGCCTGTTAAGACAGACAATGAAGAGCTGATGGCTTATGCCAAATCCGTTCAGGAAAAACTGGATGACAAGTATGTGAGAGTAGAGCTGGATGACAGATCCGAAAAGCTTGGCTATCGTATGCGTGAAGGACAGATTGAAAAGGTTCCGTATCTTTTGGTGCTCGGCTTTAATGAAATGGAAAATCAGACTGTTTCTTACAGACTGCACGGACAGGCTGAAACAACAACAATGCCTGTTGATGAGTTCGTAGAGAAGATCGAAAATGAGATCGAACAGAAGCTGAGATAATGGGTATACTTTATAATAGCAAATGAGAGGCTGATGTAGCCATAATAAAATAGCGCCCACTGTATTTACAGTGGGCGCTGTTTTTAGTTTTCTGTATCCGGCAGAACAAAATTACTGATGTTCTGTGCCAGCATATCTGCTGTACTTCGCAGATTTTCCGTAGAATCTTCGATAACCTGGAAACTGTCAGCCATTTCAGTGATCGCAGCGCTGGTCTGGGCTGTCCCATCCACATTCTGCTGGGCGATCACAGAGAGGGAATCGATAGCTTCGATGATCTCACCTCTTGCCTGCTCCAGTTCCTTGGCTTTCTGCTCGATGCTGCGGATCTTTGTGATAGATGTCTCCAGTTCATTGATGACACCGTTTACCGTATGTTCCGTGCTGTCGATATGTTCATTCTGCCGGCTGATGATATCCTGTGTCTGCGTCATGGTGTCGACTACCTTCTCGGAATTGTCGATCAGTGTGCTGACGATCTTTTCAATATTGCCGCTAGCTGTATTGGACTGCTCCGCCAGATTCTGGATCTGGGACGCAACAACCGCAAAGCCTTTGCCTGCTTCTCCGGCTCTTGCCGCCTCAATGCTCGCATTTAGGGAGAGCAGATTGGTTTCGGATGCGATTTCGGAAATAAACTGGGAAGCCTTCCGGATATTCTGTGCAGATTCATTTGTCTGGGTTGTCTGCTCGGAAATAACGGAAATCGCTTCTTTTACCTTCTCACTGATCTCTTTCAGTGCCTCGATCGTCTGTGCTGCCTTATCACTGGACAGCTTCATGGAGTCTGCGCTGTCATTCAGTTCATCGGCTTCTTTTCCGGTCTCAATGATGAGATTTCCCATGTGCTGTGCGCTTGCAGAGGCGTTCTTTGCACCGCCTGCCTGTGTATTGGCGCCATCTGTGATATCGGAAACGGTCTGCTGTACTGTATGGATCGTGGTGTAGGTCTGATGAGAGGTCTGCTCTAATGTATCGGAGGAAGCAACCAAGGTATCAGTTGTTTCTTTGATACCCTGAATGATATTTAAAAGCTCTGTCTGCAGCATCTGCACCGCCTTTGTCAGATCGCCGATCTCATCGGAGCGGGAGAGTGTTTTCTGATCGAAAGTTACTGCAAGGTTACCCGCGGATACCTCTTTTACACATGCGATACTGCGGTTGAGCGCCCTTGTCATGGAAGTGGCACTCACCTGTACGATGATCGTACAAAATACAATGGCAATGATGACGATGACAATGATCGTATTTAAAATATTTAGGATGCTGTGATAAGTCGGCTGCTTTTCAATGCCGGCAAACACCATACCGATCGGAGCGGAAGTATCATCCTTCTGATAGACTGGTGTGTAATAGCCGTAATAGATTGTGCCATCCATGGAAATATTGTCGCTGAAATAGCCTTCTCCTTTTTTCAGAACCTTTTCCGTCACAACATCACCTGCAGGGCTGCCTAAGATCCTGTCCCCGTTTTTATCCAAAGCGGATGTCATGATACGTTCTGTTCCGTAGAAGAAAGTAACATCCATACCGGATTCTTTTTTGATCGTATCCACCAGCGTCTCGGACTGGGAAATATTGTAGCTGCCCTTCCAGATATCGCCGTTTTCAGCTTGTAGGTAAGAGCCTGCATTCTGGTCGTAAGCCGCCTGTGTGGCAATAGCCGTTCCTTTCAGGGAGTTTTCCACCTGATCGATGATCGACTGCTTGACAATGGTAGAAGCCAGTGCAATGATGATCAATCCCAGAAGCAGAAGCGGAAGTAAGGAACAAAGTAAAATTTTTTTTCGGATTGTCAGTTTCATGGATTCCCCTCCTTATTCAACGATCACGACATTGTGATAGTACCAGTTGATTCCGCCGGTGATCGTGGCGTCGTCTAAGGTGGAGCCTTCCTGACCGATCGTTTCTCCGGTATTTGTTGTCATAACGCCGTCAAACACATTGCTCTGTCCGCTTAAGATCGCAGCAGTTGCTTCATCGACTTTTTCCTGTGTTCCCTCTGCGGCAAAGGAAGCCAGATTAGTGATTCCCACAAGTCCTTCTGCCATACCGCCGTAGTAGTTGCTGCCATCCCAGCTGCCATCGATAATGCTTTTGACAGCGGAGGTATAGTAAGCACTCCAGTTCCAGATGACACTTGTCAGGCAGGAATCCGGCGTTTCTTTGCTCATATCTGAATTATAGCCGATACCGTAAACACCGCGTTCCTGTGCCAGCGTCTGCGGATAAGCTGTATCGCAGTGCTGTGCCATGACATCACAGCCCATGTCCAGCAGCTGTCTGGAAGCAGCCTCTTCTTTTTCCGGATCATACCAGCTGTTTGTTATGATGACATTGATCTTTGCATCAGGATTAACACTGGCAACACCGATCGCAAATGCATCGATACCGCCCGTTACCTCTGAATTGGATGAGTCCTGTGCAGCAATATAACCGATCAGGTTGCTCTTTGTATTCATACCGGCGACAATACCGCTTAAATAACGTGCCTGATAGATACGGCCGAAATAATTATTGAAGTTTTTGCCGTTGGACATGTAACCTGTACCGTGTGAAAAATAGATATCGGGATATTCCTCTGCCATGGCAGCGGTTGTTTCCATATATCCCCAGCTTGTTGAAAAGATGACATTGCAGCCCTCATCAATGCATTCCCTGATGGATGCCTCAGTTGCCTGTGCATCACTGTCGTCTACGATCTTGCGCACAATCTGATCGGAGGACAGCCCGAGATTTTCCTGCATTCCCTGAATGCCAAGATCATGCGTGTAGGAATAGCCGCTTCCTTCGGCGGGATCGGATATGTACAGAACCCCGACTTTGATGTCTTCTTTTGCAATGCCTGCAGCAGCCGCGGTTGTTTCTGCCGTATTTGTTTCCGTGTCGGCTTTGGCATCTGCCTTTTCGGTCTGATAGCCTTCATTGGTCGCATAATCATCCGGAACCTTGCTTTGACTGCCACAGCCTGTGAGCAGTCCGACAAGTGCCAGGATCATGCAGATCTGTTTCCCCTTGCCTTTTACCATATGAAATTCTCCTTTTTGACAAAATGACGTTTATATATACATTTTAGCATAATGTACGCAAAATACAATGAAATATTCTTATGGAAAAGTTAGTTTGTGGATGCAATCTGTGCAGCTCTTTTGAGCGCATCATCGATATGGGCACAGAAGTTTTCTTTTCCGACTTCTTCGATAAAACCGTCTTTTTCCATTGTTCTCAGCGGCTGTTCGTTGACATGGGAGAAAACAAGCTGTACACCACTTTTCTGACAGCGGTCGTAAAGCTGTTCCAGGGAACGCATTGCAGTTGCATCAAGTGCCGGAACGCCGCGCATACGGATAACAAGACATTTGGTGAAATCCTTTAACGTGATCTCGGCGATACGTTCCGCAACACCGAAGAACATCGGACCGGAGATCTCATAGACACGCACCTGATGCGGTACTGTCTTGTGATCGATGGAATCCGGATCTTCTTCTTTTTCGTCATAGTAAACCCATCCTTTTACTTCGGCTTCTTCGCTCATACGCTTGATGAAGAGCAGGCAGGCTGCGATCATACCGATTTCGATGGCAACAACCAGATCAAATACGACTGTCAGTACAAAAGTAGCGGTCAGGACGATGATATCACTCTTAGGTGCTGTTTTGCACAGATGGACAAAGGTACGCCAGCCACACATATTGTAAGCAACCATGAACAGGATCGCTGCAATGGCAGGCATGGGGATGAGGGCTGCATAAGGCATCAGTACAACGAGTACGAGCAGAAGTACAATGGAATGTACCATACCGGCGATCGGGGTACGTCCGCCGTTCTTGATGTTGGCAGCCGTTCTGGCAATGGCACCTGTAGCAGGGATACCACCGAATAAAACAGAGCCGATATTACCGACACCCTGTGCGATCAGCTCCATATTGGAGCGGTGCTTGGAATTGATCATACTGTCAGCGACAACGCAGGACAAAAGTGATTCAATGGCTGCAAGGATCGCGATCGTAAATCCGTCTGACATTTCACTTTGGATAATGGCAAGGCTTAAATGTGGGAAACGGAAATGTGGAAGACTTGAGCTGATCGTATACAGATCGCCGATCGTATTTACCTTCATATGCAGACATTTTACCAGTACGATACCGACGATAACAGCGATCAGAGAGCCCGGGACCTTTTCGGATACGAGCGGCCAGAGGATCAGGATCGCAAGGCAGATCAGACCGACGAGCAGTGCCTGCATATTGATCGTGTTGAAATAACGGCAGATCGCTTTTACCTTATCGACTGTCTCGATCGGCTTTACACCTGCTTCATAGGTCAGACCGAAAAAGTCCTTTAACTGCCCGATCACGATCGTGACAGCAATACCTGCCGTAAAACCGGTTGTAATGGTAAATGGGATAAAACGGATCAGACTGCCAAGTCTGAATACACCCATTAGGATCAGCAGAACGCCTGCGATTAGGGTAGCGACAACAAGACCATCCATTCCGTTTTTGGCGACGATCCCCGCAACGATCGTTGCAAAGGCTGCGGTAGGTCCGGCAATCTGGACACGGCTTCCGCCTAAAAACGAGATTAGAAAGCCTGCGATAATGGCTGTGTAGATACCTTCCTCCGGACCGACACCGGAAGCAAGGGCAAGTGCGATAGACAGGGGAAGTGCGATGATCGCAACGATAATACCTGCCACAACGTCTTTCAGAAATTGTTCTTTCGTGTAAGTTTTCATCACACTGAAAAGCTTGGGTTTGAGTTTTTCCTTATTCATTTTCATTCTCCTCATAAGTTCAAAAATACGTCTGCCGCGATACAGCAAACGCATTAAAAATAGCACTTCCCGTTATAAATGTAAATGTACAAATAGTACAAAATCAGCCGGACTGCGAAGAACGATAGAGCCGGCTCAGTCGTAACAGGAAGGAAAAGCCAAAGCGGAAAAAGAAAAATGGTAAATGATTTGTACAGAAAACTGAAACAGAGACATAAATGGGACTTTATATAAGTACAATAGAACCATCACAGGCAAACGGAGGGTTTATAAAATGAGACATACAAAAGAAAGTAAAATGAAAAACGGAATAGAAACGATGATGATCGCTGTACTTTGTGTGGTGGTGCTTTCGCTCTTATTTTCCATTCATGTGCAGAGCAGGGAAGCAGATGCTGCTTTCACAAACACAGCCTATTATCAGGAACAGGAAAAGCAATACCGGAAAGATTGCCGCAAAATCCTGGATGCATACGGATGCTATGACAGCGGTATTACGATGACAAGAGTTGTGGAGGCGGATGGACGTACTTATCAGCTTGAAATACATAATGCACATTTTGCGGTCATGACTGAAAAAGAGAGAAATGAGCTGAAGGAAGCACTTACAACAGAATTTTTCGGTGCGCAGAACCCTCAGATCGGGCTTGAGATCAGACTGACAGGAATTACCACAGAATAGTTTGGAGACAGGATCTAAAATACATGACAAAAGGTTGGATGTGCGTTATACTTGATACAGAAAAAAGCTGATAAGGAGTGACAGATTTGAGAGAAGACCCGAAGCCGTTTGAAATTTATAAACATTTTAAAGGAAACAAGTATCAGGTGCTTATGCTGGCAACCGATTCCGAGACAAAGGAGCGCGTCGTAGTATATCAGGCACTGTACGGAGATTATGCAGTATATGTCAGACCGCTTGCCATGTTCCTGAGTGAGACGGATCATACCAAATATCCGGATGCAGCGCAGAAATACCGTTTTGAAAAGGTAGAGAAAAAAGAAGATGCAGGTGTGACGGCAACAGAAGAAAGCGCCAGCACTTCTGTAGTTTCGGATAAGGTCCTGACGGAGCTCGCAAAGGAAGAAATGGACGAAGAAAATAAAGCATATGCTGCACTGGATCCTTCCGTGCTGGCTTTTCTGGAGTCGCATTCCTATGAAGACAGGCTGAATATACTGGCATCTATGCATGACCGTATCACGGATGATATGATCAACACGATGGCAGTTGCCATTGATGTGGAGATCGAACCGGGCGATCTGGAGCAGCGCTACATGGAACTGAAGAATTGTCTTTTAATGAAGGAAAAGTTTGAACGGGTAAGGCTGCGCTGATGAAGGAATACCGGATTGAAACAGAAATTATTCCACCGCTTCTTGCGTGGTATGATGGGGCTAAACGGATCCTGCCCTGGCGTGGGACAAAAGATCCTTACAACATCTGGGTGTCTGAGATCATGCTGCAGCAGACAAGAGTAGAGGCGGTAAAACCATATTATGACAGGTTTCTGCAGGCACTGCCGACTGTACGGGATCTTGCAGGTGCAGAAGAATCCTATCTTCTGAAGCTCTGGGAAGGACTCGGATATTATAATCGTGTACGGAATATGCAGAAGGCTGCACAGATCCTGGTAGAGAGATATGGAGGGGAAATGCCGGCTGATGCAAAGGAAATCCTTGCTTTGCCGGGGATCGGCAGTTATACGATGGGAGCGATCGCTTCCATTGCGTTTCAGATTCCGCTTCCTGCGGTAGATGGGAATGTGTTGCGGATTCTCACCAGACTGTATGGGGATGATTCGGATATTCTGGATCCGCGGTTTAAAAAGAAAACAGAAGAAGCACTTGTGCGTATTATGCCAAAGGACAGACCGGGTGATGTGAATCAGGCAATGATGGAGCTTGGTGCGACGGTCTGCCTGCCAAACGGAATGCCGAAATGTGAAAGCTGCCCATGGCAGGACAGATGCGTAGCAAGAAAAGAAGAACGGCTGAAGGAAATACCGTATAAAGCACCGAAGAAGTCGCGGAAGAAAGAGAAAAAGACGGTATTCCTGCTTTGTGACGGTGACCGGATCCTGATCCATAAAAGAGGAAAGACGGGGCTTCTGGCAGGCTTGTATGAATTTCCGAATGCGGAAGGCTGGCTGTCAGACGAAGAAGTGAAACAGCAGGTACAAGAGCTGGGATATGAGCCGTTATATCTGGAGCGGATGCAGGACAGCGTACACATATTTACACATAAGGAATGGCATATGCAGGGCTGGCTTATCCGTGTGGCGGCAGCATGGCCACAGGAGCGGCAGCAGGAGAATTATCATCTGATCCTGCCTCAGGAGATAGAAGCTGTCTATCCGATACCAAGTGCATTCAGAGCCTATACGGATGGGCTCAATATTATGCTAGGCAATGCACATTTTTTGAGATAAAATAGACAAAAATGCGAAGGGAAAACGGTATGAAACTTTTAACAATAACAGTACCCTGTTACAATTCACAGGATTATCTGGATAGATGTATGGAGTCCCTGCTCGTAGGGGGAGAAGATGTTGAGATCCTGATCGTAGATGACGGTTCTACCGACCGCACAGCTGAAATGGCAGATGCCTATGCGCAGAAATACCCGGCGATCGTCAAGGTGATCCATAAGCAAAACGGCGGGCATGGATCTGCCGTCAATGCCGGTATTGCTGGTGCAACAGGCCTGTTTTTCAAGGTGGTGGACAGTGATGACTGGGTCAAAGAGGAATCCTATTATGAGATACTGCAGGCGCTCAGAGAACTGGTCGCAAGCGGGCAGCAGATTGATATGCTTCTGGCAAACTATGTGTATGAAAAGCAGGGCGAAAAGCGGAAAAAGGTTGTTTCCTTCCGCCATGCACTGCCGAAAAATGAAATCTTTACATGGGATCAGGTCAGACATTTTAATAAAACACAGTACATTCTGATGCATTCCATTATTTATCGTACAAAGCTGCTGCATGACTGTGGACTGGAGCTTCCGGAGCACACCTTCTATGTGGATAATATTTTCGCATTTAATCCGCTTCCGTATGTGAAGAAGATTTACTATATTGATACTAATTTTTACAGATATTATATAGGACGGGCAGATCAGTCTGTCAATGAGAAGGTTATGATCGGCAGAGTTGACCAGCAGATCAAGGTTAACAAGCTGATGGTTGATTATCTGACAACAACCAAGATCACCAACAGAAAAACCTATAATTATATGGTAAAGTATCTGGATATCATTACGACGGTGTCTTCCATTATGCTGATCCGTGCACGGACAGAGGAAGCCATTGAGAAAAAAGAGGAACTCTGGGCATACATCCATCAAAAAAATCCGAAAGTCTTTCTTCGTCTGCGGTACGGACTTTTGGGAAATACCATGAATCTGCCCGGCAGAAGCGGAAGAAGAATTTCGGAGTTTTTATACAGGCTTGCGCAAAAGGTAATGAAATTTAACTAAGCTCTGAATCTGTATGATATTTAGGTGCCTGTGATCTTGCGGGAAGCAGATAAACAGGAATATACAGAATGACGAACAGAGCAAATGCAGTCAGTACATCAAACATGGAGTGCTGTTTGATGAAGAGTGTTGACAATATAATAGCAGTAGAGAGCAGTATGGAGCCATATCGGATCGGTCGGATGGCTCCGATTTTTTTGTTGTGACAGATCGCTGCATTGCATGCCATGGAGTTAAAGCAGTGGATGCTTGGAAATACATTGGTCGGTGTATCTGTCGCATACATTGCCTTGACCAGTGATACACAGAAATTATCACGTGCAAAGGTAGTCGGTCGGAGCTGGAGACCGTTTGGATAGACATAGGATACGATCAAGAACAAAGTCATGCCAACCCCGAGTGTGAGACAAAGCTTATAATAATCCTTCCGCTCCAGAAAAACAAAAGTAACGACCGTAGCTGCCACATAAAGAAACCAGAGATAGTACGGGATCACAAAGTATTCGCAGAACGGGATCTTGCGGTCGATGCTCATTTCAATAACATGGATCTGCGAAACAGGTTTTTTTTCCAGATAGAAAAAGATGAGCAGATACACAGGTGCATACAGGATGGGAAGCAGTGCATGTTTATATTGTTTGCAAAATGAAATAATGCGGTTCATGAAAATCTCCCTTTCAAAAAAGTCTGTAAAGACAGGATTGTTTATTGGTAATAAAGCAGCTTTCCGTCTGTTGTGGCGGTCAGTTCTTTATAATGTCCTACAATCTCTCCGTCTGTATGGATACAGAGTGGTCTGGAGGTGACGATGCGGACGGTTTTTGCGCGGTAAGAATGGATTCCTCGATGTCCGACATGTCCGCCAAAGATTGCAAGTGGAATCAGCAGAAGGACACGGAACTTGGAAACATTGCCGGCAACACAGATATCAAGCATACCATCTGTTGCATCTGCCTTTGGACAGAACTTGAAGCCGCCGCCTTCATAAGGCTGCTGCATCATGGCCGCAAACATAAAGTGATGAAAATGCACCGGCGGTTTATCGTCCAGATACAGATCGCAGGAAACCGGTTTTAAAAGAAGCAGCTGCTTTAAGGCAATGCTGACATAAGTCAGTTTACCGAGCCCAAGACGGTTCAATACTTTTTTGGCAGGTGAACGTAATGCTTCCTCGCAGATGGAAGCATCATATCCTATACCGGAGCTGACAGCAAATTTTCTTTTTTTGTGCCCGCAGCGGACAACACCGAGATCTGTTGCAGCTTTGGATCTTCTTCTGATCGTGCGCATGGCATCTTCCGGAAGATCGCTGATATGGAGCGCTCTGGCAAAATCATTACTTGTACCGGCCGGCAGATAAGTAACAAAAGTGTGATCCGGATCCAGAATACTGTTGATGACACAGTTTAAAGTGCCGTCGCCGCCAAGGACAAGTATTTGATTGGGAACGGCATTATATTTATAAAGACACGGGTCGGTAATAGAACGTGTATAGCGGCAGGTATCCTGCGCCGATTTTGTAAAATGTACAATGTAAGTGATTTTTTCCGCGTCCAGTATTTTTTTCAGTTCGCGCCATTTTGCCCTGCCAAGTCCCGTTTTGGCACTGGGATTCACAATGATATGGTACATTCTGCATGCCTCCTCTTATGTAGCTGACAGAATACAATTACATACCTGCCTGTATCGTATCAGTCTATCATAAAGTAAAAATACGTTCTATACTTATTGAGAAAAAATAAGGGAAATTTAATGATTTGGACAGGAAAATATAAACATGCAGGGAGGGAAAGTGTGGGCAACTACCAGATTTCCTTGTGATATTTCATATTTTCATATATGAGAAAATATGCTATACTGACTGCGACGGAGCAAAAAGCGAGTTCAAAACAGAAAGACAATCAGGAGGAGAGGACATGTATTCACTAGACGAAGTAAGAAATGTAGACCCTGAAATTGCAGAGGCAATTGTAGCAGAGCAGAACAGACAGAATGATCATATCGAACTGATCGCCTCAGAGAACTGGGTAAGTAAGGCAGTTATGGCAGCAATGGGATCCCCGCTGACAAATAAATATGCAGAGGGATATCCGGGCAAACGCTATTATGGCGGGTGTGAATGTGTTGATGTTGTGGAAAATCTTGCCAGAGAAAGAGCAAAAGAACTGTTTGGATGCGATTATGTCAATGTACAGCCGCATTCCGGTGCACAGGCAAATATGGCAGTATTCTTTGCTGTTATGCAGCCGGGTGATACCTTTATGGGTATGAACTTAGACCACGGCGGACATTTATCGCACGGATCACCGGTGAATATGTCCGGTAAATACTTCCACTGTGTACCATATGGCGTTAATGATGAAGGCTTTATCGATTATGATAAGGTAAGAGAGATCGCACTGGAATGTAAGCCAAAGATGATCGTTGCAGGAGCTTCTGCTTATGCACGTAAGATCGATTTTAAGAAATTCCGTGAGATCGCCGATGAAGTCGGTGCTGTACTTATGGTAGATATGGCACATATTGCAGGTCTGGTTGCAACAGGCATGCATGAAAGCCCGATCCCATACGCAGATGTTGTAACAACGACAACACATAAGACACTGCGCGGACCACGTGGCGGTATGATCCTCTGCAATCAGGAAGCAGCAGATAAATATAATTTCAACAAGGCAATTTTCCCTGGTATCCAGGGCGGTCCTCTGATGCATGTGATCGCAGCAAAAGCAGTCTGCTTCAAGGAAGCTCTTTCCGATGATTTTAAAGCATACGGAAAAGCGGTCGTTGATAATGCACAGGCACTTTGCAAGGGACTGATGGACAGAGATATCAAGATCGTATCCGGTGGTACAGACAATCATCTGATGCTGATCGACCTGACAAATTACGGACTGACCGGTAAAGCAATTGAAAAGCTGCTGGATCAGGCGCACATCACTGCTAATAAGAATACGATCCCGAACGACCCGCAGTCTCCGTTTGTCACAAGCGGTATCCGTTTAGGAACACCTGCCGTAACATCCCGTGGCATGAATACAGAGGATATGGATCAGATCGCAGAAGCGATCGCACTTGTGATCAAAGGCGGCGAGGAGAAAGTACCGGAAGCTGCAGCAATCGTAAAGAAATTAACAGAGAAATATCCGTTATTATAAGAAATGATTAATAATATGCATTATTTGCCGTAAAAAATGCAAAATATGACACGAAAAAAACATCACGAGAATATCGTGATGTTTTTTTGCCAAAAAGATGTTATTTTTGCCATAAACCATCTGTTTTGAATGGCATATGATATACTTGTGTCATGAATCGATTGGTTCAGATCAGGGGACAGGGGATAATCTTATGTATGGGAAAAGTAGTACAAGTTTTAAATGGTATAATAAAACAATTATCTCATTTTGTAATGAGATGAAATTGTGGTTATTTCAATAACATGCATACATCAGGTATCGCATGTTTTTTTGTATACAAAAATCAGATGACAGATCTTTTTTTATATGACGTGGTGTCATAAAGAAAAACTTGTGCCCAGATAGCTGTAAAACGGGGGAAAGGAGCGAAACTTATAAGAATATAAAAGGCTGTCTGGCGGGAAAAGGAGGAAAAATGAAAAACAGAGTAATAGCATTATTACTTTCTGCTGCAATGGTACCTGGTAACTGTGTCCTTGTAAAGCGGAAGAAGTGCCGGAAGTCGCAGTGACGAAAATTAATGCGGATCAGGAAGAAGCATCGGATCAGGAAGCAGAAACAGATCAGGCGCGGGAAGCAGAAGAGATGCAGGATGTTGCATTTTTTGAAGTTGAAAATCTTCTGAGGAAAAGGGCGCCAGTTCCGTTTATATCGGTTCTGGCGCATTTTTATGTAATAGGATGCCAGAGTCAAAAGGTCTAACGTTTTCCTTGGTGTCAGGTATTTTTCGCGGCATATACTGCCAACATCCACATTTTGCGTTGGTAAAGAGGCCTGGAAAACAGAAATGCCATGCAGTAAGCAGTCGATAGCGTAGCCGACTGAGATTTACGGAGCACTTGCCGCACGGAGGGATCGAAACGCTCTTTTTCGACCGGAGTGCGGCAATATGTGCGCATAGTAAATCGCAGGGAAGGCAAGCGTGACTGCGGCTGTATGGCATTTCTGTTTCGTGCTCAGAAATAAGAAACTTATGGCGCCTCAAAAGATGACAAAAGCAGAGGCAAAGAAGCTGCTGGGGATAAAAAACGGGAATTACATGAAAACCTTAGTAAAGAAGTGTGCAAAATGTGCCAAAATGCAAAGAAATTGTTGCATTTTAGCACATTCTCCGTTATACTGACCTAGGGCAAGCGGATCGCTTGACTTGTTTTCATAGAAATACATCTTTCAGGATGAATCATGTGGTCTCCAGTTTTCGAAGTCTGAATTCTCGCCGGTTCGGTAATTTTTCAAACACATCTAAAGATAATCAGGGTTTTCTTTACATATCTAAAAGTCTGCTGGCACGTCTGAAAACATTAGGGGGGAGATAATCATTTCGCATGACACTTTTCAAGAGGACAACGGATTTGTCCTGATTGTATGTAGATCCTGTTTAAAATCCTAAATTTTCTCCAACTAAAAAGACCTTGATGCGATCGACATGACCGCTTCTCCTGGTGATAACGATCTGGTTGCAGATACAGTCCGGTGAAAGACAGTTTGCGCAGCTGCCTGTAATGGTGCAGGGCGTTTTTTTATTGAGACGAAGTGTATTTGGCGGGGTGGCGATATTTTGTACACGGGAAAGACCGGTACCGATATCTGTAACAACTTTATTCATGCCTGCAATGATAAATACCTGTTTCGGTCCCTGGATCAGGCAGGCAACACGATTACCATTACCATCAATATTGATCAGCTCACCATCTAAGGTGATTGCATTTGTGCTCATCAGATAATAATCAGCCAGAACGGATTTTGCAAAAATCTGCCGGGCTTCTTCCGGTGATTTGGCAGTTGTACGGTCGATCATTGTATAACTGCCTGACTGCTGCAACGCATCCATAAGTCCACATTCGTTCAGCGTCTGAGATCCTCCCCATGCAATGGAAGAATTGTTTTCAATCATCGGAAGGATTGTATCAAGAAGTGCCTGACTGTTTTCACAGTAGAATCCCTCCATATTTCTTTTCTCCAGGTTTTTTATAATACTTTTTGCCTTCAGTGCAAAAGCATCAGTTACAAATGACATAAAGATGCTCCTTTCTTTTTGAAATGGTATGATGCTGGAATTGTAGGGGTGTGTAGCACGGAACAATTCGCAGGTATCAAAGCCGGGCTTTTAGCTCTGACATCATTTTATCAATTTTTACAATGGTGTACCAGCATTATATACAGAAATGTGTAAAAACAAAATGGGGTTTTTCTTGAAAAAGACTGAAAATACACAAATTTTTAACAAATTCAACAAAAGTAAGACGAAAACCAAATAATAAACAATGAAAAAAGAAAATATAGATGAAAAATAAAAAAATATAAAGAAAAATGTAAAAATGTGTTGACAAAATGGTGCGCGGTATATATAATTAAATCATACAAAAGAAATTCACATAGATGCTACAAAATCTATAGAAAGAGAGGTACAATCCACCAGAAACATAAGTAAAGTACAAAAGATAAAATAATTTATCTGATTTGTACAGGAAGAAAAGAAGTCGTAATCGAGTACAGTAAGAGAGGCAGCAACGGACAAATGATAAAGTGAGATCAACCTGCTGCAGTACAATCAGTACAAAGGAAAATGGAAAGAGTTACAACAGAATACGGAGGTAGATCCAATGGATCAAGCAGTTATTTAGCGGGTATCAGTCGAAAAGGATTGATACCCGCTAAGCTTTTGTGATAAGATAAACAATACATATATCTTATCAGTTCCGGATGGGAGGTTTGTACAGTGGAATTTGAATCTGGTGGATTGAGTCGGGAAGAGATCAGAAAGAAAAGAAGACAAAAAGAAAGAAAACACGCATTGCTGGTATTGGGTGGCATTGCAGCAGCAGTCTGTCTGGTGCTTGGCATCGGGATTGCAGCACTTGTACATACCATTTCTTCTAATCATGCACAGAAGCAGGAGGCGGCAAAGCAGGCTATGCTGGAACAGCAGGCAGCAGAAAAGGAAACGGCCGCAGCATTGGCTGAAGCAAAGAAAGAGGAAGAGTTGGCAGCACAGAAGGCAGAAGAAGCGGAAACGGCAGAAGAAGCGGAAACGGCAGAAGCTGAGCCTACAGATGCACCGGAAGAAACAGATGTTGCACAGGATGATGTGACAGATACAGACAGTTCGGACGAAACGGCATCTGACCAGACTGATGCGGCAAATCAGGAGGATGCAGAGGCTGTTCTGGAGGAAATGGTAGCTTCACAGATCGCAGGAATGTCTATAGAACAGAAAGCTGCAGCACTTTTCTTTGTGACACCGGAGCAGCTGCTTGGAATTGAAACCCCTGTTACAGAGGTGGGCAGCAGCATCAGTGAGAAGCTGAATCAGTATCCGGTCGGAGGTATTGTTCTGAAGGATGGTAATATAGCAAGTGCAGAGGGGTTATCGGAAATGGTTTCCAACCTGCAGGTATTTACACAAAATTCCCTGTTTATCGGTATCAGTGATGAAGGCGGAGAAGACAGCCCGTTTATTACATCCGGTATTTCGGAAAATGTGATCGCTTCACAAAAGGAGATAGCAGAGTCATTGGGAAATACGGGTGCATACAGTGCAGGTATTTCTCTGGGCAGTGAGTTAAAACAGTTTGGATTTAACGTAGATTTTGCACCTCTTGCAGATGTTTCTTTAAAAGATGGCAGTATTGCAGAGCAAAAAGGATTTGGCAAAGATGCGGCAACAAATGCGGAGCTTGCACGAAATGTAGTAAAAGGTCTGACAGATCAGAGTATATTTGCCGGTGTAAAATATTTCCCGGGATATGGAGATGCAACGCAGGAAGGAAACGGTGGTCAGATCATTTCGCAGCGAACGAGAGACGACCTGAAAGAGGAATATGCACCGTATCAGGAAGCAATCGATGCAGGAGCTAAATTTTTGATGATATCCCATGTCAGTCTGCCTAAGATCCGAGGCGATAAGCGGCCGGCTTCTCTTTCGCCGGAGATCATTACGGATATTGTCAGAGATGAGTGGGGCTATGACGGTATTGTTATTACGGATTATATGGACAAATCCTGTATCTATCAGAAATACACGTATGCAGAAGCGGCAGTAGGTGCGATCGAGGCAGGTGCGGATATGATCCTTTCTACAAAAAATTTCGCAAAGTCTTATAATGGAATTCTGGATGCAGTTAAGAAGGGACAGTTGACAGAAGAGAGGATCGATCAGTCACTGACAAGGATCTATAAGGTGAAATTTGCCTCTAAGGTAGCAGGATATTAAGCGTGAAGGATGGATGCTCCGGATGGAAACAGAGTAATTGTCTGAGTCAAAAAGGTAATATAGAGATCTATTGTAGGACGCGGTTTTTCGAGTGAGGTTGAATGGTTACAGTATAAAAGTTTGAAAAAGTTTGAAAATATCTGGAAAAACAGTTGACAAGACAGGATGAATTATGTAATATATATCTTGCCCGCTGAAAAGCAGGGCAATATGCGCGAGTGGCTCAGTTGGTGGAGCGCGACCTTGCCAAGGTCGAGGCCGCGGGTTCGAGTCCCGTCTCGCGCTCTTATTTTTTACACGAAAAGGATATCCTTTATGGATATCCTTTTTTCGTGTAAGAAGAGCCCGAAAGGGCTCTTCACAATGGCATGAATTAAAAATCATGCCAGGTTCGAGGTCTCAGCCCACATGAAGTGGGCTTCGGTCCGCGCAAAGCCGAGGTCCACCGGACCTCGTGCGCCGTCTCGCGCTCTTGTATTTCATGAAAAGCATGGCGGAATGTGCAAGAGCACATGAAATATAAGTTGTTTCTAGCAGCTATTTATGATAAACTGACTGCAAGCAGAAAGTCAAAATCATATTTTATATGGGATGGCTGCCATCTCATTTCTATTTATCTGAAATATTCTAAGAAACTTCACTGCTTAAATTCCACAAACAAACGAATAGCAGGGAGGTTTTAGGCTGGATCAGAAATAGATTCTAATGTGATCAGATATGGTAAACCTCCCCGAAGAGGAGGACAAAATGACAGAAAAACAGAAGAACACTTTATACGAAGCCACACAATCAAGAATAGTTAATTTCAATGAAATTGGTATTACAAATGATTTGATGTTTGGCACAGTGTATAAGAATCCGGAGTACTGCAAGGAACTTTTACAGCGTATCCTGCAGATCAATATTGTTGAGATTGGAATCGTTGAACCACAGAAAACAATAAAAACGACAATAATTGGAAAAGGAATTCGGATTGATATTTATGCAAAAGACAATCAGGGGAATGTTTATGATATCGAGATGCAGTCAACAGAAGAAACAGATTTACATTTGAGGACACGTTATTATCACAGCGAGATGGACAGCTACCAAATCCGTGCAGGGCAGAAATATAAAAATCTGAAGAACTCGGTTGTGATATTTATTTGTACTTTTGATCCGTTTAAAGATAACAGAAGTATTTATACATTTCAAACAATTTGCAAGGAAAATAAAGGAATTGTTTTAGAAGATAAGAGATTGACCTATTTCGTAAATATTTATGGAAGCCGGGATGGGATCAGCAGGAAAACAGTAGACCTTCTGGATTATTTTAAAACTGGTAAACCGACAGATATTTATACAAAAAACATTCAAGATCAGGTTGAGATAATAAGAGATGATAATGAATGGAGGGAAAATTATATGACGATTGAGATGAAACTGGATCAGAAATATGAGGATGGATTGAAGCATGGTAGAATTGAGGGCGAAAAGTTCGGTAGAATCGAGGGTGAAAAAATTGGCAGGACAGAAGGAGAAATAGAAAAAGAAAAAGAATTGATCGCGAAATGGCTGCAAAAGGGAAAAACAATTGCTGCAATCGCTGAAGATTTAGATAAAACAGAGATATATGTGAAGAACCTGATGAAACAGCTATAAGGAGAACAACGATGAGAAGAAAAGACAGAGAAGTGACCGGTTTTTCAGAGATCATGAAAATCGTAGAGCAGTGTGAGATCGTGCGTTTGGGGCTTTCGGACGGAGATTACCCTTATATTGTGCCAATGAATTTCGCTTACGAAGTAAAGGGGGAGCAGCTTTATCTGTATGTCCATGGGGCAATGGCAGGCAGAAGATACGAGCTGCTCACACAAAATCCGGTATGTAGCTTTGAAATGGATAAGCCGCTTTATATGGACTGCATTACGGAAATGAAAGATGTTACCATGCGGTATCTGTCAGTGATGGGAAAGGCAGCGGTAACTTTTTTAGAGGGAGAAGATAAGAAAAGGGCAGTCGATGAAGTGATCATGGCAAGGCACGAAGAAACAAAGCATTTTGCATATAATGAAAGTGCGCTGCCAAGGACTGCGGTATTGAAGCTGACTGTAACAGAGATCAGCGCAAAAGCGAATCTGGATACAGAACGATTTGTGCATATAGGGGAGCAGGGAGTGGAATGTCATTGGGCTCAGTATAGGATCGGGCAGGCAGAAGCGGCAGATAAAGGGAAAATCCTGGCATTATATCAGATGCAGCTTGGCAGAGAATATTGTGCATGGGACGATCATTATCCCGGAGAAAAGGAGATAGCATTTGATCTGTCAAGAGATGCCCTTTTTGTGATGAAAGATGAGAATGGTGAAATCGTAGCATCTATTTCGATTGATGAAGATGAGGCGGTCAAAAAGCTCACCTGCTGGCGAGATGACCTGCAGCCGGGCGGTGAACTGGCAAGGCTTGCGGTGCATCCGTCTTTGCAAAATAAAGGGATGGCAAGAGAAATGCTGAAATATGGCATGCAGGAGCTGAAAAAACGCGGATATCAAAGCGTACACTTTCTGGTCAACAAGGAGAATAAGAAAGCACTGAGATCTTATGCAGTGTTTCAATTTCCTGTGGTTGGAGAATGTGAGATGTTCGGACAGCCGTTTTTCTGCTATGAAAGTAAGCTGTAGGAAACAGGTTGAAAAAGGGGAACCGTTATAATGGAAGGGACGAGTTTATCTGAGAACTATGACGCCTGAGCGTGAGGCAACGTGGAAGTGTATTGAAGATCGCAGATATGGAGTAGAAAGATCGAAATAGAAAACAGATGTACAAGGAAAGAAAAACAGCGAATGACACATATCATTCGCTGTCTGTGCATTTATTATGGTAAATAACCGATTGATCAGATAACCGGATGCTCCGGTGCGGAAATCTTTTCTACGAGATCTGCCATATCTGTCATCGTATCCTTGATAGCGGTGTTGATCTCATCGGATACACTTGCCAGTTTACCGACTTCATCCGCTACAACTGCAAAACCCTTACCTGCTTCGCCGGCTCTGGCTGCTTCAATGGAAGCGTTCAGTGCAAGCATACGCTGTTTGGATTCGATCTTATCCAGAGCATGTGATTTTTCAATGATCGCATTGATCAGAGAAGAGAGAGTAGTAATACTGTCTTTGTAGGTCTGGAGTCTGGTATTTAACTGAGAAGTTTCATACTGGTTGTTGATCGCCAGAGTAAGCAGGGAGTGAAGAATCTGGACAGATACTGAAGGATCATCCGTATAATCTGCCGGAGTGCCATAGAGCATGGAACCGATGGATTCTTCTCCCAGGGTAAGCTCTGTTAAGGCATCTTCTGCATGGTAAGTACTGCAGGATTCCGGAATCGCAGTTGTCAGACAGTTGCCGTCCAGATCGGTAATGGCAGCGGAAAGACCTGTCAGACTGTTCCAGTCTTTGATGTAGGTCTGTAATTGTGCTATGTTTGCAAAATCGGTTAATTTTTTCATGTGTTTTGTCCTCCTGATATATAAGTTTACGAATTTCATCGGTTGTATGCGTATGAAAGGCTGATAGAAAAATCTATCAGCGTGATAAGAAGATTATAGCAAATATGTACAAAAAATGATATGATTTCTTGAAAAAATTATGTAGAAAATACAAAAACAAATTTGTGACATTTGATAGTACTCCGTCAGGTGGTTCCGCTTTATAAATCAGATGGAGTATGTTAAAATAGAGATGACAATTCAGAACAGATGGTTCTGAATCCTGTAAGACAGGTATAAGTATGAAAGACAGATGTTTAAAAGAAGAGAAGGAATCAAGCCGTGCCACAGAAATTGTCGGGAAAAGAACATGGATTATCAGGCAGCACATTGAAGTATATTGCAATCATTACAATGTTGATCGATCATTTCGGGGCAGCTTTTTTTATTGTTTTTACATCTTTTTATGCGGGAACGGCCTGTTTTGCACAGGCGGATATTCTGTATCAGGTGATGCGCGGGATCGGACGGACGGCATTTCCTATTTTCTGTTTTGTGCTGGTGGAGGGATTATATCATACGCATGATGTAAAGCGCTATCTGCTGAGGTTGTTTGCGTTTGCACTGGTTTCGGAGATCCCATTTGATCTGGCACTGTCTGACAGAATTTTGGAGTTTGGAGCACAGAATGTTTTTTTTACATTGTTTCTGGGATTGTTGTCGACAGCACTCATCAAATGTGTTATGGAGAAGCAGAGCTGGGATATGCCACTGAAGCTGTCACTTTCTGTTCTGATCGGGATTGCGGCAATATGGGCAGCTTATTTCCTGAAAACAGATTACAGTGGAATGGGGATCTTGCTGATACTGATCTTTTATGTGTTCAGATCCGACAGAGTCAGGGCATGCGTAGTTGGCTATATCAGTATGATGTGGGAGTGCCTGTGCTTCCCGGCATTTATCTGTATCTATTTTTATAATGGCAAAAAGGGAAATGGAAATAAATGGTTCTTTTATCTGTTTTATCCGGTGCATCTGCTTCTTTTGTATGCACTGCGGATCGTGATAAGATAATGGAACGGGGTACACATTATACATTACAAATTAAGGGAGGAATAGGCATGAAACTGAAATTTATTGGGGCAGATCATGAGGTGACGGGAAGCTGTCATTATCTCGAAGCGTGTGGTAAGCATATTCTTGTTGATTACGGTATGGAGCAGGGAGAAAATGTATTTGAAAACGTAGATCTTCCGGTACAGGAATCGCTGATCGATTATGTGCTTCTGACCCATGCACATGTGGATCATTCCGGTATGCTGCCGCTTTTGTATGCAAGAGGCTTCAGGGGACAGATCTTTATGACGGATGCGACAGCGGATCTTTGCAGCATCATGCTTCGTGACTGTGCGCATATACAGATGCAGGAAGCAGAGTGGAAAAACAGAAAGGCAAAGCGTTCCGCCAATATAGAAGCGGTAGAGCCGATCTACAAAATGGAAGATGCGGATGGTGCGATCCGGCAGATCGTTCCGTGCCATTATGATACAATGATCACAATATGTCCGGGCATCCAGATCCGTTTTACGGATATCGGACATCTGCTCGGTTCTTCCAGTATTGAAGTCTGGATCACAGAAAACGGTATTTCCAAGAAGATCGTATTTTCCGGTGATATCGGCAATACAGATCAGCCGCTGATCAAGGATCCGAAGCCGACGAAGGATGCAGATTATGTCGTTATGGAATCGACTTACGGTGACCGGTTGCACACAAAAGAGAAGCCTGATTATGTTGGGGAACTTGTTAAGATCTTAAAAGAAACTTTTGACAAAGGCGGTAATGTGGTCATTCCGTCTTTTGCAGTCGGCAGAACACAGGAAATGCTGTACTTCCTGCGGAAGATAAAGACAGAAGGGATGATAGAAGGCTATCCTGATTTTCCGGTTTATGTCGACAGTCCGCTGGCGGTAGAAGCAACCGGAATCTTCCAGAAAAATATATATAGCTGCTTTGATGAAGAGGCTATGGCACTTGTAAAGCAGGGAATTAACCCGATCAGTTTTCCGGGACTTCGTCTTTCCATTACAAGTGAAGAGTCAAAAGCAATTAACTTTGAAGATACACCGAAGGTTATTATTTCCGCTTCCGGTATGTGTGAGGCAGGTCGTATCCGTCATCATTTAAAGCATAATCTGTGGAGGCCGGAGTGTACGATCCTGTTTGTGGGGTATCAGGCGATCGGAACACTGGGACGCAGTATTGTGGATGGCAAAAAGGAAGTTAAGCTGTTTGGTGAGCCCATCGAGATCCGGGCAAGTATCAAAAAGCTGGAAGGTCTGTCAGGCCATGCGGATAAAAACGGTCTGATCGGCTGGCTCCAGAAGTTTGAAAAAAAGCCGGACAGAGTGTTTATCGTACATGGTGAAGATGCAGTCTGTACTGCATTTGCCCAGTGTCTGAAGCACGAATACGGTTATAGCACGTATGCTCCGTACAGCGGAACAGAAGTAGATCTTATGACTGGTGATATTACCTACGAGGCAGAAGGTATTCCGGTTAAGAAACGTAAGATTGCATCCGATGTATTTAGCAGACTGCTTGCAGCAGGACAGAGACTTCTGGCAGTTATCCAGCATAATGAGGGCGGAACCAATAAAGATCTGGCAAAATTCACGGATCAGATCAATGCGCTGTGTGATAAATGGGACAGATAAAATAAAAGAAAGAGAAATGGCAGCATGACAAAAGCAGATAAGATATTTATTGATATGTGTCAGGATATTTTGACAAATGGAACGAGTACGGAAGGGGAAAAAGTAAGACCGCACTGGGAAGACGGGACAAGTGCCTATACGATCAAAAAGTTTGGCGTGGTAAATCGTTATGATCTGTCCGAAGAATTTCCCATTATGACATTGCGCCGGACCGCACTCAAAAGTGCTACAGATGAGATGCTCTGGATCTGGCAGAAGAAATCAAACAATATCCATGATCTTCACAGCCATGTCTGGGATGAATGGGCCGATGAAAACGGTTCTATTGGAAAGGCATATGGCTACCAGATGGGTGTCAAACATCAGTATAAAGAAGGCATGATGGATCAGGTGGACAGAGTAATCTATGATCTGAAAAACAACCCATTCAGCAGACGTATCATGACCAACATTTATGTACATCAGGATTTGCATGAAATGAACCTGTATCCATGTGCATACAGCATGACTTTTAACGTGACACAGAAGCCGGGCGATGACAAGCTGACATTGAACGCGATATTAAACCAACGTTCCCAGGATGTGCTTGCGGCTAACAACTGGAATGTCGTGCAGTATGCGGTGCTTATGCATATGCTGGCGCAGGTATGTGATATGAAGGTGGGAGAGCTTGTGCATGTGATCGCAGATGCACATATTTATGACAGACATGTACCGCTGATCAAAGAACTGATCTCTAGGGAGGGTTTTGCAGCACCGAAGTTCCATCTGAATCCGGATATTCATGATTTTTATCAGTTCACCAGAAATGATGTCAGTCTGGAAGGATACGAGACCGGTCCGCAGATCGCCGATATACCGATCGCCATCTAAGAGCACAAAAAGAAAAACAAGCACCTGCGAAGCAGGTATTTGTTTTCCTTGTGCTCTTAACGAGCAAACTGTCTGCGAAGCAGACGGAGAAGCGCCGCAGGCGCGGGTTTGCGAGTATGAGATAAGGACAGCCAAAAACAAGTACAAGCACCTGCGAAGCAAAAAAGAAACGAAAAGAGGAGCAACATGAAATTAATTGTAGCAGTAGACAGCAACTGGGGGATCGGATTGAGAAATGCCCTTCTGGTACATATCCCAAGTGATATGAAGTTTTTCCGCAGTGAAACGATGGGCAAGACGATCATCATGGGAAGAAAGACACTGGAAAGCTTTCCGCAGGCACAGCCGCTTGCGGGCAGAAACAATATTGTGATCACAAAGGATCCGGCTTATCAGGTAAAGGGAGCGGTTGTGGTACACAGCATTGAGGAAGCAATAGAAGAAAGTAAAAAATATGATACAGATGTGTATTGTATTGGAGGAGAAAGTGTTTACCGCCAGCTTCTGCCATATTGTGACGAAGCCTTTATCACGAAGATTGATCACGCTTATGAAGCAGACAGCTTTTTCCCGAATCTGGATGAAATGCCGGAATGGGAAATGACGGAAACAAGTGATGAACAGACGTATTTTGATCTGGAATATACTTTCACCAAATACGAAAGAAAGCACTAAGCAACAATCTGATTTCTACCGGAGGTTTTACCTCGGTATAATTTTTCATCAGCACGTGTAATGATGGCATCGATGGATTCGGTCATACTGTATTCTTCGATGCCGCCTGTTATTGTCAGGTGCAGACTCACATCTTTGAAAGTAAATTCCTGTTCGGCAATACGGGCTCTGATCTGATCGAGCAGCTTATATGCGCGATCCAGATCTGTGTTTTCAAAAGTCAGCAGAAATTCTTCACCACCCCATCTTGCAACCTGTCCTCTTCCTTCCATACTGCTTTTTAATATATAAGAGAGTGATTTGAGAACATAATCGCCCATGCCATGTCCGTGTTCGTCATTGACATGCTTGAAAAAGTCGATATCCAGAATTGCCACGCAGAAGTTCATATGATGTTTGACATATTGCTGGGAAAGCATGGAAAGGTGCTGCGTCATGGCACGTCTGTTCCAAAGAGAAGTCAAAGCATCTGTAGATGCCATCTGCTCCAGCTTTTTGTTGTATTGCAGGATCTTGGCTTCGGAAGCCATGAATTTCTGGTAATAAGCATATGCCACATAAGAAAAAGCAAGCGTGGAAAAAAAGATGTTAAAGATAAGGATGAACATTGCAGCGTGACCGCTGATCTCAGCCTGCAGAGGCAGTTTCCCTTTCAAGATAGCCAGCGCGTTCAGATAAACAGACATAAAAACAGCGTAATGGATTTTTTTGCGGATCGGTATATTTAAACTGAAAAAATATACCATGATCGTAATAAAGGCAGTAGGTGCAAAGAAGTATTTCCAGCCGACACGGATCGTCAGCAGGGTGAGCACTGCCAGGACAGAGAAGATATAAAGCAGTGTCCCAAGCCTGATATGTGCTTCATAAGTGCAGATCATGGCTGCAAGAATCAGACCAATGCAAAATACAACTTCGAGACAGCTGTAAATATATCCTGCATAAGCGAGTATGATCGTCAGCAATATATAATGAAGAATGCTGATGCAGGAAAGATAACGTACCAGAACAGCCAGATTATTGGATTCGGCACTTACTGCAGTCTCTTTTTCCATTATCTTTACAAAATTGTTCCATAGTTTTTTCATGTTGATCTCCCATTTATGTAAGCCGCACATGGTGGTAACCGGATAGAGGCTATAACCTGCTGCGCAGACGGCTTGCTCGTTAATAAGCACAAAGCTCACGAATCCGCGCTGCGCGCTTTGCATCCTGCTACGCAGGATATGTGACAGGACTCGTGAACCCCGTGCTACGCACTCTATTGTCTGCTGCGCAGACGGCTTGCTCGTTAATAAGAACAAAGCTCACGAATCCGCGCTGCGCGCTTCCCATCCTGCTACGCAGGATATGTGACAGGACTCGTGAACCCCGTGCTACGCACTCTATTGTCTGCTGCGCAGACGGTTCACTCGTTAATAAGCACAGAAAAACAAATACCGCGAAGCGGTGCTTGTTTTTCTATGTGCTTATTATATCATAACACGGGGCTATGTTCTATATAAAATAGTGTTCTATCTGAAATGGTTGACAGTATAAAAAAAGCAGTGGTAAACTGTATTGGTAAAGGGCGGAGATATCGCCATGGCAGTGCCGTGTGGTGACTGCAGAGGAAAGGAAGCGTACTTATGGAAAAGAAAAATATCGATTGGTCAAATCTCGGATTCGGTTATGTACAGACAGACAAGAGATTTGTGGCAAACTTTAAAGACGGTGCATGGGATGAAGGTACATTAACAGAGGATCCCAATATCGTGCTGAATGAGTGTGCAGGTGTTCTGCAGTATGCACAGACAGTATTTGAAGGTATGAAGGCTTATACGACAGAAGATGGAAGAATCGTTACATTCCGTCCTGACTTAAACGCAGCCCGTATGGCAGATTCCGCAAGAAGATTGGAAATGCCTGTATATCCGGAAGATAAATTCGTAGAAGCAATTGTAAAGACAGTAAAGGCAAATGAAGCATATGTACCGCCTTACGGATCAGGTGCAACGCTTTATGTCCGTCCATATATGTTCGGCAGTAACCCGGTTATCGGTGTAAAACCTGCTGATGAATATCAGTTCAGAATATTAACAACTCCTGTTGGACCTTATTTTAAGGGCGGTGTAAAGCCTCTGACAATTAAGATAAGTGATTTCGACCGTGCAGCACCACATGGTACAGGTCATATCAAAGCAGGTCTTAACTATGCAATGAGCTTACATGCGATCGTAACGGCACATCAGGAAGGCTATGATGAAAATATGTATCTTGATGCAGCTACCAGAACAAAAGTAGAAGAGACAGGCGGTGCTAACTTTATTTTCGTGACAAAAGACAACAAGGTTGTTACACCGAAGTCAAGCAGCATCCTGCCATCTATCACACGTCGTTCTCTGATGTATGTTGCAAAAGAGTATCTCGGATTAGAGGCAGAAGAAAGAGAAATCTATCTGGATGAAGTAAAGGATTTCGCAGAATGTGGTCTTTGCGGTACAGCAGCAGTTATCTCACCGGTTGGTAAGATTGTTGATCATGGTAAAGAAATCTGCTTCCCAAGCGGTATGGAAAAGATGGGTCCTGTTACACAAAAATTATACGACACACTGACAGGTATCCAGATGGGCAGAATCGAAGCACCGGAAGGATGGTTAAAGGTAATCGAATAAACCGGTTTGTTTTGGAAAATAAAATACAAAGAAAAATGAGGAACCTTTGGCACCTGCGCCAAAGGTTCTTTTGCGTTATGTAAAAAAATATCTGATATCCTCTTGACAATTCGGAAAATTATTGTATGATTGTATTATATAAATAGTACAATAAGACAAAGAAAGGAGAATGCAATATGGCATGGAAACTGGATAATGACAGGCCAATCTATGCACAAATTGTGGAGAAGATCAAACTCAGGATCATATCAGGCTTTTATCAGCCGGGCAGTAAGCTGCCGAGTGTGAGAGATCTTGCTTTGGAAGCCGGTGTAAATCCTAACACAATGCAAAAAGCATTTGCGGAGCTGGAAAACAGTGGACTTCTGATTACAATGCGGACAAGCGGCAGGATGGTGACGGAAGATGAGGAGAGGATCAGTATGGTAAGAGAAACGATCGCACAGGAAAAGATAGATGCATTTTTGCAGGATATGAGGGAGCTGGGCTTTGGTCCGGAACAGTCATTTCTGCTGATCAAAAATAGTGTAGAGCAAAAGAGGGAGGAAGAGTAATGAGTGCTTTAGTACAATGCATGAATCTGACAAAATGCTATGTAAAAGGAAAGGCTCCGGCAGTATCAGACCTGAATCTGACGATTGAAAGAGGTCATATCGTAGGGCTGCTTGGACCCAACGGAAGTGGTAAAACAACGCTGATCAAAATGATGAATGGGCTTTTGAAGCCGACAGACGGTGTGGTGCTGATCGGAGGATCAGAGCCGGGCGTAGAGACAAAAAAGCATGTTTCTTATCTGCCGGAACGGACATATCTGGAGGCGCAGAGAACAGTGGAAGATCTGGTGGATTTTTTTGCTGATTTCTATGAGGATTTCAAAACAGACAGAGCGTATGAAATGCTGCAATCTTTAAATATCCAGCCGGGCGACAGGTTAAAAACGCTGTCAAAAGGTACCAAGGAAAAGATCCAGCTGATTCTTGTGATGAGCAGGGATGCGGATCTGTATATTCTGGATGAACCGATCGCAGGCGTAGACCCTGCAGCAAGAGATTACATTATGAAGACTATTTTGAATAATTATAATCCGGAAGCATCCCTGATCATCAGTACACATCTGATCTCCGATATTGAGAGTATTCTGGATGATGTGATCTTTATCAAAAACGGTCAGCTTGTTCTGCAGGCTTCTGTAGACGAGATCAGAGAAAAACAGGGTAAAACGGTTGATGCATATTTCAGGGAGGTGTTTGCATGTTAAAGAAATTATTTGTACATGAATGGAAAGACTGCTGGCGTCTGGTCGGGCTTATGAATCTGATCGTAATCGGACTGACATTGATCGGAACAGTTGTTATGCAGAGTGATACATGGAGTTTTGCATCTGAAAATGCAGTAATACGACTGACAATGACCTTGTATGTCATGGCATATATAGCATCGATAGCAGCCCTCAGTCTGGTAACGGTTTTTTTCTTTTATAACAGATTTTATAAGAATCTTTATACGGATCAGGGGTATCTGATGCATACGCTTCCGGTTACACAGCATGAACTGATCTGGTCAAAAACATTTGTTGCACTGATCTGGCAGCTGATCGGCGGACTGGTCATGGTAATTTCCATCTTCAGCTTCTTCTTCAGCATGCTTGATCCCGCAGATAAGAAGAGCTTTTGGAGTGATATGTTTGAGGGATTGTCAGAAATCCCGTGGACTCCGAGTGTTGCAGTGATTATCATCCTTTTTGTACTGATCGCAATTGTATCTATGTTTATGAACGTTTTTATGGGATACGCGGCAATTAGTATAGGACAACTTTTCAAGAAGCAGAGGCTGCTTGGGGCGATTGGTATTTATATCGGACTTTATATGCTTCTGCAGATGGTATCTTCCTATTCAATGGTTTTTGTGAACTTTATTTCCATAGACACTTATTCCTATGAAAAGATGATACAGACGATACTGACACTCCTGCTTGTGGTTCTTTTGGTGGAAACAGCCGCAACGATAGCGTTCTACTTTATCAGTGCACATATCATGAAGAATCAGTTGAATTTGGAATAATGTAGCAGATAAGAAAGCCTTTGCATAAAATAAGAAAAAATGCAGAGGCTTTTTTATGCCCGAAAAGAAGGAAGGACCTATGCAGGATATGATAGACAGAGGTAATCTGTCACTGCAGGTAACAAGCACGATCGGACTTTTGCCGGTTGAAAATGCAAGGATCAGTATCTCTTATACAGGTGAGGACAGTGTGGTAGAGGAAATTACAACGGACAACAGCGGACGGACAGAAGCCGTTTCTCTGCCTGCACCGCCGCTGGAATGGAGTCTGGATGCAGAGCAGACAAACCGCCCTTATGCAGAACTGAATCTGCAGATCACAGCACCCGGTTATCAGCCGGTAACGATAGAAGGCAGTGAACTTCTGGCAGATGCAACTGCACTGCAGCAGGTGAGAATGGAACCGACGGAAGAGATGCAGCAGACAGAAGATATCGTGATCCCGGATCATACATTATATGGAGAATATCCGCCCAAGATCCCGGAGGAAGAGATCAAACCGATGGCGGAAACAGGAGAGATCGTATTATCCAAAGTTGTGATCCCGGAATACGTTGTGGTACATGACGGACCACCGACGGACAGCCGCGCAACAAACTATTATGTGAAGTATAAAGATTACATTAAAAATGTGGTGTCTTCCGAGATTTATGCGACATGGCCGGAGGCGACGATCTACGCCAATACGCTCTGTATCCTGTCGTTTACCTTAAACAGGGTTTTTACAGAGTGGTACAGAAACAAAGGGTACGATTTTACGATCACAAGCTCAACCGCATTTGACCAGAAATGGGTTTATGGAAGAAATATATATGAGAATGTAGACAGGATCGTGGACTCTGTTTTTGCAAATTACTTATCCAGACCGGGTGTAAAACAACCGATTTTTACTTCCTATTGTGACGGAAAACGCACAACCTGTAACGGACTGAAGCAATGGGGCAGTAAGTATCTGGGCGACGAAGGTTATTCTGCCATTGAGATCATCCGCTATTATTATGGGGAAGATATGTATATCAATACATCCGAAACGATTGCCGGTGTCCCGTATTCCTGGCCGGGGTATGATCTGACAATCGGTTCTTCCGGGGAAAAGGTAAGACAGCTGCAGCGGCAGCTGAACCGGATCGCTCAGAACTATCCGGCGATTCCCAAGATCGATGTAGATGGTATCTATGGACCCAAAACGGTGGAAGCGGTCCGTACTTTCCAGAACATTTTTGATCTGCCAAAGACAGGTGTGACGGATTATGCCACCTGGTATGAAATATCGAATATCTATGTGGGCGTGACGCGGATCGCGGAACCGGTCTGACAGATACGGATGCGGATGCGCTCTGATCGGCAGCTGTCAAATGCACCGCATAAGTGCGTGCATTTGACGCTGTTTTTTGCGGTTATTATATGGTATAATGAGCCTGAAATACAACACGATCGAAAGGAAGGGCTTCTGTGAACAGAATCGAAAAATATCTGAATCTGGAAAAGACAGGCTTTGCATGGGAAGATGATCTTCTGCTGTTTACGCCAAACAGATTGACAGGCGCGGTAGGAGAAAATGAAAAACAGGAAGATCATATACAGATCAGTTCCCGGAAAGGGAAAGAAATTTCCTGTGTATTTTATTCAAGCCATTACAGAGTCCAGTGCCTGGATCAGGGCTTTGTAGGCAGAGAGGGAAAGTTACCGTATTGCATCGATACGACAGGACTGAATGCAGGCGATGAGATCCGCGGCGAATTCAGTATTCTTTCAAATTTCGGTGAATACAGGGTACCGTATCAGATCACGGTAAAGCCTGTGATGATGACGGATGAGCTGGGGGAAATGCGGAATTTGTTTCATTTTGCCAATCTTGCCAGAGTTGACTTCGCGCAGGCGGTCCGCCTTTTTTATACAGAAGAGTTTCAGCGTCTCTTTGTGGGACATGACAGGCAGTATTACAACTTGTACAGAGGATTATCCGTATATCCGGGCAATGCCCACAATGTAGATGAATTCCTGATCGGAATCCATAAAAAAAGTGCCATGGTGTATGAGGTAGCCGAGGACAACCTTTTGTTTGGCAGAAATGCACAGGGAGAGGAGCAGATTGAGCTGCACCGGAAAGGATGGGGCTATACGGATATTACCGTAACAGCCAAGGGGAAATTTATCCGCCCGGAAAAGGAGCATTTAACGGAAGAAGATTTTGAGAAAGATATCTGTGCATTTTCTTTCACGATTTTACCGGAGTATTTTATCGAAGGGGATAATTACGGCAGTATTACCTTTACAAGTGACAGTGGCAGTGTGACGGTACATATCATGATTCCAAAGCAGAAGCAGCAGGAGAATGAGAAGCAGACCGCGGACAGACAACGCAGGAAACTGCTTGCAAGGCTCATGCGTCTGTATCTGGCATATCGGATGCAGCCGCAAAACAGAACGGATATCCTGAAAGAGGCGGAGAAACTTGCGGAAAAGCTGAACAGCGGTTATGGCAGGAGTCTCGAAAACCGCCTGTATCAGGTGCTGATCTTATGGCTGCAGCAAAGAGAAAACGAAGCAAAATGGGTATTGAACCATGTGGCGCAAAGCTATCTGCGCGGGGAGATCGATGCAGTGCCTTATGCGGCATATTTATATTTGCGCGGCCAGATCTGTCAGGAGGAAGATACTGCAGAAGAAGCCGGACAGGAACTTTTAATGCTGCAGGAGGAAAGGCCGGAGGCTTACCTGCCTGCCTGTCTGTATAGCAGGATCCAGCCGGATGCGGAAAGCAGAGACGTCTTTTCTGTACTGGAAGCGCATTTTTATAGGGGAGCGGACAGCCCGGTGCTTTTGCAGACTGCGTTTTCACTGGTGGAGAAAAGTCCTTCCTGCCTGATGAAACTGGAATCTTTTGAAATACATATTCTTTGGTTTGCGATCAAATACGGTGTTTATACGGAGTCACTTGCAGAAAGGACAGCGTATCTGGCAATGCGCAGAAAAGAAATGGACAGACCGCTTTACTGTCTGTTGGCCAAAAGCTATCGACTGTACGAGAGAGAAGATACACTGAAAGCAATGTGTACCTTGCTGATCCGCAGCGGAAAAACAAAAGGATTTGGCAAGTGGTATGCATGTGCACTGGAGAAGGATCTTCGTATCACTTCTTTATACGAATACTATATGATGGCAACGGAGCCGGGTCAGCTGCCGCCTAAAAATGTTCTCTTATATTTTGCGTTCCAGTGTGATCTGCCGGAGGAACGGAAGGCAGCCCTTTTTGCCCTGATCCTAAAAAATCAGAAACAGCTTCAGGATCTGATGCCGCATTATGAGCCGCAGATCGAAAGCTTTGCATGGGAACAACTGGAAAAGGGAAATATCAGTGAGCCATTGGCAACTATTTACCGGTATGTATTTCAGGATCCGCAAAAGCTGCAGGCGGCGAAAAAGGCACTTTTGCAGGTGGCATTTACCCATCGGATCAGCACAAAAGCGGAGAATGTCTGTCGTGTGATCCGTGTACAGGATAAGCTCAAGCAGGAAGAGCAGATACCGCTTGTAAAGGGGATCGCTTATGTATCCTGTTATACGGATGCTTATGAGATTTTTTTAGAGGATGAAAACGGAAACCGTTATCAGGACAGCAGTCTGTACGAAGATAAAAAGCTGATGAATGCGGAACGGATTTTTATGCGGCAGGAGACGGAAGTGTCTGCTGCACCACTGATGCTGTATGCAGAATCTTTGGAGGCTGGAGAGAAGCATGACGAGAAACAGACTGTCATGATCTACAGCCGTCTGATCGCATCGGACGAGATTGAGCCGGCATATCGGAAACAGCTTGCGGAAAAACTGATGGAGATCTATTACAGACAGGATGAGCAGGAAAAACTGAAAGCACTGTTACAGAGCTGCGATCTGACAACTGTCAGTCTGCAGCAGCGGGCACAGATCCTGCAATATATGTTGTATTGTGAAATGGATGAACAGGTAGAAAAAGCACTTCTTACCTATGGATTTGAAGGTGTGTCCCCAAAGCTGCTTGCAAAGTTTATCACAAGGCATTTACAGAAAGATGACAGTTATGATGCAAGCTGGCTGGCGCTGGCACTTTATACTTTCCGGAAAGGGAAATATACACAGGAGATGCTGGCTTATATCTGTCGTTATTATGAAGGCGGCAGCAGACAGATGCAGGAGATCATGCAGGCCGCCCTCCGGTTTGACACAGATGTGCTGCAGCTTTCCGAACGGATCCTGCTCGCAGCAATATTTACACAGGGAATCGGCGGCGGACAAAAGGAAGCATATGCTTACTATGTAAAGTATCGCAAAAACAGCGGGATTGCCCATCAATATACGGATTATATAGTATACCAATATTTTGTAAAACAGCATCCGGCGCAGGCAGAAGTATTCACAGTGCTGGAGCAGTATCTGGCAGAAGAGCAGTGCAGTCTTCTTTCTAAGATTGCTTATTTGCAGTATATGGCAAAGGAAGAGACCACATATACAAAAAAACAGGAAGAACTGATCCGCGATCTGGTAGAACAGGTCATGGAAAGAAGAGGGTATTTACCGTTTTTCCGAAGCTTTTCCGGTTTTATCCCGCAGCTTCATCTGTATGCGAATCTGGTGTGCATGGAATACCGGACGGAACCCGGTACTAAAGTAAGCCTGCACTATCTGGGAGACGGTGGCGGGGACCGGTACGAGATCAAAATGCTTTCGGAAGTGTGTGAGGGCTATTATGTGAAACGTTTTGTCCTGTTTTTTGGAGAAAAGCTGCAGTATTATGTGACAGAAGAAAAAGACAGCACCTGGCAGCTGACGGAGAGTGGTTGCCTGGAAAATAATGAAGCAGCACCGGAAACGGGAGAGAGCAGATATGAGCTGTTAAATGATCTGTTCCTGAGTGCTTCCATGGGAGATGAACGGACAAAAAATGATTTTGAACGGGAGTACATCAGACAGGATCTTGTAGCAGGGCAGCTATTCAGATAGAAAGAGAAGGAACAAAATGGAACTTGTAATAGGCTGTGATATCAATGAATATTATGTGCAGTTTTCCTATGCGGAGGAGGGAAAAGAACCGGTCATGCCTGATTTCCCCGGTGTCACACAGGTTGAGACAGCACTTTGCAGACGGGAAGGTGTGAATCAGTGGTATGAGGGAAAGGAAGCGGTAAAGCGTGCGCTGGCTGGAGAAGGGGCGCTTGCAGAGCATCTTTTTTCCCGGATGCTTCATGCGGATACGATCAGGCTTTCCGACAGTGAATATCAGCTGACAGATCTTTGCAGCCTTTTTTTGGAGCACACATATACAGCGTTTGTCAGAAAAGTCAGGGAACAGCTGGGCGAGGAGATAACGGTCCGGGCACTTGTACTGACCGGACGGATCGATCCGGGGGTACATTATGGTAAATTGCAGGAAATCGTAAAAAATCTGCCGGTAGAGGATATTTCCTTCCAAAGCCATGAGGAAAGTATCTTTTCTTATCTGGTGCATCAGCCCAGAAGGCTTATGGGATACGAGACGCAGGTTCTGGATCTGACTTCGGAGCAGCTCGTGATATACCGTGTGGAAATGAACCATAAAACAAGACCTGTTGTCGTGAGTATAGAGACGACAGAAACGGATCTTTATAAAAAGAAACATTATGCATCCATCATGGAGCATGACAGAGAACTTGCAAAACTGGATCAGGAACTGGCGGAATATATGCAGGACTATACGGCGGGCAGGATCGTAACAAGTTTGTATCTGATCGGCGATGGATTTCACGGAGACTGGTATCAGGAAACGCTCAAGGTGATCTGCAGAAACCGTAAGGTGTTTGCGGGAGACAACCTGTTTGGAAAGGGTGCCTGTTTTGCAGCAGCGGAACGGATCTGGAAGGGAGAAGCATCGGAAGATTTCCTGTATCTGGGCAAGGATATGCTGCAGTATAATGTAGGGATCAGGCTGTATGACAAAACGGAGGAGATCTACTGCCCGCTTTTGGATGCGGGGACAAACTGGTATGAGGCGGCAGGCAGTCTCGCTTTTTATATAGAAGATACAGATGAGATCCGGCTGCAGGTTGTACCGATCCGTGGAGGGAAAAAAGAGATCGTGATCGGTCTGGACGGACTCAAAAGACCATATCGAAGCTGCCTTCTGGAGCTTGCTTTTTCCATGCAGGATAAGGAAACCTTGGAGCTTACGGTGCTGGATCATGGATTTGGCAGTTTCTTTGCACCTGTCAGGGAACCGTTTACAAAAGCAATCCGTCTGGCAGAGCTGCCAGATGCTGATGAGAAGGAAAATGCATGTTATGTCTGCATAGGACAGAGGCTGCAAAAACCATATCAGGTCGCCATGCATACAGATATTTTTTCTATGGAAGAGTTGTGTTATTATATTACGGTACATGCGGACATGCTGGATCAGGGGTTTATGCGGGAAGATCTGGCAGATGCAGTGGAACAGATGGAACTTTTTGATCTGGCAGGAAGCTTAAGACAGCTGTTGCATTTTCAGGGGAGTCTGCATACCTTCTGCCGGATGATATTGGAAGAAGCGGCCTATGTTTCTGCTGATAAAATGACGGAGCTGATGGAAACACTGACGAAAAACGAGACATTGACACCGCTTAAGAGAAAGCAGAAGCAGGCAGACGGTCTGTACTCACAAAAGGCATATATGCAGGCGATCACGCTGTACCGGGAACTTTTGCGGGAAGAGACGGAGCAGGAAAACAAGGCGGTATTGCTTGAACAGATCGGAAAATGTATGGCACAGCTTTTTGAATACGGGCTTGCGGAAGCGCAGTTTATGGAAAGCTACCGGCTTGGCAGAAAAGAAGCGCTTCATCTCTATTTGCTTTGCAGAAGAATGCAGATGACAAAGGAAGAATTTGTCCGCTTTATTACGGAGCATGAAGCATATTATGAAAGTGCGCTGACTGTAGAACAGGAATATGAAAGTGCGTTGCAGACAGCGGAAGATACATTGAAGCAGATGGAAGGGCTGCCTGATATGGACAGTCTTCGGGAAACATATCGTGTCATGATGGAACAGCCGGAATCTGTATAAGGGAGTAAGCAATGAAGTTTTGGAACAGATTGTTTAGACGCAGAAAAAAGAAAAAAGAAGAACTGCCGGATGAAGCAGACGGAGCAGCATATGGACTTACGGAACATGAAACGGATCTGGAGGATGAACAGCAGCGGACAGGCTATGTGGAAAGTCTGCTGACACAGATCGCTGATGCGCAGAAGCAGATCAGCGAGTGTGAAGCCGAATACGCCATGGTCGATCTGTATCTGAAGGACATGGAACTGATCGATTATATTTCCGGTGAAGACAGGGAGAAGCTGGAAGACTGTGCAAAGGCAGTGCATCTGTTGGAAGAGGACAAGAGCCGGTATGAAAAAAAGAAAAGACATATGTCCGATGCAGATTATGCAAAAATGGAGCGTCTGTCTGAGGATGCACATGACAGCCTGACGCGCCTGCAGGAAGCGGAACAGTATCAGGAAGCAATCCGAAACGATCTGAGCAGACTGGAAAATGAAAAGCAGGCATGTCTGTTCAGAAGGCAGGAAGCAAAGACGGCAATGGAAAACCTGCGGGGCATGGCGGTTATCACGACAGCGGCGGTCTTTTTCTGTATCGTGATCCTTTTGATCATGCAGTTTGCCTTTGAAATGCAGACACAGATGGGCTATATTCTGACGGCAGCAGTCTGTGCGATCGCACTGGTGGCAATGTATATGAAATATATGGATGCAGCACAGGAGGACAGGTTGTCTTCAGGCAGTCTGAACAGAGTGATCCTTTTGCAGAACCGTGTGAAGATCCGGTATGTCAATAATACAAACCTGCTGGATTATTATTATCTGAAATTTGGCATTTCCTCCGGAGACGAACTGAAAAATCTGCTGGAGGCTTATCAGGCAGAGCAGGTGGAACGGAAAAAGCTGGAACAGACGATGCAGGAGCTGTCCTTCGGACAGGAGGATCTGATCCGTATCCTGAAAAAATATCGTCTGCATGATCCGATGATCTGGCTGCACCAGACCGGTGCGATCTTAGATCCCAAAGAAATGGTCGAGGTAAGGCATGCTATGATCCTGCGCAGACAGCAGCTCAGAAAGCAGATGGAATTCAATACCGAAAACGCGGAAAAAGCACAGGAGCAGATCAAAAAGCTGGTAACGGAGTATCCGAAATATGCAGCACAGATTCTGAAAATGGTTTCTGCCTATGAAGAAAAAGCAGAAAGCTGAGAAAAGCAGATTGACAGAGTATGGCAGGAATGGTACCATTACACCGTGCTTGATTTACTATGGTAAAGTGCTACTACGATAAAATATCAAGGTTTTACATAAGGAGAGTTTTATGAGTTTTGGAACAATGCTTGGGCAATTAGCTACGGGGATGCTTGTAACAGGAGAGATTTTTTTCCTGACACTGTTATTTTCGCTTCCGCTCGGACTGGTTATTTCTTTTGGACGCATGTCAAAAAACGGTCTGCTTCGGACAATCACAAAAATCTATATTTCCATCATGCGCGGAACGCCGCTTATGCTGCAGCTTATTGTAGTTTATTTTGCTCCGTATTACATATTCCGCATCCGCATTTCATCAGGATATCGTATGATCGCGGTCATCATCGGATTTGTATTAAATTATGCAGCTTATTTTGCGGAGATCTACCGTTCCGGTATCCAGTCCATCCCGGTAGGACAGTATGAGGCTGCCAAGATCCTCGGCTACAGCAAGGGACAGACTTTCTTTAAGATCATTCTGCCGCAGGTCATCAAGCGGATCCTGCCCGCTGTGACAAACGAGGTCATTACGCTGGTCAAGGATACTTCCCTTGCATTCGTACTTGCCGTGACGGAAATGTTCACACTGGCAAAACAGGTGGCAGCAGCACAGACAACAATCGTACCGTTGATGGCAGCAGGTGTGTTTTATTATCTTTTTAACCTGCTTGTTGCATTTGTCATGGAAACACTGGAAAAGAAAATGGCTTATTACAGATAGGAGAAAGATATGATTTTATTGGAACTGAAGCATTTAAAAAAATCCTTTGATGAACTGGAAGTCATCAAGGACTTCTCTCTTTCTGTAAAGGAAGGAGAAGTTGTTTCCATTATCGGTCCTTCCGGCAGCGGAAAGTCAACGATCCTGCGCTGCCTGACGATGCTCGAGCAGATGGATGACGGCGAGCTTTCCTATCTGGGAGAGTACGCGGCAAAAAGTGAAAACGGCAGATGTGTTTATGCATCCAAAGAAAAACTGAAACAGATCCATCATTATTTCGGGCTTGTATTCCAGAATTTCAATCTGTTTCCGCATTACAGCGTTTTGAAAAATATCATGGATGCACCTGTCAGTGTAGATAAGGTGCCAAAGGAAGAAGCAAAGAAGCGTGCGCGTAAGCTGATGGAGCAGCTTGGACTTTCCGAAAAGGAAAATGCTTATCCGTACCAGCTTTCCGGCGGACAGCAGCAGCGTGTATCGATCGCAAGAGCACTGGCGCTGCAGCCGAAGATCCTGTTTTTCGATGAACCGACAAGTGCGCTGGATCCGGAGCTGACAGGGGAAGTTTTAAAGGTCATCAAAGAACTGGCAAAAGAAAAGATGACAATGATCATCGTGACACATGAAATGCAGTTTGCAAGAGAGCTTTCCGATCGTATCATCTTTATGGAAAACGGTGTCTGTGTACAGGAGGGGACACCGGATGAGATCTTCCATTCCGAAAATGAAAGAGTCAGGGACTTTATCGGCAAATTTGTAGGATAGCTGATTGCACTTTGCAGCGGAAACGATTATAATGTTTTTTGTTTATATACAATTAGGGAAGGTAAGAGATACACCAGACAACAATCTTTTAAGAAAGTGGAGAAAACAATGGCAGAATTAGAACACTTAAAGGAAGAATGCGGCGTATTCGGCATGTATGATTTTTCAGGTGGCGATGTCGCAACAAGTATCTACTACGGATTGTTTGCACTGCAGCACAGAGGACAGGAAAGCTGTGGCATTGCTGTCAGTGAAACAAACGGCCCAAAAGGAAAGGTTTCCAGTCATAAGGATATGGGGCTTTTAAATGAAGCCTTTACCCCGGAAGTGCTGGAGAAATTAAAGGGAGACATCGGTGTCGGACATGTCAGATATTCGACCGCCGGCAGTTCAACCCGCGAAAACGCGCAGCCACTTGTCCTGAATTATGTCAAAGGAACACTGGGACTGGCGCACAACGGTAATCTGATCAATACACCCCAGCTGCACAAAGAGCTCGAATATACAGGAGCCATTTTCCAGACAACGATCGATTCAGAGGTCATTGCCTATCTGATCGCCAGAGAGCGTCTGAATTCCAAAACAGTAGAAGAAGCAGTCGGACGTGCCATGAAGAAGCTGAAGGGTGCGTACTCTTTGATCGTTATGAGCCCGCGTAAGCTGATCGGTGCGAGAGATCCGTTCGGATTCCGTCCGCTTTGTATCGGAAAACGTGATAATGCTTATGTACTGGCATCTGAGACATGTGCCCTTGATACGATCGGTGCAGAATTTATCCGGGATGTGGAACCCGGCGAAATTGTAACGATCTCACCGGAAAAGGGCATTGAATCCGACAAGAGCTGCTGCATTTTAAAAGAGCAGCATGCAAGATGTGTTTTTGAATACATTTATTTCGCAAGACCGGACAGCCTGATCGATGGCTGCAGCGTCTATCATTCCCGCATTATGGCAGGTAAATATCTGGCAATGGACAGTCCGGTGGAAGCGGACATTGTAACAGGTGTACCGGAATCCGGTAACTGTGCTGCAATGGGATATGCCATGCAGTCAGGTATTCCGTATAATACTGCTTTTGTAAAGAATTCCTATGTCGGAAGAACCTTTATCAAGCCAAAGCAGAAAAACAGGGAAAGCAGTGTACAGATCAAGCTGAATCCGATCAGAGAGGTTGTTGATGGCAAACGTGTTATCATGATCGATGATTCGATCGTCCGCGGAACAACTTCCGACCGTATTGTAAAGCTGCTGCGTGATGCAGGTGCGAAAGAGGTGCATGTCAGGATTTCCTCACCGCCGTTTTTATGGCCGTGTTATTTCGGAACCGATGTACCGGCGAGAGAACAGCTCATTGCCTATAACAGATCTGTGGAAGAGATCAGGCAGATTATCGGAGCGGATTCCCTTGCCTATCTGTCTTTGGACAGACTGCCCGACATCGTAGGCGGCAGAGAGATCTGCACCGGCTGCTTTACCGGGAAATACCCAATGGAACCACCGCAGGATGATATCCGCGGAGAATTTGATGAGTAAAGATGAGGAGAAAGAGATGAGTAATGACAGATATGTAAGCCCGCTTTCAGAGCGTTATGCCAGCAGGGAGATGCAGTATATTTTTTCGCCTGATAAGAAATTCAGGACATGGAGAAGACTCTGGGTTGCACTTGCAGAGACAGAGATGGAGCTGGGATTGTCCCAGGATGGCAAACCGGTCATCACACAGGAGCAGATCGATGAGCTGAAGGAGCATCTGGACGACATCAATTACGATGTGGCAAAGGAACGCGAAAAACAGGTCAGACATGATGTAATGAGCCATGTATACGCATACGGACAGCAGTGCCCGAAGGCAGCAGGTATCATCCATCTTGGCGCAACATCCTGCTATGTCGGTGATAATACCGATATCATTGTCATGGCAGAGGCGCTGCAGCTTGTTAAGAAGAAGCTGGTCAATGTGATCGATGAGCTTGCAAAATTTGCGGATAAATATAAAGAACTCCCGACACTGGCATTTACCCATTTCCAGCCTGCACAGCCTACAACAGTCGGCAAACGTGCCACACTCTGGGCGCAGGAATTTGTCATGGATCTTTCCGATCTGGATTATGTGGCTTCTACCTTAAAGCTGCTTGGATCAAAAGGCACGACAGGTACACAGGCATCCTTCCAGGAACTGTTTAACGGCGATCAGGAAACGATCGACAAGATCGATCCGATGATCGCAGCGAAAATGGGCTTCAAGGAATGCTATCCGGTATCAGGACAGACCTATTCCCGTAAAGTAGATACAAGAGTCTGCAATGTACTGGCAGGTATCGCAGCATCCGCACATAAGATGAGCAACGATATCCGTCTGCTGCAGCACTTAAAAGAAGTGGAAGAGCCTTTTGAAAAGAATCAGATCGGTTCCTCTGCAATGGCATATAAGAGAAATCCGATGAGAAGTGAGCGTATCGCGTCCTTATCCCGTTATGTGATGATCGATGCTTTAAATCCGGCGATCACTTCCGCAACACAGTGGTTTGAACGTACACTGGATGATTCTGCAAATAAGCGTCTTTCCATTCCGGAAGCGTTTCTGGCGATCGACGGTATTTTAGATCTCTGCCTGAACGTAGTAGACGGTCTGGTTGTTTACGACAAAGTTATCACAAAGCATCTGATGGCAGAGCTTCCGTTCATGGCAACAGAAAATATCATGATGGATGCAGTCAAGATGGGCGGCAACAGACAGGAGCTGCATGAGAAGATCCGTCAGCTTTCCATGGAAGCAGGAAAGAATGTAAAGCAGGAAGGCAGGGACAACAATCTGCTTGAACTGATCGCTGCGGATGACAGCTTCCCGATGACACTGGAAGATCTGCAAAGCAGCATGGAGCCTGCAAGATATGTAGGCAGAGCACCGATCCAGGTAACTAAGTTTATCGAGCAGGTACTCAGGCCGGTACTGAAAGAAAATGAAGCTCTGCTTGGTGTTAAAGCAGAGATCAACGTATAAAGTCTGAAAGACAAAAAGAAAGCGGTTTCCTGAGGGGTGGAAACCGCTTCCTTTTTTCTTATGAGGGATTCATGAAAAAATATAAAGAGTTGAAACACTTATCAAAGATGAGAGGGTTGAGGGGTTTTCTTCATCTCTGATGCTGTTAGTATATTTGGAAAGTGTGTTCAATTTGTGTTTTAATTTTTAAAAAAATATGAACTATATTAAGAAAATAGAAAACTGCCTGAAATGCTGGCAAAAGATATATGGAGAGAAAGATGATGACGACAAATCTGGAATATTATAAAGTGTTTTATTATGTAGCGGTCTGTCAGAGCATGACACTTGCAGCGGAAAGACTGATGATCTCACAGCCGGCGGTCAGCCAGTCAATGCGCCAGCTTGAAAAAGCACTGGATACAAAGCTGATCGTCAGATGTGCCAGAGGAATCCGCCTGACCCCGGAGGGAGAAATACTGTTTTCCTATATCAAACAGGGATATGAAGAAATGCAGCAGGGGGAACAGGTGCTTTCCAAACTGAAAAATCTGGAATCGGGTGAGATCCGGATCGGTGCTTCCGATATGACACTGCAGTTTTACCTGCTTCCGTATCTGGATCTGTTTCACCAGAAATACCCGGCGATCAAAGTACATGTCACGAACGGCCCGACCCCCGAGACATTGATGTATCTGAAAGAAGGTAAGATTGATTTCGGTGTTGTAACGGAGCCCTTTGCAGAAGATGAGACAATGGACATCCAGGTCGTGCGTGAGGTGGAGGATATCTTTGTGGCGGCGCACCGCTATACCCAGTTGAAAAATCATATGGTTGATCTGCATGAGCTGCCTGATTATCCGGTTATTTTTCTGGAAAAAAATACAAGTACAAGAAAATATGTCGATCAGGTGCTGGAAAAACACGGTGTATCCTTAAATCCTGAATTTGAACTTGCAACGTCTGATATGATCGTGCAGTTTGCTTTGAGAAATCTGGGGATTGGATGTGTGATGCGCGATTTTGCGCAGCCCTATCTGGAAGAAGGAAGGCTGTTTGCGCTCCGTTTCCACCAGATGCTGCCCAAGCGGCATATGTGTGTAGTAACAAATAAGCAGCTGCCAAAAAGTATGGCAGCTGCCCGTCTGTTAGAATTATTAAGATCTGAATAAGCGGTAGTTTACTGTGGACCGATGTATTCGGAATCGCCGAAACCAAGGATCATGTAGAAAATCGGTTTCAGGAAAAGAATACCGAAGCCGAAGCCTGTGCCCTGTCCGTAAGCTTTTGCCATCTTGAAAGAAAGCATGATATCAAAGATGAAGCCAACACAAGGAACAAAGGTCAGTAAGAATAACCAGCCTGTGCCCCAGCCGATGTCGTACACGCAGTAGAGGTTGTAAAACGGAATCAGGCTTGCCCAGCCCGGTTTGCCGGCTTTCTCAAACATCTTCCACATACCGATCACACATGCAATGTAAAATACCAGTATGAAAAGATAGTAAGCAGTACCAATGCCTGCCCCTACAGCAGAATAATAATTGTCCATGTGAATTTCCTCCCTTATAAGAATGTTTTCCTATAGCTTATCATATGAATAAAATCATGTCGACGTTATCTGATAAATAAAATCTTAATTCTTTATAAATTTTTTATATTTGCTTAATTTTTTAATTTAGAAATGGTGCAGATTGTACTATAATGTCTCATATTGTATTGCATATTTACCGCATGGCTCCTTTCAGGGTCAGCCACGGAACATCTGCGCAGCAAGCGCACATAAGGCTTCCTGGTCAGTGCATGCCATGAGTTCTCTGGCGGAATGCATGGAAAGAATCGGAACGCCTGCATCAACACATGGGATTGCCAGCTTGGCGGATGTAATGCTGCCAAGTGTGGAGCCGCCTCTCTGATCGGAGCGGTTTACAAATTTCTTGTATGGAATGTTGTGCTGTCTGCAGATGCCTTCGATCACACTGACATAGGAAGAATCTGTTGCATAAGACTGTCTGGCGGATAATTTCAGTGCAACACCGTCGCCGAGACAGATCTGGCAGGTCGGATCATTTTTATCCGGATAATTCGGATGTAAGCCATGGGCAACATCCAGAGAAAGACAGAGCCCTTCTGCGATCGTGCAGGAAAGCATTTCCTCCGAAAAACCGAGCGCAGCAAAGATGCGCTTTAACAGATCCATTGTCATGACAGAGCCTGCGCCCTGCTTGGTAGCACTGCCAATCTCCTCATTGTGATAAAAGGCGGAAATGCAAATATGATCTTCTTTGGTATCAGCATGCAGAAGGGCGGATAAAGCAGCCTGTACACTGGAATAATTATCGATGCGCGGGCAAGAGAAAAATTCGCCGTTCAGCCCGACTTCTGCACCGGGATCTGCATTGTATAAAAACAGCTCATAGTCCAGAATGTCTTCTGCCTTGCAGCCTGTGAGCAGCTCCAGATAGTGCAGGAAATAATCGGATTTTTCATCTGCTCCAAGGCGCGCTACAAGCGGCAGAAGCTGGAGCTGCGGATTAAGCTGCATGCCCTTGTTGATCTCCGGATTCATATGGATGGCAAGTCCCGGAATGACAGCAACCGGCTTCTTGGAGTCGATCAGATGCGTGACCGGATGGAAAGCGTCTTTTCCTTTTGTACAGACTTTGCCTGCAATGCCGAGCGGTCTGTCCAGCCAGCTTGTATATACAGCGCCGCCATACGGCTCGATATTGAGTTTGCCATAGCTTCCCTGTGTCAGCTCAGGCTGTGGTTTTATCAGAAAAGAAGGCCAGTCTGTATGCGCCGTGATCATACGCAGCTTTGGCAGCTTTTTGCCAGCAGAGACTTTCTTGCCGACCGTAAAGGCAATGCAGGTTGCGTCGTAAAGATCGATATAATATTTTCCACCGGGTGTAAGGGAAATCGGCTCATTTTTGGGAAGTGCAAGAAAGCCGGCTTTCTTGAGCGTGTCCTCGCAGTATTTACAGCAGTGGAACGGGGAATGGGCACTCTGGGACAGTACAAAGAGTGCATCTATGGCGGATCGTGTATTTGTTTGCATGATAAATCTCCTTTATTAAAAATAGGTATTACTAGTCAACGGATAGAGGTAATAAACCTTCTGACAGTATGATTCATTATAGTAGAAATTATCCTTGATTTCAATGAATGTCCGGAATCTCCTGCGGAAAAAACTATTTACTTTACATAAGACTGATAAATAAGCATATATTATGGCAAATATAAAAAATATTGATTTTACTTATGAATCAATATAGTATATACTATATCTGTATCAAAAAAGGGACTGCCTGCGGGCAGCTTGATTTTTAGAATTTCTGCTAAAAGGAGAATGTGAACTATGGTAAAAGCAGTTGTAGGCGCTAACTGGGGCGACGAAGGAAAAGGTAAGATTACAGATATGCTGGCAAAAGAGGCAGATATCATCATCCGTTTTCAGGGTGGAGCCAATGCCGGACATACGATCGTAAATGATTACGGAAAGTTTGCACTTCATACATTACCGTCAGGTGTGTTCTACGGACATACAACAAGTATTATCGGTAATGGTGTTGCACTGAACATTCCGGTTTTATTCAATGAAATGAAATCTATTACAGACCGCGATGTGCCAAAGCCGAAGCTTCTGGTTTCTGACAGATGTCAGATGGTGATGCCATATCACATTTTATTTGATCAATATGAAGAGGAACGTCTTGGCGGTAAGTCATTCGGTTCCACAAAATCAGGTATCGCACCTTTCTATTCCGATAAGTATGCAAAGATCGGTTTCCAGGTAAGCGAGCTGTTTGAAGATGAGGACGAGCTGAGAGAAAAGGTTGTCCGTGTATGTGAGACAAAGAATGTTTTACTGGAGCATTTATATCATAAACCGCTTTTAAATCCGGACGAGCTGATGCAGACACTGAAAGAGTATAAGGAAATGGTAGAACCTTATGTATGCAACGTTTCTTTATATCTTGACAAGGCGATCAAGGAAGGAAAGAACATCCTGTTAGAGGGTCAGCTTGGTACGTTAAAGGATCCGGATCATGGAATTTACCCAATGGTAACTTCTTCTTCCACACTGGCAGCTTACGGTGCAGTCGGTGCAGGTATCCCGCCATACGAGATCAAGCAGATCATCACAGTCTGCAAGGCATATTCTTCCGCAGTCGGCGGTGGTGCATTTGTATCCGAGATCTTCGGAGACGAAGCAGATGAGCTGAGACGCCGCGGTGGTGATGGCGGTGAGTTTGGTGCAACAACAGGACGTCCGAGAAGAATGGGATGGTTTGACTGTGTTGCTTCCAAGTACGGCTGTCGTCTGCAGGGTACAACAGATGTTGCATTTACGGTTCTGGATGTACTTGGTTATCTGGATGAAATTCCGGTATGTGTCGGTTATGAGATCAACGGAGAAGTGACAACAGAGTTCCCTGTTACACATGATCTGGAGAAAGCAAAACCGGTTCTGAAAGTATTACCGGGCTGGAAAAACCAGAGAGAAGATATCAGAGGCATTAAGAAGTTTGAAGATCTGCCGGAGAACTGTCGCAAGTATGTGGAATTTATCGAAGAACAGATTGGTTACCCGATCACAATGGTAAGTAACGGACCGGGCAGAAATGATATCATCTACAGAGAAAGTCCACTGAAGAAATAATAGATAAAGAGTATACGAAAAAACACCAGATCCCGAATTCAGGATCTGGTGTTTTTTTTGGAAAGAGTCACTTGTTCCGCTTCTTCTTTCTGTTTCTGGTCCTTGATGGCTTTTGTGGCAGGCATATTGTCAAAATCGGCAATGGTATGCTTGTTTGTCAGCTTGCCGTACATCCAGATGTAAAGCCAGAGGATGATCGGAATGAAGATCGTTGCAAACAGACTGACCTTGAACATTCTGCCCGCACCGTCGAAATTGAAGATGGCACAGATGAGTGTGATGATATAAAGAAGTACCAGAGCGGCAATTCCAATGATCGCCAGAATACGTTGCTTTTTGGAATACATATAACAGAATCCTTCCTTTCGATATCGGGCAGCATAAAAACAGAATAAAGCTGTAATACGGATCATTCGGTTAGTATGCCTGAAATAATAATTGTATTGTACTATACTAACATAGAAAGCTTCTGTGGTCAAAAAGCAAATCGTGCATGGCAAAATAAACAAATAACAACAGGGACTGTTGTTTAATGCACGCTGCAATGCTATACTAAGGAATGCAAAGGAGTTTGGGGTATGAAGAAGAAAATAACAATAGAAGCGCATCTGTTACAGCCGGGGATGACACTGGCAGACAGAAGATACCGGATCGATTCACTTCTGGGGAATAACGGCATTATGGTTACCTACAAAGGTTATGATACATTCCGTAAAAAAGTAGTTGTCATCAGGGAACTGTTTCCTGTTGATATCGTGGAAAGAGACAGGCTGCATGACTATCATCTGGACTGCAAGAAGCTTTCCGATGAAGCTCTGTTTGAATCCATGAAGGAGCATGTGATCGGCCGGGCAAAGAAGCTGATCCGTATGTATCCGGTGGAAGGGATCGCCAATGTACTGACTTTTCTGGAAGAACGCGGAACTGTATACAGCATAGAAGAATATGTGGAAGGCATGACGCTTGACAAGTATCTGTTAAAGCGTCACAGTGCCAAGTTTACCGTAGAAGATCTGATGAAGCTGCTCGCACCTGTCATACAGACTCTGGCAAAACTGCATCAGGACGGCATCTTCCATCTGGCACTTTCGCCGCAGCAGATCATGGTGCTGCCAGACAGGAAGACCGTAATTGTCGGCTTTACCAATCCGATGGAGGATATCGCTGCCCCGCAGCTAAAAGATCCGGGCGTGCGGCAGGACGGTTATGCGCCGGTAGAGCTTTATCTGCCGGAAGCCAAGAGAAGCAGCAAAACAGACCAGTATGCCATGGCGGCTATTTTGTACCGCTATGTAACGGGAGAAAAACTGCCGGCTTATTATGAGCGGATCAATGAAGAAAAGGAAAGTACACCGCCGCAGCAGATGCAGACACGGATCATGGATTTCCAGAGTGAAGCCATCATGAAGGCGGCTTCTATTTATGATTTTGACAGATACGAGGATCTGGAGACGTTTCGGAAAGCACTTCTGCCTTCCGATATGGATATGGATTCTCTGTACAGTGAGCAGGAGACAACCAAAACACTGAAACGGAAACCGTTCTGGTATGCATATGAGCAGAAAAAGCTGCACCGGTATTATGCGGTGATCGCCGCCCTTTTGCTTGTGGCAGTTATTGTGCTGGGGCCGCGGCTGTATCAGGTAGGACTGGATATCAGGATCAATCATTTTTATGATAAATTTAACAACGCTTCCTTATATGAACAGTGTCAGATGCTGGAAAATCTATCCAAAAAGCAGAGACAACATTACACAAATGACTACGTGGATATGGACAGTACGCTGACGGATGAAGAACGTTCCAAGGCAATGGAAGCCAAGTATTATGATTTCCAGTTAAATAAATATGTGCTGTATGATAAGGTGGATCAAAGCCGGACATATTATGAGTATATGAAGATCGATCTGCGTGACGGTTATGCATGGGTGGATTATAACAGCGATACGACAAATACACATACGGAGATCCGTTTCCCACAGGAAAAAGACGGAAGCTACTATGTGCAGATCGAAACCGTAGATGAAAAGGGAAATCGCAAAAACGAGACAGTTTACGCAAAGCCGTAAAAAACCTTTGAAAAATAGGGCAAAATAGTATATACTGTCTTGGTATATAGCAGGCAGAGCCTGCAAGAACGAATGGAAGAAGAAATAAGGAGTATACAAAAATGGCATTATTAGAACAGTGGCGCTCTATGGCGTATTCAGAAACAGCAAACAAGGGTGATTTAAAAAGACTTTGGCAGAAATATTTTCTGAAAGAAAAAGAAATTTATGCACAGCTTCTGGAAGATCCTGATACAGAAGTAAAGGGCACAGTAAAAGAACTGGCTGAAAAATATAATGTAGATATCATGACAATGACAGGCTTTCTGGATGGTATCAATGATTCTTTGGTAGAAGCAAATCCAATCGAAGAGATGGAAGAAGATACACCTGTCAGCTTAAAGTTTGACAAAGCACTTCTGTACAAAAACATGGTTGGTGCAGAAGCTGACTGGTTATACGGTCTGCCACAGTGGGAAAAGATCTTCGATGAGGAAACAAGAAAAGCACTTTACAAAGAGCAGAAGAGCTCTACAACGATCGTAAAAGAGCAGAAGATCTATCCTAACGATCCATGTCCTTGCGGAAGTGGCAAGAAATACAAAAAATGTTGTGGAAGAAATAAATAAGTGCCGGAAGGCAGGAGGTGACACATGCTTCAATTTAAAAAAATGGTAAAAGAAAAAATGGAGCTTTTGTTTGATGGCGAGATCACATTGTTAAAGACAGATTTCTGGCTGGCTGCACTTGTCATCTTCTTACTCGGTGTATTGTATGGTCTCATGAAGGCACCTCTCACACATGGCATTACAGTAAGCTGTGGCAATAATAATGGCAATACATGGCTGCCGGATGATCTGGAAGAAGATTTTGATGAGAATGAATAATTCGGAAAAGTCAAAATGCTTTTAAACAGGGGTATCGTATAAAATCACATGAAAAAGCACATACTACTTCTACGGGAAAACCCGGAAGGAGGAAGAAAAATGGTTACTTTAAAATGTGATGTGCGTACCTGTACCTATAACAAAGAAAACTGCTGCTGCAAGGGCGATATCAGTGTCGGTGGAAAAAGTGCCTGTGACTGTTCACAGACATGCTGCGATTCCTTTAAAGAAGCAAAGGGCGATCAGTACCTGAGTGCTTTGGAGCATCCGAGCAAAATGATCGATATTGACTGTGAGGCAGTGAAATGTATTTATAATTCCGATTATAAATGCAACGCCGATAATGTAAAGATCGGTGGAAGCAATGCCTGCGATTGTCAGCAGACAAGCTGCGCAACCTTTAGAGAACGATAAAATGAAGGCATACGGGAGCCCCCTTTCCATGTGAAAGGGGGTTTTTTGGCAGAATAGAAATGAGGAAAAGAATTGCAAAAGGGGATTACAATAGGAATTTGTGATGATAATGCAGCAGACCGGGATAAACTGCAAAAGTATATATAAAAGATAAGGCGGGAGCAAACAGGAAGAGGAATGTGCAGACTTTTTGTACTATCTGACCGGAGAGGAATATCAGATAAAAAATGCGTATCCCGATTATTTCCCTGTCAATGAAAAGGCACAGCAGCGTATTTGGGATATTGTATCTGCGACGAAAGAAACAACACTGTCTGATGGCACGCAGGTGAATCCATATCGGTGTGAGGTTGCCTACAATGATTACGAGGTGGTCGTGGAAGCGCTGGATCAGGAACAGCTGCATAGCATAAAAGCATGGCTGGATATGCCATGTGTTTTATATCCGCAAAAAAAGAAATATGTTGAACTGATAGAAGAGGAAGTGATAAAATATCTGGAAAAACAACAAAGTCTTTCAGACACATTGGAATATGTAGATAAACGTGTATCGATCGTGTTGGCAGAGTAATGCTTGTGGAGATTGCAATGAAAAAAGGATATGGATAGAAATGGAATACACAGCGTCACACATATGTCAAAAATAGCATAAATTTTATATAAAAAACTACAATTTTTTCTATAATGAAGATAAGAAATGAATTTGACAGGGAGGATCTTATGCAGACAAAGAATGACAAAAGTATTTATAAACAATTATTACATATTGTGGCACCGATTTCTTTTCAGTACCTGATGGCATCCTTTGTCAGTGCATCAGATGCGTTTATGCTTGGTTTTCTGGATCAGGATTCTCTGGCGGCATCTTCCCTGGCAACACAGATCCCGTTTGTATACAGCCTGTTTTACGGGGCGTTCGTATTCGGCTTTAATGTTCTGGCTGCCCAGTATTGGGGCAAGGGAGATAAAAAATCTGTAGAAGAGATATTGACGATCGCAATGCGCTATGCACTGCTTGTTGGTATACTGTTTTCCGTCCTGACAGCCTGTATTCCCGGGCAGATCATGCGTATTTTCACGGCAGATCCGGTTCTGATCGAAAAAGGTGCGGTATATCTGCGGACAGTATCCTTATCTTTTGTGCTGACAGGCTTTACACAGATCTATTACGGTCTGTTAAAGGTATGCGATCATGCAGGGCTAAGCTCCATGATAGGCTCTTTGGCAGTTGTACTGAACATTGCATTAAATGCGGTATTTATCTTCGGACTTGTCGGTATGCCTGCAATGGGGATCGCAGGTGCAGCACTTGCCACCGTATGTGCGAGGATCTTTGAAACGATCGCCGTTATCATTGTCGTTACAAAATATAAATGTCCGAAGCTCGGTAATATGCTTGTGATAAAGGACAGACAAATGCATAAGGACTACTGGAAATATACAACGCCGCTATTGGTCAATCAGATCGGCTGGGGCGGCGGTGTGACCATGTATTCTGTTATTATGGGGCATATGGGAAGCGATGCAACCGCGGCTAACTCTATTGCCAGCATTGTGCGTACGATCATTGCCAGTCTCTGTTGGGGAATCTCAGCAGGCGTTTCCATTATCATTGGGCAGACACTGGGACAGAACAAGCTGGAGGAGGCAAAGAAGATGGGCGGTAAATTTGTCCGTCTGTCGATCTGGATCGGGGCAGCTTCCGGTCTTGTGATCCTTCTGTTGATCCCACTTGTACTGCGCGTGATCACACTGACGCCGCAGGCAATGTATTATCTGAAGTTCATGCTCTGTATGGCGGCTTATTATATCATCGGAAATTCTTTGAATTCTACGATCATTTCCGGTATCTTCCCGGCGGGCGGCGATACAAAGTTCGGTATGATCTGTGACGTTGTCACACTCTGGTGTTTTGTCGTTCCGCTTGGTATGCTGGCAGCTTTTGTCTGGCATGCACCGGTGCTCCTCGTTGCATTTATCCTGACACTGGATGAATTTGTGAAGATCCCGGCTGTATATATCCACTACATGAAATACAAATGGGTAAAAAATATCACAAGATAGTATGCTGCGATTGAATTTGATAGCACAAAAGCAGAAAATGGTGTTGACACCGGTTCTCTTTTGTGCTATTCTCTTTAAGGTGTTTGAAATACGTAAAGAAAGCAGAGTATCCACTCTCACCCTGAGGCAATCGGGCTGTCAGGTGTTTATATAAGAATGCAGCGATAAGTTTTATATTCGTTTTCATTTTTTGTCATGAGTGGATGTTCCCACTCATTTTTTTATTTTGATTCTTATGGAGGTGTATCACTATTAGCGAATTAATGATTAACGAACAGATCAGAGACAGAGAGGTACGTCTGATCGGAGAAGAAGGCGAGCAGCTTGGCGTCATGTCTTCAAGAGAAGCACAGAAACTGGCAGATGAGGCAGGACTTGATCTGGTAAAGATCGCACCGACAGCAAAGCCGCCGGTCTGCAAGATCGTTGACTACGGTAAATACCGTTACGAACAGGCCAGAAAAGAAAAAGAAGCCCGCAAGAAACAGAAAACCATTGAAATCAAAGAAATTCGTTTATCTCCTAATATTGATACAAACGATCTGAATACAAAGATCAATGCAGCGAAGAAATTCTTGACAAAGGGTGATAAAGTAAAAGTTACACTTCGTTTCCGTGGCCGTGAAATGGCACATATGAATGCAAGCAAGCATATTTTGGATGACTTTGCCGAAGCACTGACAGAGATCGCAGTTGTGGAAAAGCCGGCAAAGGTAGAAGGCAGAAGCATGACAATGGTGCTTGCAGAGAAACGCTCATAAAAAGCTTTTAACTTGAATTTGCGGATTTAAGTTGAAATAGATTTTCTAAAGTTGATAGGAGGAATTTAAAATGCCAAAGGTTAAAACAAACAGAGCAGCAGCAAAACGTTTCAAAGTGACAGGAACAGGTAAGTTAAAAAGAAATAAAGCTTATAAGCGTCATATCTTAACAAAGAAATCTGCAAAGACTAAGAGAAATCTTAGAAAACCTGCAATGACAGATGCAACAAATGTTAAGAACATGAAGAAGTTAACACCATATTTATAAATCGTAAGGAGGAAGCATAGAAATGGCAAGAATCAAAGGCGGAATGAACGCAAAGAAAAAACATAATAGAGTATTAAAACTTGCAAAAGGTTACAGAGGAGCAAGATCTAATCAGTATAGAGTTGCAAAACAGTCTGTAATGCGTGCACTGGCATCCTCTTACGCAGGACGTAAAGAGAGAAAGCGTCAGATGAGACAGCTTTGGATCGCTCGTATCAATGCAGCAGCAAGAATGAACGGCCTTAGCTACAGCAAATTCATGTACGGCTTAAAGCTCGCAGAAATCGACATCAACAGAAAGATGCTGGCTGAGATGGCTGTGAATGATGCAGAAGGCTTCAAGTCTTTAGCAGAAATTGCAAAATCTAAGATTGCATAATGGACATCCTATAGGGATATAAATAAAGAACATCGGAGTATTCCGGTGTTCTTTGTCGTATATTTAGTAAGGAGTGAAAGAATAGTATGTTAGAGAATTTAGAACCGAAAAGCGTCTTTTCGTTTTTTGAAGAAATAGATCAAATCCCGCGGGGATCGGGCAATACGCAGAAGATCAGCGATTATCTGGCAGAGTTCGCAAAGAAAAGAAAGCTGTTTTATATACAGGATACGCTTGGCAATGTTATCATCAAAAAAGATGGGACAGCCGGTATGGAAGAAAAAGAGCCGGTCATCATACAGGGACATATGGATATGGTCGCTGTAAAAGAGCCGGATTGTGAGAAAGATATGGAAACGGAAGGATTGGATCTGGCTGTGCAGGGCGACTATGTCTACGCAAAAGGCACAAGCCTTGGTGCAGATGACGGTATTGCAGTTGCATATGCGCTGGCACTTTTAGACAGCAAAGATATTCCGCACCCGCCGCTTGAGGTCATCATCACGGTAGATGAAGAAACCGGTATGTTTGGTGCACAGGGGATCGATCTTTCCATGCTGCAGGGAAAGAAAATGCTGAACATCGATTCCGAAAAGGAAGATGAGCTGACCGTGGCATGCGCAGGTGGTCTGCGTGTATATGCAAACTGGCAGGTCGCTTATACAGAGATCGGCGATAAAGAGCAGTATGTTGTTACTGTATATGGTTTAAAGGGCGGTCACTCCGGTGTAGAGATCGGTCTTGGCAGGGCCAATGCCAATAAGCTGCTCTGCGAGCTTCTGTATCTGATGGAGCGTGAGCTGGATGTGCGTGTGATCACAATGGACGGCGGTACAAAGGATAATGTCATTCCACATGAAGCAAAAGCACAGATCGCCTGTGGAGCAAAGGAAGAAGAACTGAAAAAGCTGATCGGCGTTGTGGAAAATTCCTTCCGTGAGGAATGGGCAAAGAAAGAGTCCGGTTTACAGATCAGACTCGAAAAAGCAGAAAAGCAGTATGAAGAAGCGATCGACGCATCTGATTTCTTCCGTGTCATGTCCTTCTTTTTGGAAGCACCGAACGGTGTGCAGGCAATGAGCAGGGATCTGCCGGGACTGGTAGAGACTTCCCTGAATTTTGCAACGCTGCATATGGAGCCGGAAGAGGAGGTAAAAGCCGGTTTTTCTCTTCGTTCCAGCAGCAGTACGGCAAAGCAGGCGCTGAAAGAAAAACTCTGCAATATGATCGCTGAAAGCGAAGGCGAATATGAAGCAAACGGAGAGTACCCGTCCTGGGAATATAAAGAGAACTCAGAACTGCGCGAGCAGGTAGTCCGCACTTATAAGGAAGTACTGGGAAAAGAGCCAAAGGTATTATCCATTCATGCAGGACTGGAATGTGGTATCTTATCGCAGAAGATCGAAGGACTCGACTGTGTATCTTTCGGGCCGAATATCGACGATATCCATACGACAAAAGAAAAACTCAGCATTTCATCCACCCAGCGGATCTGGGAGCTTTTGAAGAAACTAATGCAGATGGATGCATAGTTATTTTGAAAAACCTCCACAGGATTCCGGCAGACGGGAAAACATGGATGGACAAAGTTGTATCAGCGATAAGAGGAAAGGAACACAACATGAAGAGCAACATTGTATTAATCGGAATGCCCGGTGTCGGGAAAAGCACGATCGGAGTTGTCCTTGCCAAAAATCTGGGCTATCATTTTATGGATTCGGATATTGTGATCCAGCAGCAGACAGGAAAACTGTTGCATGAGATCATCACGGAAAAAGGACTTGACGGTTTTTTACAGACGGAGGATGAAGTGAATGCAGGCATAGACGCAGAGAAAACTGTCATCGCGACCGGAGGCAGTGCAGTGTTCGGTAAACATGCCATGCAGCATCTGGCAGAAAACGGAACGATCATCTACCTGTCCCTGCCATACGAACAGATCGAAGAACGTCTGGGAGATCTGCATAAGCGCGGCGTTGCGCTTAGGGAGAATCAGACCTTATATGACATCTATCAGGAAAGGATCCCTCTTTATGAAAAGTATGCGGATCTGATCATTGACTGTCAGCAGAAAAGTATCCGTCAGATCGTGGCAGAGATTGCAAGAAAGCTGGGAAACAAGGAATAAATTCAATATACGGAAGTCTCCCACCGCAGGAGAATCGATACAAGGTCAGAAAAATGAGCCGGCAAAAAGGCTGGCAGACGCTCCGGATGCCACTGAAATCCTATGATGGGAAGATCCTTGTGCAGGATTGTTTCGGGGATCCCATCCGGTGATTGCTGCAGGCAGATCAGACAGTCAGGCAGATCGGAAACAGCCTGATGATGTGCGCTGTTTACAACAGAAAATCTGGCAAGAAGTGTAAAAAGCATTTGCTTTTCCCGTTGGGAAGCAGATGCTTTTTCCTGTGATGGGAAATGCATGGCATATTCTTTGTTTGTCTGTATGGAAGGGAGCGGCAGAAGCTGGACGGAATGAATGGCGTCCCCCATTGTGTAAGGATAATAATGCATGTTATCTTCGGGCAGATCCTGCAGAAGTCTGCCACCGAAAAAGACATGGATGAGCTGCATGCCTTTGCAGATACCGATCACGGGCTTTTTGCGCACAAGGGCGAGCTGCAAAAGCTGAAACTGCATCAGATCCAGCATACCGTCGGACGGCTTTGCGCCTGCGGCTGTTTCTCCATAAAAGGCGGGATCAAAGTCGCCGCCGCCGGGCAGAAGGAGCAGATCAAACGAAAGGTTTTGCAGGCTGCTGTATGGAAAGGCTTCCCCTGCACGATAGGAAAGCATCTGTGCGTTCATACCGCTTTTCTGTACGAGCTCATAATATCGTCTGTGGACATCCATGGTTCCGGCGATCAGGATCAAAGGTTTCATAAAAAGCAGGCTCCTGCTTTCTTTTTTATACTATATGCAGTATACTGATAGATGTTCGGAGTCTCTGATATGCTGCCGGACATGAAGGAGAGGGTTATAGATGAAAAGGAACGGAAAAAGGAAAAATCAGATTTGGATGGCGGGGCTGCTTCTTTGTCTGGGGCTTGTATTTTTGCTTCCCAAAGAGGTAAAAGCAGAAGAAACAGATCCGGAAGCGGATACACAGATCGAATATACGGTAACGAAAGTACCGGGAAAGATCAATATGCTGGCAGGCGAGACAAGATATGTCAGCACATCGATCCCTTACACGGCTACTTTTGAAAGCAGTGATCCGAAAATCGCGGCGGTGGCAAACAGCGGACTTGTTGAGGCACGGAAAAAGGGCACCGTGAAGATCACGCAGACAGACGGAACGACCAAAAAGGTTTATACGGTAAAGGTAAATGATACGGTAGATCTGATCATTTTTGCCGGACAGAGCAATATGTGCGGTTCCGGCGGCAATTCTGGTGCTGCACCAAAGCCGGATACGGGAACAGCTTATGAATTTGATATCTCCACTAATACCAAAAAATGTATTACGATGAAGGAGCCGTTCGGAGAAGGTACAAACCGGATCAACGGGCTGGAGGACAGCGGTACATACAGCACAAAAGGGTCGCTCGTCAGTGCATTTTGTATCAATTATTACAAACAGACAAAGATACCGGTAGTCGGTGTTTCCGCAAGCTGGGGAGGCACCTCTACCAATACATGGCTGAACCGCGGACTGGTCAAAGAGACGCAGCGGCGTGTCAGGCTGGCAAAGAAATATATGAAAAAGAAGGGTATTAAGATCCGCCATACTTATATGGTATGGTATCAGGGAGAATCTGATGCTGCACAGGGGCTGGAAGGCTGGCAGTACAACAACCGTATGAAGAAGATCTATACCAAGATGAAAAAGGTTGGCGTGAAAAAAGTGTTTATGATCCGGATCGGGCAGAATCAGGCTGCGATCGGACAGACGGATGAGATCGTAAAGGCGCAGAAAAAGCTTTGTGATACCAATAAAAACTTTATCATGGTATCAAAGTCAGCCTATCAGTTTGGCTTAAATCCGGGCGCTTACCATTATGATGCGATCCACATCAACCAGACCGGTCTCAACAAGATCGGATATGAGGCCGGAAAGGCTGCGGGAAAATACGCAAAGAAGCATAAGTAAGCCGAGGCTTACAAAATATAAGTATCGATGAGCTCTGCAAGTCCATCATGTTCATGATCCAGTGCGGTAATAAAACCGGCACTGGATTTTACTGTTTCAGTGGCATTCTGCATTGCGGCGCCGAGCCCTGCGGCAAGGAGCATCGGGATATCATTTTCGGAATCACCGACAGCAATACTATCGCTGACAGGAACGGAAAGATAGTCGCACAGAAAACGCAGTGCATTGCCTTTACTTGCCTGTGCGGAGAAGATCTCCAGATACCCTGCGCCGGAAAACATTGTCTGTACGCCGTCTCCGAGTGCGGTCTGTATCTGCACACGGAACTGTTTCAGTGCGTCAGAACCGTCCAGACTCAGCGCCAGCATTTTAAAGGGAGGTCTGGACAATGCTTTTGTATAATCCGGTGCAAAGATTGCAGGAATCTTCACATGCGTCTGATAATGTAAAAGCTCCGGTGTTTCTTTTTCGCAGACGATCTCGTGATCGGTATAAGTCTGTAGATGGACATGGTACTGCTTTGCAAGTGCCTGTGCCCGCGGGATCAGCTCTATAGGCAGTCTGTCCTCCAGAACTGCTTTCTTTTCATTACAGTCATAGACCAGTGCACCGTTGTTAGCGATCACATAGGAGTATGGAAAATGAATGGAGAGACTTTCAAGGTAGGACTGCACCAAAAGGATGCCGTCGAGAGGGCGGCCGGAGCACAGGATCATGCCATGCCCTGCCTGTCCCATTTCCCGGAGCTTCCGGGCAAGAGTGGGAGAGATCGTTCCGTCCTTTCTGAGCAGTGTTCCGTCAATATCTGAAAATAGCAGCTTCGTCATTTGTAATTCCTTTCTGTCTGATATATAATGATGCAAGGGTCAAAAGTCATAGACCACGCTGTGCGGAGCACGTAACAATCCGTATAGCATCATTATAATTTAGCACAATACTAACATAGAAAAAATGACATTACAAGAAGGACAAGATCATGAAAAAACTATTCATCTATTTGCGTGAGTACAAAAAGGAATGCGTTTTTGCGCCGCTTTTTAAGATGCTGGAGGCATCCTTTGAACTGTTTGTACCGCTTGTCGTAGCGGCTATTATCGATACCGGTATTGCACATGCAGATAAGGGCTATGTCATCCGTATGTGCCTACTTCTGTTTTTGCTTGCCCTCATCGGACTGACCTGCGCGGTAACGGCGCAGTATTTCAGTGCTAAGGCAGCGGTCGGCTTTGCAACAAAGCTCAGACATGCCCTGTTTTCCCATCTGCAGGGCCTTTCCTTTTCAGAGGTAGATACGATCGGAACTTCCACGATGATCACCCGTATGACGAGTGATATCAACCTGCTGCAGAATGGTGTCAATATGGCACTCAGACTGTTCCTGCGTTCTCCGTTCGTTGTATTCGGTGCCATGATCATGGCATTTACGATCGATTTTAAAGCAGCACTCAGCTTTGTCGGTGCGATCATTCTGTTATCGATCGTTGTCTTTGGCATCATGTATCTGAATATCCCGATGATGAAATCCGTACAGGCAAAGCTGGACGATGTCCTTTTGACCGCCAGAGAAAACCTGACAGGTATCCGTGTGATCCGCGCCTTCTGTAAGGAGGACGAAGAGCTGGCACGTTTCAGACAGAAAAACGAAGAACTGACCAGAATGCAGAAAAAGTCCGGTTCTATCTCAGGACTGACCAACCCGCTGACCTATGTCATCATCAACTTTGCAATCATCGTGCTCATCTGGACAGGTGCACTGCAGGTACAGAAGGGTATTCTGACACAGGGTCAGGTGGTAGCACTGTATAACTATATGTCACAGATCCTTGTCGAGCTGATCAAGCTCGCAAACCTGATCGTGACGATCAATAAAGCACTGGCAAGTGCAAACAGAATTTCAGATGTATTTGATATCCATTCTTCCATGGAATGGCAGGAAAAAGAAACGGAAGCAGAAGTGGCAGATCCGGAAAATGCGGTTGTGTTCGATCATGTGTCACTGGCTTATCATGCAGACAGTGAGGCTGCTATTTCAGATGTTTCCTTTACGGCGAAAAAGGGAGAGATCATCGGTATTATCGGCGGAACAGGTTCCGGTAAGAGTTCGCTTGTCAATCTGATTCCGCGTTATTATGATGCAACACAGGGAAAGATCCTGATCGATGGCAAGAATGTAAAGAATTATACGAAAAAAGAACTGCAGAGACAGGTTGCCATGGTGCTGCAGAAGGCAGTATTGTTCCAGGGCTCGATCGCAGAGAACCTGAAATGGGGAAAACGTGATGCAACGGAAGCAGAGATGCAGCAGGCGGCTGAGATCGCGCAGGCTGCGGATGTTGTGCGTGTCAAAGGCGGACTGAACGGGCAGATCTCCCAGGCGGGTAAAAACTTATCCGGCGGACAAAGACAGAGACTGACGATCGCCCGTGCGATCATGAAGCATGCGCCGATCCTTATTCTGGATGACAGTGCTTCCGCACTGGATATGGCAACGGATGCCAACCTCCGTAAAGCGATCCGCCGGATGCCGGATCATCCGACCGTGTTTATTGTGTCGCAGCGTACCAATGCCATTATGGATGCAGACCAGATTCTTGTGCTTGACGATGGTAAGCTGGTCGGAAAAGGAAAGCATGACGAACTGTTAAAGACATGTGAGATCTACCGTGAGATCTTTGAATCCCAGTATAAGAAAGGAGTGGAGTAAAATGAAACAGAAAGATGTTCTGAAAAAAGTCTGGAAATATCTGGAACATTACAGAATGCTGATCCTGTTATCCTTCCTCTTTTCCATTGCGGTTGTTGTGCTGACCCTATATGTACCGATCCTGGTCGGACGTGCCATTGACCAGATCGTAGAGACCGGTGTGCATTTCGGACCGATCAAGGGCTATCTGTTTGCGATCGGTGTACTTGTTCTGATCACGGCTGTTCTGCAGTGGATCATGAACCAGATCAATAATAAAGTAACCTATCATGTAGTACGGGATATCCGGAAGGAAGCCTTTGACAAGCTGCAGAATCTGCCGTTGAAATATATAGATTCGCATTCTTACGGTGAGATCGTCAGTCGTATGATCACTGATGTGGATCAGTTCGCGGATGGCCTTCTGATGGGCTTTACACAGCTCTTTACCGGTATTGTGACCATTCTGGGAACACTGATCATCATGCTGACACTCAATGTCGGCATTACCTGTGTGGTTGTTGTGGTAACACCGCTTTCTCTGTTTGTTGCCAACTTTATTGCAACACACACATATACGATGTTCCGTGAGCAGTCGATAACCAGAGGAGAGCAGACAGCACTGATCGATGAAATGATCGGAAATGCCAAGGTCGTAAAGGCATTCGGACAGGAAGAGGAAGCAATCGCCCGCTTTGACGAGATCAATGACAGATTGCAGAAATGTTCGCTGAAAGCAATCTTTTATTCTTCCCTGACAAACCCAAGTACCCGTTTTATCAACGCTCTTGTATATGCAGGTGTCGGACTGACAGGTGCATTTGCCGTTATCGGCGGCAAGATGACAGTCGGGCTTTTGTCCAGCTTTTTAAGCTATTCCAATCAGTATACAAAGCCGTTTAACGATGTATCCGCGGTCATTACGGAGCTGCAGAATGCCATTGCCTGTGCGGGCAGGATTTTTGAACTGATCGAGGAGAAGTCCCAGATCCCGGATGCGGAAGATGCAGCTGTGCTGTCAGATGCAAAGGGCAATGTAACGGCAGAACATGTATATTTCTCCTACACACCGGAGCAGCAGCTGATTCAGGATTTCAACCTTCAGGTACAGCCGGGACAAAATATTGCGATCGTAGGGCCCACAGGTTGTGGTAAGACAACGATCATCAACCTGCTGATGCGTTTTTATGATGTAAACAGCGGTAAGATCTGCGTCGATCAGACAGATATCCGTGATATGACAAGAAAGAGCCTGCGTTCTTCCTATGGTATGGTATTGCAGGAAACATGGCTGAAATCCGGTACGATCCGTGACAATATCAAAATGGGTAAGCCGGAGGCAACTGATGAGGAAATGATAGAAGCGGCAAAGGCAGCCTATGCTGATCCGTTTATCCGCCGTATGCCAAAGGGGTATGATACGGTGATCGGAGAAGACGGCGGTATGCTTTCACAGGGACAGAAGCAGCTTTTGTGTATTTCCCGTATCATGCTGGCACTTCCGCCTATGCTGATCCTGGATGAAGCAACCTCTTCCATCGACACGAGAACAGAGCTGAAGATCCAGAGTGCCTTTACACGTCTGATGGAAGGCAGAACAAGCTTTATCGTGGCGCACAGACTGTCTACGATCAAAGATGCGGATCTGATCCTTGTGATGAAAGACGGAAATATCATTGAACAGGGTAACCATGAACAGCTTCTGGCAAAGAAGGGCTTTTATGCACAACTGTATACAAGCTAAAATATCGTCCGTAAATAACCGGACAAGTATCCGCAACGGTTACTTAAGATACGATATACTTGTACCGTTGTGAAGAAAAGGGAGTCTGCATGAAAGAAAAAATAACAGACATTTTTATGAAATGTATCATAGCTCTGGCAGGTCTGATCCTGCTGGGGCTTAGTTTGTATGCGCTCCGTTATTCCTATCTTTTCCCGGTGGAATATCTGGAGATCGCAACCCCGCAGAAGGATTCTGTCTGGAAAACGGTGGTGGGAGCAGCAGCTTTGTTTTTTCTGCTGTTACTTGTCTCTTATGGAATCAGACAGGTTAATTATCGGAAACAGAAGCTGCTGCAGGCACTGCTTGCCCTTATGTTTGTGCTGGCAGCCTTTCTCTTTATACAGGACGGAACTGTCTATCAGGCGGGAAGCGATCCATGGTATATTTGTGACAGCGCGGCAAAGTTCATAGAAGGAGATTACAGTCCGCTGCAGGCAGGCGGTTATCTGGACCAGTATCCTTATCAGCTCGGACTGACCTTGTATACGGAGCTTGTTTTTCGTCTGACCGGTGTATGGAACGTAAAGGCACTTGTTTTTGCCAATCTGCTTGCTATGACGGCGGGACTTGTCTTCGGACAACTTTTTCTGAAAAAACTGCATGCTATCCGGCAGAGCAGCAGCTTTTCTGTCTGCTATCTGTTGTATCTGCCGATCTATCTGTATTTGCCCTTTTTATACGGAGAAGCTCTGGCAATCTGCTTTACCTTTGCCTTTTTATGGCAGCTTGCATCCTTTCTGGGTGATCGGAAAAAGCTGCGTATGCTGTGGCTGGCGGCTTTTGCATGTCTGATGGTCATATGCCGGGCAAATGCCATGATCGTACTGATCGCAGTGGCAATTGTTTTGCTGCTGATGATGATCAGAAAATGGGATAAATGGTTGCTTGCAGCTATCCTTGTGACCTTTGCAGCTGTATTTGCCGGCAGAGGGCTTGTGACATGGCAGTATGAGCTGCGGGCGGGAGAAAAGGTTTCAGATGGGATTCCGGTATCTGCATGGATCGCTATGGGCATGATGGAGGATATCCGGGGGAACGGCTGGTATAACGGTTACGGACCGGAGCTGTATGCAGAGTGCGGCTATGATGCGGAAGCAGTAGACCGGGAAGCCAAAGCTTACATGGCAGAGCGGATCCGGAAATTTGGAAAAAATCCCAAAGCCTGTCTTGCCTTTTATAAAGGGAAAGCACTCAGCCAGTGGAACGAGCCGACGGCGGAATCTCTTCTGGTACTCCGCGCAAGTGTTGATACCGAGCAGATATCCAATGGAAAATACCAGTTAATGTTTGGTAACCGGTATCAGCCTTATCTGTCATATATGAACAGCTATCAGTTTTTACTGTACCTGCTTGCCTTTTTGGGGTGTATCAGACTCCTGACAGGAAAAGCCGGAAAGAAAGGAATGTTAGAACAGTATCTGTTCTGTGTGCTGGCACTGCTCCTGATCGGCGGCTTCTTGTTTCAGCTTCTGTGGGAAGCAAAATCGCGCTATATTTATTATTACATGGTGCTGCTTTTGCCGCTGGCAACGCTTGGGATTTCATTTGCCATGGAGCAGCAGGCAGTCTGGAGAGATAAACTAAAACGTAAATAATATCACTTCCGTGGAGCAATAAATTACAAATTTGTAATAGAAAAAAAGTTGCTATTTCTTTATGAACTGGTAATATAAGGAATATACAGACAGATTGAACAGGAAGTGATAAATATGCTGCATATAGCCATATGTGATGATGAACAGATCATCATGGAGCAACTGAAAAAGCTTTTAGAAGCGCACAGACCGGATTGTATTGTGACAATGTATCTCAGAGGAGAGGGACTGTTAGATACATTTAACCAATATGATCTGGTCTTTTTAGATATTGAGATGCCGCCGGCAAGCGGAATGGAGCTGGCAGCAAAATTAAAGGAGCTGCAATATGACGGAGAAGTGATATTTCTAACCAGCTATACCGATTATATGCAGGATGCCTTTAAAGTCAGGGCATTCCGGTATTTACAAAAGCCGGTCCGGGAAGATCAGCTTGAAGAAGCACTTTGTGCGGCAGAGGAGGAGCTTCAGCAGCAGTATCTTGTGCTGACCGGAGAAAAGGTATTTCGGATCAAAATCCAAGATATTCTGTATCTGGAGGCCGTACATAATGAAACTTATATCGTGACAAAGACAGGAGAGCTGGTAGTCAGATCGTCCATGCGGGAGATCTATGAGATGCTTGATCCGGCCGAATTTATCCAGACGCACAAATCCTATGTGGTAGCACTGCGTGCGATCCGCTATGTAGGCAATCAGGAGGTTGTGCTGCAGGAACTGCAGCCACGCATTCCCTTATCCCGCCGAAGACAGCAGGAGGTAAGGAAAGCGTATATGGAATATATTAAAAAACACGCAATCTATTTATAGAAAGAGGAAAAAGGGATGATCATTTTAAATGTATTGCTGTTTACGGTAGAGTTCCTGAAGACATATATAGCATCAGCCGGAATTTTTAAAATAAAGCAGAAGAGAAAGGTATTTTTCTTTTATCTGGCGGCTGTGCTGCTGCTTACGACACTGACTGTTTTTCGGGAAAATATGAATCGGTCTGTGCTCTTTGTCATTTTGACGGTCTTCACATTATGCCTGAATGCGGCAGAATATAGAAAGATCTGGATGATTCCGGTCATTTATATTGTTGTGAGTATGTTGGACATTTTAAATTCACTGGTATTTATCCGCTGTCTGGGCCTCACAATGGAGCAGATACAAGGAAATATTCTCTTGTATACTGTAATAAACAGTGTAACGCTGATCGGTTTGTTAGTCATATATGGCGTGCTGCGAAAGAAAAATCGGGAGGAGATACATTTGCCGACGCCTGCATATGCATCACTATATATACTGGGTGGTGGGGCATCTCTCATTTATCTGACCTGTGCACAACTGTCAATGATGAATGAATATAAGGCAATTTACCATAACCTCTGGCTGGGAGGACTTATCTGCAGCGGCATTATTTTTCTGATCATTGGCGGACTGCTGTTTCATAAAACGGGCGAAAATGAATATTTGAAGCGCGAACAGGATATGAACAGAAAAATACTGGACGCGCAGGCAAATTATTATACATTGCTTCTGGAAAAGAATAAGGAAATACGGGCGTTCCGCCATGATATCAAAAATCATCTGTATTGTATGACAATATTGGGAAAACAGGGACAATATGGGGAACTGCAGGAATATCTTGAAAAAATAAGTCATTCTCTGGAGCGTACAGGATTTGATATCAATACAGGAAATGAAATGGTGTCGGCAATTTTAAATGATCTGTCATGCAAGTATAAAGAGGTACATTGTGAATGGCATGGAAAATTACAGAGTCCATTTACTCTGTCAAATTATGATATCTGTACAATATTTTACAACCTGCTTTGCAATGCTTTTGAAGCGGCGGAGAAAACGAAGCAGAAAGAGATAACGGTACAGGTGAAATATTTGAATGATGCATTATATGTTGTTATTCAAAATTACTTTGAACAAAACCCGGTAAAAGAAAAAGGTGTCTTTATTTCTTCAAAGACAGAAGGAGATCATGGATTTGGTATTGAAAATGCCAAAATGAGTATAGAGCAGAACGGTGGTGTTTATGAAGCAAGAGTGGAAGGAAACCGGTTCATCACAGAGATCATCATACCGGAAATGAACTGTGAAACGACTGTTTTGGGCTGAACGGTAGCGATTTTGGGCTGAACGGCATCGCAATCAAAAAACGAACAAGATAAAATAAAAGCAGGTTAAGCATTGTGCTGGCCTGCTTATTTTATGTAAAGGGGGTTGGACATATGTTATTGGATTGCTCGATTCTTTGGTGGCTTTTTAAACTGATCGGTTAATGCAAGTCAAGAATACAAAAGACGAAAATAAGCAAACAGATCGCCGAACCCCAGACTCGATAATTATCCCATATCGTATCGATGGTGTAATACATCATGTCTATCCCAGATGCGGTTCGGCAATTCAGGGGGAGAAAGAAAAAAATTTTATGAAGTAATTGTCAATGCTTTGCAACAATGATATAGTTGTTGCAAAGCATATTTTCTTTTATCAAGTCTATTGAGCAGAAAAGAACAGTTATACTGCTCTATGTCTTAAGCATATCTTATTTCAGGAAATTCATGCTTTATTTCACAAATTTATAAAGCAGGGGTTTCGAGAGGATATGTATATGTACGTATGATTGGCTCCTGCAGCAAACGAAGGAGGATCATAACAGATGACAGAGAAAAGAAAATTTTACGGAATGCGGAATGACTATATGTTTCACGCAGTTCTGCAAAAGAACGAAGAGGTGTTAAGAAATCTTTTAGCAACACTTTTGGAGATGGACGAAGCGGATATCGTAAGCTGTCATATCGAAAATCCAATCGAACTTGGCAAGGAGATTGAGGGAAAAGATTGTATTTTAGATGTAAAAATCAAGCTGAATGATGCAAGGATCATCAATATTGAATTACAGGTGTATAAGCAGACATACTGGACAAATCGATCGCTGTTGTATTGGGCAAGAGCTTTTGATATTTTGAAGAGTGGACAAGATTATAGTATGCTGCTTCCTACATACCATATTGGAATCTTGGATTTCACATTATTTGAGAATCACCCTAAGTTCATGGCGAAGTACCAGATATTGGATGTGGAAGATGGATTTTTATATTCCGACAAACTGTGTATAAAAATACTTGATCTGACACAGCTAGAGAAGGCAAAAAGTCAATCTGAAACTGATAAAAAACTTCAGAAGTGGGCAAGTATATTTAAGGCAGAGACTCTGGAAGAACTGGAGCAGCTAGCAAGTGGAGAGGAGGTATTTGAGAATATGGTAGTAACTATGAAGAAACTGAGTGAAGATGAAAAAATCCGGATGCAGTGTGAAGCAAGAGAAGATTATGAAAGATGCCTGCTCTCAGAATATAGTGCCGGAAAACGTGAGGGAACAGAAACAACGCAGAAAAAACTGCTTCATAATCTGATGGAATCTCAAAAAATTACTGAGGATGAAGCCCGTAAGATGTTGGGCATTTGATAAGAAAAATATATCTTCCGTGGGCTGAACGGTAGCGATTTTGGGCTGAACGGCATCGCAATCAAAAAACAAACAAGATAAAATAAAAGCAGGTTAAGCATTGTGCTGACCTGCTTATTTTATGTAAAGGGGGTTGGACATATGTTATTGGATTGCTCGATTCTTTGGTGGCTTTTTAAACTGATCGGTTAATGCAAGTCAAGAATACAAAAGACGAAAATAAGCAAACAGATCGCCGAACCCCAGACTCGATAACTATCCCATATCGTATCCATGGTGTAATACATCATGTCTATCCCAGATGCGGTTCGGCGATCCAGGGGGAGAAAAATGAAGAACAGGATAATGTACACGTGTAATGCAGCAATAGAAAAACAAACAGTTTTGCCATTGCTGTTGTTTTTATATAGAAAATCAAAATAGCAGGGGGACAGTATGAGACAGGAATACAAAAGAAAAATGAGAAAACAAATGGGAAGAAGATATCTGGCGATTTTATGCATCATAGCCATTTTCTGTACCAGTTTACCGATTACGACTACCCAGACACAGGCACGGGCTTACACGGACTGGGAGGTATATGAAACAGATACAGGAGATGCTATTGCTGCGGCATATGGCAATCATACATTTGTTTTATTGAATGATGTAGGAATTTTTTATACTTCGGAAGATGCATTAACATGGACACAGACCGGAATATTGCCGGGAGTTGATGGAACAAAGAAATATACATATGAAAAGCTGCAAATGAAGTATTTAAATGACAGATTTTTTGTATATGGCGTAAATGACATCTTTTTATGGAGTATGGATGGAAAAGAATGGGAAAGCATTAGTATTGGTAATGGATTAGTTACAGCCATGACTTATGGGGAGGGGGCATGGTATGTGGCAACAGATGGAGCTGATCGGAATCGTTATCAGGATGAAGGTGATACATTTTCTCTATGGAGTAGTCAGGATGGAGAAAGTTTCACAAAGCTGGGGACTGAGTCAGATATAAAGGCGTGTAACAGTCTGTGCTTTGCACAGAATAAACTTATTGTCACCGATCCGGTATCGGATACCATTAATACACTACAGCCGGATGGAACACTGCTGGCAAAAATAGACGCACATAATGTATGTTATGAACATTATTATGCAGAGAGCAGATATAAAAGCGGTATGTTCCTATGTTTTTTTGAGGGATATATCTGGTATTCAACAGATGCAATCACATGGAATTGTTATAAAATGCTGTATCAATTTTTAAGGAATAGCATGGGTGAGTGGGCTGAAATACGAGATAACTACTATATGCTTAATAAGACAAGCGGAGAGTTGTATGAGATTACACCATGCTACGATCAGCCACCTGTATTTACTTATATTAATTGCAGGATGAGTTATGGTTATGATATACAAAAACTGGTTGTATGTGATGATGTATTATGGGGATTTGGAAACAATATTGCTGCCAGAATGCCCATGAAATTTGATGCAGAGACAATAGAGTGGGATGACGCAGAAAAAACGCCAACCATCAGCGATGGCAGTGTTAGTGATGGATCGATCAGTGAGAATGTGCCCGCACTCATTTATGAGGAAGATTATGTCAGACTGACAAAGGATATCACATTTTCGGAGGATTATACGTTAAGAGGAAAGAAGTTATATCTGGATGGACATATTTTGACGATTCAGGGGGATTTTACCTGCGGTGATACTGTGATCGATACAGGACAGGGAAAATTGTATGTGGCAGGTAATATGATTGTTGACAGTCAGACCAAGATAAGCGGCAAACTCGAGGTGGATGGGTATCTCAGTATTCAAGGTGGCAGTCTGGATTGTGAAATCTGTGATATCGTGGTTCATGATGATTTGAGAGTATATTATTATCGCTATAATTACGGACTGCAGATGCGTCATGAGGAAGATCATGTCTCTGTATCGGGGTACCTGGGCTATAATACTGATTATTATGGATTGCTAACAGCCGGTACAATAGATGCATATGGAACAGTCGGGTTATCTGCTGGCTTCAAATCAAGGGGAAGCCACATTTTGAGAGTCTGGGGAGATTTCTCGCAGTCCGTAATAATAAATGATTCTAATTGTGAAGTCGCTAATTATGAGGATATGCGGGTTGATATAACTCCACCTGAGCCTGTAGACAGTCTTTTACTGAAGAGTGCAACAGGAAAAGCCATCTATCTTGCATGGCAGAAGCCAAAGGATGATGGGAAGGTTGTGTCTTATAAGGTATATCGAAACGGAGTATGTATAAAGGAAGTAACAGAAACAGAAGTACGGATTGAAGAAAAGTATGCTAATGAAGAGGCAATTTATTATATTACTGCGGTAGATGAGGCAGGACTGGAATCTGCAAAGGGAAAAGAAATTACAGCAAAGGCAGAACCTTTAGTATTTTATAAGGTATTGCCGGAAAATGAAACCATAGTCGGGAAAACAGTAACCATCGTGCCATATATAGATCAGACTAAAAAACAAAAGGCAGATCATATTCGAATTTATTACTGTGATCCTGCAACGGATACAGAAACAGAAGTAGTAAAGGAAAGCCTGACAAAATGGAAAGACAATTGGTTTGAGGGAGACTACCGATATACGAAAGAGTATCCAATAGATCTGTCCAAATTTAAACAGGAGCAGGACATCACGGTATATGCTGAACTGACAGATATAGATGGAGGTGTGACAACAGAAACAATCACATTGCATTTAGACCGGACGCCGCCTGAACAGCCTGCTGTGACAGTGGTGGAGAATGAAGAAAACATTTATCTGGAATGGGATAAGGTAGCTGATGCAAAATACTATGGTATCTATAGGAGAGAGAAAAACACAGAGATATATAAGAAACTTGCAGAGCGCTGGTGGAACAATTATTATGATTCAGCCGTACAGGACGGAAAAACCTATGTTTACACAGTAACCGCAATAGATTCCTTTGAAAATGAAAGTGATAAGACGGAGATACCGGCTGTTTATAAGCATCCGGATACACAAGCCCCTGTTCTAAAGTCTTTTAGAGTAATAGGAGAAGAAAAACATAGGGAAACTACAACTGTGCGGCTGTATGCGACAGATAACAGAAATGTGAACAGATTTGTTATCACAGGAAAACGGGAGAATGATACAGAAAATACGATTTATGAGGTGGTATCGGGGGTAAATGGGTACAGCAAAGATGTAACCATAGATACGCGGAAATATGAAGATGGTGATTACATATTGACCGCATATGCGGAAGATCGTGCAGGGAATAAGAGTGATGAAAAGACTGCAAAGCTGATCATAGACAATACACCACCGGCTGTACCAGAGAATTTGCATGCAGAGGTAACTTTTACAGCAATAAAGCTAATCTGGGATAAACAGACAGAAGAAGATTTGAATGAATATGTGATTCAGGAGAAGAAGGCGAATGGCAGTTTTGTGACTATTGATCATATATCCAGTAACAAGACACAGATGGTAATTAATGGTCTGAAACCCGGACAGAAGAAAACGTATCGAATGTATGCCATAGATGATGTAGGAAATATCAGTGATTATTCAGAAAATATTACAGCAGAAACAAAGGAAGATATGGAAAAACCTTCAAAGGTAACTGCTAGGATAGTGAGGAATACAGGTAGTAGTGTGATGTTATCATGGACTGATGCCCAGGATAATGTTGGTGTGCAAAAATATAACATCTACAGAGATGGGATATTAATTGCGGAGGAAGAAAAATATTTATCATATATAGATAAAGAAGTACAAGCCAATCAGACTTATCAATATCAGGTAGCAGCCATAGATGAATCAGGAAATGAAGCGGAGAAGAGTGATATTGTAACAGGAACGCCTCAAAATCCAGAAATAGCTTCTGTTTTCCCGGCAAATAACAGCATGATTGGAAATTTGAATACGCAAATTGAAGTAGAGATTTTAAGACCGGAAAATCCGGGGAATTATAGGATTGAATGTAGTTATTATAAACAGGATACAGATAGTTGGGAAGAAATTGGGACAGCAAAGCTTCCTGGAAGCACAAAAACAAACAGTAAAGTAAAAATTCACTGGAATACTTCGAATGTGGAAAAAGATCAGAGTATTCCGGTACTCATCAAAGTATATGATGATGACAATAATTGTGTGCAGAAGAGAATAAATCTGACAGTTGTACAGGATGAAACAAAGCCTGTTATTAATGACATATATCCGCAGAGCGGTACCTTTAATAATCGAATTATTTTATGGATGAAAGCATCAGATAATGTTGCAGTGGGGAAAGGTATATTTTCCTACACGACTGATGGGAAGAACTATGTGAAATTGGCTGAATATGAGGGAGATAAAGAAGAGACTGTGTTCAGACATGAGTGGGATACCACGCAATTACCGGCAGGAGAAGTTACAGTCAGATTTGAAGTATATGATACAAGCGAAAATCATAACAGCCTATCAGATGGTATAACGCAGATAGAAAGACAGTATGTGATCGATCATACACCACCTGAAAAAGTAAAAAATATTGTTGTAAAAGATACGAATCAATGTATTGGTATTGCATGGGACAAAGCAAAAGCTGAAAATGTGGTAAATTATAAGGTATATCGCAAAACCGGTAAGAGTGCGGAATGGGAGGAATTTGCAATAACGGAATTCCCGTACTTATATGACAAAAGTATAAAATTTGACAGAACCTACTACTACAAGGTTAGCGCTGTGGATCGTCTGGGAAATGAAGGAGAGGCTTCTGATATTGTACAGGCAATAGCCAGAGATAAGAATAAAAATGATGAAGCGGATCTGACATGGAGAGAACAGGCTGTAGATGAAGTAATTCAGTCGTCAGAACAGGTAAAGGGATCTTTAACATTTCAAGAAATGACGGAGGAAGAGATCAGGGAAGCTGGTCTTGATTTCGACAGTGATAAAAACAAAACAATAACTAGATTTGAACTAACCTGTTGGTTTGAAAGCACTGATGTACCGGAAAAAATAACTTATTTTTCAGATAATAAAAATATAAGAAACAGTGAAGGAAAGACTGTTTCTTATATTTCAGGCAGTACAACAAACAGAGAAGGAGAAAAAATAGACTATAAAATATATCCGATAGGAGATGGTAAGACTGTTGCCTGTTTATCTCATACAGACAGTGTTTCGGTATTAAATGATATGTACTGTTTGAAATTGACCATAATAGGTCTGGAAAATGGTGGCGCAATAAAGGACGCTAAAGCAACTGTTGAATTGCCGGAATATGTTACACTGGCACAGACATTGTCACCACAGGAGGAAACTGTGAAATGGGGTGAAATTGAACCGGGCGGACAGGCTGAAAAAACATGGATCGTACAGGCGTCTAAGCCGGGCACTTATACATTGCAGGCGGAATTTAATGGCATGACGGCAAATGATCAGCCGGTTCATCAAGTATTTTCTGTTGATTGTGCATTTGCCTGCAACAGTATGGAAGGTTTACATCTTTATATCAGACCGGAAAAAACCGCTTATATTGGGGAAGAATATTATATTCAGTATGAACTGAAAAATGAATCTGATCATGCAATGTATGCGGTGCAGACAACTTTTGGAAATTATAAGGAAGCTAAGGCAAAGACTGTTACGATCTATGAAATAAACGGACAAAAAGTAGACGAAGTGGAAACGGAAGGAGGAGCTATTTATCGTTTGCCGGATGTGACGGAAACGCAAAAAGCACCCATGATAACAGCAGGGGATACGGTAGGAACAGATATTTTATCAGCCGGGGCCAGTATTTATGGGACATATGTGGCTACATTTCAGGGGGAAGGAGATCGGGATAAAGACTATTATAAGCTGACGGACAGTCTGGTAAAAATATTAGAGGGACAGAATACAGGGCTGCAAATTACGGTTCAGGAGCAGGAAGGACATATATCAAAGACCAGAAATAATACCATTATAGAAGAAAAGAAGCCGGAATATAATGAATCTGACACAGAGGATACAGGAAAATCAGAACGGAAAAAATATAATCCTTATACACCTCATGAGAAAATAGAAGCAGGTAATCCAGAAGAAAAAGAAACACAGAGGAAAGATGCGGATCCGATCAATCTGATGACAGGAGCTTTTGTATCAGATCATACTCTGATGAAGGTAGCTGGAGTACAGGAAATAGACTTTGGCATTCACTATGATTCAACAGATACATTAGGCAAAGGAGATATGGGATATGGTTGGTATCATGATTATGAAACAAGTATTACAGTCAGTGGAGATGATCTGATTTTGCACGAAAAACCGGGAAGCAGTATTCGATTTGAAAGTAACAGGGTAAGATGCAATGAAGTATATGGAAGTTATGACGAGGCATCTAAGGTTATTTCTATATCGGAAAATACATTACCGGACGAGGAATATAGTGCATTAACAGAATATAAAGGTAAGATACAACGTAATCAGGATGGCTATGAGCTGCTTTGCACAGATGGTTCAAGCTACTATTATGATGTAAAGGGAAGGCTGATACGTTATATCAATGAGACAGGACAGGAAATATCGTTGTTTCACAATGGAAATCAGATGTATATATGTGATGTGGCAACAGGAAAGAAACTGATATGTGAGTATACCAATGGACTGCTTACAACTGTAACTGATCCGGCAGGCAATCAGATAAAATTTACATATGACATGATGGGGAATTTGCTGACAGAGACCGGAAAAAAAGGGACTGTTAATCATTATACATATGATAGACTGCATCGCATATTGACCGGTACAGATACAAATGGAGTTTTGTTTGTTGAAAATACATATGATGAGGTGGGGCGTGTTTTAACACAGGATGATGGAGATGAGAGTACACCTTTGCTGACTTTGAATTATGAAGATGATGAGGAGACTGGTCGTACAAAGATCACATACAAGAAAACAGATGGAGGAACAGAAGTAATCCTTGCCAACAGTAACGGAGACGCAATCAGTTATCAGGATTCCATTGGTGGAGTAACTGCCTATGAATATGATTCAGATGGCAGATTGATCTCATACAGAGAAGCAGATGGAACAGGAACAGACTATAGCAGGGATGAAAAAGGCAATGTTATCAGAGAAACTGCTACCAGTGGAAAAACAGGGGTATATAGCTATAATGAACAGGGCAAGGTGTTGTCTTATACTGATAATTGCGGAACAGAAGAAAAATGGACATATGATGCATATGGCAGAATTGTGACACAGATCATAAATGGAATGCAGACAAATTATACCTATGATGCAGATGGATTACTTCTGACAGAAACGGTAGTGGGAAAAGGAACCAAAACATATACTCGTCAAGATGGCAATATAACAGATATTGCCTACCCGGATGAAAGCCATGATACATTTTCATATGATGTGCTCGGCAATGTGATACAATATAAAAATAGAAATGGCGTGCAGACAGATTATGAGATTGACAGAGCAGGGAATGTGACAAAAGAGACTTTGCATTTGTCAGATGATCAATGTTTGGAAAAAAGCTATGTATATGATGCTTATGGGAAATTAACAGCAGAAACAGATGCGATGGGAAACACTACCACATATGAGTATGACAGCCATGATAATCTGATCAGATGCATACTGGCGAATGGCAGCGAGATCAGCTATCAGTATGATGTAAATGGAAATGTGATATGTGTTACCTATCCGGATGGAAGGACAGAGGAAGAGTCTGTTTATGATACTGCAGGCAATCTGAAGCAGGTAAAGAATCTACTGGGCTTTATCAGCAGAACAGAGTATGGCAGTGGCAGTCAGATACTGAAGCAGATACAGGCAGACGGAGGAGAAATCGAATATGCCTACGCAGAAAACGGACTTCTGACGCAAAAAACAGATGCAGAAGGTAATATTACATCGTATACTTATGATAATGCAGGAAGAATTATAAAAATCTGTAATCCACAGGGAGCAGAAACAAAAATTACTTATGACAGTTGTGGAAATCCGGCTGCTGTAACAGATGGAGAAGGAAATACTGTCACAACGCAGTATAATGCATATGGAGAAATAACAAAGATCGTTGATGCAAATGGCAATTGCACCTCATATATGTATGACAGCATGGGGAATTGTGTACAGACAGTAGACGCCCTCGGAGTAAAAACAAGCTATACCTATGATGCAATGGGAAACATTATCAGTGCAGTAAAGGGAGAGAGCCGGACTGGCTATACATATGATGCATGTGATAATCTGGTCAAGGTGACAGATGCTGAAGATAACAGCTTTCAAATGGAATATGATAAAGCGGGCAATCTGACTGCAGTCTATGATGCCTATGGAACAAAGGTGGAAAGCTATACCTATGACAGCATCTATCAGCAGACCGGCATAACAGATGCACTGGGCAGGACGAGCTCTTATACTTACGACAGCATGGGAAACAGGATAAAGGAGATGAATGCCACAGGGAATATCACAACATTTGCCTACACCGGAGGGAATCTGCTCAGTCAGGCGACAGACGCGCTGGGAGGAAATACAAGTGCCTGTTATGATCGTATGGGACGGCTGGAGAGCTTTACAAATCCAAATGGCGGCATAACAAGCTACCGGTATGACAAAAATGGTCAGATGATAGAAGAAAAGACCGGAGACAGCTATCATATTACTTACAGTTATGATAAGGCCGGTAATAGAAAGACTGTTACAAACAGTCGTGGACAGATAACGGAATACGAGTATGATAAAGCAGGAAGAGTCATAAAGCAGAAGGATGAGGCAGGAGAGATCAGTTATACCTATGATGCAAATGGAAACTGCCTGATCATCAGCGAGACTGTAAGTGAAAATGGTGTGCAGAACGTATCTGTAAACACGATTACCAGAACCTACGATGCCTTAAACCGTGTCACAGGTCAGACAGATGCAGATGGAAACCATATAGGCTATGCCTATGATATGCAGGGCAACCTGTCGGTACTTACTTATCCGGACGGAAAAGAGCTGGAATACAGCTATGATAAAAATGGGAATGTAATCCTTGTTACAGACTGGGAGAACAGGGAAACGAGCTTCTCCTACGACAAAAACGGAAGACTTGTCAGAACAGAGAGGGCAGATGGCAGTACGGAGAGCAGAAGCTACGACAAGGCAGGACAACTGCTTCAGATAAAGGACACAGCAAAGGATGGCAGACTGATCACGGATCTGTCCTACAGTTATAATGAGAATGGAAACATAGAGCAGATCCGGGATAAAAATGCCGGCACCGCAGGTATGGAATCAAAAACAGAAACGATGACATATGATGCAGTAAACCGTCTGATAAGCTACAATGGGAAAGCTGTCAGCTATGATGCGGATGGCAATATGCTCTATGGACCGCTAAATGGACAGATGGCGTCCTTTACCTATGACTGCCGTAACCGGCTGATCAGGACAGAGACAGACAGCGGAGAGGTAACGAAGTATCTCTATGATGCAGAAAATAACCGGATCGGGATAATCAAAAACGCAGGGACAGAGCAGGAAAGCAGGACAGGCTATGTTGTAGACAGCACAAGCGGAGAACTGACACAGATCCTGCAGAGCAGGACAGAGGAAGCAGCCAAATCTGCAGATGTTGGGATAACTACATATCTCTATGCCGGAAACCGACTGCTGGCAGAGGACGGAGAAGAATACCTGACCTATCATTTCAACAATGTAGGAAGTACCACAGCAGTAACAGACAAATCGGGCAATATAAAGTACCGGTATGCTTATTCTGTATATGGAGAGCTGCTGAAGGGAAATTACGGAGAAGTCCTTTTCCTGTACAATGGGCAATATGGTGTGCAGAGTGATGACAGCGGCTTATATTATATGCGTGCCCGCTACTACAATGCCGCGATAAAACGCTTTATCAATCAGGATACTGTGACAGGATCCATAGAAAGCAGCCAGAGCCTGAACCGTTATGCCTATGTAGAAGGAAATCCTATCAGCTATTTGGATCCGTTTGGGTTGGAAAAAACATTTCTGGATGAAACTCATCAGATTATTAATGATTTTAGATTGTGGCTGGTAGGAATAGAAGGTACGTTGCTTGTTGCTACGATAGCAATGCCAGAACTTGCCGTTGCAACAGCACCAATTATGGCTGGTATAGGAGAGTCATTGGAATTATTAACTATTATTGATATCAGTGCATATTCTATTCAAATGTGCAACGCAGGTGATTATAATGATGAATGGTTTAATGCATTAATAGGAATTGCAGTAAATCTTTTGGGAACTTCTGCTTCGTTAGAGTTTAAAGAGTTATTTAGAGGAAAAAATGATTATTTAAAAGAAGGCATTATGTGGATTGTTGAGAGAGGTGAAGATAAATTTGAATCAATTATTCAAGAATACAGTAATTAATATTTACAAAAGAAATATATGGGACGACACTTTGTTCTATGGTGTTATTGCAGATGGAATATTGCTATTATTGTTAGGTGTTTGTCTGATAAAAGACCAGTGCTTAGGAGAACACTTCAATTTGATTGAAATCATTTTTGTCATATGTTTTTTGATCATGTGGATTTTACTCAATGTTGTAAAAAAACGAACAGACAAAAGAAATTTATTCCTTCAAAATGGATCGGTTATATGGGCGAGAATCAATAAAAGCGAATCCTATTGCGGAATGGATGAAATAGTGCTTGTAGCGGATTGGACAAACCCAAGAAATGAAAAGAAGTATACATTTCATACCAGTTATAAAAGAACGGGCATTGGTATGATCCAGTATATCAACAAGGCATTTATGCAGGAAACAGAAGTACCTGTTGTTTGGGATGAAAATAGCGAAAATCATGATGTTTTGTTAAAAGAACTTATAGAATCCTATATGTCTGGCATAAATAAAGCTGTTACATTTTCAAAACCAATACGGAGTGTAGCAAGAGCAGGTAATATGATAGAAACTGAAGAAAATATTAGAGCAGTATCATATAGAAAATATATTATCATCAATGCATGCTTTGGAATTGTATTGGGTATTGTGATAAAAAAATATTGGTTTTCTGTGATTTGTGTTGTATGTATGACACTTTTCTGGATATTGTATTTTCTGAGGGGAAAAAGATCCTGATGGAAAATATAGTAAATCATGCTACAGACAATGCAAGCGGAGAACTGATACTTACCTGTATAAAAAAGGAAGACTGATAAAGAAAATAGAGCCGGATGAAAAAGCCACAGCATATGCCTATGATACGGAAGGAAATGTAACAGAAACAGACAGAGCGGGACAAAAAGAACTGAGCAGCTACGATGCGGCAGGGCAGCTTTTGTCAGTATCCGATGCAGTCAGTGCAAATACCGTCTATACGTATGATAAAAATGGATATGTTACCTCCATAACAGAAAACGGTCTGACAACCTTCTATACAAATGATACATATGGGAAAATGTTGAAAAAACAAAATCCGGACGGAACAGTTTTGCAGTATACTTATACCAATGACGGACTGTTAAGTACGGTGACCGATCAGGACGGCAATACCGAAAGCTATGTTTATGACAAGGCAGGAAATCTGACCGAACAGACAGATGCCCTTGGTAACAGGATCACTTATGCATATGATATCCATGGCAGACTGATCAGGCAGACAGATGCCAGAGGCAATAGTGAAAGCTATGCCTATGATGCGGCCGGCAACTGTATAAAACGGACAGATGCGATGGGCACAGTCACGGAAATGACTTATGATATGGCGGGCAGAATGACAGAGCAGTCTGTACTGACCAAAGCAGGAAAGATCACAAACCGTTATACTTATGATGCAGCGGGAAATATCCTGACCACAACAGATGCAGAAGGCAGCAGGACGGTCTACAGATATGATGATTACGGAAATTGTATCAGTAAAACAGACTGCATGGGAAATGTTACAGAATATGTCTATGACGCCCTGAACAGACTGACAGGGACAAGTGATGCAGCAGGAAAAGAAGCTTATACCTATGATGCACAAAACAACCTGATCCGTCACAGGACAGCCTGTGGCAGCGGACAGGAAACAGAGTACTTGTATACCTATACGCAGGATGGTATGCTGAAAGAGA